>AGFT01057249.1_pt1 | contig 20175 bp, 5 predicted proteins | sample 305848 | NCBI WGS metagenome assembly AGFT01 (sample SAMN02954282, study PRJNA62043) | ant fungus garden metagenome | biome: terrestrial; feature: Atta colombica fungus garden; material: fungus garden; isolation source: Atta colombica fungus garden bottom | host: Atta colombica | place: Panama...
AAGAGGTCATTTCCCGTATTCCCGACGGCAGCGCCGAGGACGCCCGCAAGGCCATTGACGCGGCAGATCGCGCGCAGGCTGGCTGGGAGGCGCTGCCTGCTATTGAACGCGCCAGCTGGCTACGCAAAATTTCCGCCGGGATCCGCGAGCGCGTCAGTGAAATCAGCGCGCTGATTGTGGCCGAAGGCGGCAAGATCCAGCAGCTGGCGGAAGTGGAAGTGAACTTTACCGCTGACTATATCGACTATATGGCCGAGTGGGCACGCCGTTATGAAGGGGAAATCATTCAGAGCGACCGTCCGGGCGAAAGTATTCTGGTGTTTAAGCGTGCCCTGGGCGTCACCACCGGCATTCTGCCGTGGAACTTCCCCTTCTTCCTGATTGCCCGTAAGCTCGCTCCCGCGCTGCTCACCGGTAACACCATCGTTATCAAGCCGAGCGAATTTACCCCAAACAACGCCATTGCGTTTGCCAAAATCGTCGATGAGATTGGCCTGCCGAAAGGCGTCTTTAACCTTGTGCTGGGCCGGGGTGAAACCGTCGGACAGGAGCTGGCCGGGAACCCGAAAGTGGCGATGGTCAGCATGACCGGCAGCGTCGGGGCAGGTGAAAAGATCATGGCTGCGGCGGCGAAAAACATCACCAAAGTGGGGCTGGAGCTGGGCGGTAAAGCCCCGGCCATCGTGATGGACGATGCCGACCTCGAGCTGGCCGTGAAGGCCATTGTGGATTCACGCGTCATCAATACCGGACAGGTGTGTAACTGTGCGGAACGTGTCTATGTCCAGAAGGGGATCTACGACCGCTTTGTTAATCGTCTGGGCGAGGCAATGAAAGCCGTCCAGTTTGGCAATCCGGCTGAGCGAACGGATATTGCCATGGGGCCGCTGATCAACGCCGCCGCGCTGGAGCGCGTGGAGCAGAAGGTGGCGCGCGCGTTGCAGGAGGGGGCTAAAGTGGTCCTTGGCGGTAAAGCGGCAGAAGGCAAAGGGTATTTTTATCCCCCAACGCTGCTGCTGGACGTACGTCAGGATATGGCCATCATGCACGAAGAGACCTTTGGCCCGGTGCTGCCAGTGGTGGCATTCGACACTCTGGAAGAGGCGCTGAAAATGGCCAACGACAGCGACTACGGTTTAACCTCGTCTGTTTATACGCAGGACCTGAACGTCGCGATGAAAGCCATTAAGGGGCTTAAGTTCGGCGAGACCTACATTAACCGCGAAAACTTTGAAGCGATGCAGGGCTTCCATGCAGGCTGGCGTAAATCCGGTATCGGCGGGGCGGATGGCAAACACGGTCTGAATGAGTATTTGCAGACGCAGGTGGTCTATTTGCAGTCGTAATCAGGAGCCCCCTCCATGCGAGGGGGTTCACATTTTCAGGAAAGGTGGTTATGTTGGCGCGATAATGATTCTTTATCGGGAAACAACATGCGCACAAAATATACGGGTCTGCAAATCAGCATTCACTGGCTGGTTTTTCTGTTAGTCATTATGGCCTATTGCGCCATGGAGTTCAGAGGGTGGTTCCCAAGAACCGATCGTCCGCTTATTAATATGATCCACGTTTCCTGCGGGATCAGCATCCTGGTGCTGATGGTGGCGCGCCTGCTTATCCGCCTCAAATTCCCGGCTCCGCCTATTCAACCGAAACCAAAAGCGATGATCACCGGGCTGTCCCATCTCGGGCATCTGGTAATCTACCTGCTGTTCATTGCGCTGCCGCTGATCGGCATGGTGATGATGTATAACCGGGGAAATGACTGGTTTGCGTTTGGCCTGACGATGCCGCATGCGGCGGAGGGGAATTTTGACCTGGTGGATACCCTAAAGGAGTGGCACGTAACGCTGGCGAATCTGGGGTACTTCGTGATTGGTTTGCACGCCTTTGCCGCGCTGATGCATCACTACTTCTGGAAGGACAACACGCTGCTGCGCATGATGCCGAAAAAGCGTCAGTAACCGATAATGCCCTGCTAACCCGCAGGGCATTTTTTTGCGGCTTATTGCAGTTGCGCGCGCTCCTGCGCCGTTAAGTCCAGTTCCTGAGTTGAACCCGTTTCCGAAGATTTTACCGCCGCTTCCAGCACCGCCATCACCGCCAGGGCTTCCACCGGATGGACCGGGTTGTCAATCTTGCCGTTCAGGGCATCGCGCACGTTTATATAGTACTGCCGCTGGTCGCCTTTTGGCGCAGGGATAGCGCTGGCTTCACCCTGGGCATTAAACAGCACCATAGCGTCGCTGTCTTCACCCCAGCTTTCGCTACCCGGAACGACGCCTGCCAGCAGCTGGGCTTCCTGCTGATCGATGTGCGCTTTCACCACGCTGGCCTTATCGCCGTGGACGGTAAAGCGGGCAACGCCACCCGCCACCAGCATGCTGCAATGGAGGACCACTTTGTGTTCCGGATAATTCAGCACCACGTGCGCCCAGTCGTTAATCTCCGCGCCGTCACGCAGGGTGGCGATGTTGCCCTGTACCGACTGCGGCAGACCAAAAAGCTGTAGCGTCTGGTCAATCATGTGCGGGCCTAAGTCGAACCACAGGCCGCTGCCGGGCACGTTTTGCTCTCTCCAGCGCACGCGAACCTCCGGACGGAAACGATCGATATGCGACTCAAAATGTTTCACCTTGCCGATACCGCCTTGCTCAATCACCTGCTTAATGCCGAGAAAATCGCTATCCCAGCGGCGGTTATGGAAGACCGAGAGCAGGCGCTGTTTTTCTTGCGCAAGCGCAATCAGATCTCGCGCTTCCTGCATATCCAGCGTAAACGGCTTATCCACTACCACATGCTTGCCGGCATTGAGCGCCAGGGTGGCCAGCGGCGCATGGGTCGCGTTAGGGGAGGCGATAACCACCAGGTCGATATCCGGATGCTGAATGGCCTCTTCCGGCGTGGCGACAACGAGGACGTCCGGCAGGTCGCGTTTCACTTTCTCTTCATCCCGGGATGAGACCACCGCCAGCTTCAGGCCTTCGACGGACTGGATCAGCGGGGCATGGAACGTCTTACCTACAAAACCATACCCGATCAGCGCAATATTCATTGTCTTCACTTTATTCATGACCTTCTCCACGTTAATGCGCGCCAACGGTAACCTGCAAGGCGCTATGGTCCCCGAGCTCTGCCCAGGGACGATCTAAAAACAGTTGATGAATCTCGGATAACCCTGACACCAGATACGGTTCGCACTGGTTGAGTTTTAGATGGTCGGCGACTACCCAGTGCGCCTGGCTTGCGGCCAGCATGGCACGCTTCACTTCGGCATCCGCCTCCTGACTGGCGCTCAATCCGAGTTCGGCATGGATGGCGCATGCGCCAAGGATGGCAATATCCGCCCGGTAGCGAGAGAGCAGGGAAAGGGTGGCGCTTCCGGCAAACAGGCGTTGTTTCTGATCCCACTTTCCACCGAGCAGGATCAGGTCAATATCTTCCCGATCGCTAACCTGCTGGGCGATATCAAGAGAAGGGGTGATGATGGTCAGCGGCCCCTGAAGGAAAGAGGCAACGGCCAGCAGTGTGCTTCCGGCGTCCAGAAAAAGCGTCGAGCCCGCAGGCACGCATTGCGCAACCTGTTTACCCAGCCGCTGCTTAATTTCAGGGAGCAAGCTATTCCTGCTTACTCGGGTCATCGTCGAGAGATTCAGCGCGATGGCGCCGCCATGGTTTTTTTGTGCCAGTCCCTGTTTTTCCAGGTCGGTCAGATCGCGACGGATGGTGTCCGCCGAAACCTGCAATCGCTCTGCCAGCTCGGTAATGCTGGCCTGGCCTTGCTCAGTAATGATATCAAGCACATATTTCTGTCTGGCGGTTTTATGCATGGGGCAGTATCCTGCAAAAGGTCGCAATAAATCGCAGTTTACAGCATTTTGCAGGAAAGGGAATCGCGACAGGTGCGGGATGTTATCCAAAAACAGTTTAATGATGTGATTATTGATATCGCATTAATCAGTCATCAAAAACATGTATGTATCTTTTAGGTATGTTGTTATCGCTATGTTTTACTTGAAAATTTGGCTTAAGCTGCCGGATTATTGGCTCTAAACAGAATGTTTAACTAATTTGTAATTATAAATTAGTGCATATATCTATGAGTTTTTATTTTTAAAGTAAAATAATTCAATTTTATTCGGTGTATTACTTAAGTTGACATTTCTTTGAAAATCTTTGTGTCTGATTCGGGGTGAAATTAACGCAAAAATGTACACCGGGGCATTTTAGAATTTTCTTTATATTACAGGGGGTTTATTTGTTTCATCTGAAAGGCCTTTTATAACGTTTTGTCCAGAAACCCCATCTTTTTTCTTATTTGTAACACCGCATTAACATTGCGGGTGTGGTTGCTCATATCACATTTTGTTATGCTGCGAATCAATAAATATTTAAGTAAATTCTTAAAAGAAAAAAAGAGATTGAACGGCTCTCATCTCAATTGAAATGGGCTTGGGGAACTATTACCCAAATTAATCGAGAAGAGGTGAGGGATTTCTGAAGAATTATTTGTACCTCTTCCTGGGTATTTATTTGGCTATCACCTGGAGTCGGGGGATATTATGAAGATGAAATGCAATAACAGGTTGCTCAGATTATCTGTCTCCCTGACCTTAATTTCGCTGGTGGTGACTGCGGCTAATGCAAATAACGGCCAGGCGGGGATATCTCCCGTTGCGGCAATGACGATGAAAGAAAGTATTCTTTTCGCTCTCGATCGCGACCCCTCAGTGAGCCAGCAGGCAGCGCAACTGGGGATCGGCCAGGCACAAATAGACGAAGCGCGCAGTGGCTGGATGCCACAAATAGCCCTGAACGGGAGTACGGGTCACAGCCAGACCACCGATTCAAGCGGCTCGTTGCGAAATTCCGCAGCCTGGGGCCTGAGCCTGACGCAGCTGGTGTACGATTTTGGCAAGACCAATAACAGCATCAGCCAGTCTTCAGCTCAGCGTGACAGCTATCGCTACCAGCTGATGAGCACGATGTCTGCCGTCGCGGAAAAAACGGCCCTCAGCTATGTGGAAGTAAAACGCTACAGCGATCTGTTGCAGGCGGCAAAAGAGAACGTGCAGGCGCTTAAAAACGTTGAGCAGCTGGCAAAACTCCGCGCCGATGCTGGCGTAAGCTCCACCTCTGATGAGCTTCAGACCCGCACCCGTATCGCCGGGATGCAGGCGACGGTAGAGCAGTATAATGCGTCTCTGAACAGCGCCCGCGCGCGGCTGGCGGTATTAACTGGCATACAGGCTGAACGCTATTCACCGGTTCCGGGAGGTCTGGCCGTGGAGCCGGATTCTCTCAACCGGATTGATTATTCACTGATCCCAACGGTGATGGCCGCGCAGAACATGGAGCGTTCAGCCCAGTACGGCGTAGAAACCGCCAGGTCTCAGCACTGGCCGACCTTAAGCCTGAAAGGGGGCCGCACCCGCTATGAGTCTGATAATCGCGCGTACTGGGATGATCAGATCCAGCTCAATATTGACGCACCGCTTTATCAGGGCGGCGCGGTCTCGGCGCGCGTCCGTCAGGCCGAGGGCGCAAGGGCAATGGCATCGTCCCAGGTCGATCAGGCCCGTTTTGATGTCCTGCAAAAAGCCTCCGTCGCACAGGCCGACTGGACCGGGGCGCGAGGACGAATGGAAGCCGGGAAACGTCAGCTGGAAAATGCGTTGCGCGCCCGCGATGTCTACAAAAATGAATATACCCTGAGCAAGCGCAGCATTAACGATCTGCTCAGCGTGGAGCAGGATGTCTGGTCTGCCACCTCAGCGAAAATAATGGCTGAATACGATGGCTGGAGTGCGGCGATTAATTACGCCTCTGCGGTGGATAATCTCTTGCCGCTTATCGGAATAGAGAAAAACGCTGCCGCGAAATTACCTGATTTAAGTTAAAAAAAGGCGCGCCTTTCTGCGCGAAATAAGTCAGACAATAATGGGTGATTTTTCCCAAGGATAGCTACATCCCTCTGGTGGACATATCCACAGGAATACGCGCACCTGCAAGGAGAAGAATATGAGTACCGCAAAAGTTGTTGATGTCATCATTCGCAAAACGGCAGAGAAGACGAAATTAACCGGTGAAGGGAATCTCTCGGTCTCTATTTCATCGCCGAGCGTGATTGAAATTCAGGGTTCTGCTCAGGACGTGGTGCGTTATGTCCGCCAGGGGAATGACCTCCTCATTTATATGAAAGATGGCAGCGTGATCCGCTGCAATAATTATTTTGTCGAAGACACGGAAACCCATAATCATTCCGAGCTGGTATTTAACGATAACCAGGAGCTGACGCATATTTCATTTGCCGATGCCGGGGAAGCATCAGGCGTTGCCGCCACCGAATTAACCGCCCAGGCTGCACCCATTAGCAGCATTGAACCTTTCCTGGAGCAGGGAAGCGTCTTAAGCGATGCGCCGTGGGGCTGGATTGCCGGTGCGGCGTTAGGGGGCGGTGCGATCGGCGCACTGCTGGCTCACGGCGGCGATGGCGAAACCAAAACCAGGGTTATTGATAATACAAAAGAAGTCGAAAGCGCCACGCCGACATTTCTGCTGACGGACAACGCGGGTGACAAGCAGGGCGTGCTGAGTGCAAAAGAGGTCACGGATGACAACACCCCAACCTTCAGCGGTACCGGGCAGCCGGGCGCGACCATTCAGGTTAAAGACGGCAACGGCAGCACCATCGCCAGCACCATGGTTGCGAAGGACGGCACCTGGACGGTAACACTCCCGACCCAGGCGGACGGGGAACATACCTGGTCCGTCGTACAGATCGACGGCAGTAAAACGACCTCTGCGGGCAGTATTACCGTAACCGTTTCTACAGCGGATACCAGCGTGACGCTCGCCACCACGGCGGGCGATAACGTGATCAACGCCAGCGAGCAGGCCGCTGGCTTTACGCTGTCCGGCACCAGCAAAAACCTGGCCCAGGGAACGGCGCTTACCGTCACGCTCAACGGTAAAACCTATACCGCAGAAGTGGGGGCAAACGGCGCATGGAGCGTGAAGGTCCCTGCTGCCGACGCACAGGCGCTGGGCGATGGTACCTGGACGGTCAACGTCAGCGGAAAAGACGCGGCGGGCAACACCGTGTCCGGCAGCCAGACGATTGGCGTGGATACCGCCTCGCCAGTGATCTCTGTCGACACGATCGCCCAGGACAACATCATCAACGCGGCTGAACATAATCAGCCGCTGACGCTGACCGGGAAAACCGATGCGGAAGCGGGCCAGATTGTGACGGTCACGCTGAACGGCAAAAATCACACGGCGACCGTGGGCAGCGACGGCAGCTGGTCCGTTACGCTTCCGGCCAGTGAAGTACAGGCGCTGGCTAACGGCGAGCACACCCTGACGGTAAACGTCAGCGACAAAGCGGGTAACGGGTCATCCACCACCGCCGATTTCACGGTCGATACCGCAGCGCCAGTGGTCACTATCAACACCGTCGCGGGCGACGACATACTGAACACCAGCGAGCAGGGGCAGGCGCAGATTATTTCCGGCCAGGCGAACGGCGCGGCGGAGGGCGACGTTGTCACCGTGACCGTTGGCGGCAAGACCTTTACCGGTGCCGTCCAGGCGGACGGCAGCTGGAGCGTCGGCGTGCCTGCCTCCGTCATTGGTGCGCTGGGGGAAGGTAGCCACAGCATTTCGGTCTCCGTGACCGATGCGGCGGGCAACACCGGCAGCGCGACGCACGGCATTACGCTGAGCGGCAACCCGCCGGAATTTACCCTTGACCCCATCAGCCAGGATAACGTCCTGAATGCGCAGGAGGCCATGCAGCCCCTGAGCCTGAGCGGGACCAGTAATCTGCCGAACGGCAGCGCTGTCACCGTGACGCTGAACAACGTTAACTATCAGGCCACCGTTGAGAACGGTCGCTGGTCCGTTCAGGTGCCGGTTTCCGACGTGCTGGATCTGGCGAATACCCTTTACACCGTCAGCGTCAGCGGCACCGACAGCGTGGGTAACAGCGGCTCCGCCGAGGCGAATCTGCTGGTAGACACCGTGCTGCCGCAGGTGATCGTCAACACCTTTGCCGGGGATAACCTGGTCAATAACGCCGAAGCGGCGGTTGACCAAACCCTCAGTGGACGCGTCACCGGCGCGGCGGCGGGCGATACCGTCTCTGTCACCGTGGGCGGCAAGAGCTACACCGCAACGGTTGGCAGCGACCTCAAATGGAGCGTGACGATCCCATCGGCCGACCTCCAGGCGTTTGGCGACGGCGATTTAACCTTCAGCGCCTCTGTCACCAATGCGCACGGCAATACCGGCACCGGCGAACGTGATATCAACATCAACGCCGAACTGCCGGGCCTGCGCGTGAACACGATCTCTGGCGATGACGTGATTAACGCCATCGAGCAGCAGCAGGATCTGGCCGTAACCGGCTCCAGCACTCATCTGGCCGAAGGCACACAGATCACCGTTACCATCAATAATGTCGAATACGTCACCACGGTTAACGCCAGCGGCAACTGGCAGATTGGCGTGCCGGCGGCGGACCTTCAGGCATGGACGGCGGGAGGCATGACCGTCAGCGTCAGCGCGGAAGATGCCTGGGGCAACACTGTGGCGGCTGAACACCCGATCGAGCTTGACCTGAATGCGGTGGCCGTCACCATCGATACCGTAACCACTGACGATATGCTCAACGCGGCGGAAAAAGGCGCGGATGTCACGCTTTCTGGTCAGACGCAGGGCGTGGAGGCCGGGCAGACCGTGGTGGTGAAATTCGCGGATCAAACCTTTACTGCACAGGTGCAGCAGGACGGCTCCTGGCACCTGACCGTTCCGGCGAGCGCGATGGAAACGCTGATCGACGGGCGTGCGCAGGTGAGCGTCAGCGTGACTAACGTCAACGGCAACAGCGCGGACGCCTCACGCGTGGTGATCGTCGATACGCAGCCGCCAGCCATTACGCTTGATAACCTGACCGACGACAACATCATTAATGCGGCAGAAGCGCAGCAGGTTCTGGTGCTCAGCGGCAGCACAACCGCTGAAGCGGGCCAGACGGTCACCGTGACGCTGAACGGTAAATCTTACCAGACCACGGTACAGGCGGACGGTCGCTGGCAGCTGAACGTGCCTGCCGCCGACGTAGGCGCGCTGACCGATGGCAATGTCACCGTGACGGCCACCGTCAGTGACGTGGCGGGCAACAGCAGCAGCGCGGACCGCGTTGGGCTGGTGGATGCCACCCTGCCGCAGGTAACCATCAACGATTTCGTCACCGACACCAACACCGTTAACCAGCTGGCCCATGCTCAGGCGCAGATCCTGAGCGGCTCCGTCACCGGCGCGGCGGCGGGCGATTTGGTCACCATCACCATCAATAACGTGGACTACACCACCGTGGTGGATGCGGCAGGCAACTGGAGCCTCGGCCTGCCTGCGTCCGTCGTTCAGGGGCTGACGGACGGCACCTGGACCATTAACGTCTCCGTGACCGACCAATCCGGCAACACCGGCAGCAGTTCAGTGGATGTGGTGGTCAATACTGTGACACCCGTTATCGGTATTAACACGCTGGCCGCGGATGACGTGATCAATGCGGCAGAGAAGGGCGAAGATCTGCTGCTTTCCGGTACCAGCAACCAGCCGGAAGGAACCACCATCACCGTTAATCTGAACGGTATCAACTACACCGCCACCACCGACGCCAGCGGCAACTGGAGCGTTACCGTCCCCGCCTCTGCGGTGAGCGCGCTGGGTGAAGCCAATTACACCGTGACGGCGAGCGTCACCGATAATGTGGGCAACAGCGCCGCTGCCACGCACGATGTGCTGGTGGACAGCTCGCTGCCGGTGGTCACCATCAACACCCTCGCGGGCGACAATATCGTCAACGCGGCGGAAGTGGCCGCAGGGCAAACCCTGACCGGAAAGGTTTCTAACGCGGCATCGGGCGATACCGTCACGATTATCCTCGGCGGGCAAACATACACGGCCACCGTACAGGACGATCTCACCTGGAGCCTGCCGTTAACCCAGAGTCAGTTAACCGCGCTCGGTAACGGCGACCTGACCGTATCGGCCAGCGTGACGAACGCGCACGGCAATACCGGATCGTCTTCCCTGGATGTCACCATTGACGCCCAGCTGCCCGGCCTGCGCATTGATACCGTCGCCGGTGACGACGTCATTAACGTTATTGAACACGCGCAGAACCTGGTTATCTCCGGCACCAGCACCGACCTGGCGGCGGGTAGCACCGTCACCGTGACCATCAACGGCAAGAGTTATTCCGCCTCGGTACTGGCAGATGGCACCTGGCAGGCTGCGGTTCCGGCTGCCGACGTCTCCCGGTGGGCGGACGGGTCGCTCACCATCAGCGCCAGCGCGCAGGATACCTCCGGCAACCCGGTGAATATCGGTACCGTTGTGGATGTCGATCTCGCCCCGGTGGCGATAAGCATCAACAGCGTGACGGACGACAACGTGCTTAACGCGGCAGAAAAAGGCCAGGATCTGGTGCTGTCCGGCTCCTCCTCGAACGTTGAAGCGGGCCAGACCGTTACCATTATCTTTGCGGGTAAAACCTGGACCACGACGGTCGATGCCAACGGCGACTGGACCTGCACCGTACCGGCTGCCGATCTGAGCGGCCTGAAGGACGGCGACGCCAGCGTACAGGTCAGCGTCACCAACGTGAACGGCAACGCGGCCTCTTCCTCGCAGGCATTCAGCGTCGATACCGCCGCGCCAGCGGTCACCATCAACACCATCAGCGGCGACAACATGCTGAATGCGGCAGAGGCGGCGCAGGATCTGACCCTGAGCGGGACGTCTACTGCCGAAGCAGGCCAGACGGTCACCGTGACCTTCAACGGCAATCAGTACACCGCCCAGGTGCAGGCGAACGGCAGCTGGACGCTGGACGTTCCGGCGGCGGATATGGCAGGCATCACCGACGGCAGCGCGGCGGTCACGGTGACCGTGTCCGATAAAGCGGGCAACCCGGCCAGCGCGGGGGCGTCCGTGCTGGTCGACACTACCGTGCCGCAGATTATCTTCAACATTGTGGCGGGCGACGACATTGTTAATATTGCCGAGCACGGCCAGGCGCTGATTGTCACCGGCAAGGTGACGGGCGCGCAGGCGGGCGATGTGATTACCCTGACCCTGAACGGCAAAGACTACACCGCGATGCTGGACGGTGCCGGTAACTGGAGCGTGGGCGTTCCGGCGGCGGACGTGGGCGCGCTGGCTAACGGCGATCAGACGATCTCCGCGACACTCACCGATAAAGCGGGCAACAGCACCAGCGCGACGCACGCGTTTGACGTCTCCCTGACCGCGCCGGTGATTGCCATCAATACCCTGGCGGTTGACGACGTGATCAACGCGACCGAAAAAGGCCAGGACCTGTTGATCTCCGGCACCAGCAACCAGCCGGACGGGACCCGCATCACCGTAACCCTGAACGGTATCAGTTACGCCGCCACCACCGATGCCAGCGGTAACTGGAGCGTCACCGTTCCGGCGGCAAACGTCTCGGTACTGGGCGAAGCGAGCTACAGCGTGACGGCCAGCGTGACCGATACCGCGGGTAATAGCGCGAATACCAGCCATAGCGTGCTGGTCGACAGTGCGCTGCCGCAGGTCACCATTAATGCGGTTGCCACCGACGACGTGATTAACGCGGCGGAAGTGGCTTCCGGACAAACCCTGAGCGGGAAAGTGAGCGGCGCGGCGAGCGGTGACACTGTCACGATCGGTATCGGGGGCAACACCTATACCGCGACGGTTCAGGACGACCTGAGCTGGTCGGTTAACGTGGCGTCTGACGTCTTAACCGCTATCGGTAACGGCGATCTCACCGTAACAGCGAGCGTGACCAATGGCCACGGCAACACCGGCACCGGCGAACGCGACATCACGATTGATGCCAGCCTGCCGGGCCTGCGCGTGGATACCGTAGCAGGCGACGATGTGATCAACAGCATCGAACATGGTCAAAACCTGATTATCACCGGCTCCAGCGACGGGCTGGCGAGCGGATCGGCGCTGACGGTCACCGTCAACGGCAAAACCTACGCGGCAACCGTGCTGGCGGACGGCACCTGGACGGCGGCTATTCCGGCGGCGGACGTCGGCGCGCTGAGCGCAGGCACAATCAGCGTGACCGTTGACGGCCAGAGCGCGGCGGGTAACCCGGTTTCCATCAGCCACGACGTGAAAGTGGATCTGGCGGCAGTCGCCATCAGCATTAATCCGATTGCCTCTGACGACGTAATCAACGCGGCTGAGAAAGGCGCGGACCTGGTGCTGTCTGGCTCGACCACCAACGTGGAAGAAAACCAGACCGTTACCATCACCTTCGGCGGCAAGTTATACACTGCGACGGTGGATGCCAGCGGCAACTGGACGGCGACCGTACCGTCTGCCGATTTGGGCGGACTGAAAGACGGCGACGCCAGCGTGCAGGTCAGCGTCACCAACGTGAACGGCAACAGCGCCTCGGCGGGCCGCGAATACAGCGTGGACGCCACCGCGCCGACGGTGTCCATCGAGATCGTCAGCGACAACAACATCATCAACGCGGCCGAAGCGCAGCAGGATCTGGTCATTAACGGTGTCTCCAACGCCGAAGCGGGCCAGACCGTGACCGTGACGCTGAACGGCGTGGACTACACCACCACCGTACAGGCGAACGGCAGCTGGAGCGTCACCGTACCGTCTGCGGATATCGGCGCGATTACCGACGGCGATTACACCATCACGGCAGCCGTCGCGGATAAGGCGGGTAACCCGGCCTCGGCGGACCGCGATGTGCTGGTGGATACCACGGTGCCACAGCTGACCATTAACACCGTTTCCGACGACGACGTGATCAACAGCGCCGAGCACGCGCAGGCGCTGATTGTCACCGGCTCCGTGACCGGTGCGGCGGCGGGCGACGTGGTGACCGTCACCATCAATAACAAAGATTACACCGCGACCCTGGACACTTCCGGCAGGTGGAGCGTGGGCGTGCCTGCGGCGGACGTGAGTGCCCTGGCCGCCGGGGATTACACCATCACCGCGGCGCTGACCGATAAAGCCGGAAACAGCAACAGCACAACGCACGAGGTTGAAGTCAACCTCACCGCGCCGGTGCTGACCATTGACACCGTGTCCGGTGACGATGTGATCAACAGCAGCGAGAAAACGCAGGATCTGACCATCACAGGTACGGCTTCCGGGCTGGCAGCGGGCGCGGTGGTCACCGTGATGCTCAACGGCAAAGCGTACAGCGCCACGGTGGACACCAATGGCCAATGGACCACAACCGTTCCGGCGAGCGAGGTGGGGCAACTGGGTGAAGCGCTTTACACCGTGTCGGCCTCCGCGACGGACAGCGTCGGCAACAGCTCCAGCACCTCGCACACCGTGAACGTGGAATCCGTGCTGCCTGGCGTCATCATCAACACCGTGGCGGGCGACGACGTGATCAACGCAGCGGAGCTGGCAACCGGCCAGACCATTAGCGGCACAGTGGTGAATGCCGAAGCGGGCAACACCGTGACTGTGTCTGTTGGCGGCCACAGCTACACCGCAACGGTACAGGACAATCTCACCTGGTCCGTCAGCGTACCGGAATCTGTGCTCGCCGCGCTGGGCAATGGCGATCTGACCGTGACCGCCAGCGTCACGAACGGCGTGGGCAACAGCGGCAGCGGCGAGCGCGATATCACTATCGACGCGAATCTGCCGGGCCTGCGCGTGGACACCGTAGCGGGCGATGACGTGATTAACAGCATCGAACACGGGCAGAATCTGATTATCACGGGTTCAAGCGACGGCCTGACGGCGGGTACGGCGCTGACCGTCACCGTAAACGGTAAAACCTATCCGGCTACCGTGCTGGCAGACGGCACCTGGAGCGCGGCGATCCCTTCTGCGGACGTGAGTGCCCTTGCCGCAGGCACGGTCACCGTGAACGTTGAAGGCCAGAGCAGCGCAGGCAATCCGGTGACTATCAACCATGATGTGACGGTGGATCTGGCAAACGTCGCCATCAGCATTGACGCCATCGCTTCCGATGACGTGATCAACGCCGCCGAGAGGGGTGCGGATCTGGTGCTCACCGGCACCACCTCGAACGTCGAAGAAAACCAGATCGTCACCATCACCTTCGGCGGCAAGAACTACACCGCCACGGTGGACGCTGAGGGTAAATGGACCGCCACGGTGCCGTCTGCGGATCTGACCGGTCTGAAAGACGGCGACGCCAGCGTGCAGGTCAGCGTCACCAACGTGAACGGCAACAGCGCGTCTGCGGGACGCGAGTACAGCGTGGATGCTACCGCGCCGTCCGTGACCATCAACACGATTGCCACCGACGATATCCTGAACGCCTCAGAAGCGCAGTCCGACCTGGCAATCTCTGGCACCAGCACCGCCGAAGCAGGCCAGACGGTGACCGTATCGCTGAACGGCAAAGATTACACCACAACCGTCAGCGCGAACGGCAGCTGGACGCTGAACGTGCCGGCAGCTGACCTTGCAGGATTAACCGACGGCAGCGTCACCATGACCGCGGCCGTCAGCGACAAGGCGGGTAACCCGGCGTCGGTGGACCACACCCTGACGGTGGACGTCACCGTTCCGGCAGTGACCATCCACACCGTGGCAGGCGACGACGTGATTAACGTGGCTGAACACAATCAGGCGCAGATTATCAGCGGCTCCGCCACCGGCGCGGCGGCGGGCGATAAGGTCACCGTCACGATCGGCGGCCAGACTTATACCACCGTGCTGGATGCGGCGGGTAACTGGAGCGTGGGCGTCCCGGCCAGCGTCATTTCCGGCCTCAGCGACGGCAGCGTGACCGTCACTGCGTCAGTCACCGACGCGGCGGGCAATACCGGCAGCGGCACGCATAATGTGACCGTCGATACCGGTCTGCCGTCGGTCAGCTTCAACGCCATCAGCGATGACAACGTCCTGAACGCCGTTGAAAAAGGCCAGGATCTGAGCGTCAGCGGCACCAGCGCCAACCTGGCGGAAGGCACCGTGGTCACCGTGACCCTGAACGGTAAAAACTACACGGCGACAACTGCGGCAGACGGCACCTGGAGCCTGACGGTTCCGGCTGCGGATCTGGCCGGTCTCGGTCAGGCCAGTTACACCCTGAACGCGACGGCCACCAACGGCGTTGGCAACAGCATCAGCACTACGGCGAACCTGCTTGTCGATACCGCGCTGCCAACCGTCACCATCAACACCGTGGCGGGCGACAACGTCATCAACGCGGCGGAAGTGGCGGCAGGCCAGACACTGAGCGGCACCGTGGCGAATGCCGAAGCGGGCAACACCGTGACCGTGACTATCGGCGGCCACAGCTACACCGCAACGGTGCAGAATAATCTGTCCTGGTCCGTCAACGTGCCGTCTGACGTGCTGACCGCACTCGGCAACGGCAGCCTGAGCGTGACGGCGACCGTCACCAACGGCCACGGCAACACCGGCACCGGCGAACGCGAGATCGCTATCGACGCTAACCTGCCGGGCCTGCGCGTGAATACCGTGGCGGGTGACGACGTGGTCAACACCATCGAGCACGCGCAGAACCTGGTTGTTTCAGGCTCCAGCGACGGCCTGACGGCGGGCACGGCGCTGACGGTTACCGTCAACGGTAAAGATTATGCGGCAACGGTACTGGCAGACGGCACCTGGAGCGCGGCGATCCCGTCCGCCGACGTGAGCGCGTGGCCGGAAGGCACCGTGAAAATCAGCGTTACCGGTGACAGCGCGGCGGGTAATCCGATCACCATCAGCCACGACGTGACCGTGGATCTGGCTACCGTTGCCATCAGCATCAATGCGCTTGCCACCGACGACGTGATTAACGCGGCGGAGAAGGGCGCGGATCTGGTGCTGTCCGGTGTGACCACCAACGTGGAAGCCGGGCAGACCGTGACCATCAGTCTGAACGGCAGGATCTACACCACCACCGTGGACGACAGCGGCAACTGGACTTACACCGTGCCGTCAGCGGATCTGGCTGGCCTGAAGGATGGCGACGCCAGCGTGCAGGTGAGCGTCACCAACGTGAACGGCAACAGCGCCTCGGCGGGCCGTGAGTACAGCGTGGATGCTACCGCGCCGTCCGTGACCATCAACACGATTGCCACCGACGATATCCTGAACGCCACGGAAGCTCAGTCAGACCTGGCAATCTCTGGCACCAGTACCGCCGAAGCAGGCCAGACGCTGACCGTATCGCTGAACGGCAAAGATTACACCACAACCGTCAGCGCGAACGGCAGCTGGACGCTGAACGTTCCGGCGGCGGATCTGGCAGGATTAACCGACGGCAGCGTGACGGTCACCGCCTCAGTCAGCGACAAGGCGGGTAACCCGGCGTCGGTTGACCACACCCTGACGGTGGACGTCACCGTACCTGCGGTGACCATCCACACCGTTGCAGGTGACGATGTGATTAACGTGGCTGAACACAATCAGGCGCAGATCGTCAGCGGCTCCGCGACCGGCGCGGCGGCGGGCGACACCGTCACCGTCACCATCGGCGGTCAGTCGTACACCACCGTGCTGGATGCGGCGGGTAACTGGAGCGTGGGCGTTCCGGCGAATGTGATTTCAGGCCTCAGCGACGGCAGCGTGACCGTCACTGCGTCAGTCACCGACGCGGCGGGCAATACCGGCAGCGGCACGCATAATGTGACCGTCGATACCGGTCTGCCGTCGGTCAGCTTCAACGCCATCAGCGATGACAACGTCCTGAACGCGGTAGAAAAAGGCCAGGATCTGAGCGTCAACGGCACCAGCGCCAACCTGGCGGAAGGCACCGTGGTCACCGTGACCCTGAACGGTAAAAACTACACGGCGACGACTGCGGCAGACGGCACCTGGAGCCTGACGGTTCCGGCTGCGGATCTGTCAGGCCTCGGTGAAGCCAGCTACACCCTGAGCGCGACGGCCACCAACGGCGTGGGCAACAGCATCAGCACTACGGCGAACCTGCTTGTCGATACCGCGCTGCCAACCGTCACCATCAACACCGTGGCGGGGGACAACGTCATCAACGCGGCGGAAGTGGCCGCAGGCCAGACCATTACCGGTAAGGTGGCGAACGCGGACATCGGTAACACCGTGACGGTGAACATCGGCGGCAACACCTATACCGCGACGGTGCAGAGCGATCTGACCTGGTCCGTTAACGTGCCGGAATCCGTCCTGACCGCGCTGGGCAATGGCGATTTAACGGTGTCAGCAACCGTCACTAATGACCATGGCAATACGGGAACGGGCGAGCGCGATATCACTATCGACGCCAGCCTGCCGGGCCTGCGCGTGGATACCGTCGCGGGCGACGATGTGATTAACAGCATCGAGCATGGACAGAACCTGATTGTCACCGGCTCCAGCGACGGACTGGCGGCAGGCACTACGCTCACCGTGACCGTCAATGGCAAAACCTATGCGGCCTCCGTGCTGGCAGACGGTACCTGGAGCGCGGCGATCCCGGCAGCAGACGTCGGGGCCCTGGCTGCGGGCACGGTTACCGTGACCGTTGCAGGCCAGAGCGCGGCGGGCAATCCGGTCTCTATCAGCCACGACGTCACCGTCGATCTGGCAGCCGTGGCGATCAGCATTGATGCCATCGCCACCGACGACGTGATTAACGCGGCGGAGAAAGGCGCGGATCTGGTGCTTTCCGGCAGCACCTCCAATGTGGAAGAGAACCAGACCGTGACCATCACCTTTGGCGGCAAGTCTTACACCGCCAAAGTCGATGCCGACGGCAACTGGACGGCCACCGTGCCTTCCTCGGATCTTGCGGGTCTGAAAGACGGCGACGCCAGCGTGCAGGTGAGCGTTACCAATGTGAACGGCAACAGCGCGTCTGCGGGCCGGGAGTACAGCGTCGATGCCACGGCGCCAACCGTGACCATTGACACGGTAGCCGGCGACAACGTGATCAACGGCAGCGAAGCGGCTGCGGGCGTGGCCATTTCCGGCACCACCACGGCTGAAGTCGGTCAGACGGTAACCGTTAACCTCGGTGGAAACAGCTATACCGCACAGGTTCAGCAGGGCGGCGTCTGGAGCATTAACGTGCCGGCCGCCGATCTGTCCACTCTGGCGGATAACGGCTACACCGTGCAGGTGAGCGTGAGTGACGCCGCGGGTAACCCGGGCAGCGCGGGCAAAGCGATTACGCTCGATACTACGCCGCCGACCGTCAGCTTTAACGTCGTGGCGGGCGATGACGTCATCAACAGCGTTGAGCACGGGCAGGCGCAGGTCATCAGCGGCACCGCAACCGGCGCCAGCGTCGGCGATAAGCTGGTCATCACGATAGGTTCGAACCAGTACACCACCACCGTTGACGCCAGTGGCAAATGGAGCGTGGGCGTTCCTGCCAGCGACATTTCTGCCCTGACCGACGGCACCGTGACCCTCAGCGCGACAATCACCGACAGCGCGGGCAACAGCAGCACCCAGACCCATGACGTGGTGGTAAATACCGCATCGGTCGCGCTGACCGTCAACACCCTCAGCGGTGATGACGTGATCAATGCGGCAGAAGCGGGGGCGTCGCTGGTCATCAACGGCTCCAGCGCGCAGTTTGCTAACGGCACGCAGGTCACTATCACCCTGAATGGTAAGAGCTATACGGCCACTATCCAGAGCGATGGCTCCTGGACAACCACCGTACCGGCCGCCGACGTGGGCACCCTGGCCGACGGCGCGAGCTACCAGGTTTCTGTTTCGGCGCAGGACAGCGCCGGGAACAGCGCCTCGGCGACGCACACCATCAGCGTGGACACCACCGCGCCGGTGATTAGCGTGAACACGTTGTCGGGCGACGATGTGCTGAATGCGGCGGAAGCCCAGCAGCCGCTCACCGTACACGGCTCTTCCAGCGCTGAAGCAGGCCAGACGGTGACCGTCACGCTGGGCGGGAAAACCTACACTGCGCTTGTGGCAAACGACGGCACCTGGACGCTCGACGTCCCGGCCGCCGATCTTGCCAACCTGAGCGAAGGCGCGCTGACGGTCACCGCGTCGGTGAACGACAAGGCGGGTAATAACGGCCAGACGACGCATACCTTAACGGTCGATACCGTCGCGCCAGCCGTGACCATCAGCACCGTGGCCGATGACGATATCGTCAACAACGCCGAGCAGCTGGCGGGACAGACCATCAGCGGGACCACCACCGCGGAGCAGGGCCAGACGGTGACCGTCTCCTTCAACGGCCACAGCTATCAGGCGACCGTGGCGGCGAATGGCTCCTGGTCCGTCTTCGTGCCGGGCGCGACTTCCTCGGACTGAGCGACGGGGATTACACCATTACGGCTACGGTGAGCGATAAGGCAGGTAACCCGGGCAGCGCAACGCACGACGTGACGCTGAACGGCGACGTGCCGACCATCGCCATTAACACCTTTGCGCAGGATGATATCGTCAACGCCGCCGAGCACGGCACGCCGCTGACTGTCAGCGGCACCACCGATGCGCCAACGGGCCAGACGGTGACCATTACGCTTAACGGTAAAACCTACACGGCTACCGTTCAAAATGACGGCACCTGGAGCTATACGGTCGGCAGCGCAGACGTGACCGCGCTGGCGGACGGCGGTTCGTACGTGATTAACGCGCAGGTGAGCAACGCCATCGGCAACAGCGCCAGCGATAACCATACCGTTACCGTAGATCTCACCGCACCGTCGATGGGGATCAGCATTGATTCCCTGCAAAACGATACCGGCCTCAGCGCGAATGACTTCATCACCAACGACAGCCAGGTGGTGGTGAATGGTTCCCTGACCGCGCAGCTCGGCAATAACGAGAAGGCGCAGATCAGCCTTGACGGCGGTACTACCTGGATTGACCTGACCGTCACCGGCACCACCTGGCGCTACACCGATGGCCGCACCCTGACCGACGGTACGTACCAGTACCAGGTGCGCGTGATCGACAATGCAGGCAACGTTGGGGCAACGGACAGCCAGGACGTGGTAATCGATCTGACGAAGCCTGCGGCGGCGACCATTACCGTGGATTCCGTCTCGCAGGATACCGGCCTGTCCGACAGCGACTTTATTACCAGCGACAACCAGATCAGCCTGAAAGGGACGCTCGGCGCGGCCCTGGGCAGCGGTGACCACGCTCAGATCAGCCTCGACGGTGGCG
>AGFT01033813.1_pt1 | contig 19891 bp, 17 predicted proteins | sample 305848 | NCBI WGS metagenome assembly AGFT01 (sample SAMN02954282, study PRJNA62043) | ant fungus garden metagenome | biome: terrestrial; feature: Atta colombica fungus garden; material: fungus garden; isolation source: Atta colombica fungus garden bottom | host: Atta colombica | place: Panama...
GTGCGTTATTCCATTCTTAATTTTTATCTTAATCACTTATCCTGCTAATGAAATTTGTGATCCTGATCTCAATACATAATATAACAAAATCATAACATTTTATTTACGAAGCAATTGAGCCCAGTGGACTCTGCACGCGGCTGTTTATGGCAGGAGCATAATCACAATGACAGAAAGTATTACATCGAACGGGGCGCTAACTCATAGCGACACCCGGAGAAGGGTATGGGCAATCGTCAGCGCCTCTTCAGGAAACCTGGTCGAATGGTTCGACTTTTACGTTTACTCATTTTGTTCACTTTACTTCGCACACATCTTTTTCCCTTCAGGTAACACGACGACGCAGTTACTCCAGACTGCTGGCGTATTTGCAGCAGGATTTCTTATGCGTCCTATTGGCGGCTGGCTATTTGGCCGTATTGCAGATCGTCGCGGGCGCAAAACCTCCATGCTGATTTCGGTATGCATGATGTGCTTTGGTTCGCTAGTGATTGCTTGCTTACCCGGCTATGCGACGATTGGGACATGGGCTCCGGCCCTGCTGCTGCTTGCCCGGTTATTTCAGGGGCTATCCGTTGGCGGAGAATACGGAACAAGCGCGACCTATATGAGTGAAATTGCCGTTGAAGGTCGTAAGGGGTTTTACGCCTCATTCCAGTACGTCACGCTCATTGGCGGTCAGCTATTGGCGATACTTGTCGTGGTGATCCTTCAACAGATCCTGACAGACGAACAGCTGCACAGCTGGGGTTGGCGCATCCCATTTGCGATGGGGGCCGTGCTGGCCATCGTGGCGCTATGGCTGCGTCGCCAGCTGGATGAAACGTCGAAAAAGGACGTTATGGCGCTTAAGGAGGCGGGGACATTCAAAGGCCTGTGGCGCAACCGCAAAGCATTTTTAATGGTCCTGGGGTTCACCGCGGGCGGTTCGCTCAGCTTTTACACCTTCACTACCTATATGCAAAAGTATCTGGTCAATACCACCGGAATGCACGCCAATGTCGCCAGCATTGTCATGACCGCGGCACTGTTTGTCTTCATGCTCATACAGCCGGTCATTGGCGCACTCTCTGATAAAATAGGTCGACGCACGTCAATGCTGATTTTTGGCGGTTTATCTGCGCTCTGTACGGTACCGATTCTGTCCGCACTTCAGCATGTGTCATCTCCCTATGCAGCGTTTGCGCTGGTGATGCTCGCAATGGTTATTGTGAGTTTCTATACCTCAATCAGCGGAATATTGAAGGCCGAAATGTTCCCTGCGCAGGTACGCGCGCTGGGCGTGGGGCTTTCTTATGCCGTGGCGAACGCGCTATTCGGTGGTTCCGCCGAATATGTTGCGCTAACGCTTAAATCGTGGGGGAGCGAAACCACCTTCTTCTGGTATATTACCGCAATGGGAGCGCTGGCATTTATCGTATCGCTGATGCTGCATCGTAAAGGAAAAGGTATTCGTCTTTAATGATGCGCCATCTGCCACACGGCGTAGCCGGTCGTCGCTCCGGCGACGTCCCAGGCGAAATCTTTCCAGCTCCAGCCGCTCCCGGACGGGCGGCTATCCCACAATTCTTTCGATGCACCAAGGCTGACTGAGAACATAAAACCTATTGCCGCGCTGCGATCCGGGCTATAGCCCTGATGCTGAGCAACCTCATTACCGGCTGCGGACAGCATTGCAGATGCGAGAAAGTGTTGCGCTTTATCCTGACCGGACCAGCTATCGTTCGCCATATGGCTGCATCCGGTGAGTAAAAGAGTCGTAAGAAGGAGAGGGATACGCATCAACAGGCTCCATAAAAAAGCCCTGTCGATGCAGGGCCAGAGAATTACAGAATACGGCTGATAAGGCGGTCGATACGGATACGGCGTAAACGACGAATAAGCTTGCGGACTTTGACTGGATAATCGGCAATGCTTTGCAGATCGCGGTAGTGACGAACCACGGTAGTATGCGTGCGAATAAGCTCAAGTTCGCGTTCACGTTTAGCCGCAAGCTCATGCTTCGGATCGTGGATCAAAATGGCATTTTCCAAATCCAGGCGCCAGGCGCGCGGGTTCAGGTTGTTGCCCGTCAGCAGCATCCACTCGTCATCTACCCACATACCTTTAAGATGGTAGCTGTTGTCTTCATCTTTCCACAGCCGCACAACCAGCTGATCCGTGTTGACGTAGTACTGCAAACGACTCAGGAAACGGCGCAGGTTAATTTCATAAAGATACGGCAGCGCGCCGATGATCTTAAACGGCTGATCTTCTGGAATAAAGAAATCATTCGCCGTTTTGTCGCCAACGATAATTTCGACCTTCTTACCGTCGCGCAGCAGCTGAATAATGTTGCGCACCAGAATGGCTGGAAGGTTGAAATAGGGCGTGCAGATGGTGAGCTTATGCTCTGCGCACGGCATCAGGTGGAAAATCGTTTTATTCAGCAGGCTGGATTTACCTAAACCAACCAGCGGGGTAACGGACAGCTCTTCGTTATTGGCATTGCCCTGGAAGTGATAAACCGCGTCACGCAGCTCCTGGCGGAACGAACGAATATCGTTTTTAATTTCCGGGCTTTTAGGACGCTGAGGATCGTCAAGACGATTCACACCACGACCGTGCACCAGGTTTTTATCAACCCAGTTAAACATGATATCGGCCATCTGCGGGTTGCGAATCAGGTGGTAACGGTCGTAGCGGTATTTATCGAGCTGATGAAGGTAAACGTCATTCAGGCTTGCGCCGCTATACAGTACGCTGTCATCAATGATGAAGCCTTTGAAATGAAGAACGCCCAAGGCTTCTCGCGTATTCACCGGTACGCCGTACACCGGAACATCAACGCCGGGGTTTTCCTGAGCGGTGCGGCAGTACCAGTCTGCATTGGTGTTTGAAGCAGCAGCGCCTATACGACCGCGCTGACCACGATGCCAGTCAACCAGTACGCGGACATCCAGTTCAGGGCGCTGACGTTTAGCTTCATAGAGCGCGTTCAGGATCGCGCGCCCACCTTCATCCTGTTCGAGATACAGCGCTACAATGCAGATGCGTCGCGTCGCGCTGGCAATCTTTTCCAGAAGCGTCTCCCGGAAATGAGCGGGAGCGTAAAAGAACTCTACATCATCAACTGACTGAGAAATCTTCGGTAGTTGAGCAAGGTGTTGTTGATGTTTATTACGCTTAAATTTTGACAACATCACAGTGCGTTTCTTCTCTGTTCATTGAAGGGTTGTCTGTACCATGCAAACAACATAAGCGGATAATGATACCACCAGTACTGGCCAAAGTGGTTAACATTTCCAGTAGCTTACTCGTGTTTCTCTGGCGAACTCAGCCGCAGAGTCAGCGAAACAATGCCTTCATCCAGCTGAATATCCACGTCAAACCCGAGTTTTCGCGCAAGGGTCACCATACCGCGGTTGTTTGGCATAGTAATGCCGTTCAGGCGACGCAATCCGTGATCGCGGGTGTAACTGATGAGTTTTTCGAGTAATCGCCTGCCCAGCCCCAGACCTTTGAGATCGGACCGCACCAGCACCGCAAATTCTGCATCCACGTTATCCGGATCAGAAATCGCCCGGGTGACGCCGAGGATCTCTTCACCGCGTTCTGAACGTCGCACCGCCACAAATGCCATTTCTCGATCGTAGTCGATCTGGGTCATATTGGCTAAATCATCATGGGTAAATTCGTTGATTTCGCTAAAGTAGCGATAATAAAGATCTTCTTTGGTGACTTTAGAAATAAACGTTCGTAGCTGCGGCTCATCCTCCGGCAGGATAGGGCGAAACAGCGCGCGTTCGCCATTTTTCATCTCCACCCACTCTTCCAGCTGCAGCGGGTAGGGGCGAATCGCCAGCCGGCTTTCGCGGTCGCCTTCAAACGGGGCAATATCAAGCGTCACGTCCAGCGCCGTAAATTCACTGCCGGAGGCCAGAAGGGGATGAATATCCAGCCGCTGGATCTCCGCGCAATCGACTATCAGGTTCGACACCTGCACCAGAAACTGGCTCAGGCCGGCAATATCAAGCGGGCGCAGCGCGCTGCGTCCGCGGATCTTTTTGCTTTTTATCGCCTGAATAATGAGGTACCGCGCCAGGTTCATGTTAAGCGGCGGCAGCGCCACGACGGCCTGCTCCTCGGGGCGCCACTCTATGCCGCCTTCGCCCAGCATAATTAGCGGACCAAATACCGGATCATGTTCCACCACCACCCGCAGCTCCTGAGCGCCCGCGCGGTTCGCCATGCTTTGCACCAGCAGGCCGTGGATCCTGGCCTGTGGCCAGGCCATTTTCACGCGATCGATAATCGCATCGGCCGCCTGCTGAACTTCCGCCGCCGTGCGCAGGTAGAGCATGACGCCCTGAATATCTGATTTATGTGGAATATCCGGCGAGCGAAGCTTCAGGGCAACCGGATAGCCGATTTGCTCAGCAATATGAACGGCCTCCGCGCTGTCGCTGGCAATCCAGGTTGGCAGGGTTTGCATGCCGTAGCTGCCCAGAATGGGCTGAACCTCATGCGTATCCAGCGACGTTGCGCCTTCTTCAAGCGCCTGCTGCAGGAGTCGGTGAACGTCGAGCGTGTTCGCCGTGAGGTTGCCGGGCAGGGCGGGCGTTTCGCGCAGCTGTTTCTGATTGCGGCGGTATTCCACCATATGCATAAAGGCTGTGATGGTGCCTTCCGGGGTGCGATAGGTCGGTAGCCCCGCCTCGCTGAATAAGCGTCGTGCCTCCTGCGAAGAAAACTCGCCGCACCAGTTCGTTAAGAGCGTGACGTATTTCCCGCGCGGATGGTTATTTACCGCCTCAATGAGCGCCCGCGCGCTTTCACTGCCGGGCGCGACGGCGCTGGGCGAGTGGATAATAAGCAGCGCGTCAAAATCCTGGCTGTCGAGCAAGATGGATATTGCCTTAACGTAGCGCTCGCTGCTGGCGTCATCGCGCAGGTCCAGCGGGTTGCCGGGGGATACGCTTGCAGGCAGCGCCTCACGCAGGCGCTGGAGCGTCTCCTCGCCCAGCGCGGCGAGCTTCCCGTTGCGTAGCCACAGCTCGTCCAGCGCAAGCGCGGCAGGCGCTGCGCCGTTGCTGACGATCATCAGCTTCTCTCCGCGCAGCGGCCGCATGTGGCTTAGCGTCTCGACGGCAGAAAAAAGCTCGTGCGTGTCCTGAACCCGCAGCAGGCCAGCGCGCTGTATCGCCGCGTCCCATGCCGGGTCCATGCCGGAGTGGGAATGGAGCAGGCGCTGCGCCGCAGGGCTGCGTCCGCTTTTGATGACCAGGATCGGTTTATTCCGGGAGGCGCTGCGCGAGGCGGAAACGAAACGGCGCGCATCGCTGAGGTGTTCTAAATAGAGAAGAATGGCGCTGGTTTTCCCGTCTCGGGCCAGAAAGTCGAGCAGCTCGTCGACGTCGATGTCTAGGCTATCGCCGAGAGCGATGAAGTAAGAGAAGCCCATTTCCCGCTGCTGGGCCCAGTCGAGGATGGTGTTCGATACGGCAGCGGACTGGGAGATAAAAGCCAGCTTGCCTCTGCGAATCGGTACGGGGGAAAAGCTGGCGTTTAAACCCTGCCACGGCGCCAGCAGGCCCAGGCTGTTGGGCCCCAAAATTCGCATCTGATACTGCCTTGCACAGGCCAGCAGCTCGGCCTGCTGTTCGGGCGGCGACGAAAGAATGATGCAGGTTTTACAGCCTTTCTGACCGAGCGATTCCAAAAGCTCCAGATTCCGCTTCGCGTGCGTACAGAGGATCGCTAAATCGGGCTCGAAGGGCAGGCTTTGCACGTCCGGCCAGGCAAGCACTCCCTGAACCGCCTTATAAGAAGGCGTGACGGGCATCACGGGGCCGTTGAATCCGCCGGCCAGCAGGTTACGCATCATCAGATAGCCGGCGCGATCCGGCTTCATTGATGCGCCAATAACGGCTATGGATTTCGGACGTAGTAGCGCTTCTAACCCTCGCTGGCTCATGCAGGTCTCCTGTTAATGCAAGCGACCTGATGATTTTAAACGCTTTCTGTCTCGGATGCTGTGACGTTGCCCTTATGAACGGTTTTTCCCGCCAGATAGCGTTCGCGGAAGCAGGAAAAATGGTCGCCCAGCGCGGCGGCGGCGCGCGTGTCCCCGGCGAGGTCGAGAAGCGCGATCGCCACTTCTGCGGTGCAATATTGCCCGTCGGCATGCGCTTCACGCAGGCGATAGGCCGACACGCGAGACAAATCGACGGAAATGACCGGCAGGGCCTCGAGGTACGGGCTTTTGCGGAACATCTTGCGCGCTTCCGTCCAGGTGCCGTCCAGCATAATAAACAGCGGCGGTTTACCGGAAGGGGGAGCGGACAATACCTGACGATGCTCTCCCGCGTAGGAGGCAGGAAACACGACCATTGGCTGGTAGGCTTCGCTGGCGACCAAATCGAGCAGCGCCTGAGGAGGCTCCGTTCGCGACCACTGAAACGCGGCGGTATCGGGCAGAATATCGGCGATCAAGCGCCCGGTATTGCTCGGCTTCATCGGTTCGGTATCAAACATCACCAGGCAAAAACGGCTCTCTGCACTGCTCGGCGCAAGCGTTTCACACAGGCAAACCTTAAGCGGCAGCAGGCAGCGCTGACAGCGGCGGATGCGGTTGCCGCGGGCGAGAAAAGGGCGAGTTGCGCGGGCAAGGCGTTCGGCGCGGAGTTGAAGAACAGCGTTATCAGTCATGGGCGAAGTGCGGAAAAAAGCCTATTTTCGCAGAGGCGGGAACGGGGCACAAGATGTGCCCCGGGGATCTTACGCGGACTCGTTCAGCCAGCTCTCGAACGGGGCCTTCGGCACCGCACCGTTGAGCATGTCGAAAACCTCGCCATTTTTGAAAATCATGATGGTCGGGATGCTGCGAATGCGGAAGCGGGCGCTAAGCTCGCGTTCCGCTTCGGTGTTGACCTTGACAAAGCGCATTTTGCCGCTGCGTTCTTCGGCCACATCCTCAAAAACAGGCGCAAAGCTGCGGCAGGGGCCACACCACGGCGCCCAGAAATCAACAACCACCGGGAGATCGTCCTTGAGGAGTTTGTCCAGCGTAGCACCCGTAGCGTTAATGACGTCGCCATCAAACAGTTCATGGCCGCAACGCCCGCATTTCGCACCATCGTCTATCCGATCTTCCGGAATGCGATTAAGAGCCTGACAGTTGGCACATACGGTATTCATAACTAACCTCTGTTAAAGCCGTGGGACAGCGGCAGAATGCCGGGGATGTTTCTAATATGTTACATATTATCAATGAGGCTGTTTAAAACGACAATGCGTTTTATTCAATGAGAACAATAGTCACAGGCTTTTGTACGAAATTATGGCTATGCGCTGGCACATCGGGTAATCTGCGCGCTTCGCGCAGCGCTGGTGGAGAAAAGCATGAACGACGAAATGAAAAACAAAAGCGGCAAGGTCAAAGTGATGTATGTCCGCAGTGATGATGACTCTGATAAACGCACCCAAAATCCGCGTACCGGAAAAGGTGGCGGGCGTCCGGCGTCCTCTCGTGCAGACGGTGGCCGTCGCCCCGCCCGCGATGACAGAAATTCCCGTGATGATGACCGCAAACGTGATGACCGTAAGCGTTCCGATCGCCCACGCAGTGACCGTCCACGCGACGATCGTCCGCGTGATGACTTCTCACGTGATAACGCCTCACCGTGGCGCACCGTTTCCCGCGCCCCTGGCGATGAAGCGCCGGAAAAAGCCGATCACGGCGGCATTAGCGGTAAAAGCTTTATCGACCCGGAAGTGCTTCGCCGCCAGCGTGCGGAAGAGACCCGCGTGTACGGTGAAAACGCCTGCCAGGCCCTGTTCCAGAGCCGTCCAGAGTGTATCGTTCGCGCCTGGTTTATCCAGAGCGTCACGCCACGCTTTAAGGAAGCGCTTCGCTGGATGGCGGCAAACCGCAAGGCCTACCACGTGGTGGACGATGCCGAGCTGACCAAAGCGTCCGGTACCGAGCACCACGGCGGCGTCTGCTTCCTGATTAAAAAGCGTAACGGCACCACCGTTCAGCAGTGGGTCAGCCAGGCAGAAGCCGATGACTGCGTGCTGGCGCTGGAGGATGTGGGCAACCCGCATAACCTGGGCGCAATGATGCGCAGCTGCGCGCACTTTGGCGTGAAAGGCGTTCTGCTGCAGGATGCAGCTCTGCTGGAATCCGGTGCGGCAATCCGTACCGCAGAAGGCGGCGCCGAGCACGTTCAGCCGATCACCGGTGATAGCGTTCTGGATGCAATCGAGCAGTTCCGCAAGGCGGGCTATTCCATTGTGACCACGTCAAGCCACGCCGGTACGCCGCTGTTCAAAGCAACGCTGCCGCGTAAGATGGTGCTGGTGCTGGGTCAGGAACGTGATGGCCTGTCTGATGCCGCGCTGTCCAGCGCCGATCTGAGCGTCTCTATTGACGGGACGGGCAATGTAGAAAGCCTCAACGTCTCCGTTGCAACCGGCGTCCTGCTGGCTGAATGGTGGCGTCAGAACAAAGCATAAGCCCTTATGCTTTGCGTATGCCCGGCGAGCCGGGCATACACACTCAGTTTACTCACTCTCTGCCGGTAACACGGGCATCCAGTCAATCGGCTTTTCGCCACGTTTTTCCAGCCACTCATTCGTCAGAACAAAATGGTTACTGCCAAAGAAGCCGCGGTGCGCGGAGAGCGGTGACGGGTGCGGCGCTTTCAGCACGTGATGGCGCTGGCGGTCGATAATCGCCCCTTTCTTCTGCGCGTGAGATCCCCAAAGTAAAAACACAACGCCTTCGCAATGCTCGTTGATAAGGCTAATCACCTTATCGGTAAAGGTTTCCCAGCCCAGGCTGGCGTGGGAATGCGCCTGACCTGCGCGCACGGTCAGCACGGTGTTTAACAACAGCACCCCCTGATGCGCCCAGCTTTCAAGATAGCCGTGTTTAGGGCGAACAAAGCCCGGTATCGTACCTTCGAGCTCTTTATACATATTTAACAAAGAGGGCGGAATGGCTATCCCGGGACGTACGGAAAAGGCGAGCCCGTGCGCCTGGCCCGGCCCGTGGTAAGGATCCTGGCCCAGAATCACGACCTTAACATCGTTCAGCTCGGTGTAGCGAAACGCGTTGAAAACGTCCTTCTGCGGGGGATAGATCGTCTGGCCAGCCTGACGCTCTGCCGCAACGGTGCTCAGCGTGTTAATGAAGTAGAGCTGCTGTTTTTCGTCGGCCAGCACGTCATGCCATGTCAGCGGTGTGGTCATCTCGCTCTCCTGCGAATTTTTAAACTGCGCCTAGCTTACCCGCTAACGCCAGATGAGCAAAATCCCACGGCATGATTCTTCTCTAAGTCCTTCAATTATATTTTAAAAGGTGCGTAATGATTTGAATTGGTAAAGTGCTTAAATTGATCTAAAGCAATAAATTCAAACCACACTCTTTATGTGGTTGGTGTTTTTGTTGATTTAAATCAATAAATCGCCCGAGCCTGAGTGATATATATACACACAAGCAACAATGGTTTTACCAATTGGCCGCGAGCGGCCGAATCCAGATAATGTAGCCTAAGGGAGGCAACACATGATTACGGGTATCCAGATCACTAAAGCGGCAAACGACGACCTGATGAACTCTTTCTGGCTGCTGGACAGCGAGAAAGGCGAAGCGCGCTGCGTGGTAGCTAAAGCAGGTTTTGCTGAAGATGAAATCGTACCGGTCAGCAAGCTGGGCGAAATCGAATACCGTGAAATTCCAATGGAAGTGAAGCCGGAAGTTCGCGTTGAAGGCGGTCAGCACCTGAACGTTAACGTTCTGCGTCGCGAAACGCTGATGGATGCCGTTGAGCATCCGGAAAAATACCCACAGCTGACCATCCGCGTGTCTGGCTATGCGGTACGCTTCAACTCTCTGACCCCAGAACAGCAGCGTGACGTTATCGCACGTACCTTTACTGAAAGCCTTTAAGGTTTTCAGCCGCGGGGTGGAATAAAAAAGCCGGGATAATCCCGGCTTTTTTTACTCTTCGCTTTTTGATTCTGGCGCAGCAGCAGCGCTTGGCTTACGGCGCTTACCAATGTTCTTGGTATCGCGGTGACGCTGCTTCACGCGCGGCTTCTCTTTTTCTTTCTCTTTTCTTTCGGCGCGTTTAGCGAGCGCTTTCTTGGACGGTTTGCCCGTCATTTTTTCGCTTGGCGCGCGGGTCACCGGGCGAAGCTCATTAATTACGCGCGCTTTCAGAGGCTCATCGACGTAGCGGCCGATTTTCTGCAGCAGCAGGTAGTCGTGCGCCTCGACCAGAGAAATCGCAATACCCTTGCGGCCCGCGCGGCCGGTACGGCCAATGCGGTGCAGGTAGGTATCTCCGCTGCGCGGCATATCGAAGTTGATCACGTGGCTAACGTCAGGAATGTCGATCCCGCGCGCGGCAACGTCCGTTGCGACCAGAACGTTTACGCGGCCATCGGTCAAACGCTTGATGCCTTCGGTACGCTTAACCTGCGCCATCTCGCCTTCAAGATAGCAGTTGTTGATCCCGGCATTGCGCAGCATCTCTGCCAGCTCATGCACGCGCTCGCGCTTGCGCACGAAGACGATGGTACGGGTCGCATCTTCCTGCTTCAGCAGGTGCTTAAGCAGCTCAACCTTGTGCTCAAGGTTATCCGCACGGTAGTACCACTGGTGGATCTTTTTGCGCTCGCGGGTTGAAGGCGTAGCGGACACTTCTGCCGGGTCTTCCAGCAGGCGCTCTGCGAAGTCTTTAATCGCATCCCCTTCAAGGGTGGCAGAGAACAGCATCGTCTGGTTGCGCCAGCGCGTCTCGCCCGCGATGTGTTCAATATCCTGCGCAAAGCCCATGTCCAGCATGCGGTCGGCTTCGTCGAGGATCAGCGTTTCAACCGCGCGGCAGTCAAAGTTCTCTTCTTTGATGTACTGCAGCAGGCGGCCCGTCGTCGCCACGACGATGTCCTGGTTTTCGCTGAACACCTCGGCGTGGTTCATATACGCAACGCCGCCGGTGATCGTGGCGATATCCAGGTGAGTATTTGCCGCAAGCTCACGCGCGTGTTCGGCAACCTGCATTGCCAGCTCGCGCGTTGGCGTTAAGATCAAAATGCGCGGCGGGCCAGATTTTTTACGTGGGAAATCGAGCAGATGCTGCAAGACAGGCAGCAGATAGGCTGCTGTTTTCCCCGTGCCGGTTGGCGCAGAACCGAGCACATCGCGGCCTTCCAGCGCAGGCGGAATGGCCGCGGCCTGAATGGCGGTCGGGCGTGTAAAGCCTTTGCTCTCAAGTGCATTGAGCAGGCTTTCATCGAGTTCAAGTTCGGAAAATGTCGTTACAGTCATGTTCTACCTCTGTGTGGGGCGCTGATTATAGACGTTACGGCTGTAATCTTCATCTGTTTGTATGGATATCGCTTTTCGACCACTTCGCTTTCCCCTATGCTACTCCAGTTTCACTTAGAAGGTTGCCCCGTCATGTCTCAACTCAAAGCGCAACTGCGCCGCGATGGTTTCACATTCAAACAGTTCTTTATTGCCCACGATCGCTGTGCGATGAAAGTCGGTACAGACGGTATTTTACTGGGCGCGTGGGCACCTGTCGCAGGGGTAAAACGCATTCTTGATATCGGCACCGGCAGCGGGCTGCTGGCGTTAATGCTGGCGCAACGCACGGACGAACATGTCACTATTGATGCCGTTGAGCTGGATGCGGAGGCCGCTGAGCAGGCGGGTGAAAACGCGGCTGAATCCCCGTGGGCAAATCGCGTTAAGGTGGAATGTGCCGATGTGCTGGCCTGGGCGCCGGAGCAGACGGCGCGTTACGATCTTATCGTGAGCAATCCACCTTATTATGCGCCGGGCGTAGAGTGCGGGACGCCGGAGCGCGAGCGGGCGCGCTATACCGGATCGCTCGACCACCGGGCGCTATTAACCAGCGCGGCAGAGCTCATCTCTGAAGAGGGTTTTTTCTGCGTGGTATTACCGGAGAGCACCGGCAACACCTTTATTGCTATCGCGCGGGAAATCGGCTGGAACCTGCGCTTGCGTACTGATATTTCCGATACCGAAGGTCGCCTGCCGCACCGCGTGCTGCTGGCGCTCTCCCCGACGGAGGGGGAGTCCTTTAACGACAGAATGGTGATCCGCGGGCCAGACCAGCGCTACTCCGAAGACTACACCGCGCTGACCCAGGCGTTCTATCTGTTTATGTGTTCGTGCGGAGAGAACACCGACGGGCCGGACCCTGCCTGCGGGTCGGGATAGTCCAGGGTGTAGTGTAGGCCGCGGCTCTCTTTACGCATCATCGCGCAGCGAACGATCAGCTCAGCAACCTGCACCAGGTTGCGCAGCTCCAGCAGGTTGTTGGACACGCGGAAGTTTGCGTAGTACTCGTCAATCTCCTGCTGCAGCATCGTAATCCGGCGTAAGGCGCGCTCGAGACGTTTCGTTGTTCGCACAATCCCAACGTAATCCCACATCAAGAGCCTCAGCTCATGCCAGTTATGCTGGATAACGACCCGCTCATCCGGGTTATCCACGCGGCTTTCATCCCATTCTGGCAACTGCTCCGCCAGGCGTGCGTACGGCATGCGCCGGGTAATATCTTCCGCGGCTGACCAGCCGTAAACCAGACACTCCAGCAGCGAGTTGGACGCCATTCGATTTGCGCCGTGCAGTCCGGTGTAGCTCACCTCACCGATGGCATACAGCCCATCTACGTCGGTACGACCATGCTCATCGACCATCACGCCGCCGCAGGTATAGTGGGCAGCGGGGACGATTGGCACCGGGTCGCGCGTCAGATCGATGCCCAGGCTCAGCAGCTTTTCGTAAATCATTGGGAAATGCTGACGAATGAATTCGGCGGGCTTATGGCTGATATCCAGATACATACAGTCCACGCCCAGACGCTTCATCTCGTGGTCAATAGCGCGGGCCACGATATCGCGCGGCGCGAGCTCGCCCCTGTCGTCAAAATCAGGCATGAAGCGCGAGCCGTCCGGGCGCTTGAGATAAGCCCCTTCGCCGCGAAGCGCTTCCGTCAGCAGGAAATTGCGCGCCTGAGGGTGAAACAGGGCGGTGGGGTGGAACTGGTTGAACTCGAGGTTAGCCACGCGGCAGCCGGCGCGCCAGGCCATCGCAATGCCGTCGCCAGAGGAAATATCAGGATTGGTCGTATACTGATAAACCTTTGATGCGCCGCCGGTTGCCAGTACCACCGCTTTAGCCCGGCAGGTTTCTACCGCTTCTTTATTTCGGTTCCACACCCAGGCTCCAACGGCGCGGCGCGTGCCGGGCAGGCCCATCTTGTCGGAGACGATCAGGTCTACGGCATTGCTGCGCTCCAGAACCTGAATGTTAGGATGACCGAGCGCCTTGCCGACCAGTGTGGTCTCAACGGCCTTCCCGGTGGCGTCCGCGGCGTGCAGAATGCGGCGATGACTGTGCCCACCTTCACGCGTCAGGTGATAGCTCTCCTCACCGTTTGGCTGAACCTGAGTATCAAATAAGACCCCCTGATCGATAAGCCATTGAACGCAGTGGCGGGCATTGCTGGCGACAAACTCTGCGGCGCGCGGGTCCACAATACCGGCTCCGGCGATCAGCGTGTCTTCAACGTGTGACGCGATGCTGTCCGTTTCATCAAACACGGCGGCAATTCCGCCCTGCGCGTAAAAGGTTGAGCCCTCGCTTATCGGCCCTTTACTGAGAACAATAACCTTGTGATGTTCGGCCAGGCGCAGCGCCAGCGAAAGTCCAGCAGCGCCGCTGCCAATGATTAAGACGTCACAATGAAGTTCAGATGGTGTAGTCATGATGGATTTTGTTTAATTTACTAAACAGTGTTTGACCAGAGTAGCACTATGGCGAGAGATATCGCACGTTTTTTTTGCTAATTGTTGTGGCCGCTAAACATGAATTGGCGCGTTAGAACGCACTAAAAAGGCGAAAATATTTTGCGAAGCAGGTCGTTAGCTTCAGATTTTGTAGTGAAATTAACCCGGTGTTGCGTTACTCTTCTGGCGGGAAATGCAGTGTTTCTTGTGAGAAAGTGGGTACGTATCGTGAACAGACTTATAATGAGAGAAAATGAACGGTCTGCGACGCGATTAACAAAAACAAAGGCGTGACGGAACTTATTGAAGAACAGACTCTCTAAACCGGTGCTTGCTCAAAGTACGATGTTTTAGAGTGGCGTTTCGATAACGCGTGGAATTTAGGTTTGGGGAGACATTACCTCGGATGAGCGAGCAGTTAACGGACCAGGTCCTGGTTGAACGGGTCCAGAAGGGAGATCAGAAAGCCTTTAACTTACTGGTGGTGCGCTACCAGCATAAGATGGCGAGCCTGGTTTCCCGCTATGTACCGTCAGGTGATGTACCTGACGTTGTACAAGAGTCTTTTATTAAGGCCTATCGTGCGCTGGATTCTTTCCGGGGAGATAGTGCTTTTTACACCTGGCTGTATCGTATTGCAGTGAATACAGCTAAAAACTACCTGGTCGCTCAGGGCCGTCGTCCACCCTCTACTGACGTGGACGCCATTGACGCCGAAAACTTCGAAAGTGGCGGCGCATTGAAAGAAATTTCGAACCCTGAGAACTTAATGTTGTCAGAAGAACTGAGACAAATAGTTTTTCGTACGATTGAGTCGCTCCCGGAAGATTTACGCATGGCAATTACGTTGCGGGAGCTGGATGGACTTAGCTATGAAGAGATAGCCGCCATCATGGATTGTCCGGTCGGTACGGTTCGCTCACGAATTTTCCGTGCGCGAGAAGCTATTGATAATAAAGTTCAACCGCTTATCAGGCGTTGACGATAGCGGGATACTGGAAAAGGTATTAGGCATGCAGAAAGAAAAACTTTCCGCTTTAATGGATGGCGAAACGCTGGATAGTGAGCTGCTTAATGAGCTGTCTCATTCTCCCGAAATGCAAGAGACCTGGGAGAGCTATCATCTCATCCGCGATACGATGCGCGGTGATACCGGCAACGTTCTCCATTTCGATATCTCAGCACGCGTCATGGCGGCTATCGAAAATGAGCCTGTTCATCAGACCACTCCGCTGATTCCTGAAGCGCAACCAGCGCCTCACCAGTGGCAAAAAATGCCGTTTTGGCAGAAGGTGCGTCCATGGGCCAGCCAGCTCACGCAAATGGGCGTGGCTGCATGCGTATCGCTTGCAGTTATCGTTGGCGTCCAGCACTATAATACGCAGTCTGAAGCCAGCCAGCAGCCTGAAGCGCCTGTGTTTAACACAATGCCGATGATGGGCAAAGCCAGCCCGGTGAGTCTGGGCGTTCCAGCTGATGCCTCCGCAAGCGGCGGACAGCAACAGCAGGTTCAAGAGCAGCGCCGTCGCATTAATGCGATGCTCCAGGATTATGAGCTGCAGCGTCGTCTGCACTCTGAGCAGCTTCAGTTTGAGCAGGCCCAAACGCAGCAGGCCGCTGTGCAGGTGCCAGGAAACCAAACTCTAGGAACGCAATCGCAGTAATGAAGCAACTTTGGTTCGCCATGTCTTTAGTGGCTGGTGGCCTGTTCTTCTCAGCTAACGCCTCGGCTGATGTATCATCCGGGGCGTTGTTGCAGCAGATGAACCTGGCCAGCCAGTCGCTCAACTACGAGTTGGCATTTATCAGCATTAACAAGCAGGGCGTTGAGTCATTACGCTATCGCCATGCCCGTCTTGATAATCAGCCGCTTGCCCAGCTTTTGCAGATGGACGGCCCGCGTCGCGAAGTGGTTCAGCGTGGTAGCGAAATCAGCTATTTCGAGCCGGGTCTTGAGCCGTTTACGCTCAATGGCGACTATATCGTTGATTCCCTGCCGTCACTCATTTACACCGATTTCAAGCGGCTTGCCCCATACTACGATTTCATTTCCGTAGGGCGCACGCGCATCGCGGACCGGCTTTGCGAAGTGATCCGCGTAGTGGCGCGGGATGGTACGCGCTACAGCTATATCGTCTGGATTGACGCGGAAACCAAACTTCCAATGCGCGTCGACCTGCTCGACCGCGACGGTGAAACGCTGGAACAGTTCCGCGTGATCTCCTTCAGCGTCAACAATCAGGTCGGGGCTAACATGCAGAATCTGGCTAAGGCCAGCCTGCCGCCGCTGCTCTCCGTTCCCCCTGGCGATTCTGTGAACTTCAACTGGGTGCCTTCGTGGATCCCTCAGGGGTTCAGCGAAATTTCCAGCAGCCGTCGCCAGCTTCCAACTATCGAAACGCCGGTTGAATCGCGCCTTTATTCCGATGGTCTATTTAGCTTCTCGGTGAATATTAACCGCGCCTCGGCAAACAGCTCCGAGCAAATGCTCCGTACCGGACGCCGGACGGTGAGCACCACGGTGCGCGATAACGCTGAGATCACCATTGTTGGCGAGCTGCCGCCGCAAACCGCGAAGCGCATTTCTGACAGCATCAAATTCAGGGCCGCACAATGATCAAAGAGTGGGCCACGGTCGTCTCGTGGAATAACGGCATCGCACTGGTAAGCTGTGATGTGAAAGCATCGTGCAACAGCTGCGCTTCACGAGCCGGGTGCGGTAGCCGCGTGCTGAATAAGCTTGGGCCGCAAACCTCGCACACGATTTCAGTGCCAAGCGAGCAGCCGCTGGTGGAAGGGCAGAAGGTCGAGCTCGGTATTGCGGAAGGCAGTTTGCTGACTTCTGCCGTTCTGGTTTATCTCTCACCGCTGGTGGGGCTGTTCGTCATGGGCGGCGTCTTCCAGATGCTGTTCGGCACGGATTTGTCCGCCATGTTCGGCGCTGCGCTCGGGGGCGTAGGCGGATTTTTGCTTGCCAAAGGCTTATCGCCCAGGCTTGCAGCCCGCGAGGAGTGGCAGCCCGTGATTCTTAGCGTCGCGCTGGCACCCGACCAGCTTCGCGTTGAGACGCTTTCTACTGAAGCCCGGTAATTCACCGGGCTTTATCATTATTTACATCTTAAAAAAGAAAACGCCGTTTCTTCCGGCTATGCTTGGCTCTAAGTGCATTTCCAGGTAACGGAGATGTAGTGTAGAATGCTGCGTTTTCGCACTGAAAAACGTCAGGCTAAGAACAGCGGCCTCCAGGAATTCGTAAGGCATAATTATTTAACTATATGAAGAACATACGTAACTTTTCGATCATTGCTCACATTGACCACGGTAAGTCGACGCTGTCTGACCGTATTATCCAGATTTGCGGTGGCCTGTCTGATCGTGAAATGGCAGCCCAGGTACTGGACTCCATGGACCTGGAACGCGAACGCGGTATTACCATTAAAGCGCAGAGCGTTACGCTCGACTACAAAGCGTCTGATGGCGAAACCTATCAGCTGAACTTTATCGACACCCCGGGCCACGTTGACTTCTCCTATGAAGTATCGCGCTCGCTGGCGGCCTGTGAAGGCGCGCTGCTGGTGGTCGATGCCGGTCAGGGCGTAGAAGCTCAGACTCTGGCAAACTGCTACACCGCGATGGAAATGGACCTCGAGGTTGTGCCGGTTCTGAACAAAATCGACCTGCCAGCTGCCGATCCTGAGCGCGTGGCGGAAGAAATTGAAGATATCGTCGGCATTGATGCGACCGATGCGGTGCGCTGCTCGGCCAAAACCGGCGTCGGCGTTCCGGACGTGCTGGAACGTCTGGTGCGCGATATTCCACCGCCAGAAGGCGATCCGGAAGCCCCGCTTCAGGCGCTGATCATCGACTCCTGGTTTGATAACTACCTGGGCGTTGTCTCGCTGGTGCGTATTAAAAACGGCACCATGCGTAAAGGCGACAAAATCAAGGTGATGAGCACCGGCCAGGTTTACAACGCGGACCGCCTGGGCATCTTCACCCCTAAACAGGTTGACCGTACCGAGCTGAAATGCGGCGAGGTAGGCTGGCTGGTCTGTGCGATTAAAGACATTCTCGGCGCGCCGGTGGGGGATACCCTGACGCTGGCCCGTAACCCGGCGGATAAAGCGCTGCCGGGCTTTAAAAAAGTGAAGCCGCAGGTCTACGCCGGTCTCTTCCCGGTCAGCTCCGACGACTACGAGAACTTCCGCGATGCGCTTGGCAAGCTGAGCCTCAACGATGCCTCCCTGTTCTACGAGCCAGAAAGCTCAACGGCGCTGGGCTTCGGCTTCCGCTGCGGCTTCCTCGGCCTGCTGCACATGGAGATCATTCAGGAGCGTCTGGAGCGTGAATACGATCTGGATCTGATCACCACCGCACCGACCGTAGTCTATGAAGTCGAAACCACCTCAAAAGAGGTTATCTACGTCGACAGTCCGTCCAAGCTGCCGCCGCTGAATAATATTCAGGAGCTGCGCGAGCCTATCGCAGAGTGTCACATGCTGCTGCCGCAGGAGTTCCTGGGCAACGTGATCACCCTGTGTATCGAAAAGCGCGGCGTACAGACCAACATGGTTTACCACGGTAACCAGGTGGCGCTGACCTACGAAATCCCGATGGCGGAAGTGGTGCTCGACTTCTTCGACCGCCTGAAGTCTACCTCTCGCGGCTACGCGTCGCTGGATTACAACTTCAAACGCTTCCAGGCCTCCAACATGGTGCGTGTGGACGTGCTGATCAACAGCGAGCGTGTGGATGCGCTGGCGCTGATCACCCACAACGACAACGCGCCGTACCGCGGTCGCGAGCTGGTTGAGAAGATGAAAGAGCTGATCCCGCGTCAACAGTTTGACATCGCGATTCAGGCGGCCATCGGCAACCACATCATCGCGCGTTCAACCGTTAAGCAGCTGCGTAAAAACGTACTGGCGAAGTGCTACGGCGGCGACGTCAGCCGTAAGAAAAAGCTGCTGCAGAAGCAGAAAGACGGTAAGAAGCGCATGAAGCAGGTCGGTAACGTTGAGCTGCCGCAGGAAGCATTCCTTGCCATTCTTCACGTTGGCAAAGACGGCAAATAACCCTTAAGGAGTTGGCATGGCGAACATGTTTGCCCTGATCCTGGTCATTGCTACCCTGGTAACAGGTCTGCTGTGGTGCCTGGATAAGTTTATCTTCGCGCCAAAGCGCCGTGAACGTCAGGCTGCCGCGCAGGCCGCTACCGGCGAGGCTCTGGACGCGAAAACCCTGAAAAAGGTTGGCCCGAAACCGGGCTGGCTGGAGACGGGCGCATCGGTATTCCCCGTTCTGGCGATTGTTCTGATCGTACGTTCGTTTATTTACGAGCCGTTTCAGATCCCGTCTGGTTCGATGATGCCAACGCTGCTGATCGGTGATTTTATTCTGGTAGAGAAATTTGCCTACGGCATCAAAGATCCTATTTACCAGAAAACGCTGATCGAAACCGGCCATCCGAAACGCGGTGACATCGTGGTATTTAAATACCCGGAAGATCCGCGTCTGGACTACATCAAGCGCACGGTGGGGCTGCCGGGTGATAAAGTCACCTACGATCCGGTTGCGAAAGAAGTGACCGTACAGCCTGGCTGCAGCTCCGGTACCGCGTGCGAAAACGCGCTGCCAATCACCTACTCAAACGTTGAGCCAAGCGATTTTGTGCAGACCTTTGCGCGCCGTAACGGCGGTGAAGCCACCAGCGGATTCTTCCAGGTACCTAAAGACGAATCCAAAGAGAACGGTATTCGTCTGGTTGAGCGTAAAGAGACGCTGGGCGACGTTACCCACCGTATCCTGACCGTACCGATCGCGCAGGACCAGGTGGGAATGTACTACCAGCAGCCGGGGCAACAGCTGGCAACCTGGATTGTGCCGCCGGGACACTACTTCATGATGGGTGATAACCGCGACAACTCCGCGGACAGCCGTTACTGGGGCTTTGTGCCGGAAGCAAATCTGGTAGGTAAAGCGACCGCAATCTGGATGAGTTTTGAGAAACAGGAAGGTGAATGGCCGACCGGTGTTCGCCTGAATCGTATTGGCGGAATCCATTAATTCTCATTAA
>AGFT01054095.1_pt1 | contig 19882 bp, 17 predicted proteins | sample 305848 | NCBI WGS metagenome assembly AGFT01 (sample SAMN02954282, study PRJNA62043) | ant fungus garden metagenome | biome: terrestrial; feature: Atta colombica fungus garden; material: fungus garden; isolation source: Atta colombica fungus garden bottom | host: Atta colombica | place: Panama...
TTCCGGGAACGGCTGCAGCATGATGGTGTCGGCGTTGATGCCTGCAATCACCTTCACGCGCTGCCAGATGGTTTCGGTGATGAACGGGATGACCGGATGCGCCAGGCGCAGCAGGCCTTCCAGCACGGTAATCAGCGTGTTGCGCGTGCCGCGCAGCTCCGCTTCAGACCCGCCGTTCATCACCGGCTTCGCCAGCTCCAGATACCAGTCGCAGAACTGGTTCCAGGTAAATTCGTACAGAATGCCCGCCGCGATGTCGAAGCGGTAGCTGTCCAGCGCTTCGCGGAACGCTTTCACCGTCTGGTTGAACTCGGCCAGGATCCAGCGATCCGCCAGGGAGAGCGTCATCTCGCCGCCGTTGAAGCCGCAGTCCTGGTCTTCGGTGTTCATCAGCACGAAGCGGCTGGCGTTCCACAGCTTGTTACAGAAGTTGCGGTAGCCTTCCAGGCGCTTCATGTCCCAGTTGATGTCGCGGCCGGTCGAGGCCAGCGCCGCCAGGGTAAAGCGCAGGGCGTCGGTACCGTGAGATTCAATCCCGTTCGGGAACTGCTTCTCGGTGCGCTTGCGGATTTTCTCTGCCAGCTGCGGCTGCATCATGTTGCCGGTGCGTTTTTCCAGCAGCTCTTCCAGAGTGATACCGTCAACCATATCCAGCGGGTCAATAACGTTGCCCTTGGACTTGGACATCTTCTGGCCTTCGTCGTCGCGGATCAGACCGGTCATGTAGACGGTGTGGAACGGAACCTGCGGCTTGCCGTTTTCATCTTTGATGAAGTGCATGGTCATCATGATCATGCGGGCAATCCAGAAGAAGATGATGTCGAAGCCTGAAACCATCACGCTGGTTGGGTGGAACTGACGCAGCGCGTCGGTGTTTTCCGGCCAGCCGAGCGTGGAGAAAGTCCACAGCGCGGAGGAGAACCAGGTGTCCAGCACGTCTTCGTCCTGGCGCAGCGCAACGTTAGCGCTCAGGTTATTTTCCTGACGCACTTCGTCTTCGGTGCGGCCAACGTAGACGTTGCCTTCGTTGTCATACCACGCCGGAATGCGGTGGCCCCACCACAGCTGACGGGAGATACACCAGTCCTGGATATCACGCATCCAGGAGAAGTACATGTTTTCGTACTGCTTCGGCACGAACTGGATATCGCCGTTCTCAACCGCTTCCACGGCCGGCTTCGCCAGCACGTCGGCGCGCACGTACCACTGGTCGGTCAGCATCGGTTCGATAACCACGCCGCCACGGTCGCCGTACGGCACGGTCAGGTCGTGAGGCTTGATCTCTTCCAGCAGGCCGAGCGCGTCAACGGCAGCCACGATTGCTTTACGCGCGGCAAAGCGCTCCAGCTTCTGGAACTCGGCAGGAATGTCGCTGGAGTAAACGTCAGACTCTTCACCTTTGGTGTCAAAGACCTGCGCGCTTTCGCGGATATCACCGTCGAAGGTCAGGATGTTGATCATCGGCAGAGCGTGACGACGGCCCACTTCGTAGTCGTTAAAGTCGTGCGCCGGGGTAATTTTCACGCAGCCGGTGCCTTTTTCCATGTCGGCGTGTTCGTCGCCCACGATTGGAATGCGGCGATTAACCAGCGGCAGCACCAGGAATTTACCGATCAGATCTTTGTAGCGCGGATCTTCCGGGTTAACGGCCACGCCGGTATCGCCCAGCAGGGTTTCCGGACGGGTGGTGGCAACCACCAGATAGTCTTTACCGTCTGCGGTTTTCGCGCCGTCGGCCAGCGGATAGCGGATATGCCACATGGAGCCTTTCGACTCGCGGTTTTCCACTTCCAGGTCAGAAATCGCGGTGCGCAGTTTCGGGTCCCAGTTTACCAGGCGCTTGCCGCGGTAAATCAGGTCTTCTTTATACAGGCGGACGAACACTTCTTTCACGGCATTGGAAAGGCCTTCGTCCATCGTGAAGCGCTCGCGCTCCCAGTCTACGGAGTTGCCGAGACGGCGCATCTGGCGGGTAATGGTGCCGCCAGATTCTGCTTTCCACTGCCAGATTTTGTCGATGAACGCGTCGCGACCGTAGTCGTGGCGGGTTTTACCTTCTTCAGCGGCAATTTTACGCTCAACCACCATCTGGGTCGCGATACCCGCGTGGTCAGTCCCCGCCTGCCACAGGGTGTTTTTCCCCTGCATGCGCTGGTAGCGGATCATGGTATCCATGATGGTCTGCTGGAAAGCATGTCCCATATGCAAACTGCCGGTGACGTTCGGCGGCGGGATCATGATGCAGAAGGACTCTTTGCTTTCGTCGCCGTTAGGCTTGAAATAGCCCTGCTGTTCCCAGTGCTCGTAAAGCGGCTGTTCGATATCGCGTGGGTTATATGTCTTTTCCATTATTTCCAGGTTGCCGTATTCAGGTTAAAACCGGCCAGGCGGTACGCTTTGTAGCGTTCGCGCGCCAGCTGTTTCAAGGATTCTTCGTAAGGGACAAAGTCTACCACTTCTGTGAAAGCGGTGGCAAAATCTGCAAAATCTATCCGCAGGCTAATCAGGATATCGCGCGCGCTGCTGTTGCGCTTCTGCGGCCAGGCTATTTCGACCGGGGCGCCGCCGCGCGGGCCTTCACCGGACAAGTTATGCGGAACAAAACTCTCCGGCGGACGCGCCCATAGCGCTTCATCAAGGCGAATCGCCTGCTGCTCATCTTCGCAGGCAATCAACACGCGCTTGCCTGCGCGCCAACGTTCTGCGGCAATTTCACACACCAGCTGTTCCACGGCGCTAAGACCGTCCTGATGGGTGTCGTTGTCCAGAAGGTAGAACGTTGCATTCTTCATATATGGGGCTTCTTGTGCTCACTTTAAATGCTTAAGCCGGGTGGCGGCTTCGCCTTACCCGGCCTACGGTTTACTGCCGTTCTGACTTACTCGTCGCCGTTAAAACCCGCGCGGTTCAGCAGGAACTGCGACAGCAGCGCAACCGGACGACCGGTCGCGCCTTTGGCTTTACCGGAGCGCCATGCGGTGCCCGCGATGTCCAGGTGTGCCCAGTTGTACCTGCGGGTAAAGCGCGACAGGAAGCAGCCCGCGGTGATAGCACCGCCCGGACGACCGCCGATGTTGGCCATGTCCGCAAAGTTGGACTCCAGCTGTTCCTGGAATTCGTCGCCCAGCGGCAGGCGCCACGCGCGGTCTCCCGCCTGCTCGGACGCGCCAATCAGCTCGTGCGCCAGCGGGTTGTGGTTCGACATCAGGCCGGTAATGTGGTGGCCCAGCGCAATCACGCAGGCGCCGGTCAGGGTGGCCACGTCGATAACGGCTTCCGGTTCGAAACGCTCCACGTAGGTCAGCACGTCGCACAGCACCAGACGGCCTTCGGCGTCGGTGTTCAGCACCTCAACGGTTTGTCCGGACATGGTGGTCAGCACGTCGCCAGGGCGATAGGCGCGCCCGCCAGGCATGTTTTCACAGCCCGCCAGCACGCCGGTAACGTTGATCGGCAACTGAAGCTCGGCGACCATGCGCATCACGCCGTAAACTGCCGCCGCGCCGCACATGTCGTACTTCATCTCGTCCATGCCTTCGGCTGGCTTGATGGAGATACCGCCGGAGTCGAAGGTCAGCCCTTTGCCGACCAGCACGATAGGACGCGCGTCTTCAGACGGGTTGCCTTTGTACTCAATCACCGACATCAGGGATTCGTTCTGGGAGCCGTTGCCGACCGCCAGATAGGAGTGCATTCCCAGCTCTTTCATCTGCTGCTCGCCGATGACGCGGGTAATCACGTTTTTGCTGTAGGAATCGGCAAGCTGACGCGCCTGAGAGGCCAGATACGCGGCGTTACAGATGTTCGGCGGCATGTTGCCGAGATCTTTTGCCGCTTTAATACCGGCGGCAATCGCCAGGCCGTGCTGGATCGCGCGCTCGCCGCTGGTCAGCTCGCGGCGGGTCGGGACGTTAAAGACCATTTTACGCAGCGGACGACGCGGCTCGCTTTTATTGGTTTTCAGCTGATCGAAGCTGTAGAGGCTCTCTTTCGCGGTTTCGACGGCCTGACGCACTTTCCAGTAGGTATTGCGGCCCTTAACGTGCAGCTCGGTCAGAAAGCAGACGGCCTCCATTGAGCCGGTATCATTCAGGGTATTAATGGTTTTCTGAATCACCTGCTTATACTGGCGCTCGTCCAGCTCGCGCTCTTTACCGCAGCCAATCAGCAGAATGCGTTCGGACAGCACGTTTGGCACGTGGTGCAGCAGCAGGGTCTGGCCCGGTTTGCCTTCCAGCTCGCCGCGGCGCAGCAGGGCGCTAATGTAGCCGTCACTGATTTTATCGAGTTGTTCGGCGATCGGGGAGAGTCGGCGTGGTTCAAAAACGCCCACAACGATGCAGGCACTCCGCTGTTTCTCCGGGCTACCACTTTTTACACTGAACTCCATGCACTACGCTCCTGAATCTTAAAGACAACGGCGGCCGCTACAGATAGAATTGAAAGCTTTCGTAACTCATATCCGCTGTTGTGATGACTTCGTGTTAATCTTACGTTATTACGGTTTCGACACGTCAGAAATTGTCCTGAAGCGTGAATCCGCCGGGTTTTTTAATCTTAGCGATGATTTCGACGACTCAAGAGAATAAATGACGTTTAAGCCATGAAACAAGCGATTTTCCAGCAAAAAGACGGGTTTTTACGGGCGTATTAATAGTGATAATCATAAGATATCTGGTGCGGGAGACGCTCAAGAGCCAACTGGCGATCCTCTTTATCCTTCTTCTGATCTTCTTCTGTCAGAAGCTGGTCAAGATCCTCGGTGCGGCGGTTGACGGCGAAATTCCAACAAATCTGGTGCTTTCCCTGCTCGGGTTAGGCGTGCCGGAAATGGCGCAGCTTATCCTGCCGTTAAGCCTTTTCCTCGGTTTGCTGATGACGCTGGGTAAGCTCTATACCGAAAGTGAAATCACGGTGATGCATGCCTGCGGCTTAAGCAAAGCCGTGCTGGTGAAAGCAGCCATGGTTCTGGCGTTGTTTACGGGGATTATTGCCGCCGTGAACGTGATGTGGGCCGGTCCCGCGTCCTCGCGCCATCAGGACGAGGTGCTGGCTGAGGCCAAAGCGAACCCGGGCCTGGCGGCACTGGCGCAGGGCCAGTTCCAGCAGGCCACCGACGGCAATTCCGTTCTCTTTATTGAAAGCGTTAACGGCAGCCGCTTCAACGACGTTTTCCTTGCTCAGCTTCGCCCGAAGGGCAACGCGCGTCCGTCCGTAGTGGTGGCTGACTCCGGCCAGCTGTCGCAGACCAAAGACGGCTCTCAGATCGTGACCCTGAACAAAGGCACGCGTTTTGAAGGCACCGCGATGCTGCGCGACTTCCGCATCACCGATTTCCATAACTATCAGGCCATTATCGGGCATCAAACCGTCGCGCTCGATCCGAGCGACACGGAGCAGATGGATATGCGCACCCTGATTCAAACGGATAGCGATCGCGCCCGCGCGGAACTGCACTGGCGTATCACTCTGGTATTCACCGTATTTATGATGGCGCTGATGGTGGTTCCGCTGAGCGTGGTGAACCCACGTCAGGGCCGCGTGCTGTCGATGCTGCCTGCCATGCTGCTGTATCTGGTCTTCTTCCTGCTGCAAACCTCGATCAAGTCCAACGGCGGTAAGGGAAAAATTGACCCGGTCGTTTGGACCTGGGTAGTAAACGGTCTTTATCTGCTGCTGGCAGTCGGACTTAACCTGTGGGACACGGTGCCAATGCGTCGAATGCGTGCCCGGTTTACGCGTAAAGGAGCCCTCTAATGCAGGCCTTTGGCGTTCTTGACCGCTATATCGGTAAAACCATTTTTACCACCATCATGATGACCCTGTTCATGCTGGTGTCGCTCTCCGGGATCATTAAATTCGTCGACCAGCTGAAAAAAGCCGGGCAGGGGAGCTATGATGCGCTGGGGGCGGGCATGTATACCCTGCTCAGCGTGCCAAAAGATGTGCAAATCTTCTTCCCGATGGCTGCCCTGCTGGGGGCGCTGCTCGGCCTGGGGATGCTCGCGCAGCGCAGCGAGCTGGTTGTAATGCAGGCGTCGGGCTTTACCCGTATGCAGGTTGCGCTCTCCGTGATGAAAACGGCTATCCCGCTGGTGATGCTGACAATGGCAATCGGCGAGTGGGTGGCGCCGCAGGGCGAGCAGATGGCGCGTAACTATCGTGCTCAGGCGATGTACGGCGGTTCGCTGCTGTCGACGCAGCAGGGCCTGTGGGCGAAAGACGGCAGCAACTTTGTCTATATCGAACGCGTTAAAGGGAACGACGAGCTGGGCGGAGTGAGTATTTACGCCTTCAACAGCGAGCGTCGCCTGCAGTCCGTTCGTCACGCCTCTTCCGCGAAGTTTGACGCCGAAAACAAGCAGTGGCGCCTGTCGCAGGTGGATGAGTCCAACCTGACCGACCCGAAACAGATCACCGGCTCGCAGACGGTGTCCGGCACGTGGAAAACTAACCTGACGCCTGACAAGCTGGGCGTTGTGGCGCTGGATCCCGACGCGCTCTCCATCAGCGGCCTGCACAACTACGTGAAGTATCTGAAGTCGAGCGGCCAGGATGCGGGGCGCTATCAGCTCAACATGTGGAGCAAAATCTTCCAGCCGATGTCCGTGGCCGTCATGATGCTGATGGCGCTGTCGTTTATCTTTGGCCCGCTGCGCAGCGTGCCGATGGGCGTGCGCGTCGTGACCGGCATCAGCTTTGGCTTTGTCTTCTACGTGCTGGATCAGATCTTTGGTCCGCTGACGCTGGTTTACGGCATTCCGCCGATTATCGGCGCGCTGCTGCCGAGCGCCAGCTTCTTCCTGATCAGCCTCTGGCTGCTTCTCAGACGCTCCTGATGCCATATCGACTCGCTCCCGGTTCGCCGGGAGCGGGCTAATCTCCTGTTTCACCCCGCACTTTTTCTCATAACCTTCAACGCCCCGCCGCGAATTTGAGTATTATTGAGCGATATAGTCGTGAAGGGATCCTCTATGAAGCAAATTCGAATGCTCGCCCAGTACTACGTCGACCTGATGATGAAGCTTGGGCTGGTGCGTTTCTCCATGCTGCTGGCGCTGGCGCTGGTGGTTCTGGCGATTGTCGTACAGATGGCCGTTACCATGGTGCTGCACGGTCAGGTCGAAAGCATCGACGTGATCCGCTCTATCTTCTTCGGGCTGCTGATCACCCCCTGGGCCGTTTACTTCCTTTCGGTGGTGGTGGAACAGCTGGAGGAGTCCCGCCAGCGGCTGTCGAAGCTGGTTGAAAAGCTGGAGGAGATGCGCGACCGCGACCTTAAGCTTAACGTTCAGCTGAAGGACAACATTGCGCAGCTGAATCAGGAGATTTCGGACCGCGAGAAGGCGGAGGCCGAGCGTCAGGCGACGCTGGAACAGCTCAAGGTAGAGATGAAAGAGCGTGAGGTGACGCAGATCCAGCTTGAGCAGCAATCCTCTTTCCTGCGCTCCTTCCTGGATGCGTCTCCCGATCTCGTTTTCTACCGCAATGAAGATAAAGAGTTTTCCGGCTGTAACCGGGCGATGGAGCTGCTGACCGGCAAGAGCGAGAAGCAGCTTATCCACCTCAAGCCGCAGGATGTCTATTCCGAAGAGGCGGCGGCTAAGGTAATGGAGACGGACGAGAAGGTCTTCCGCCACAACGTCTCGCTGACCTATGAACAGTGGCTGGACTATCCGGACGGGCGCAAAGCCTGCTTTGAGATCCGCAAGGTGCCGTACTACGACCGCGTGGGCAAGCGCCACGGCCTGATGGGCTTTGGCCGCGATATCACCGAGCGCAAGCGCTATCAGGATGCGCTTGAGCGCGCCAGCCGCGACAAGACCACCTTCATCTCTACCATCAGCCACGAGCTGCGCACCCCGCTTAACGGCATCGTCGGCCTGAGCCGCATTTTGCTCGATACCGACCTGACCGGCGAGCAGGAAAAATACCTTAAAACCATCCACGTCTCGGCGGTAACGCTTGGCAATATCTTCAACGATATTATCGACATGGATAAAATGGAGCGCCGCAAGGTCCAGCTTGATAACCAGCCGGTCGATTTTACCGGCTTCCTGGCCGACCTGGAAAACCTGTCTGGCCTCCAGGCGCAGCAAAAGGGGCTGAGCTTCGTGATGGAGCCAACGCTGCCGCTGCCGCATAAGGTGGTGACGGACGGCACGCGCCTGCGTCAGATCCTGTGGAACCTGATCAGCAACGCGGTGAAATTTACCCAGCACGGCGGGCGGGTGGCGGTACGCATTCGCTACGATGCGGGCGATATGCTGCACTTTGAGGTGGAAGACTCCGGCATCGGTATTCCTCAGGAAGAGCAGGACAAGATCTTCGCCATGTATTATCAGGTCAAAGACAGCAACGGCGGCAAGCCCGCCACCGGCACCGGGATTGGCCTGGCGGTATCGAAACGCCTGGCGAAGAGCATGGGCGGGGATATTACCGTGGCCAGCCTGCCGGGGAAAGGCTCTACCTTTACGCTGACGGTGCATGCGCCTGCGGTCGCGGAAGAGGTTGAGGATACCTTCGATAACGACGATATGCCGCTGCCGGCGCTGCACGTGCTGCTGGTGGAAGATATTGAGCTTAACGTCATCGTCGCGCGCTCGGTGCTTGAGAAGCTGGGCAACAGCGTCGACGTGGCCATGACCGGAAAAGCCGCGCTGGAGATGTTCACGCCGGGGGAATATGACCTGGTGCTGCTGGATATTCAGCTGCCGGACATGACCGGGCTGGATATCTCCCGCGAACTGACGAGCAAGTACGCCGCTGACGATCTGCCGCCGCTGGTGGCGCTCACGGCGAACGTGCTGAAAGATAAAAAAGAGTACCTCGATGCCGGTATGGATGATGTGCTGAGCAAGCCGCTGGCGGTGCCCGCCCTGACCGCTATGATCAAGAAATTCTGGGATACCCGTGATGAAGAGGAGAGCACCATGACGTCTGTTGATAGCGAAAAAGCCCAAACGATACTGGATACCGCCATGCTGGAGCAGTATATCGATCTGGTGGGGCCGAAACTGATTACCGACGGCCTGGCCGTATTCGAGAAAATGATGCCGGGCTACCTGAACGTGCTGGAATCCAACCTGACGGCGCGCGACCAGAAGGGCATCGTGGAAGAAGGGCACAAGATTAAAGGTGCCGCTGGCTCCGTGGGCTTGCGCCATCTACAGCAGCTGGGGCAGCAGATTCAGTCTCCCGATTTACCTGCCTGGGAAGATAACGTAGGTGAATGGGTTGAAGAGATGAAGCAGGAGTGGCAAAACGATGTGGCGGTATTAAAAGCCTGGGTGGATGCCAGAAAAAAATGACCCCGGCTTAACCGGGGTGCGCGAATACTGCGCCAACACCAGGGAAATTGTGGCTGCGCCGAATCTTTCGTGTTGTTTTCGCAAGGACGCCGCCTTAATGTGAGGCCGCACGCAAATAAGATAGCAAATCTTAAATGGTTTGTTACATGAATCAGTGAAATGTGTGAAGCATAGCGTTTTAATCAGAATTATTAATGTGCTTACGCGGGTTTGAGAGAAGGATCGTCATGATGAAAAAGATGGGTGTTGTGCTGAGCGGATGCGGCGTTTACGACGGTTCAGAGATACACGAAGCCGTATTAACGCTGCTGGCCCTGTCCCGTCACGGGGTAGAAGCCGTCTGCTTCGCGCCGGATAAAAATCAGGCAGATGTCATTAACCATCTGACCGGCGAACCGATGGCGGAAAGGCGTAACGTGCTGATCGAAGCGGCGCGGATTGTCCGTGGTGATATTCGTCCTCTGAATGAGGCCGATGCCTCAGCGCTTGATGCGTTAATTGTGCCGGGCGGCTTTGGCGCGGCGAAAAACCTGAGCAGCTTTGCTTCGCAGGGGGCGGAGTGTCGCGTCGATCCGGATCTTAAGGCGCTGTCGCTGGCGATGCACGCGGCGGGGAAGCCGCAGGGCTTTATCTGTATTGCGCCTGCCATGCTGCCTAAGATTTTTGATTTTCCGCTGCGCCTGACCATCGGAACCGATATCGACACCGCGGAAGTGATTGAAGAGATGGGCGGCGAGCACGTGCCCTGTCCGGTGGATGACATCGTGGTGGATGAAGACAATAAAATCGTCACCACGCCTGCGTACATGCTGGCGCAGAACATCGCTGAGGCGGCCGCGGGGATCAACAAGCTGGTGGACAGAGTGCTGGTTCTTACTGAATGAGCCGCAAATTTTCCCCGGGCGCATGGGTGAAACGCCTCCTGCTGCGCGCTGTCGTGATTCTGGCGGTCTTCTGGGGCGGCGGTATTGCCCTGTTTAGCATCGTGCCCGTTCCCTTTTCCGCGGTGATGGCCGAGCGTCAGATCGGCGCATGGCTGTCGGGGGATTTCCGCTACGTTGCCCATTCCGACTGGGCGGGCATGGAGGACATTTCGCCGTGGATGGGGCTGGCGGTGATTGCGGCCGAAGATCAGAAATTCCCGGAACACTGGGGGTTTGACGTGGCGGCGATAGAGAAAGCGCTGGCGCACAACGAGCGCAATGAAAGTCGCGTGCGCGGAGCGTCGACGCTGTCTCAGCAGACGGCGAAAAACCTGTTTCTCTGGGATGGCCGCAGCTGGATGAGAAAGGGGCTGGAGGCTGGCCTGACGGTGGGTATTGAAACGGTCTGGAGCAAGAAGCGTATTCTGACCGTCTATTTGAATATCGCCGAGTTTGGCGACGGCGTTTTTGGCGTTGAAGCCGCGTCGCAGCGTTATTTTAATAAGCCCGCCAGCAGGCTGAGCCTCTCTGAAGCGGCGCTGCTGGCCGCCGTGTTGCCGAATCCGATCCGTTATAAAGCGGATGCCCCTTCCGGCTATGTGCGAAGCCGCCAGGCGTGGATAATGCGCCAGATGCGCCAGCTCGGTGGGGAAGGATTTATGGAGAGAAACGCGCTTATGTAGGGCGGGTAAGCGCAGCGCTACCCGCCTCGGAGACAGGGATCAGTCTTCGTCAAATCCGGCGTTGAACAGCGCAATGACTGCCGCCAGGGCTTCCTCTTCCTGCGGGCCGGTGGCTTCCACCTCAATCTGACGACCTTTGGCAGAATCCAGCATCAGCAGGGCGATCACGCTGTTGGCTTCGGCTTCGGTGCCCTCGTCGTTACGCAGCAGAACTTCGGCATCAAAGCCCTGCATCAGTTCAAACAGCTTCATCGCCGGGCGGGCGTGCATGCCCAGCTTGTTGGTGATCTCAACGGTCTGTTTTACGGTCATGTTTTACGTTTTTCCAGCGTGCGATGACGGGACTGAACGTTCTTTCCGCGCGAGCGGAAGTAGTCGGCCAGCTGTTCGGCGATATAGACCGAACGATGTTTACCGCCGGTACAGCCAATCGCCACCGTCAGGTAGCTACGGTTGTTGGTCTCCAGCATAGGTAACCATAGCTCAAGGTAGCTTCGCGTCTGGTAAATAAAATTGTGAACTTCTGTGTGCCTGTCGAGGAACGCCGCGACCGGCTTGTCGAGGCCGGTCATCGGACGCAGCTTCGGGTCCCAGTGCGGGTTCGGCAGGAAGCGCACGTCGAAAACATAGTCCGCATCGATAGGAATGCCGTGCTTGAAGCCGAAGGATTCGAATACCATCGTCAGCTCGCGCTCGCGTTTGCCCAGTAAACGGGTGCGCAGCATTTCCGCCAGCTCGTGCACGGACATTTCGGAGGTGTCGACAATCAGGTCGGCGCGGGAGCGCAGCGGCTCCAGCAGGTCGCTCTCTTCGTCGATGGCGCTTTCCAGGGAAAGATTTTTACTGGAAAGCGGGTGCAAGCGACGCGTGTCGCTGTAGCGACGGATCAGCGTGTTGCGGTCAGCATCGAGGAACAGCAGCTGAGGCGAGAAGGCATCCGGCAGGCTGTTCATGGCCAGTTCGAAGATTTCGGGGGATTCCGGCATGTTGCGGACGTCGATGCTGACGGCCGCTGAGATCTGCCTGTCCGCAAGCGTGCGGGCCAGATCGGGCAGCAGCACCACCGGCAGGTTATCTACGCAGTAAAAACCCATATCTTCCAGCGCGCGCAGGGCTACAGATTTTCCCGAACCCGAACGACCGCTGACGATCATCAGCACCATGTTCCGTTTCTCCTCAGGGCAACAGATGTGAAGGTCATCTCCCGGCTACTCATCTTCCTGGCGGCCTTCTGTTTCCGTGATAATTTGATAAAGCTCTTCATCGCTTTGCGCGGAGCGCAGCCGACGACAAATGGTTTTATCCGCCAGGCGTTTGGCGACCAGCGAAAGGGTGTGCAGATGCGTTTTCGTCTGATCGGCAGGTACCAGCAGCGCAAAGAGGAGATCGACGGGCTGGTTATCAATCGCGTCAAAGGCGATTGGCGTTTCAAGCTGCACGAAAACACCGACGGCACGCAGGGTGTCTTCTTCCAGTTTGCCGTGGGGGATCGCAATGCCGTTGCCGATGCCGGTACTGCCCATTTTTTCGCGGGTCAGAATGGCTTCGAACACGACCTGCGGCGGCAGGCCCAGCTGTTTTGCGGCCAGCTCACTGATGATCTCCAGCGCACGTTTTTTGCTCTGGCAGTGAACGCCACTGCGGGTACATTCCTGGTTAAGGACATTGCTCAGTTGAAGAGCGGAATCGTTGTTCATCATAATTTCACCTAAGCGCTAACTGTACAAATGGCCCGTTGTGCTCCACAACAGGCCGTCCTGCACCCGTTAACTGCCCGGACAATTAGTGTTGTTTCAGTTTATCTTTATGTTTGTTAAGCTGTCGCGCAAGCTTGTCAATCAAGCCGTCGATAGCTGCGTACATGTCTTGCCCTTCCGCACTGGCATGAAGTTCACCCCCGTTAACGTGCAGGGTGGCATCCGAGATGTGAGTCACTTTCTCCACTTTTAACACAACGTAGACCTGATTGATCCTTTCGAAATACTGTTCGAGCTTGGCGAACTTCGCGTTCACAAACTCGCGTAATGCCTCAGTAATTTCGACGTTGTGTCCTGTGATATTGAGCTGCATAGTGTCTTCCTTATCGGTTGTGTCAGACCAGTTGTTTACGCTGGTTTGACGGCGGAATGGATAAAGACTCTCGATACTTCGCAACGGTACGTCGTGCCACCATAATACCCTGATCGGATAGAAGGGTGGTCAACTTACTGTCGCTCAGTGGCTTCGCGGGGTTTTCCGCGGCGATCAACTTCTTCACCAGTGCGCGAATTGCCGTTGACGAGGCTTCGCCGCCGCCTTCGGTATTCACATGGCTGGAGAAGAAATACTTAAGCTCAAATATGCCGCGCGGACTGTGCAGATACTTCTGCGTGGTCACGCGAGAAATGGTTGATTCGTGCATCTCGACGGCCTGGGCGATATCCGCCAGCACCATCGGTTTCATATACTCTTCGCCCTGCTCAAAGAACGCCTGCTGCTGTTCGACAATGCAGCGGCTGACGCGCAGGAGCGTATCGTTTCGGCTTTCAAGGCTTTTAATCAGCCATCGCGCTTCCTGCAGGTTACTGCGAATGTACTGGTTATCGGAATCATTACGCGCGCTGGTGCACAGGGAGGCATATTGCTGATTAATTTGCAGGCGAGGAAGGCTGTCGGAATTGAGTTCAACAACCCATCGGTCGTTATGTTTTCTCACCAGCACGTCCGGAATGACGTATTCCGGCTCGCTGGTCTGGATCGACTGGCCGGGGCGCGGATCGAGCGACTGGATCAGGCTTACCGCTTCCTTGAGCACCTCTTCTTTGAGGCGCGTCACGCGCATGAGCGAGCGGAAATCATGGTTAGCCAGCAGATCGAGATGTTCGCTGACGATCAGGCGGGCTTCGTCAATCCACGGCACTTCTTTACCGAACTGGGAGAGCTGGATCAGCAGGCAGTCGCGCAGATCTTTCGCCGCCACGCCCACCGGGTCGAAGCGCTGGATACGCTTTAAAACGGCTTCAACTTCTTCAAGCTCGATCTCATCGTTCCCGATGCTTTCGAGGATGTCGTCCAGCGTGACGGTTAAATACCCGGTGTCATCGACGGCATCGACAATCGAGGTCGCAATCGCGCGATCGGTATCGGAGAAGGGCGTCAGCTCCACCTGCCACATCAGGTAATCCTGTAGCGACTGGGTCGTTTCACCCTGGTAAACGGGCAGCTCGTCATCCTGATAGTCCGCGCGCGTCCCGGAAGGGGTGCCCGCGGTGTAGATTTCATCCCAGCTGGCGTCGAGAGGCAGCTCGTCCGGCATCTCGTTTTGCTCGAGAGCGTCCGCGGTGTCGAGGGTTTCGGTATCCTGCGTTTGCTGAGCGTCTACTTCGTCATGAAGATCGGTTTGCTCCAGCAGCGGGTTGCTGTCCAGCGCCTGCTGGAGCTCCTGCTGGAGTTCTAACGTGGACAGCTGCAACAGGCGGATTGCCTGCTGGAGCTGCGGCGTCATCGCCAGTTGCTGGCTGAGCCTTAATTGCAAACCTTGCTTCATGTTCAGAGCATTTTTCTCCGCGTCAGCGTTTCGTGACCTCTACCCTATCAGAGTCTGAAGTCTTCCCCAAGGTACACGCGCTTAACATGCTCATCTTCAAGGATCTGCTGCGGCGTACCGTGGGCAATCAGATGGCCCTGGCTCACGATATACGCGCGCTCGCAAACGGCCAGCGTTTCACGAACGTTGTGGTCGGTGATCAGCACGCCAAGCCCGCTGTCGCGCAGATGCTCGATAATACGTTTGATATCGATAACGGAAATCGGGTCAACGCCGGCAAACGGTTCATCCAGCAGGATGAATTTTGGGTTAGCGGCCAGCGCGCGGGCAATCTCAACGCGGCGGCGTTCACCGCCGGAGAGCGCCTGACCGAGGCTGTCGCGCAGGTGTTCAATGTGGAACTCTTCCATCAGCTCGTTCGCGCGGTCGGTGCGCTGCTCGCTGGTGAGATCGTCACGGATCTGCAGCACGGCCATCAGGTTATCGAAGACGCTCAGGCGACGGAAAATGGAGGCTTCCTGCGGCAGGTAGCCAATACCGCGACGCGCGCGCGCGTGCAGCGGCAGCAGGCTAATGTCTTCATCATCGATGATGATGTTGCCCGCATCGCGAGGCACGATGCCCACGACCATGTAAAAGGTGGTGGTTTTACCCGCACCGTTTGGGCCTAGCAGGCCGACGATTTCGCCTGAATTAACGGTCAGACTGACATCTTCCACGACGCGGCGGCCCTTATAGGCCTTCGCGAGATTTTTAGCAGTTAATGTTGCCATAACGAATTAGTTACTCTTCTTCTGTGCCGGGGCCTGGCTTTTGTCCTGCAGCTGAGACGGAACAAGCACGGTAGTGACGCGTTTGCCTTTCTCGCTGGACGCCTGCATTTTCTGCTCTTTCACCAGGTAGGTGATTTTGTCGCCGGTAATGTTGCTGTCCAGCTGCTCCAGATAGGCGTTACCGGTCAGGATGACGAGATCTTTCGCCAGCTCGTAGTGCATGTGCGACGCGCGGCCTTTGACCGGCTTGCCGTTATCCTGCATCTGGTAGAAGGTCGCAGGATTGCCGTAGCCATCAATGATCTCTTTACCCTGCTCGCCGCCAGGGCGGGTCACCACCACTTTATCGGCGTTGATTTTGATCGTGCCCTGGGTCATCACGACGTTGCCGGTAAAGGTGACAACGTTGCCCTGCATATCAAGCGACTGCGCGTCGGATTCGATATGGATTGGCTGCTCGGTATCACCCGTCACAGCCAGCGCGGGAAGGCTGGCCGCCAGCAGCGCGCTGGCCATAACAACTTTAAGGCTGAGTTTGTTTGTTTTGAATTTCATAAGAGGTTCTAACCTTTTCAATCAGCTCGGCGTTTTTGCTGCGTAAGTTCCCGCGCATTTTCATACCGCTGGAATTAAATGTGGTGCCGTACAAGGTCACCAGATCCTGTGACGTCACGTCCTGGGTCACCAGGTTTATCTGGGCGTTATCCGTCGTGATTTTGCGCAGCTGTGCGTCAGGGGTCAGGGCGTTGACTTCAACATGGCCGTACAGATAAAGCATACGGTCATTCGTTAATTTTGCTTTGTCAGCCTTGATCGACCACGTTGGGACTTTGTCGGTATCAAAGGTGGTCATGATCGGCTGGGTAAACCATGACACGCTGTCGTCCGAGAAATATTCAACGTGCTGCGCAATCAGGCGATAGTTCAGCGCACCTTCCGGGCTGTAAACCACGGTGTCGCTATGATCGCTTTTATAGGTTGGGTCGCTGGTGTTGACGACTTCCGCTTGATTATCGTCACGGTCAGCGAGGTTGACGCCAATCAGTATCAGTGCGACAAGCGTCAGCAGAATGATAACCCAACGTCTGGTTTTACTCATATCGATTGCCCTTTGGCCTCATCAAGCTTGCCCTGCGCCAGCAGCAGCAGATCGCAGACTTCGCGTACGGCACCGCGTCCGCCGTGAATGTGGGTAACATAGTCAGCACGCGGGATCAGCAGCGGATGCGCGTCGGCAACGGCGATACTCAGCCCCACTTCTGCCATCACCGGCCAGTCGATCAGGTCATCTCCAACGTAGGCTACGTTTTCGGGATCAACGGCCAGTTTTGCCAGCAAATCCCTGAATGCCGCCATCTTGTCAGATTGCCCCTGATACAGATGGGTGATGCCCAGCGTTTCACAGCGGTCTTCTACCAGTTTAGCTTTTCGACCGGTGATGATGGCAACTTCGATACCGGACGTCAGCGCGCAGCGAATGCCGTAGCCGTCGCGCACGTTAAAGGCCTTGAGCTCTTCGCCGTTGTTGCCCATGTAAATCAGGCCATCGGAGAGCACGCCATCCACATCCAGGATCAGGAGACGGATCTTTTCCGCCTTTGCCATCATGTCGGCGCTCACCGGGCCGTAACAGGTTGCAAGGGATGCACCCGCATTACTCATTGTCTTATCCTTCATTACACTACGCCTGCGCGCAGCAGATCATGCATATGTACCACACCCAGCAGTTGGTCGCCATCGGCAACCATCACCGAGGTGATATGACGGGACTGCATCAGGTTCAGCACGTCCACCGCCAGCGTGCCAGGACGGACGCGGATACCGCCGGAAGTCATCACGTCGGCGATGCCTAACGTGCGCACGTCAACGCCCATATCGAACACGCGGCGCAAGTCGCCGTCGGTGAAAATGCCCTGAATTTTCATCAGGTCGTCGCAGATAACCGTCATGCCCAGATTTTTACGGGTGATCTCCAGCAGCGCGTCGCGCAGGGAGGCCTCTTTGCTGACGTGAGGGATCTCATCGCCCGTGTGCATAATATCGTTAACCCGCAGCAGCAGCTTGCGCCCAAGCGCGCCGCCAGGGTGGGAAAGCGCGAAATCTTCCGGGGTGAAGCCCCGGGCTTCCAGCAGCGCCACGGCGAGCGCATCGCCCATCACCAGCGCGGCGGTGGTGCTGGAGGTTGGGGCCAGGCCCAGCGGGCAGGCTTCTTTCGGCACTTTGACGCACAGATGAATATCCGCCGCGCGCGCCATGCTGCTTTCCGGGCGGCTGGTCATGCAAATCAGCGGAACGTGCAGTCGCTTCAGGACCGGGATCAGCGCCAGGATTTCATTGGACTCGCCGGAGTTTGACAGGGCGATGACCACGTCCTGCGGCGTCACCATCCCCAGATCGCCGTGCGCGGCTTCACCGGGGTGCACGAAGAACGACGAGGTCCCGGTGCTGGCGAAGGTGGCCGCCATTTTGCGTCCAATGTGGCCGGATTTGCCCATCCCCATCACCACGACTTTACCCGCACAGTGGAATATCTTCTCACAGGCCAGGCTGAAATCCTGATTAATATACTGATCTAACTGCGCCAGACCTTCACGTTCAATCTCCAGAACCTCTTTACCCGCTTTCTGAAAGTCAAAACCCGGCTGCAATTCTATTTGCGACATAATGCGTTTCCGTTTACCCAGAGAGAAGAGGCGAGAGCCAGTAGAGCATCGCCATCCATACGATAAAACCACCCGTCAGCAGCGCGCCTGCGCCTTTGCCGATCTGCCTCTTACGCCGCCAGCAGAGCAGGGCGAAAATCACGCTGACCAGCAGCATTACCCCGTAATCGCGCGAGAAAGCCAGCGGATTAAACGCGCCTGGCGAGATCAGGGCGGGTAGGCCCGTTACGATGGCAATGTTGAAAATGTTGGAGCCGATGATGGTGCCAATGGCGATATCGTCTTCGCCCTTGCGCGCGCCAGCGATGGCGGTAGCCAGCTCCGGCAGGCTGGTGCCGATGGCGATTACCGTCAGGCCAATCGTCAGCTCGCTCATGGCGAAGTAGTTTGCCAGCACCGTTGCGTTATCCACTATCATGCGCGTTGCCATCGGCATAATGATGAGCGCGACGCCGAGCCAGAGCAGGGCAACGGGCAATGTCCCTTCCCGCGGAAGTTCAGCCACATGCTCGCGCGTGAGGCTATCGCTGCCCTCTTTTTCAGCCAGGCTTGCTATCTTAACGCTGTACAACAGCCAAACTACGGCCAGCGCCAGCAGGAAAATGCCATCGCCCACGCTGAGGACGCCATCATACAATACGCAGCCCGCCAGCAGGCTTACGATCAACATTAGCGGCAATTCACGGCGCAGAACATCAGAATGCACGCGAAATGGATGCAGCAGCGCCGCCAGGCCTAAAATGAGCAGAATATTGACGATGTTTGAGCCAATCCCGGTACCGATAGCGAGATCGACCTGCCCGTGAAGCGATGCCGACACTGACACAATGATTTCGGGAAGAGAGGTTCCCACGCTGACAACCGTCATGCCAATGATGACGGGCGGCATGCCGATCAGGCGGCACAATATTGATGCTGCAAATACCAGTCGGTCAGCACTGTAGACCACCAAAAGTAAACCTATTATTAACAGTGCTGTCGCTAAAAGCATCAAAAGTCCTTTCTTCAGGTATACTCGCCGGTCCACCACGCTGAATGTGTGGCGCTGTATACTGTCTGAGACGTAACGTATTCCTAATTTTGACTTTATGCGCCGGAAAAGTAAAACAAATGCCAGCTTTCGCTAACCTCGATAGCGATTATTCTGTAAAAATATCGGGTTTAGGGCTGATTTAAGCGTCATGCTTAACGTGTACCTGGTAAGAAAGGAACCATAAATGAGCCAAACGACGGCGAATTTGGTCGATGTCCGTGGTGTCAGCTTTTCTCGCGGCAACCGATTGATATTTGATGATATTTCGTTGACCGTTCCCCGTGGCAAGATCACTGCCATCATGGGGCCATCAGGGATCGGTAAAACAACGCTGCTACGTCTTATTGGTGGTCAAATTCCACCCGATAGCGGCGAAATTCTCTTCGACGGTGAAGACGTGCCGAAGATGTCCCGCTCGCGCCTGTATACCGTGCGCAAACGCATGAGCATGCTGTTTCAGTCCGGGGCGCTGTTTACCGATATGAACGTTTTTGACAACGTGGCTTACCCGCTGCGCGAGCATACCAGCTTGCCGCCCGCGCTGCTGAAAAGCACGGTGATGATGAAGCTCGAAGCGGTTGGCCTGCGGGGCGCGGCAAAGCTGATGCCGTCTGAGCTTTCTGGCGGTATGGCCCGCCGTGCGGCGCTGGCGCGTGCGATAGCGCTTGAGCCGGATTTAATCATGTTCGACGAACCGTTCGTCGGGCAAGATCCGATCACCATGGGCGTTCTGGTGAAGCTCATTTCTGAACTCAACAGCGCGCTCGGCGTAACGTGCGTCGTGGTTTCTCACGACGTGCCGGAAGTGTTGAGCATCACAGATTACGCCTACATTGTGGCAGATAAAAAGATCGTCGCGCACGGGAGCGCTCAGGCGCTGCAGGAAAATGGCGATCCGCGCGTGCGGCAGTTCCTGGACGGCATTGCGGATGGTCCCGTACCGTTCCGCTATCCTTCCGGCGACTATCGC
>AGFT01050381.1_pt1 | contig 19724 bp, 20 predicted proteins | sample 305848 | NCBI WGS metagenome assembly AGFT01 (sample SAMN02954282, study PRJNA62043) | ant fungus garden metagenome | biome: terrestrial; feature: Atta colombica fungus garden; material: fungus garden; isolation source: Atta colombica fungus garden bottom | host: Atta colombica | place: Panama...
CGAAATTCAGTTCAAGTGCTTATTTAATCGGCAAGCTGCACAATTTAGCGACAAAAACCCGGCTACGCAAGGTGCCGGGTCTCAAAATTACAGCTTGATGAAGTTCTCGCGGTAATACGCCAGCTCCGCCACGGACTCGCGGATGTCATCCATCGCCTGGTGCGTGCCCTGTTTTTTAAAACCGTCGAGAATTGCCGGCTTCCAGCGGCGCGCCAGCTCTTTCAGGGTGCTCACATCGAGATAACGGTAGTGGAAGTAAGACTCCAGCTCCGGCATGTACTTAAACAGGAAACGGCGATCCTGGCCAATGCTGTTGCCGCAGATCGGCGATTTGCCCGCCGGAACCCACTGCTTCAGAAACTCGAGCGTCGCCAGCTCCGCGTCGCGGTCGCCCTGGGTGCTGGCCTTCACGCGCTCCACCAGCCCGCTGCCGGTATGCGTGCGCACGTTCCACTCGTCCATCAGCGCCAGCTGTTCGTCAGACTGGTGCACTGCGATGGTCGGTCCTTCCGCCAGAATATTGAGATTCGCATCGGTGACCAGCGTGGCGATTTCAATAATGCGATCGCGCTCGGGATCCAGCCCGGTCATTTCAAGATCGATCCAAATCAGGTTGTTTTCATCCGCGCTCATGTTATTTTCCACCCTTCTCGCTTAACCGGCAGTAGCAGGTTAACTAGTATTAATTAGAGTGTATCATAGAGGTTTTGCCCACTACGGGCGACCAGGAGCCAGCGCGATTGAGTAAAAATAAACTCTCCAAAGGGCAGCAGCGCCGCGTAAACGCCAACCACCAGCGCCGTCTTAAAACCACTTCGGAGAAGCCGGACTACGACGACAACCTGTTTGGCGAAGCGACGGAAGGCGTGGTGATTAGCCGTTTTGGGATGCATGCCGACGTCGAATCCGCCGACGGGGATATCCACCGTTGCAATATCCGTCGCACTATCCGTTCACTGGTGACCGGCGACCGCGTCGTTTGGCGCCCCGGTAAAGAAGCCGCCGAAGGGGTCACGGTGAAAGGCATCGTAGAAGCCGTGCACGAGCGCACGTCGGTACTGACCCGCCCCGATTTCTATGACGGCATTAAGCCCATCGCTGCCAATATCAACCAGATCGTTATCGTTTCGGCGATTTTACCCGAGCTTTCGCTCAATATTATCGACCGCTACCTTGTCGCCTGTGAAACGCTGCAGGTTGAGCCGATCATCGTCTTGAATAAAATCGATCTGCTGGATGAGGACGGCATGGCCTTCGTCAACGAGCAGATGGATATCTATCGCAACATCGGCTACCGCGTACTGATGGTTTCCAGCCACACCCAGGACGGGCTGAAGCCGTTAGAAGAGGCGCTTACCGATCGCATCAGCATCTTTGCCGGCCAGTCCGGCGTGGGTAAATCCAGCCTGCTGAATAACCTGCTTGGCCTGCAGAAAGAGATTTTGACCAACGATGTCTCCGACGTCTCGGGTCTGGGCCAGCACACGACGACCGCCTCTCGCCTGTACCACTTCCCGCACGGCGGAGACGTGATCGATTCCCCGGGCGTGCGCGAATTTGGCTTGTGGCATCTCGAGCCGGAACAAATCTTCAACGGCTTTGTCGAATTCCATGACTATTTAGGCGCTTGCAAATATCGGGACTGCAAACACGACAATGACCCAGGCTGCGCGATCCGCGAAGCGGTAGAAAACGGTGAAATTGCGGAAACCCGCTTTGAAAATTACCACCGCATCCTTGAGAGCATGGACCAGGTAAAAACGCGTAAAAACTTTTCTGATTCTGATAACTGACAACTAAGCTAAGCATCGCTAAAATCGTCCCCTTTTTTCAGGTTCCGGCTGCCTGCAGCCGGATCAGGAACGACAAAACAATGGCCTGGAGGCTACCTTGTTAAACTCATTTAAACTTTCGCTTCAATACATTCTGCCGAAACTGTGGCTCACTCGCCTGGCGGGCTGGGGCGCGAGCAAGCGAGCGGGCTGGTTGACCAAACTGGTCATCGACCTCTTCGTGAAATACTACAAGGTCGACATGAAAGAGGCGCAAAAGCCTGACACCGCCAGCTACCGTACGTTTAACGAATTTTTCGTGCGCCCGCTGCGCGATGAAGTGCGTCCGCTCAATACCGATCCTAACGTGCTGGTCATGCCCGCAGACGGCGTGATTAGCCAGCTTGGCAACATCGAAGACGATAAAATCCTGCAGGCGAAGGGCCACAACTACAGCCTGGAAGCACTGCTGGCCGGTAACTACCTGATGGCCGACCTGTTCCGTAACGGGACGTTTGCCACAACCTATCTCTCCCCGCGCGACTACCACCGCGTTCATATGCCGTGCAACGGCATCCTGCGCGAGATGATCTACGTCCCAGGCGATCTGTTCTCCGTAAACCACCTGACCGCGCAAAATGTGCCAAACCTGTTCGCCCGCAACGAGCGCGTCATCTGCCTGTTTGACACTGAATTTGGTCCGATGGCGCAGATTCTGGTGGGTGCTACCATTGTTGGCAGCATTGAAACCGTCTGGGCTGGCACCATTACCCCGCCGCGCGAAGGCATCATCAAGCGCTGGACGTGGCCTGCCGGTGAAGCGGAAGGCTCCATTGCGCTGCTGAAAGGCCAGGAAATGGGCCGCTTCAAGCTGGGCTCAACGGTGATCAACCTGTTCGCGCCGGGCAAAGTGACCCTGGCGGAAGGGCTGGAAAGCCTGTCCGTGACCAAACTTGGCCAGCCGCTGGCGGTCTCAACCGAGGCCTTCGTGACGCCGGACGCAGAGCCTGCCCCGCTGCCTGAAGAAGAGATCAAAGCTGAACACGACGCCAGCCCGCTGGTTGACGACAAGAAAGACGAAGGCTAACTCAAGAAGGATCGCTGACGTGCGCCCGATTATCGTATTACTGATGGCCTGGTGCCTCAGCATGGGGGCGTACGCAGCGACGGCCCCCGACGCCAAACAGATAACCCAGGAGCTGGAGCAGGCCAAAGCGGCCAAGCCCGCTCAGCCAGAGACCGTTGAGTCGCTCCAGGCCGCGCTGAACGCGCTTGAGGAACGTAAAGGTTCCCTTGAGCGCGCCCAGCAGTATCAGCAGGTTATCGATAACTTCCCGAAACTCTCCCAGACGTTACGTTCGCAGCTGAACAACCTGCGCGACGAGCCTCGCGACGTGCCGGTTGGCCTGACGTCCGACGCGCTGAATCAGGAAATTTTGCAGGTCAGCAGCCAGCTGCTGGAGAAGAGCCGGCTGGCGCAGCAGGAGCAGGAGCGCGCCCGCGAAATTGCCGACTCGCTCAGCCAGCTTCCGCAGCAGCAAACCGATGCGCGCCGCCAGCTCAATGACGTAGAGCGCCGCATAGGGACGTCCACCGGCAATACGCCACAAAGCCAGGCGCAAAATCTTGGGCTGCAGGCCGAATCCGCGCGGCTGAAAGCGCTGGTCGACGAGCTGGAGCTGGCGCAGCTTTCCGCTAACAACCGCCAGGAACTGTCGCGCATGCGGTCAGAGCTGGCGCAAAAGCAGAGCGAGCAGCTTGACGCCTACCTGCAGGCGCTGCGCAATCAGCTGAACAGCCAGCGCCAGCGCGAAGCCGAACGCGCGCTGGAAAGCACCGAGCTGCTGGCTGAAAACAGCGCGAACCTGCCAGCCGGGATCGTCGACCAGTTTAAGGTTAACCGCGAGCTTTCTGCCGCGTTAAACCAGCAGGCCCAGCGCATGGACCTGGTTGCGTCGCAGCAGCGCCAGGCCACCAATCAAACGCTTCAGGTTCGCCAGGCGCTGAATACCCTGCGCGAGCAGTCCCAGTGGCTCGGCTCGTCAAACCTGCTCGGCGAAGCGCTCCGCGCGCAGGTTGCCCGTCTCCCCGAGATGCCAAAACCGCAGCAGTTGGACACCGAGATGGCGCAGCTGCGCGTCCAGCGGCTGCATTTTGAAGACCTGCTCAACAAGCAGCCGCAAATCCGCCAGATTCGCCAGGCGGACGGCCAGCCGCTCACGGCTGAGCAAAGCCGCATTCTGGAAGCCCAGCTGCGCACCCAGCGCCAGCTCCTGAACTCCCTCCTTCAGGGCGGCGACACGCTGATCCTGGAGCTGACCAAGCTGAAGGTCTCCAACAGCCAGCTGGAGGATGCGCTGAAAGAGGTGAACGAAGCCACACACCGTTACCTCTTCTGGACCTCCGACGTCCGCCCAATGACCTTCTCCTGGCCGATCGACATCGTGCAGGACCTGCGCCGCCTGATCTCGCTGGATACATTCAGCCAGCTGGGCCAGGCCAGCGTGATGATGATCACCAGCAAGGAGACGATCTTCCCGCTGCTGGGCGCGCTGATTCTGGTCGGCTTTAGCATTTATTCGCGCAGGCACTTCACCCGCTTTTTAGAACGTTCAAGCGCCCGGGTAGGCAAGGTCACACAGGATCACTTCTGGCTGACGCTGCGCACCGTATTCTGGTCGATTCTCGTCGCCTCGCCGCTGCCGGTGCTGTGGATGACGCTGGGGTACGGCCTGCGGGAAGCCTGGCCCTATCCGCTCGCGGTCGCCATCGGCGACGGCGTGACGGCCACCGTTCCGCTGCTGTGGGTGGTGATGATTTGCGCCACTTTTGCGCGCCCGAATGGCCTGTTCATCGCCCACTTCGGCTGGCCGCGAAACCGCGTTGCGCGCGCCATGCGCTACTACCTGATGAGCATCGGGCTTATCGTGCCGCTGATTATGGCGCTGATCATGTTCGATAATCTCAACGATCGGGAATTCTCAGGCTCGCTGGGCAGGCTGTGCTTCATGCTGATTTGCGGCGCGCTGGCCGTGGTTACGCTTAGCCTGAAGCGCGCCGGCATTCCGCTTTACCTCGATAAGACCGGCAGCGGCGAGAACATGTTTAACCGCCTGCTGTGGAACCTGCTGCTGAGCGCGCCGCTGATCGCGATGCTGGCGGCGGCGGTGGGCTATCTTGCCACCGCTCAGGCGCTGCTGGCGCGTCTGGAAACATCCGTCGCGATCTGGTTCCTGCTGCTGGTGGTGTACCACGTCATTCGCCGCGGAATGCTAATCCAGCGTCGCCGTCTGGCGTTCGATCGCGCCAAGCATCGCCGCGCCGAAATTCTCGCCCAGCGCGCCCGGGGTGAAGAAGAACCTAACCACGTCAACAGCACTGAAGGAGCGGTGGATGCCGACGATGTCGAAATCGATCTGGATGCCATCAGCACCCAGTCGCTGCGGCTGGTGCGCTCCCTCCTGATGCTGGTGGCGCTGCTGTCGGTGATCTTCCTGTGGTCGGAAATCCACTCCGCGTTTGGCTTCCTGGAGAACATTTCGCTCTGGGACGTGACGTCCACGGTGCAGGGCGTCGAAAGCCTGGAGCCTATCACGCTGGGCGCGGTGCTGATTGCCATTCTGGTGCTGATCATTACCACCCAGCTGGTGCGTAATTTCCCTGCACTCCTGGAGCTGGCGCTGCTGCAGCACCTGGATTTAACCCCCGGCACCGGATACGCCATTACCACCATTACCAAATACCTGATCTTGCTGTTTGGCGGGATGGTCGGCTTCTCCATGATCGGCATCGAGTGGTCTAAGCTGCAGTGGCTGGTTGCCGCGCTGACGTTTGGCCTTGGTTTTGGCATGCAGGAGATATTCGCGAACTTCGTTTCCGGCCTGATCATCCTGTTCGAAAAACCCATTCGTATTGGCGATACGGTGACCATTCGCGATTTGACCGGCAGCATCACCAAGATCAACACCCGTGCTACCACCATCAGCGACTGGGATCGTAAAGAGATCATCGTTCCGAACAAGGCGTTTATCACCGAACAGTTTATCAACTGGTCGCTGTCTGACTCCGTCACGCGCGTGGTGCTGACCGTACCGGCCCCGTCGGATGCCAACAGCGAAGAGGTGACGCAGATCCTTTACGCCGCGGCCAAGCGCTGCACGCTAGTGCTCGACACCCCGGCCCCGGAAGTCTTCCTGGTCGATTTACAGCAGGGCATTCAGATTTTCGAGCTGCGAATCTATGCCGCCGAAATGGGGCACCGCATGCCGCTGCGCCATGAGATCCATCAGCTGATTCTGGCGGGCTTCCGTGAACACGGTATCGAAATGCCGTTCCCACCGTTCCAGATGCGTCTGGAAAGCATGGACGGGCGTAAGATGGGCAGAACGCTGACCTCAGCGGCGCGTACGCGCCCGGCGGGAAGTTTGTAATCCTTTCCCCCTCCCTTTCGGGAGGGGAAAATTTTCTATTAGGCCACTTCTGTGACGTATGCCGTCGAGCGACGACGGTAATTCTCATAAATCCCCATCGCCAGCAGCGAGAAGAAGATTGGGCCGCCGACCATCCACAGCGCGCTGTTCCAGTCGTTTGCCTCAATCACCGGCTGGATCACGGTAAAGATGTTGGCAAACGCCACCACCAGCACGACCACCGTGGTTGCCAGAAGCGTTGCGGCGCGCGTTTTGAAAATCACGAACGGACGTTCCAGATCCTGCTTCGCCTTGAAGAACGGGAAGGCAATGGTCAGGAAAAGATAGGGCAGCGTCATCGAGACGTTCGCCATCAGCGTTAGCTTGTTATAGAACGCCGATGCGGTATCACCGCCGAACGACACCAGCAGAATAAATACGCAGACCAGCATGCACTGCATCCACATGGCGTTCGCGGGCATTCCCGTCGCGTTGAGCTGCGTCATGCGCGCGGGCCACAGGGCTTTTGGCGTTCCCTGAATAATCGCTTTCAGCGGCGAGTAGATCAGCGTGAAAAACGCCCCCGTGTAGGCGAGGAACATCGACAGGCCGGTAATGCGCGCAAACCAGATCCCCATTACCGTCGCCGCGTCAGGCGTCAGGTGCATGGCCTGGCCCAGCGTTACCCCCAGGCTTTTCATCAGCACATAGGTGATGTTCCCGAGGTTGGTGGAGTTGTTGCTCAGCACCTGCTGCCAGTTGGTGCTGACGCCCCACAGGAAAATCGCCAGCGAATAGCCGATGGAAATAACAACCGCCGCGAAGATAATACCTTTAGCAAAGTTCTTCTCCGGGTTTTCGGTTTTATCCACGAGGCCGCCCACCGCCTCAATGCCGCCATAGGCGAAAATGGCAAACACCACAAACGAGAGCATGGCAAGACCGGACTGATAGCTCGGGTTTGGTGATGAGGCGAAGTTTACCTCCTGGGCAAAATGTCCGCCGTTCAGCCACAGAATGGCGATGCTCACCAGCAGCAGCACCAGGTTCAGGCACATCACGGAAATCCCCCCCACGGCGGTGATGCGCGCAATTTTATTGATGCCCTTTGAGGCAACCAGCGTCACAACAACCATCCAGCAGACCGCGAGGATCCCGACGACCTGCGTGGAGCTCATTCCGGCCAGCGACCACACCTGCGTTTTGTCAGAGCCGAATATAAACGTCGACAGCGGCACCCACACCTTGGCCGCCGTGCTCACCATCCAGACCACGTACGACGAGAACCACATAAAGGTGCCGATAAACGCGTAGCGCGGACCGATGCTGTTGTTCATCCACGAGTAGATCCCGCCCTCTTCTTTCCGGTAGGCCGAGCCCATTTCCGCCATCATCAGCGCAAAAGGGATAAAGAAGAACAGAGCGGATACGATGTAAAACGGCGTTGCGCTGTAGCCCATCAGGTAGAACGCAGACGGGCTGTTGGCAAAGCCAAAGACTGACGTGAATATCATCAGGATGAGCCCGGTAAGGGTCATCTTTTTGAGTGAGTGGGACATAGGACCATCCGAAGAGGAATTAAACTGCGCGGATGTTAGCAGATGACCAGACGGATATTGTGGCTATACGGGGCAAATTAAGAAAAAGGCCCGTGTATACAGAATGTGGCAGTTTTTAATGTTGTTGTGCGGAAATGGCAAGGTTAATTGACAGGAAGTGAAGGCCGGGCAAGCGCATCGCCACCCGGCACTTTCTCAGGCGCGATCGACCGTGAAGGCAATCACATCGCCCAGCTGCTCTGCGCCCAGCGCCAGCATGACCAGGCGATCCACGCCCAGCGCCACGCCGGAACAGTCCGGCAGGCCGGCTTTTAAGGCCTCAAGCAGATTGTTATCAATCGGCTGCTGCGGCAGCCCGCGCGCGGTGCGCTTGCGGTTGTCCTGCTCGAAGCGCTGCTGCTGTTCACGCGCATCGGTCAGCTCGTGGAAGCCGTTCGCCAGCTCGATCCCCTTGTAATAGACCTCAAAGCGTTCCGCCACGCGGTGATCTTCGGTGCTGATTTGCGCCAGCGAGGCCTGGCTTGCCGGGAAGTGGTACACAAAGGCGGGCTTATCTTTGCCAATCTGCGGCTCAACGCCGAAGGTAAACAGCAGCTGCAGCAGCGCGTCGCGATCTTCTTCACTATCCGCCACGTTGCTCAGATCCAGTTTAGCCGCCACCTCGCGCAGCTGCGTTTTGTCCGCAGAGAGCGGATCGATTTCCAGATAGCGCTGGTAAGCCTGCTGATAAGAGAGCGTTTCCGCCTCAGGGCATTCCAGCACCTGCTGCAGCAGATCGTCCACTTCGTTCATCAGGCGGTACATATCGTAGTGCGGGCGATACCACTCCAGCATGGTGAACTCAGGATTGTGGTGGCGCCCCATCTCTTCATTGCGGAAGCTGCGGCACAGCTGATACACCGGGCCACACCCCGCCGCCAGCAGGCGCTTCATGTGGTATTCCGGGCTGGTCATCAGATACAGGTTCATGCCCTGAGAGTGGCCAGGGCCAACAAAACGGGTTTCAAACGGGACCAGATGAATATCCGTTACCGTCGCCTGACTCATGCACGGCGTTTCCACCTCCAGGACGCCGCGATCGCTAAAGAAGCGGCGGATCTCCGCCATTATCGCTGCGCGTTTTAACAGGTTTGGAATGGATGCGCTCGGCTGCCAGGTGGCCGTTTCGCTCATGAGTTTTTCTCCGATGTCAGACAAGGGCACGAAGTCTACTCGTAAGCGTGTGCCGAGACAAATTTTGCGCGGCAAAAGCGGCTATTTCATATATCGAGAGAATTATGTGACGTAATCCATCAATCACAATGATAAATCACCGCACAGAACAGCAAAAAAATCGAACGCGTCAAATTTCCCTCACATCCGCGCGGTTATACTCTTTTACCCATAAAGGAGCAGTGGAAAACGCTTTCGCAATTGTCCCTTTGGACGGGTGAGCTACCTTTAGGTCATCGCGTTGCGAAATAACAACAATCTGGAGGAATGTCGTGCAAACTTTTCAAGCCGATCTTGCCGTTATAGGCGCTGGCGGTGCTGGATTACGTGCAGCGATTGCCGCAGCGCAAGCTAATCCAAACGCTAAAATCGCATTGATTTCAAAAGTCTACCCAATGCGCAGCCACACGGTTGCGGCAGAAGGAGGGTCCGCCGCCGTTGCGCAGGATCATGACAGCTTCGAATACCATTTTCACGACACGGTTGCCGGGGGCGACTGGCTTTGCGAACAGGATGTCGTTGATTATTTCGTGCATCACTGCCCAACGGAAATGACCCAGCTCGAACAGTGGGGATGCCCGTGGAGCCGCCGTCCGGACGGGAGCGTCAACGTTCGCCGCTTCGGCGGAATGAAAATTGAACGCACCTGGTTCGCCGCCGATAAAACCGGCTTCCACATGCTGCATACCCTGTTCCAGACCTCCCTCCAGTTCCCGCAAATTCAACGCTTCGACGAACACTTTGTCCTCGACATTCTCGAGGATGACGGCCACGCCCGCGGCCTGGTGGCGATGAACATGATGGAAGGCACCTTAGTCCAAATCCGCGCGAACGCGGTGGTGATGGCGACGGGCGGCGCGGGCCGCGTGTATCGCTACAACACCAACGGCGGCATCGTGACCGGCGACGGTATGGGCATGGCGCTGAGCCACGGCGTGCCGCTGCGCGATATGGAATTTGTTCAGTATCACCCGACCGGCCTGCCGGGTTCGGGCATTCTGATGACGGAAGGCTGCCGCGGCGAAGGCGGTATTCTGGTCAACAAAAATGGCTACCGCTACCTGCAGGATTACGGCATGGGCCCGGAAACGCCGCTCGGCGAGCCGAAGAACAAGTACATGGAGCTTGGCCCGCGCGACAAAGTGTCTCAGGCCTTCTGGCACGAATGGCGCAAAGGCAACACCATCTCTACCCCGCGCGGCGACGTGGTTTATCTCGACCTGCGCCACCTCGGCGAGAAAAAACTGCTGGAGCGCCTGCCGTTCATCTGCGAACTGGCGAAAGCCTACGTGGGCGTCGATCCGGTCAAAGAGCCGATTCCGGTGCGTCCAACCGCGCACTACACCATGGGCGGGATTGAAACCGACCAGCAGTGCGAAACCCGCATCAAAGGGCTGTTTGCGGTGGGCGAGTGCTCTTCCGTTGGCCTGCACGGCGCCAACCGTCTGGGCTCCAACTCGCTGGCAGAGCTGGTGGTCTTTGGCCGCATGGCGGGCGAGCGGGCGATGGAGCGTGCTGCAACCGCGGGTGAAGCCAACGGCGCCGCGCTGGACGCTCAGGTCGCCGACGTCGAAAGACGCCTGAAAGACCTGGTGAACCAGGAAGGCAACGAAAACTGGTCGAAAATCCGCGACGAGATGGGCCTGTCAATGGAAGAGGGCTGCGGTATCTACCGCACGCCGGAGCTGATGCAGAAAACCGTCGACAAGCTGGCGGAGCTGCAGGAGCGCTTCAAGCGCGTGCGCATCACCGATACCTCCAGCGTGTTCAACACCGACCTGCTGTATACCATCGAGCTGGGCCACGGCCTGAACGTGGCCGAATGTATGGCGCACTCGGCGCTGGCGCGTAAAGAGTCTCGCGGGGCGCACCAGCGCCTGGACGAAGGCTGCACCGAGCGTGACGACGTCAATTTCCTCAAGCATACCCTCGCTTACCGCGATGCGGACGGCACCACGCGCCTGGACTATAGCGATGTGAAAATCACCACGCTGCCGCCGGCGAAGCGCGTATACGGGGCAGAAGCGGAAGCAGCCGAGAAGAAGGAGACGGCGAATGGCTGAGATGCAAAAAATGAAAGTGGAAGTGGTGCGCTACAACCCGGAAGTGGACGCGGCACCGCACAGCGCTTTCTATGAAGTGCCTTATGACGAGCAAACCTCCCTGCTGGACGCGCTCGGCTACATTAAGGATAACCTGGCGCCGGACCTGAGCTACCGCTGGTCCTGCCGCATGGCGATCTGCGGCTCCTGCGGCATGATGGTCAACAAGGTGCCGAAGCTGGCCTGTAAAACCTTCCTGCGCGAATACACCAAGGGCATCAAGGTTGAAGCGCTGGGCAACTTCCCGATTGAGCGCGATCTGGTGGTCGACATGACCCACTTTATCGAAAGCCTGGAAGCGATTAAGCCGTACATCATCGGCAACCCGCGCACGCCGGATCAGGGTCCAAATACCCAAACGCCCGCGCAGATGGCGAAATACCATCAGTTCTCCGGCTGCATCAACTGCGGCCTGTGCTACGCGGCCTGCCCGCAGTTCGGCCTGAACAAAGAGTTCATCGGCCCGGCGGCAATCACCCTGGCGCATCGCTACAACGAGGACAGCCGCGACCACGGCAAAAAAGAACGTATGGCGCAGCTTAACAGCCAGAACGGCGTCTGGAGCTGCACTTTCGTGGGCTATTGCTCCGAAGTGTGTCCAAAGCATGTCGATCCGGCCGCCGCTATTCAGCAGGGGAAAGTGGAAAGCTCGAAAGACTTTCTTATCGCTACCCTGAAACCACGCTAAGGAGTGCATGATGACGACTAAACGCAAAGCCTACGTGCGGCCGATGCCGTCCACCTGGTGGAAAAAACTGCCGTTTTATCGCTTCTATATGCTGCGTGAAGGTACAGCGGTGCCGGCGGTCTGGTTCAGCCTTGAGCTGATGTACGGCGTTTTCGCCCTCAAGCACGGTCCGGAAACCTGGGCCAGCTTTGTTGGCTTCTTGCAGAACCCGATTATTGTGATCCTGAACCTGATCGTGCTCGCGGCTGCGCTGCTGCATACCAAAACCTGGTTTGAGCTGGCGCCGAAAGCCGCGAACATCATCGTTAAGGGTGAGAAAATGGGGCCAGAGCCGGTTATTAAGGGGCTCTGGGCGGTGACGGCGATCGTCACCGTGGTCGTTCTGTTTGTCGCACTGTTCTGGTAAGGAGACTCTTGTGATCAATCCAAATCCAAAACGCTCTGACGAGCCGGTCTTCTGGGGCCTGTTTGGCGCAGGCGGCATGTGGAGCGCCATCGTTGCGCCGGTCATCATTCTGCTGGTCGGTATTATGCTGCCGCTGGGGCTGTTCCCGGGGGATGCGCTGAGCTACGAGCGCGTGCTGGCGTTTGCGAGCAGCTTTATTGGCCGCGTGTTTATCTTCCTGATGATCGTCCTGCCGCTGTGGTTAGGCCTGCACCGCATTCACCATGCGATGCACGATCTGAAAATCCACGTGCCGAACGGCAAGTGGGTGTTCTACGGTCTGGCAACGATCCTGACCGTCGTGACGCTGATTGCCGTCGTGACGATCTGACCGCTCGGGCCCGCCGTCCGGCGGGCCTTTTACTTCTGCATCGTTCCCACCAGCCACTGCGCAAAATCCCGCATAGCCGGCGTTTCCGCCCGCGACTGCAGGCGCGTGAGCCAGTAGCTGCCGAGGTCTATCTGCGTGGCAAACGGCTGTACGATACGCTCGCTGTTCAGCAAATGGGTGAACATATCGACGGGCGCAATCGCGATCCCTGCCCCGGCCTGCGCCGCCTCCAGCATCGTCACGGATGAATCAAAGACCATGACCCGGTGCGTGGGTGACGGTGGGTGCTCGCCTGCGGCCTGCATCCACGCGGCCCACTCGTCGCGCCGGTAGGAGCGCAGCAGGGTAAACTTCAGCATATCAGCGGAAGAATGCAGCCCGGCTGCGATTGTCGGCGTACAAAGCGCAGACAGCGGCGCGGCGCAAAGATAGATAGCCTCGGTGCCGTGCCACGCCCCGCCGCCGTAGCGGATCGTATAATCCAGCCCTTCCGCCGCCGGATCGACGCGGTTGTTGTGGGTGGAAAGCTGAAGATCGATGTGCGGGTAGCGGCGGCGAAAATCCTCCAGCCGTGAAAATAAATACCCGGTCGCAAAGGTGCCCACCACGCCGATTTTTAGCTTCTCCTGGGCCTGATGATTAGCAAAACGATCCAGCATCCCGGCAATGCGATCGAAAGAGTCATTAAGCACCGGCAGTAAATTTTCACCTTCGGTAGTCAGCATCAGGCCGCGCGACACGCGCACGAACAGCTGACAGCTGAGGTGCTGCTCCAGCGCCTTGACGTGCTGGCTGATGGCCGAATGGGTCACATTCAGCTCAATGGCCGCATGGGTAAAACTCAGGTGCCGCGCCGCCGCTTCGAAGGCGCGCAGCGAGTTAAGGGGGATATAGCTGCGGGTCATGGGTTCATCCGTTAGAAAAATTAACAGCTACTGCTAAATTTAACCGTTTGTCAGGCACAGTCAAATCCCACAGACTACGCTCGTCCTATGGGCCCGGACATACTCCAGACATACCATTACGGAAGATAACTGATGATCAAAAAATCCCTTTGCTGCGCCCTGCTGCTCAGCGCCTCCTGCTCCGCCCTTGCCGCGCCGGTGTCCAACAGCGAGATGGCAGACGTTGTCGAAAAAACAATTGCCCCGCTGATGAAAAGCCAGGCCATTCCGGGCATGGCGGTGGCGGTCATTTATCAGGGCAAACCGTACTACTTTACCTTCGGTAAAGCCGACGTTGCCGCAGGGCGAGCGGTTACGGATCAAACGCTGTTTGAGGTCGGGTCTATTAGTAAAACCTTCACCGGCGTGCTGGGCGGGGATGCCATTGCCCGCCATGAGATTTCGCTCAGCGACCCGGCAAGCAAATATTGGCCAGCGCTGACGGGCAAGCAGTGGCAGGATATTCGCCTGTTAGATTTGGCGACCTACACCGCCGGCGGGCTGCCGCTTCAGGTGCCGGATGACGTGACCGATAGCGCCTCGCTGCTGCGCTTCTATCAAACCTGGCAGCCGACGTGGAAGCCCGGCACGACGCGCCTTTATGCCAACTCCAGCATTGGGCTGTTCGGCGCGCTGGCGGTTAAACCTTCAGGCATGCGCTATGAGCAGGCCATGACGACGCGCGTCTTTAAGCCGCTGAAGCTGAACCACACCTGGATTAGCGTACCGAAGTCCGAAGAGGCGAACTACGCCTGGGGCTATCGGGACGGCAAAGCGGTGCGCGTTTCTCCGGGGATGCTGGACGGGGAAGCGTACGGCGTGAAGACCAACGTGAAGGATCTGGCAAGCTGGATCATCGCCAATATGTCGCCCGACACCGTGCAGGATGCCTCTCTGAAGCAGGGTATCGCTTTTGCGCAATCGCGCTACTGGCGCGTGGGCTCAATGTATCAGGGGCTGGGCTGGGAGATGCTGAACTGGCCGGTCGAGGCCAAAACGGTGGTCGGCGGCAGTGACAACAGCGTCGCGCTTGCGCCGCTCCCGGCCACGGAAGTGAATCCTCCAGCGCCGCCGGTGAAGGCGTCGTGGGTACATAAGACGGGCTCGACGGGCGGGTTCGGCGGCTACGTTGCTTTCATCCCCGAAAAGAATCTCGGTATCGTGATGCTGGCCAATAAGAGCTACCCGAACCCGGCGCGGGTTGAGGCGGCGTATCGTATTCTGGACGCGCTGCAGTAAAACATTGCCGGGTGGCGGCTTCGTTCACCCGGCGAAATATCCCGCATTTTTCCTGCTGTCATCTACACTTAACAAAAAAATCAGTAAGGAAACGCTATGCGCATTTTGCCTGTTATCGCTGCGGTGACGGCCGCGTTTTTAGTGGTTGCCTGCAGTTCACCTACCCCACCTCCCGGCGTGACCGTCGTAAGCAATTTCGACGCACAGCGCTTCCTCGGCACATGGTATGAGATCGCCCGCTTCGATCACCGCTTCGAGCGCGGCCTGGAGAAAGTCACGGCAAATTACAGCTCGATGGATGACGGCGGTATTCAGGTGGTAAACCGGGGATACAATCCCGATCGTGAGATGTGGCAGCAGTCGGTGGGCCAGGCGTATTTCACCGGCGATCCGCACCGCGCGGCGCTGAAGGTATCGTTCTTTGGCCCGTTCTACGGGGGCTATAACGTTATCGCCCTGGACAGGGAGTACCGTCACGCGCTGGTTTGTGGGCCGGATCGCAACTACCTGTGGATCCTCTCACGCACGCCAACCATTTCAGCGGAAATGAAGCAGCAGATGCTGGACGTCGCGACCCGGCAAGGGTTTGATGTATCGAAACTAATTTGGGTGAAACAGCCGCATTAATGGGTGCTGAGCTTCAGCCCAATAATCCCCGCCACAATCAGCGCGAGGCTGGCAATACGCGCCAGGCTCGCGGATTCACCCAGCAGCAAAATCCCCGTAATGGCCGCGCCTACGGCACCGATTCCCGTCCAGACGGCGTAGGCCGTCCCAACCGGCAGGGTTCGCATTGCCCATGACAGCATTGCGATGCTGACGATCATCGCGGTAACGGTGATGACGCTAGGCGTCAGGCGGGTAAAACCGTGCGTGTACTTCAGGCCAATCGCCCATACCACTTCGAGCAAACCGGCGATGAAAAGAACAATCCAGGACATATCAGGCTCCTTAACGTTTACGTTAGCTGGGGCCGTCCCCGATGAGTGAAGCGCTTACGGGTCGTCCCGCAAGGCTGAGATGCAGAGGCTTATTTTGGTCAGCGCGCGATTTTTTTTCAACGCTTTTGTATTTCATGCGTTAAGGCAAGAAATAGCCGCAGTATGCCGCGGAGTTCAGGCATTTATCACTCATCCGACTTCCCTATGATGGTGTGCTTTCTGATGGCAGGAAGCCAAACCATTAGCCGACTGCGAATACGATATGTTCAAAATTCTTTTGATTGACCGTTGTCACTTCACCCGGACGGGACTGGAAGCGTGGCTCAATCATTCTGGTTTGTTTCCTGACGACTTTGTCGTCACCGGATTAAATAACCTCGTTCTTGCCCGAGAGCATCTGCTGCAATGGAAACCGACGCTGGTTATTGCTGACCTGCACGGCTTCAGACACGATATTCATCACCTCCACCAGCTCTCGTCTTTGCTCATCGCCAGTGAGACCGTACCGTTTATTTTACTGCAGTCGGGCGAAGATCAGCATATGACGGAGTATTTGAAGCAATATCCGATCTGGTCTTCCCTGCGAAAGCGCGTTGACCTGGAGGGGCTGGCCATGGCGATAAGCGATGCGCTGACCGCCTACGCAAGCGTGGAGATACCGAAGATCGCCGCTCCGCTGCTGACGCGTCAGGAAGAGAAAGTGCTTACGCTGTGGATGGAAGGGGCAAGCAATCAGAAAATCGCCAGCCATTTGAGTATCAACGGCAAAACGGTTTATACCTACAAGCGTAATATCCGCATGAAGCTGCATATGGACACGCGCTTCTCGCCGTTTTTATCTCTGCAGGAGGTGGGGAATTGACGGTACGGTGAAATTGATACGCCGTACCGCCCCTGCTTCGTTAGTTCTGAGCTTTGGTCGCTGCACCAGAAATAGCACTACCACCGTCGGAGATATCTTCACCTACGCCGCGCGTGGTATTACATGCAGTCAGCACTGAAGAGAGCACCAGAACAGAAAAGATCGCCGCAATTGTTTTCTTAACCATAATTTCTTCCTTTTATAGCCAGAGTTGTTTTGTGTATAGCAATATAAGAATAGACAAGATCGCGCCGTATGACGGAAAAGGAAGAATTTTTAGGATAAATAGAAGAAATTAACTGGCTGCGTGCGAAATGATATGGCCTAAATCCTGGATATCTTCACCCATACCGCGCGCGGTGTTGCATCCGGAAAGGAACGCGCTGGAGAGCGCTAACAGAAGCAGAATTTTAACGGTACGTTTCATCTTCCCTGCCTGCATAAATCAGGCGCAGCGGGCGCTGCGCCTTAAATCATAGCGTCTATTACTTCACGCGGGATACGTATTCGCCGGAGCGGGTATCCACTTTGATCACTTCACCAATCTGAACGAACAGTGGAACTTTAACCACTGCGCCAGTGGAGAGGGTCGCTGGCTTGCCGCCGGTACCTGCGGTATCGCCCTTCAGGCCTGGATCGGTTTCAACGATTTCCAGCTCGACGAAGTTAGGTGGGGTTACAGCGATCGGCTGGCCGTTCCACAGGGTCACGATGCACTCGGCCTGGTCCAGCAGCCACTTGGCGTTGTCGCCGATAGCTTTCGCGTCAGCGGACAGCTGTTCGAAGGTTTCGTTGTTCATGAAGTGCCAGAACTCACCGTCGTTGTACAGGTAAGTCAGGTTCATATCGACAACATCAGCGCCTTCAGCGGAATCCGTAGATTTGAAGGTTTTTTCTACACGAGTACCGGTCAGCAGGCGGCGCAGCTTAACGCGCGCAAATGCCTGGCCTTTCCCTGGTTTCACGAATTCACTGGCTTCAACCGCGTACGGTTCGCCGTCCATCATGATTTTAAGACCAGCACGAAAATCGTTGCTATAGTACGTTGCCATAAGGCCCTCTAAATTTGTTAACTGGTAGCTTAGCCACAAAATGGCGCATATTGTAACCCTAAACACCCCGTCCAGAGAAGATTGGTTATCGCAACTTGCCGATGTAATCACCAGTCCTGATGAATTATTGCATCTTTTAGACCTGGATGAGCATCAGGAATGGCTCGCAGGCCGTGAGGCAAAGCGCCTCTTTGCCCTGCGCGTTCCCCGCGCGTTTGTTGCCCGCATGGAAAAAGGCAACCCGGACGACCCCCTTCTCAAACAAACGCTGACCTCGCAGGATGAGTTTGTGACTGCGCCGGGTTACAGCACCGATCCGCTGGAAGAGCAAAACAGCGTGGTGCCGGGCCTGCTGCACAAATACCTCAACCGCGCCCTGCTGCTGGTCAAGGGCGGCTGCGCGGTGAATTGTCGTTACTGCTTCCGCCGACATTTTCCGTATGCGGACAACCAGGGCAATAAGCGCAACTGGCAGGTCGCGCTGGACTATATTTCAGCCCATCCCGAGCTGGATGAGATTATTTTTTCCGGCGGCGACCCGCTGATGGCGAAAGATCGTGAGCTTGACTGGCTGCTGACCCAGCTTGAGGCGATCCCGCACATCAAGCGTCTGCGCATTCACAGCCGCCTGCCGATTGTCATTCCTGCGCGCATTACTGACGGGCTGGTATCGCGCTTCGAGCAGTCGCGCCTGCAGGTGCTGCTGGTTAACCACGTTAACCACGCGAATGAGATTGACGACGAGTTTCGCGCAGCCATGGCGCGCCTGCGCAAAGCGGGCGTGACGCTGCTGAACCAGAGCGTGCTGCTTCGCGGCGTGAACGATAGCGCCCGCGTGCTGGCGGATCTGAGCAACGCGCTGTTTGATGCGGGCGTGATGCCCTATTACCTGCACGTGCTGGATCGCGTGCAGGGGGCGGCGCATTTCATGGTCACGGATGAAGAGGCTCGCCGGATTATGCGTGAGCTGCTGACGCTGGTATCGGGCTATATGGTGCCGAAGCTGGCGCGCGAGATCGGCGGCGAGCCGAGCAAAACGCCGCTGGATTTGCAGCTGCGGCAGAGCTAACAGGCAGGTGGCGCTACGCTTACCTGCCCTACGGGGTTCGGGCGCAGCGCCATCAGCAAGTTAACTCAGTTCGGGCACTTATAGACCTGGCCGTTCATTTGGCTGGCGGTAGGCACGAAGCTCGACAGCATCCCCTGCGTTGGGCTGCTCACGCCGTAAATCACGTTGCCGCCCATCGCTGCTGCCTGGTTACGCAGGGCGTTCGCCGCGCCGCGCATAGAGCCGCCCTCTTCACCATGCTGACCCGACATCCAGTTGCTTTGCTCGCCGGTTGCCGTTCCCAGCAGCTGACATTCGCTGCCCGGCTTATCTTCCACAAAGCGAACGCCCTGGCCCGCAGCCGACAGCTCATTGCTGGAGCTACAACCCGCCAGCAGCAATGCTGCCCCTACGATCCCTGCACAGACTTTTACGCGCATGTTATTCCTCGATTTCAATAAGCTGGACAGTAGTTGTCCGTGTGTGAATCTTATACCTAAAAGATGACCAAAAGAAAAACCCCCAGACATTTCTGCCCAGGGGTTTCTCATTTCTGCGATGTATACGCCCAAATCATTCTGGTTGCAGGAAGGCGGCAAGTTCGTGAATCCCCAGGAGCTTACTGAAGTAAGTGACTGGGGTTCTCGAACGCAGCCAACGCATCTGCAGCCTGAAGGATGCAGGGCGTGGGCACATTACATCATGCCGCCCATACCGCCCATGCCACCCATACCGGCAGCACCTAAGTCTGGCGCATCGCCTTTAGGCAGGTCGGTCACCATGCATTCGGTGGTGATCATCAGGCCCGCTACGGATGCCGCGTACTGCAGAGCAGAACGGGTCACTTTTGTTGGGTCCAGGATACCGAAGTCGATCATGTTGCCGTACTCTTCAGTCGCCGCGTTGTAGCCGTAGTTACCTTCGCCCGCTTTCACGGCGTTGGTCACAACTGATGGCTCTTCACCGGCGTTGGACACGATCTGACGCAGTGGCGCTTCCATCGCGCGCAGCGCAACTTTGATACCCACGTTCTGATCTTCGTTCTGAGCGGTCAGGCCAGCCAGTTTCGCAGCAACGCGCACCAGCGCAACGCCACCACCCGCTACCACGCCTTCTTCTA
>AGFT01075537.1_pt1 | contig 19501 bp, 18 predicted proteins | sample 305848 | NCBI WGS metagenome assembly AGFT01 (sample SAMN02954282, study PRJNA62043) | ant fungus garden metagenome | biome: terrestrial; feature: Atta colombica fungus garden; material: fungus garden; isolation source: Atta colombica fungus garden bottom | host: Atta colombica | place: Panama...
CGGCGAGCCCCCTTCACACGTTCACAAGTAGTGTGATTTCAGAGTAGCAAGGCTCGTAAAGTGAACGGAATAACCACTACAGCCGTATGTTCCCCCTCACCCCAGCCCTCTCCCTGAATGGAGAGGGAGTATTCTGTGCCTGGCTGCAATTTGTGGGGATCCTTCAGCCCACGGGGAGAGGGCGACAGAGGCATCAGGCAATCGTGACTTTGCTATCCAAATACACATCCTGAACCGCATTGATCAGCTTCACGCCGTCGGCCATTGATTTCTTGAACGCCTTACGGCCAAGAATCAGCCCCATGCCGCCCGCGCGTTTGTTGATGACCGCCGTGCGTACCGCGTCGGAGAGATCGGTTTCGCCGCCCGCCGCGCCGCCGGAGTTAATCAGCCCCGCGCGGCCCATATAGCAGTTCGCCAGCTGGTAGCGCACCAGGTCAATCGGGTTATCGCTGGTCAGCTTGCTGTAGACGCGGTCATCGGTGTAGCCGAAGTTCACCGCCTTGTAGCCGCCGTTGTTCTCGGCCATTTTCTGCTTGACGATATCTGCGCCAATCGTTGCCGCCAGGTGGTTCGCCTGCCCGGTGAGATCGGCAGAAACGTGGTAGTCCACGCCGTCCTTCTTGAACGCGGAGTTGCGCAGATAGGCCCACAGCACCGTCACCATGCCCAGCTCGTGCGCGCGCTCGAAGGCCGCGGAGATTTCTTCAATCTGACGGCGAGACTGCTCGGAGCCGAAATAGATCGTCGCCCCAACCGCCACCGCTCCCATATTGAACGCCTGCTCGACGCTGGCGTACAGCGTCTGGTCATATTCGGTCGGGTAGCTCAGGGTTTCGTTGTGGTTGAGCTTGACGAGGAACGGAATGCGGTGCGCGTAGCGGCGCGACACGGAGGCCAGCACGCCGTAGGTCGACGCCACGCAGTTACAGCCCGCCTCAATCGCCAGCTCCACGATGTTTTTCGGATCGAAATAGAGCGGATTGGCCGCGAACGACGCGCCCGCAGAGTGCTCAACGCCCTGGTCAACCGGCAGAATGGACAGATAGCCCGTTCCGCCAAGTCGGCCGGTGTTATACAGGGTCTGCATGTTTCGCAGCACCGCGGGCGGACGGTTGTTATCCACCATCACGCGGTCCACGTAGTCGTGGCCAGGCAGGTAAAGCTGGTCGGATGGAATGGTCATACAGCGATGCTGCAAAAGGGCGTCGGCGTCTTTGCCAAGCAACTGCGCAATATCGGTCATAGCTATTCTCCCGTAGCGTGTTATCCAGGCCCACAGCGTTGTGGGCAGACTAAGCCTGGTACCGACTTAACAGATTTTCCACCATTTGCAACGTTATTAAGCACATTCTGCTGGCTCGATTCGTGTACATCGCGCCGCGTTACCACCACGCGTGAAAATGATGCACCGGCCCAATGCCGTGGCCGACCTCCAGCGTGTCGGCCTGCGCCAGCGCGGCGGAAAGCCAGGTCTTGGCGTGGAGTACCGTCTCATCCCAGCTTTGGTGCCGCGGGCGCAGCGCGGCCAGCGCGGCGGAGAGCGTGCAGCCCGTCCCGTGGGTGTTTTTCGTCTGCACGCGCGGCGCGGTAAAACGCTGCTCCCCGTCGCGGGTAAAGAGCCAGTCGGGGCTTTCGGCATCATCAAGATGGCCGCCCTTCATCAGCACCGCGCCGCAGCCCAGCGCCAGCAGCGCGTGGCCCTGCGCCTTCATTTCGCGTTCATTCTGCGCGTGCGGCGCATCCAGCAGCGCGGCGGCCTCGGGCAGGTTCGGGGTAATGAGCGCCACCTGCGGCAGGAGTTTTTTACGCAGCGTGTCAACCGCGGCCGGTGAGAGCAGCGGATCGCCGCTTTTCGCCAGCATCACGGTATCGAGCACCACGTTTTGCACCTGATAACGCTGGAGCCGTTCCGCCACGGCCTCCACGATGTCCGTCTCCGCCAGCATGCCAATCTTGGTGGTGTCGATACGCACGTCGCTGAACACGGAGTCCAGCTGGGCGGCGACAAAATCCGGCTCAATGCGGTAAACCGACTGCACGCCGCGCGTGTTTTGCGCCACCAGCGCGGTGATGACTGAACATCCGTACGCGCCAAGCGCAGAGAAGGTTTTTAAATCGGCCTGGATCCCCGCCCCGCCGCTCGGATCGGTGCCTGCAATGGTGAGTGCGTTAATCCGCTTCATGCCTGAGCCTCCAGCGCATACAGCGCGTCAAGGAAAGCGGAGGCGAAGCTGCCTGGCCCGCGAGCGTCCGCAGCCGCGCGCGATCCGGCGCGCTTCATCCACTTACAGGCCGCCGCCACGTTGTCCAGCCGATCTCCCGGGAGCGAACAGCTGGCCGCCACGACCGCCGATAGCGCGCACCCCGTTCCGACCACGCGGGTCATCATCGGATCTCCGCCGGTTACCGTGCGGGTTCGCCGTCCATCGGTGATGTAATCCACCTCCCCCGTCACCACGACGATGGCGCGGGTCTGTTTCGCCAGCGCCTGCGCCGCGGGCAGCGCGCTGGACGCGCTGTCGGTGGAATCCACGCCGCGACCGCCTGCGCTCATTCCGGCCAGGGCCAGAATTTCGGAGGCATTGCCGCGAATGGCGGCAGGCTTGAGGGACAGAACGTGCTGGCAAAAGCGGGTGCGAAACGCCAGCGCGCCGACGGCAACCGGATCGAGCGTCCAGGGTTTTCCCGCCGCGACGGCGCTTTCAATCGCCCGACGCATCGACTGGGCGCGCGGCGCGGTCAGCGTACCGACGTTAATCAGCAACGCATCCGCCGCAGCGGCAAACTGTTCGGCTTCATCGGCCTCAATCACCATCGCCGGTGAAGCGCCGAGGGCCAGAAGCACGTTGGCGGTAAAGGCCTGCACGACGTCGTTGGTCATACAGTGGGTGAGCGGAGAATGGGTATGGAACTGATGTAAAACGTGTAAATCGAGCAGGTCAGGCTGCATGGTTTCGCTCCTGCCTTACGTGAAGAAGCGATGACCGGGAAGGCATCTGACTTCCCTACGCTGGCATTATCCAGATCAGGTAATACGGGTATTTCTCAGCCTTCATTTAAGAAGGGCACCCCGAGTCAATTGTTAACCATTTTTAGAGTAATACCCTGCTCTTTGCAAGCCCTTATTTCATTCGTTATATTTCCACTTTTATTTTATGGATATTATCATTCCCTCTTCATTCCGAATGAAAACGTGTAATATATCTTTCGAAAATCAATCAAGCAATATATTGATTTATATGAATTTTTATATTTACACAAGATCATTCCCAAGCCAAACAAATCTCAAATTTTAGTGATCTGCATCAAGATCTTATTAATGAATCAGAGGGATAGTAACTCCACTTAATTAGTCCATATTCTATAAATACGCAGCCGCAACGGTTGTCTTTATCTATGAGTAGAATCTGCCATTTATTTAAAATGGCTGACGTAATTAAGCCCATATAAATTATAGAGATGATAGCAATGTTACAAACCAATAAGGCCATAATTATTATGGCTTCTTTTAGTGCGTTCAGTGTAAACGCTTCCACCCCGGCTTCGGACGTTTCGCTCAATTCGGGCGGCAATGTTGAAATAGCCATTGATCAGCTTGCAGGTCAACTTTCCGGCCTGTCCAGCGACGTCTACAGCGCCGGGCAAACCGACAAACGCCACGATTTGCAGATCTCGATTGCGCAGGATACGGCTAACGACGCCAGCACCAAAGCGGATGACGCGCAGCACGTGGCGAACGTCGCGCAGCTTAACGCCAGCCTGGCCGGTGCTGCGGCCGCCGGGGCGGACAAAACGGCCCACACGGCGCTGGCCGCGGCGGGGAATGCGCAAATCACCGCCGACCAGAACGGTAAAAACATACATGCCAATACCACCAGCATTCTGACGAATATTGCGGGCATCGCTGAAAACAAAAAATTAATCAGCGCGAACACCAGCGCGATGGCCGAAAAGGTCGATAAGGGTGCGTTTCAGGCGGACCGTGATCGTCAGGATAAGGCGACTCAGAGCGCGGCTGATAAGGCGAACCAGGCGTATAGCAAAGGCGCTTACGCGCAGCAGTTGGCGGTGGATGCACAAACCGTAGCCGCCGCCAACCGGGCAGCCGTGGCGCGGGTGCAGTCACGCAGCCAGGCCAACAGCAATGCGCTGCAGGCGCAGGCGGGCCAGCTGCAGAATCATGAAGAACGTATTACCTCACTGGAGGGGGCGACCAATGCGCAGTTTGGCGCCCTGAAAAATGAGGTTGAGGAGAACCAAAAAGAGGCCCGGAGCGGCTCGGCGGCGGCCGTCGCGATTGCCTCTATGCCGCAGGTCGAGCAGGCGCAAACGGTGATGTTTTCCGCCGGTGCGGGCACCTTTAAGAGCGAGTCTGCGGTGAGCGTCGGCGCCTCTTTCCATGCCGGAAACGCCATCGTCAAAACGGGCTTCAGCACCACGACCAACGATGACTTTGCCGTAGGTGCGGGCGTCGGGGTTGGGTTCTGATCGTTAATATAATTAGCACCGATTAATTACCGATTTAAACGGCGTTATTAATCTTTGCGCTTTCAAATAGCAGGAAATATATGAACAAGTGGATAACCGCACTACTTTTTATCCTGACGCTCTCGGGCTGCTCACACCGCGCCCTTAGCGAAAGCGAACGTGCCGCACTGCTGCAGGCCTCTGAGAAACAGGCGCTGGAAAATGCCCGGGCGCAATATCCGGTGCAAAAAGCGCAGGCAGCTAAAAAAGCGTTCATTAAACATTACGATAATATGGCAATTAAGCGCGGCAGCGACGGCATTTTAACCGTAGACGGCAAGCCAGCCGCGGTGATTGAAACCACGGAAAGCGCCACGGTTTACAGTCAGGGGATTTTCGAAATCATTGTTTACAAAAGCGGCAAAGTGGCCGTAAACAAGAACGGCGTTTTCGACGGCTTTGCCCGGTAGTTGATCTTATAAACAGCGCGTTAAGGGAGTAACGCTCTGCTGCCCCTTTTTTACCCACGATTTCCCCCGCTTCGCTGGGCATTTTTTAGATTATTTTTGTAACAAACTACGCCCCGACTTCACCGCGCAATTGACTGTTTTTATTCAATGATATTCCTGGGGATTTCACGCGCTTCATGGTGGGGTGCGGTTCCTTTACGTTTGTCATAAAACCGCAAACAAATTAACCATTGAGCCTAACCTCAAAAGGCTCTATATTGGCGGCGTTTTTTCAGGCCCCATCTATTTTTTAAACTATTTATTCAACCGTGGCGCATAGCGAAGCCGCGGTTGTAGGAGAGATATGATGACGGATAAAGTCCGTATTGACACCGCAGATGCCCACAAAAGCAACGAAACCTATCTGGCCCGTCAGGCCGAGTTTGAATCTAACGTCAGGAGTTATCCGCGCAAGCTGCCTTTAGCGATCACCAAAGCAGAAGGCGTGTGGATCACCGATGCAGATAATAAAGAATACCTTGACTGTTTAGCCGGCGCAGGCACCCTCGCGCTGGGCCACAATCATCCTGATGTGCTGAAAAGCATCCAAAATGTCATTACCAGCGGCTTGCCGTTACATACCCTCGATTTGACTACGCCGTTGAAAGACGCGTTTTCCGAGTATCTGCTCTCTCTGCTGCCAGGCCAGGGCAAAGAGTACTGCCTGCAGTTCACCGGTCCATCCGGTGCAGACGCCGTTGAAGCGGCGCTGAAGCTGGCGAAAAAAGTGACCGGCCGCAGCGGGATTATCAGTTTCTCCGGCGGCTACCACGGCATGACCCACGGCGCGCTGTCCGTGACCGGCAACCTGTCTCCGAAAGAAGCGGTTGACGGCATGATGCCAGAAGTCCAGTTCATGCCTTACCCGCACGAGTACCGCTGCCCGCTGGGCATCGGCGGCGAAGCGGGCGTGAAGGCGCTGACCTACTACTTCGACAACCTGATCAACGACGTTGAAAGCGGCGTGCGTAAACCTGCCGCGGTGATCCTGGAAGCGGTTCAGGGCGAAGGTGGCGTGAACCCGGCTCCGGCCGAGTGGCTGCAGCGCATCCGTAAAGTGACGCAGGAGCACGGCATTCTGCTGATCCTCGACGAAGTGCAGGCGGGCTTTGCGCGCACCGGTAAATTCTTCGCCTTCGAACACGCGGGCATTGAGCCAGACATCATCGTGATGTCCAAAGCCGTCGGCGGCGGTCTGCCGCTGGCCGTGCTCGGCATCAAAAAGCAGTTCGACGCATGGGCGCCAGGCCACCACACCGGCACCTTCCGCGGCAACCAGCTGGCGATGGCAACCGGCCTGACCACGCTGAAGATCCTGAAAGACCAGAACGTCGCGGGCAAAGTGGCCGCGCAGGGCGAATGGCTGAAAGGCCAGCTGAAAGAGATGGCGAAACGCTATCCGGTTATCGGCCACGTTCGCGGTCTGGGCATGATGATCGGCATTGAAATCGTGAAGCCAAACGAAGCGGCTGACCACATGGGCTGCTTCCCTGGCGACGGCGAGCTGTCTGCCCTGCTCCAGAAGAAGTGCTTCGAAAACGGTCTGATTCTGGAGCGCGGCGGTCGTAACGGTATCGTTCTGCGCCTGCTGCCGTCCCTGCTGATTAGCGATGACGAGCTGAAGATCTTCCTGGATAAATTCGAGCAGGCGCTGCTTGCTGCGGGCGTTCGCCCGGCGTAACCGGAGTTGTTGATTACGATGTCTGATTCAAACCCAATTTTGTTCTCCTCTGCGCAGAGCATTGACGCTTACCAGCAGGCGATTGAACAAAGCACTCAGGCTGTGATGCAGTGGCTGAAACAGCCTGAGATGTACCAGGGCAAAACGGTCGCGGAGCTGCGCGACCGCATTAAGCTGGATTTCAACCCGAAAGGGCTGGGCAACGAAGCGGCGATTGAACGCGCCGTGGAGTTCTTCCTGAAAGACAGCCTGTCCGTTCATCACCCGCAGTGCGTGGCGCACCTGCACTGCCCAAGCCTGGTGGTAAGCCAGGCGGCGGAAGTGCTGATCAACGCCACCAACCAGAGCATGGACTCCTGGGATCAAAGCCCGTCCGCAACCATCATTGAGATCAAGCTGATCGAGTGGCTGCGTACCCGCGTGGGTTATCAGGCTGGCGACGCGGGTGTCTTCACCAGCGGCGGCACCCAGAGCAACCTGATGGGCCTGATGCTGGCGCGCGATGCGTTCTTCGCACGTCAGGGTCATTCCGTTCAGCAGGACGGCCTGGTGGGCGATCTGCGCAAGATCCGCGTGCTGTGCTCCGAAAACGCGCACTTCTCCGTGCAGAAGAACATGGCGCTGATGGGGCTGGGCTACCAGTCCGTCGTGCAGGTGAAAACGGACGAATTCTCGCGCATGGATCTCAGCGATCTGGCAGCGAAAATTGAGCAGTGCAATGCCAACGGCGAGCAGATCCTGGCGATTGTTGCGACGGCAGGTACCACCGACGCGGGCGCAATCGATCCGCTGCGCGCGATTGCCGAGCTGGCGGCGAAGCAGAACATCTGGGTTCACGTTGATGCGGCCTGGGGCGGCGCGCTGCTGATGTCCGAGCAGTATCGTCACTACCTGGACGGCATTGAGCTGGTGGATTCCGTTACCCTGGACTTCCACAAGCAGTTCTTCCAGACCATCAGCTGCGGCGCGTTCCTGCTGAAAGAGGCGCGTCACTACGAGCTGATGCGCTATCAGGCGGCCTACCTGAACTCTGAGTTCGATGAAGAAGCGGGCGTGCCTAACCTGGTCTCCAAATCGCTGCAGACGACGCGCCGCTTCGACGCGCTGAAGCTGTGGATGAGCCTGGAAGCGCTGGGTCAGGAGCAGTACGCGGCGATTATCGATCACGGCGTGACGCTGGCGCAGCAGGTTGCGGCCTACGTGAAGGAGCAGCCTGCTCTGGAGCTGGTCATGCAGCCGCAGCTGGCAAGCGTGCTCTTCCGCTTCCGCCCTGAAACGCAGATGGACGACGCGGGCATCGCCCTGCTGAACCAGAAAATCGGCGATGCGCTGCTGGAATCCGGTCGTGCCAACGTCGGCGTGACCGAGCACAACGGCGTCACCTGCCTGAAGCTTACCCTGCTGAACCCAACCGTGACGCTGGAGGACGTTAAGGTCCTGCTGTCCCTGGTTGAGCGTACCGCGCAGGAAGTTATGGCCAAGTAATGTCAGCCCCTCTCCTGCCGGAGAGGGATTATTTTATCGCCCCGCCCACCACGTCCGAAGCTTCATTCCCCAGTAGCTCGTCCAGCCGGTTGTCGTGCTGACCACCTGCCCTTTCGACACAATCACCAGCGTTGGCGTGACGCTCACCTGCCATTCCTGCGACAGCGCGCCGTTTGCATCGTTGATTACCGGCATCGTAAGCTGTTTCTTTTCCACCCAGCGCGCAAGCTTCGCGTCATCGCCGGAGCGCAGCGCAATGCTCACCACGTTCCCGCCCTCTTTGGCTATCTTATCGACGGAGGGCGAGGTGAAGCGGCAAATGCTGCACCAGGTCGCCCAGACGTAAATCAGCAGCGGTCGCTCCTGGCTAAGCGCCGCAATGTCGAACGTTCTGCCGTCAATGCTCCGCATCGGCGTCGCGCTGAAGCTGGCGGGCAAATCGGGTTTGCGGTATTGGTCCACGCCCCACATGACGGCCAGCGCCAGCAGAACGAAAATAATCCCTTCTCGCGCCCAGCGGCGGAGCTTAGCGAATGTGCGGTTTTCCATGTTGACCTCGTGAGTAGACGAGCGGCATCTTAGCGGGCATTGTGCCGCCCCGCTGTAAAGAAGTGTCGCGTCAGGTCGCGCGCAGGGTGTCCAGCATCAGGGCGAAGCAGGATTCAATCAGCGGAGGCAGCGCCTGCGGGGCGCGCATCAGGGCCACAGTACGGGCCAGCGCCGGCTGCTGAAGATGAACAACCTTAAGCTGCGGATCCTGCAGGTGGGTCGTGTAGAGCTCAGGCAAGATAGCCACGGCAAGCCGGGAGCGCACCAGCCCGTACAGCGTTTCGATGTAATCCACCTGATAGCGCGTCCTTAATGACAGGCGGTGGCTTTCCGCCAGCGCGTTGACCAGGCGCTGAATATTCCCCTTCGAGAACACCGCGATTTCACGACCGGCCAGCTGCTTCCACGGCAGATGGGCCGAGGCGGCCAGCGGATCGTCCCGATGGACCACGGCAACAAACGGATCTTCCTGAATCGGAAACACGTCCAGCTCGTCGGACACCGTGTTATCCAGCGCACCTATGCCGAAATCAATCTGCCCTTTCAGCAGCTGCGCCACCAGCGCATCGTTGGTTTGATCGTGAAACTCGACCTTCAGGCGAGGAAACGCCTGCGCCAGCGCCTGAGGAAGCTGCGGGAATAAGAGCGAACCGACGGAGGGGATCAGGCCAATACGCACCGTGCCGTCGCCGCCCGCCTGCACGATCCGCTGCATATCCTCAAAGGCAAGCTGCGCGACGCTGACCACCCGCTGCGCGTGCGGCAGGATGGCATTGCCCAGCTCGGTTAGCGTCACGGCGGAGGCGGTCCGGTTAACCAGCTTGCCGCCCAGCACGGTTTCAATCTGCCGCAGGGCGCTGCTGAGCGCGGGCTGGCTTATCGCCAGCCTGCTGGCCGTATCCGTAAAATGGCGCAGCTCGGCAAGGGTGACAAAGTACTGAAGCTGCCGAAGAGAGAGCGCGGGCAAGCGCTGCCAGGGTTCCGTCATCATTTTCTCTTACACGCGTCGCAGGATAACCCGCGGTTATCGGGTGATAAATTTTATCAGCTAGGCAAACGTTTGCCGGGTGCATAGAGTAGCGTCATTATTTTGAAGCTGGAACTGTTTATTGCATGACTGCCGAAACCCGACGCCGCGCCGTACAGGCCGCGCGAGGCGAACAGCCTTTTGACCTGCTCCTCACGCAGGCCCGCATTATCGATATGGCGACCGGCGAGATCCGCGACGCCGACGTCGGCATCGTCGGCGATCTGATTGCCAGCGTGCACCCGCGCGGCAGCCGCCGCGACGCGCTTGAGACGCACGATCTCAGCGGGCTTTACCTGTCGCCGGGCCTGATGGACACGCACGTCCACCTGGAAAGCTCGCACCTGCTGCCCGCCCGCTATGCGGAAATCGTGCTGGCACAGGGCACCACGGCGGTATTTTGGGACCCGCACGAGCTGGCAAACGTGCTCGGCATTGACGGCGTTCGCTTTGCGGTAGAGTCCACCCGCAACCTGCCGCTGCAGGTGATGGTCGCGGCCCCGTCAAGCGTGCCCTCTACGCCGGGGCTGGAGATGTCCGGCGCGGACTTTAACGGCGATGAGATGACCACCCTGCTCGGCTGGCCCGACGTGCGCGGCGTGGCGGAAGTGATGGACATGCACGGCGTGCTGAACGGCAGCGCGCGCATGATCGACATTCTGCAGGCGGGCCTGGAAAGCGGAAAGCTTATCGAAGGCCACGCCCGCGGCCTGAGCGGCGCGGACCTACAGGCCTACCTGGCGGCGGGCGTGACGTCCGATCACGAGCTGACCTCCGCGGACGATGCGCTGGAAAAACTGCGCGCCGGCCTGACGCTCGAAATCCGCGGCTCGCATCCCTACCTGCTGCCCGATATCGTGAAGGCCCTGAAAACCCTGCCGCATCTCTCGTCGCAAATCACGGTGTGCACCGACGACGTGCCGCCCGATGTGCTGCTGGAGAAAGGCGGCATTATTGCCCTCCTCAACCTGCTGATCGAGCACGGGCTGGCGGCAACCGACGCGCTGCGCTTCGCCACGCTGAACGCCGCGATTCGCCTGCAGCGCAACGACCTCGGGCTGATTGCTGCCGGGCGACGCGCGGATTTAGTCGCGTTTGACTCCCTGGACAAGCTGACCGCTCGCCGGGTTTACGCTGCGGGCAAACTGATTGCCCGCGGTGGAACGATGATCGAGCCGCTTAAAGCCCCCGAGGCAGCATTGCCGCGCGATACCCTGCGGCTTTCTGCGCTTGCGGCAGAAGATTTTCAGCTGCGCATCGAAGGCGCCAGCCACGGCGTTGCCCGCCTGCGCCACATCAGCGGCGCGCGGTTTACCCGCTGGGGAGAAGTCGAGGTAAACGTCCGCAGCGGGCGCGTTGAGATACCGGAAGGATTTAGCCTGATCTGGGTGCAGCATCGCCACGGCCGCCACGAGGCCAAACCGCAGATTGCCCTGCTGGAAGGCTGGGGAGAGCTGCGCGGCGCGATAGCCACCAGCTACTCGCACGACTCCCACAACCTGGTCGTGCTGGGCCGCTCGCCGGAAGATATGGCGCTTGCGGCAAACGCGCTGATTCACAGCGGGGGCGGCATGGCGCTGGCGCAGCGCGGGAAGATTGTCTCGCACGTCGCGATGCCGATAGCCGGAATGCTGTCCGAACTGCCGCCGTCCGAGCTGGCGCAGCAGTTCCGCACGCTTCGCGAACGCAGCAGCGAGATAGCCGACTGGGAGCCGCCGTACCGCGTCTTTAAGGCGATAGAGGGCACGTGCCTTGCCTGCAACGCCGGGCCGCATTTGACCGACCTTGGATTGACCGACGGCACCACGCGCCAGATTGTCGATCCGCTGATTTCGTACCGGGAAACGCCGGACGCCACGCAATAAAACCGAAGGAGAGCCGGACAATGGCCGACAATACCGTAAATACGCCAGCACCAGGGAGCTGGCTTGAGCGCCGTTTCGCCGTTCGGGCGCGCGGCAGCACCGCACGCACCGAGTGCCTGGCCGGCGTCACCGGCTTTCTGGCGGCCGCGTACCTGCTGGTGGTGATCCCCGGGCTGCTTGCCGTGGGCGGGATGGACAAAGGCGCCGCAACGACCGGCACCATTCTGGTGTTCGTTGCCGGCACGCTGCTGATGGCGTTTTACGCTAACCTGCCGTTTATCGTCGGGCCGGGTATCGGCGGCTCGGTGCTGGTGGGCGTGACGCTGGCGGGAAGCGAGGGAATTGGCTGGCAAATCGGCCTGGGGATTGCCTGCTGGTCGGGCATTTTGTTCTTTTTGCTGACGCGCTTCGGGCTTCGCGAAGTGGTCACGCGCTCGGTTCCCCAGTCGATCAAGCTGGGCCTGACCGCCTCCATCGGACTGTTTGTCGCCGTGCTCGGTTTCAGAAACGCGGGGCTGGTGCTGGCAAACGCGAAAACAAATGCGCTGATGCTCGGCGATTTTCTCTCCCCCGCCGCGCTGGTGGCGCTGTCCGGGCTGTTTCTGGCAATCGCCCTGCAGGCCCGCCGCATTCCGGGCGCTATCCTGTGGGCGATCCTGTTTGCCACGCTCGTCGGCATCCCGATGGGCGTAACAAAATTGCCCGCCAGCCTTATCGATGCCCCCCATTCGCTCACGCCGGTGCTGGGGCAGATCGACATGCTCGGCGCGCTTAACATCGCCTTCCTGCCGTTCCTGTTCGTCTTTTTCGCCTCCGAGTTTTTCTCCACCATGGGCACGACGCTGGCCGTGGGCGGCGAAGCGGGCCTGCTGGACGAAGAAGGCAACATGCCGCATATCAATCGTCCCTTTATGGTGGACTCTATTGCGGCCGCGATTGGCCCGTGGGTCGGTATTCCGGCGGCAACGGCATTGATTGAGTCTTCCGCCGCCGCAGAGGCCGGAGGCAAAACGGGCATGACCGCGCTGGCCGCCGCCGTGATGTTCCTGCTGATGCTGCTGTTTACGCCGGTGGCGCTAATGATCCCGAAAGAAGCGACCGCGCCAGCGCTGATTCTGATTGGGCTGAACATGTTCAGCGGCCTGCGAAAAGTCGATTTAGCGAACTTCACCGACGGCCTGCCGGTGCTGATGATGGTGATGATTACGCTGATCGCCACCAGCTTCGGGACGGGCATCGCGGGGGGATTGCTGTTTTACATCGTGATTAAAGCGATTGCCGGGAAATGGCGTGAAATCCCCATTGGACTTTGGGTTCTCGCCATTCCCCTGGTGTACTACTTTGCGACGCTGGTGAGGCACTAGCGCTCGCGTGATTTATTCTCCGCGGTATAGCTGTAGCCGGAGTGGTTATACCCGGAACTGTAGTAAAGCGCCGCGGATTTCACGATATCGTTGAGGAGTATACCGCTGATCCTGACGCCCAGCTGCTGCAGGCGCTTTATGCTGGTCTCGACCTCTTTCGCGCTGGTTTTGTCGAAGCGGGTGACAAGAATCAGCGTCGCCGCCGTTTTGGCGATCAGGGCGGCGTCGGTTACGGCAAGCACCGGCGGCGTATCGACAATCACCATGTCGTAATGCTCATCCGCCCACGCCATTAAGGCCTGCAGCCGCTCGCTCAGCAGCAGTTCAGAAGGAAGAAGCGAATCCGGGCCGCGCGTCATGACGTCAAAACCGCCCTTCTCGTAGTGCTGAATCGCTTCCCGATATCCGCAGGTTCCTTCAAGCACGGAGGACAACCCGCGGCTGTTGCTGAGGTTAAAAATGTTGTCCACGTAGCCTGCGCGCATGTCGGCATCAATCAGTAACGTTTTCTGTCCCGCCTGCGTGGTAACCGCAGCCAGCGAGGTGCTGACCAGGGTTTTGCCGCAGTCCTGGGTCGGCCCGGAAAACATCACCACCTTATTGACGGCATCCATCATGGTGAAGTGCAGGCTGGTGCGCAGCCCTCTGATTGCCTCAACAAACATATCCGCGGGCCGGTCGACGGGCAGGAAAGGAACATCCGAAGTTTTGTGCCGCCAGTCCGTGCTGAACGGCGTCTTGCTGTGCAGGTGCGTTTTTTTCCACAGCCAGGCGGATCGCGGCAGCGTCGCCAGAACGGGTATTCCGTACACCTCAAGCTGTTCAGACGTGGTAATACCGCGCTTAAGCGCCACGCGCACCAGCACGCCGCCTGCGGACATCATCAGGCCAAGCAGCACGCCCATAACCACAATCAGCGCCTTTTTGGGTTTTATCGGATCGGATTTCGTCACCGCAGCGTCGATGATGCGCACGTTCCCAATCGCGCTGGAACGAGAAATACTGAGTTCCTGCTGACGCGTTAAAAGCTGCAGATAAATTTCCCGCCCGGACTCCACGTCGCGGCTGAGGCGCAAAATTTCCTGCTGCGTGGAAGGCATGCTCGAGACGCGACCGTTTAATCGCGCCCGCTCCTGCTCCAGCGTCTTGCGTTTGTCCTGCAGCGCACGATAGGTCGGGTGATCCTTTTTAAAAAGCTGTGAGATCTCCGCTTCGCGGAAGGTGAGTTCGTTAAGCTGATTTTCAACGTTAACAACGCGATCCAGCACCGATTTCGCCTCAAGGGTTAAATCTACGGAATCGCGCTGTTTTCGGTATTCGTTCAGGCGCGCCTCCGCCTCATTCAGCTCGCTGCTGATTTTGGGCAGTTGGCGCTGTAAAAAAGCCAGGCTGCGGGCGTCCTGAGCCTGCTGGCGGGCCACATTCTGCCGCAGATAACTCTCCGCAATCGTGTTCAGCTCCACGGCGATGTTTTCCGCATCGTGGCCGGTGAGCGTCAGGGTGAGCATGCCGCTCTGCTTCGCCGATTCGGTGACCGTCAGGCGCTTTTGAAGCGAATGAATAACGTCAAGCCGGGGTAACGATTTCAGGGTGAACTGCGTTCCGGCGACAGCATCAAGCGCAGTCACCAGAAGCGAGACGCCCTCTTCCACCAGCGGCTTGCCGACCGTTCCCTGGGCGCGGAGATCTTCACCTTCAAGCAGGTACTTCCCCTCACCCAGTGCGGTGAGGATAAGCTCCTGAGGGTGCCCTTCCAGCTGCGGAATATGCAGCCCATCGATAGCAATAGTGCCCTGTTTACGCCCGCGCACCCACTCCCACAGCGGGCCCACTATCGGCAACATACGCTGGCGTACGTGCTGAGTCAGGCCAAGATCGTCAACGGTCTCGCCGAGGATCATGCGTGATTTAAGCAGCAAAATCTCCGGCGCCACATCGGGTGAAAGGCCGGAATCAAGCTGGCTCAAATTTTTAAGCAGGCCGTTTTCCTGTTTCGCTTCGATTTGGATCAGCGCGTCCGCCTGGTATACAGGCCTCGAAAAGCTGGCATACAGCGCGGCCAGAAAGGCAAACAGAAACGTTACGCTCAAAATGATAACGCGGTGGTCGATCATCTCGCCGAGCAATCGAATCAGATCGATTTCGCCTTTTGTGGATGACTCAGCCCCATAACTGTCAGTGGTATAAGACGACATTAATGCTTGATTCCTTGTTGACCCAAACGGCGAGCCCATTCCTGACTGGCTTTGCCCAACTGTTCGAAGACGTATTCGAACGTTTCACGACTTTTGCAATACGGATCGGGGATAATTTGCTGCTCCAGCCAGTGGCCAAAAAGCAGTGATTTTCCGCGGGTTTCCGGTGCAATATCGGCGATAAAGCGCAGATGCTCTGGCTCCATCACCAAAATGAGGTCCGACGTCTGCATCAGGCTGCGCGTCAGCCTGCGCGCCACGTGTCCTTCCAGCGAGACGCCGTGCCGCGTGGCGACGTCCAGAGCGAGGCCGTCCGCCGGGTTGCCTTCAAGCCCCATGATCCCCGCAGAAGAGATCTGCTTATTCGGCAAAAGCTGACGCAGCAGCCGCTCCGCGATGGGGGAGCGGCAGACGTTTCCGGTGCATACCACCAGGATTGAATTGAACATTATTGCGGCCAGGATCGGATGTAGCGGACGGTTTCAGTCAGGTCATGAACGCCGCTAATGGTCGGAACAAGCTGCGTCACTACGCGATTCCAGCGCGACAGCGGTGCCGTGGTGACGTACACAATGTCGTAAGGTTCAAGCTGGAACTCCGTGCCCATCACCATTGCCGACGCGTCTTTCGCGTTTAGCTGATAGATATTGGCTATCTTTTTCGACTGCTCTGTTTTCGGAATCGAGCGAATGACGAAGATGCCGGTAGCGTCGGCCATATCCTGATTCATGCCGCCCGCGCTGCCCAGCGCCTCCGCCAGCGTCATCCCGCTGCGATCCATCTTGAGCGTGCTTTGCTTCACCACTTCTCCCATCACGAACACTTTTAGCGCGTCGTTGCGTGGCACGAACAGAATGTCGCCGGGATAGAGCAGTTTATTTTGCGTGAGATCGCCATGCTGCATCAGCGCGTAGAGCGAAAGCTGAACGTCCTGACCGTTGTGGGTGAGCACGACGTTCCGCCAGTCGGCGTCGGCGGAGAGCCCGCCCGCGGCGTTAACCGCGTCCATCACCGTCAGGGGGATATTGGTGATCGCCTGCTGGCCCGATTTTGCCACTTCTCCCGTGACGTAGGCTTTTTGCGAGCGGAAAGACGCGATGCTGACATCCACCTGCGGGCTTTCGATAACGCGCTCCAGGCGTGCGGCAATTTCATCGCGAATTTCAGCCACGGTTTTACCGGCAACGTGCACCTTTCCGACGTAAGGATAGAAGAGCGTGCCGTCTGCATTGATCCAGTTACCGGCATCGCTTGCGCTACGGTATTGGCCTGCTGGCGTGGTGAGCTCCGGGTGGTCCCATACCGTCACCGTCAGGATATCGCCGGGACCGACGCGGTACTCCCACGCCCTGACCTGCTCATCAAGATTAGGATTTTGCTGAGATTTCAGCATCGGCTTACGCATTTTCTCAATCAGGCCGGGCGTAATCTGATACACGTCGACGTGATTATCGATCTGATATTCACCGGCGTCGGACGAAGCAATATTTTTGCCTTTAATGCTTAACTCTTGTCCGGGAGAAAAAACACAGCCGGTTAGCTGGCTAATAACGAGAAATATAATCGAAAGGGGCGTTGTGTTTTTCATTTAAATAATGCGATCTATTGTCATTGCGGTCAATCCTTAACCGGCAAACCATGTTCAAAAGTGGAAAAATCCACTTTTAGTAATAAAATCAATTCATTAATCATTTAAAGAAACGTTCAAATCCCCAGCACGCATAAAAAACTCGCGCGTGGTGCTAAGAGGCGGCTGAAAGGAAATAAGATCGTATATGTCTAATAGGCAATTTTAAGTGTTCTACTCAGGGAATGCATTCGCAATATGATATAATTTTAAAACCGTCGTTATTTTTCAGAATTAATTTACATAACGATAAATCCAACCATCCGCCTACCGATGAGTTATTCAGCCAGAAAATATTGCGACTCATAATCGCTACACAAAATCGTCCACTTTTGTTACATTTTTTTTCAAACACATCAATGCGTGATACTTAAAATAGGCTCACTGCTGTATCGATATGTCCGTAACGATTTCACTGGAGAAAAAATGGCCAAGCGCAAACTGTTGCTTCTGGGTGTTCTACTGTCTTTAGCGGGTGCCGCCAGCGCTGCTCCGCAAACGGCTTCCGCACCTTCCGGCATCAAGGCTTATGAAGAACAAGAGTTCATTGCCGACTTCACCAAATTCAAGATTGGGGATACTGCGCCTGCTCAGTACCAGACCCCGGAGTACACCATCAAACAGTATCAGCTGCGCAACCTCCCGGCGCCGGACGCGGGCACGCACTGGACCTATATGGGCGAGAACTACGTGCTGATCGGTGATACCGACGGCAAAATCTACAAAGCCTATAACGGAGATATCTTCTATCACCGATAATACCGTACAGATTCGCCCGTGGCAGGAGAGCGACCGCCCTTTCCTGCGCACGCTCTACCTGCATGCCCGGCGCGATGCCTGGCCGTGGCTGGACGGGGAAGAATGGCAGCTCGAGGATTTCGATGCGGCGACCCGCGATGAAGAGATTTGGGTTGCCGTGCAGAACGGGCACCGCCTGGGGTTCGCCTCCGTCTGGACGAACGATAACTTTCTGCACAACCTGTTTGTCGATCCGCAGTACCAGCGGCTGGGCGTCGGGCGCTTGCTGCTTGAACAGGTGCAAAAGACGTTTACCAGCACGGGATCGCTCAAGTGTCTGGTAAAGAACAGGCGGGCCGTTGAATTTTACCAGCGTCACGGCTGGCACATCGAGGCGACGGGGGATTCACCGGACGGAGAGTATTATTTGATGCACTATCGGTTGCGTTAGAGTCGGGTGGCGGCTTCGCCTTACCCGACCTACGTGATGGTACCCTTTGTAGGCCGGGTAAGGCGAAACCGCCGCCCGGCACTCAATCGCAGAGAAATTACACCGCGCGGAACGCGATCTCGCCCGGAATCACTTCGCCCTGCCAGTAGAGCTGCGCCGCAACGCGCCCCGCCAGTTGACGATAGATTTCCGCAAACTCGCTGTCCGGACGGCTCACTACCGTCGGTTTGCCGCTGTCGAGATCTTCACGCAGCGTGATGTGCAGCGGCATCTGGCCCAGCAGCTGGGTGTGATACTGTGCGGCCAGCTTTTCTGCGCCGCCGGTGCCGAAGATAGGCTCATGGTGCCCGCAGTTGCTGCAGATATGCATGCTCATGTTCTCGACGATGCCGAGGACAGGCACTTCCACCTTCTCGAACATCACGATGCCTTTTTTGGCGTCGATCAGCGCAATGTCCTGCGGCGTCGTCACCACTACCGCGCCCGTCACCGGGATGTTCTGCGCCAGCGTGAGCTGAATGTCACCGGTGCCCGGCGGCATGTCCAGCACCAGGTAATCCAGATCCGGCCACATCGTCTCCTGCAGCATCTGCATCAGCGCTTTGCTGGCCATCGGGCCGCGCCAGACCATGGCGTTATCGTCGGTGACCAGGTAACCAATCGAGTTGGTCGCCAGACCGTGGGCCATAATCGGCGCCATGTGGGTGCCGTCCGGCGAGGTTGGGCGCTGGTTTTCCGCACCCAGCATGTTCGGCACCGACGGGCCGTAAATATCGGCATCCAGAATGCCGACCTTCGCCCCTTCGGCCGCCAGCGCCAGCGCCAGATTGACCGCGGTGGAGGATTTTCCCACCCCGCCCTTCCCGGAGCTGACGGCGATGATGTTCTTCACGCCGTTCACGCCAGGCTGGTTTTTCACGCGCTTGAGCGTGGCAATGCTGTGGCTGAGCTTCCAGTCAATCGCCTTCGCGCCGGTGATGCGCAGCAGATCAGAGCTGGTTTGCTCTTTCAGCGTGTCGAACGCGCTGGCCCAGACGAACGGCATTTGCAGTTCGATGTGCAGCGTATCGTCCATCCACGCCACGTGATGCAGCGCTTTCAGCGCGGTGAGGTTGTGCTTCAGGGTTGGATGCTGAAAATTAGCCAGCGTCCCGGCGACCATTGCTCGTAAGGCTTCCGGTGATTTGGCCTGGGATTGAGAACTCATCCCGACTCCTTTGTTCTTGTGAATAAGACCTTAGATGAACAAGTTTACCTGAAAGGCCGTGGTTTGTGCTTACTTAATAATGCCCCATTTGGTAATATCAAAAACCCTTTTCACAGTTAAAAGAAGTAATGCCTACTATGACTCAAGTCGCGAAAAAAATTCTGGTAACGTGCGCCCTGCCGTACGCCAACGGCTCAATCCACCTCGGCCACATGCTGGAGCATATCCAGGCTGATGTCTGGGTCCGTTACCAGCGAATGCGCGGCCACGAGGTCAACTTCATCTGTGCAGACGACGCCCACGGCACGCCGATCATGCTGAAAGCGCAGCAGC
>AGFT01108763.1_pt1 | contig 19287 bp, 19 predicted proteins | sample 305848 | NCBI WGS metagenome assembly AGFT01 (sample SAMN02954282, study PRJNA62043) | ant fungus garden metagenome | biome: terrestrial; feature: Atta colombica fungus garden; material: fungus garden; isolation source: Atta colombica fungus garden bottom | host: Atta colombica | place: Panama...
TGATGTCTCACCAAAGTTCCCATTTTCCATCACAGTTTTTAGCAATCCTGTTCCTGCTATTTTGCTACGAATAGTGACTGCGGCAGTTCCGTCGGTCCCTGTAGTTACAGTAATTTTACCTGAGCTGGTCGTGCTTTTTGAGTTCCTGGAAGGAGATGAAAAGGACTCTATTGTTGCTCCATTAGTTCCAGATGTGGTGTTAAGTCCGGTGATACTGAATGTTAATACCTCTTTAGGCAGTGGATTTCCACTCTCATCCTTAACGTTAGCTGTAACTGTATAGATAGCTTTGTTGTCAGCTATCTGTGAAGCATTATCTGGTGACACCGTGAGACCTGTAATGACGTTGGACGACGGCTCAACAACGATCATTATAGATGCTGTGTTTGACTCATTCCCGCGAGAATCAGTACCTACTGCAGTAACTTTGTATTCCTGTGCCATCTTACTGCTATTAAAAATATACGCGGGGAGCTTAACTTGTATCTCATTAGGTGATACTACATGGTAAGAACCACCATTAACCGTTAATGTCGGATCAACCGTCCAATCAACATTTTTTAGACCGTATTTAGAATACTTTACTGACAATGGAATGTTTATAATTTGAGAAGCCTGTGCGGTTTTCCTTCTTGGTAGACTGATTTGCAAAAGTGTTTGCTTTCGGTACTGCATAACAATGTCATAATTACGATCAATAAAATCATATCTATTGCCTGCAACATTACGCATAAGATCAACTGCATCCGGATTAATTTGCTGTGACCATGGCACACCAAATCGATAGGAAAATTCAACGCCAATTTTGCTATCATTGATATCGCCTACTGAACGTGAGGCTGACATAGTCATCAGTGGAAATGGTGTGTACATTAATGCTGCAGTAAAGGCTTTAGGATTATTCTTTAGGCTGTCTACTGCTGCGCTTTCTGACAGTGAAACCCCACTGCCAAAATACTGCTCATACTTAAGTTTTGCTCCAATATTAGACCATGAGGGTAGATAGCCTTCTGCGCGAATATCGAATCCGCTGGCTGGACGTTCATCATAATCTTCCATCGCTAATAATGTGGACTGATGCCAGTCAGTCAAGCGAATATAACCATTCGCTGATAACTTGAGGTAATCACGCCATAACTCTCCACCAAGGCCGAACCTACTGTGTTTTTTACTGATGTCATAGTCATAGAAGCTATTCGCGCCAAGCATCCAGTCATCATAGTAATGACGGAAACCTAATCCCAAATTCATGGTTCGACGTTCACCGCTGCTTCTCATGCCCCATTGAGAGAATAATAAATCTTGTTCAGTCTCGTATATAGGTACAAAAATATCTCCGGATACCTTTCCCGTAGAATCCAGAGTTAACTTCGAGTTACCAAACTGGTTGAGCCATTCATTCAGTTGCTGGTTGATAAGACCTTCACCTATACGACGGGCATAATTTATTGATGCGTCGGTAGTGTTTTCGGAAGAACTAAGGTTGGCTATCTGTATTGCTGCAGAAGCTGCGCTTTGTTCAAAATTATCAGAGTCATGTTTCTTATCATTTAAACCATCCCTGATGGTTATTACTTTTTCACTAGACAGGGTAGGAAGTTCCTGTAGTGATGTTTCATTGACAGAAAGGGGAGGGGGAATTAGAAAGTCAGAGACAGTACTATGTAGAAGATAATTTTCCTCCTTGTCTCTTGTGCTCACTATGTTTAATGATGATGTTTCTTGTTGATTTTCGCCAAGAACAAGTGCATTCAGTCCCTGCAAAGTATTCAGCGTTTCATATGACACGTCCGCTAATGCTGATGTAGGAAAAAATATCATACCGGGAGTATATATCTGGGTGCACACGATGAGGTATGCAAAAATTCTACGCAATCTACTTTCAATATACATTCGATTTCAATCCATAAGAATAGATAAATAAGATAGTTAAAGGAGTTAGGATCTTAAGTGTAATGTCATCCAAAATCAGAAATCCTATATATGAAAATATAAACTCCGTATTCTAAAGAATGCAGGAATTTGAATGTTTTTTTTCGAAGTAAATCTAGTTAAAATCTTTGCCATATCTAAGAGTTTTTTATTGTCTATTCCAGTCAATGAAATTGCGATTTTTCCAAAGAAGCGCACACATAGTACTTGATGATGTAAATCCCAGTTTATTAACAATATTATAACGATGGATGTATACGGTTTTGTTCGAAATCTTAAACAATCCGGCAATCACATTTATACTCAATCCAAAAACAAAATAAGGTAAAATTTTTTTTCCATGCGTGTGAGTTCTGGAGTAAATACTGTAGTGAAATTTGAACTGTAAAAATCTTGAAACGCCCTTATGAGATAAATCTACAAAAAGATATACAGATGTTTTTTGTGATATAAAACAATGGATATTGGATTTTGAAGGCCATAAATTCCCTGTATTTTGATGCGCCAACCAAATGATAAATAGTTTATCATTCATTTTATGAAACCGCATAAAGTCATCCATAACTGGACTCAACATTATTTGAGAATCGACCATCAGTATAGTTTCTAGATGATTATTAATGATTTTCGTAAAGGACTGCACATCGATAAACTTTAGATGAAAAAAATCACGCCTAGGAAAAAACATTTTAATTCCTTGTGCTAAATATAAATTATCAGTGATTAAAATCCAATCCTTCTCATTTGTCATCTTCAAACCTTATCAAGTAGAAATTTTTGATTAGGAATTTAAATTTCCTCACTGTCACTCTCTTTAGTTATGTTTGATCTAATTATACGGATTGTTATGCCGCCACAGTCATTATCCAAAAATCGTATAAGCACATCTGCATCTTGGCTATTGTTACCTTTAACTAACAATGCTGAAATTTCTTCAGCCAAACACTTTAAAGCAGTTTCATTTAAATTAATCACGGCTTTATTCTCGTATTAAATTCGATTGTGTAAATTCAAACTAAGCCAATAATAAGTTACAAAATTAAGTGCGCTCAATATTTATTATAATGTCTATTATTTTACTTAGTCGATGGAATTTTAATTTGCGGTTTTTTTATTGATTAATTTAAGCCTCTGCATATAATTACTTCAGGTGTTGACTCTACACACAGAGGCATGTGATTACAAGAATACGTAGAATCTAAATATCAAATTCCATTTAAATCCTTTATTCTTTGTTTAATTACATTGTATCCAGTGTAACTGACTTCCGAGCATAAAGTGTCTAGTTTCATTTCTAACCTCATAGTGTAGACACGTTTGGCATCTTTATTCATGATATTTTTATTTGAATTAAGGAAATTAAAACCCTCACCAATTTCTATATAAGCGCGAGAGTAATCGTTGTATTTTTTGTCTTGTGCTTGCTTCAAAAAATTAAAGTTATCAATACATTCATTGTTACTTGATGCTAGTGTATGTACGGATATGAGCTTACTATTATCTTTTTTATACTGTATAGATGGCTTTAAAGCGGACGAAACAGATTTTTTATTGTAGTCAGAAGTACAAGCACAAAGAAATATGATTGCTAAAATAGGTGATATTTTATATATCAGGCTTAGATTCATTTTTTTTCCTTTTATCTGTTTTGTGATCGCAATCACCAATAAAAACTATAAGCAATTATTAAAATTGCTGCAAACAGCCATGAAATCATTCCGAATAATAAAACAATGAACATTCCTTCTCTCAAGTGTTTTTTTAAACTGAATTCATCTTTCTCCATGTGTAACCTTCCGTATGGTTATGCGTTCAAAAGTTAAGTGGATAAATAATGACACCTCGCTAATTTAAGTTTTTAAATACTTTAATGGAAATAGTTTCTACAGATCAAATTTACAGTTGCGATAGGTAAAAACTATCATGGCTTTTAAAATGATCGTTGAAATCATTTGTTGCTCGCAGGGGGGGTAACTCATCATATTGAAAAATATGAAATAAAGTATTAATTTATTGTTTTCTTATGATTTTCTTATATAAAGTTTTTTGTTATTTTTTAATTAGACCTTATATATAAAAAACCTCATTGTTTAATGATTGTTTAGGTTTCTTGGGAGTTCAACCAATTCACATGCTATAAATTAATAAAAATCTTATTCTGTTATTTTTTGGGATAAATAATCCCCAGTTAGTTTTTAGGAATTTTCTGGTTAAAAATGATTTATATAATTATCGATGCACGCAGTCAGTTTTAATAAATATTATTTATGACCAACTGCGTATTCCGACCCAAACCGACCATTGATTCCGATTTAATCCGATCGCACTTTCCGATTCAATTCGACCACGAATTCCGATTTGTTCCGGCCAGATTTGGCCATTCGTCGGAATCCGTGATCGGATTGTCGGAATCGATGATCCTGTCGTCGGAATCCCGCGCTTTTCACTTTTAAAACAATGGACAACACTTTCTCCTGATAACCCATATTCCGGAGACGTGTCGCCATGGCAAGACTGAGAACGCGGATGAGTAAAATTAAAGAACTGTTGCGCCTTAAATTTGACTGTCACCTGCCCAACAGGAGCATCTCTGCCTGTCTGAATATCGGGTACAGCACCGTATCTGATGTTGTCACCCGCTTCAGGGGAAGCCAGCTGGCGTGGCCTCTGCCGGAGGATATGACGGAATCACAGCTCGAAGCGTTGCTCTATACCGGACGTGCCAGCGACAGCCATAAACGGATGCCAGACTTCCCGCTGTGCCATCAGGAGCTGAAACGTAAAGGGATGACAAAAATCCTGCTCTGGCAGGAATATCAACAGGAAGCTGGCGAAAATGCCTACGGATATAGCCAGTTCTGCAACATCTACAACGACTGGCTAAAGCTACAGAAACGGAGCATGCGTCAGAATCATGTTGCCGGTGAGAAGGTGTTTCTCGACTTCTGCGGGCCGACGATCCCGATTGTCAACCCGGATACAGGCGAGGTCCGGCAGGCTCACATCTTCGTGGCCACACTCGGCGCCTCAAACTACACCTACGTTGAAGCCTGTGAAAACCAGCGGCAGGAAAGCTGGCTGATGGCCCACGTCAGGGCGTTCGAGTTCTTCGGCGGAGTTCCCCAGCTTCTTGTGCCGGATAACCTGAAAGCGGCGGTCAGCCGCGCAGACCGCTATGAGCCGGTACTGAACGAGAACTACCGCAAGCTGGCCCGGCACTACATTATGGCAGTGATCCCGGCCCGACCGCGCAAACCAAAAGACAAACCCAAAGTTGAAAATGCCGTTCAGGTCGTGGAGCGCTGGATCCTGATGCGGCTGTGGCATGAGGTGTTCCATACGCTGGCCACGCTGAATCTGGCGATTAGTGAGCTGCTGCAGGAACTGAATGAGCGGCCGTTCCGCCGGTTGCCGGGTTGCAGGAAAAGTCAGTACGAACAACTGGATAAGCCTGCCCTGAAGGCTCTCCCTCCATACCGCTATGAATACGTTGATATCCGCCGGGCGAAGGTCGGTCCGGACTATCACGTGCTGTATGGCAAACATGCGTACTCTGTGCCTCATGCGCAGGTCGGCAGCCATATCGATATCGAAGCCGGTGCCCGGCTCATCCGCCTCTATCACCGGGGAACGCTGGTTGCCCAGCATCCGCGGGCATAGCAACAGGGTAGCTTCACCACGCAGGCAGAGCATATGCCGGAATCCCATCGCCGGCAGCAATGGAGCCCGAAAAGGCTGCTGTCGTGGGGCGAGAGCATCGTCAGCGCCACCCGTGCAGTGGTGGCCTAGCACCTGCACCATCGCGTGCATCCGGAACAGGCTTACCGGACCTGCCTGGGGCTGCTCAATCTCAGCCGTGAATATGGCGATGCCCGGCTGGAAAACGCCTGCCAGCAGGCGCTGTTACTGGAGCGCCCATGGCGTCAGGTGATCCTGAACCTGCTGACAAACCACCGGGACCGGCTGAAAGACGAAGCGCCGGATGAATCCCCCGTAGAGCACAGCAACGTACGCGGTGCCGGGTACTACCACTGAGGAGAAAATGATGCACAACAACCTGCTGGAACGTAGCGCCCCTATGGGCCGAGCGTCACGGCTTTGCCGTTCCGATGGTGTTCATGACCGGCTCACAGCTTTATACTCTGCGGTATGTTAATTTCTCAGGAATTCATCCACATGGCCCGCAGCAAAGCCCCCAGAAAGCGTAAACCCACGCCCTCGTCCCGACGCGCTATCCATGAACCTCCTTCTGAACCTGTGTTGCTTTTAAAAAACCATCACCCGTTGAGTTTCGGGAGCCGCGGTTTTGACGTTTCGCGGGAACCTGCTGGAACTTGCCCGGGTATTTCACTTCACCCGTTTGAGATCCTTCGCCGCAGGTGCGTAAACGCCACTGACGCAGGCAGGTGTCCGGGGCGGCCACGAAAAGTTTTTGCCCGCAAAAAGTTTTTGGGGACGTGCGTCAGCATTCACCCTGGACAACAACGAGGACTGTGGCGGTATCAGCACCCGGCAGAAGGAACTCAGGAGGGGGAAAAGGAGACGGCGGAAATGGGCAGGGGCACGCCGCAATGACGTAAAGACACGCGCGGCGAAACGACATTGCACCCTACATCACGCCGGAGGGGGTTGCCGGCGTGATGCCGGAAGCGCAGGGAACGGCGCGACTGAGCGGCGCAGCCGGAACGGCTGCTGCAAGCGTTGGGGTTGCGTCAGGGATGGACACCCGCTGCCCCGGAGGGGCCGGGTAGAGACAGCTCGCTGGCTCTGTGCGAAGCATGACAGCCCGCCCGGACGCCCAGGGCAGGATAACACCGGCAACATAAAAAAAACATTATATCGCTGATAAATATATATTTTTTACTAATAATGTGAGCCAATAAATTTATCACCCTCATGTATTTTTGCTGAAGGCCGTCAGCATGATCGGCAAGCAGCATTTCGCATTTATCGCCATTATCTCTTTCAAACTGGCGGTTCGTGTTTGCGCCTCAGGCGCATTAACGAGCGCCGGCAGGCAAAGCCTGCCAGGGTTTTCTCGAGGGCTGACAGGCGGCTCTCACCGCCCGACGATTAAGACTGCCGGATATACACGCCGGCGATGTATACCGCCTGCTGACAGCGCACAAACTCGACAATTTCCTCCACTACCCGGACGGTGTCTATCTCCCGCAACACGTTCTCCCTGCGCTGTGCGTTAATTGTTTTTTTGTACTGACGCAATGCGTCACGGGTCTGTGCATCAAGCTTCATCGTTTTTTCTCCTGGCAGCAGGGGCCCCGCCCCTGCCTGTTAATCAGTTCTGGAACACGTAGCCATCGACAAACACGAGGCCGCTGCTGAACAGATCGCGCGCGTAGGCGTCGTAATCGAAATACATCCGCAGGGATTCAGGCACGTCGCAGATAAGGCCGGTATCCTGGACAAACTCGTAGGCATAATCTTCCTCGCTGGCGGCCTCGCCCCGGTACGCATCGTCAAAGGCGTCGTAATCGGAGTCGCCCGTACAATCCGCCCAGGCAAAAAACGCCGCGGCCCTGCCCTCTTCTTCCGCGCGCCTGTACCCCTCGACAAATGCCCATTCCACGGAGGATTCAGACACAAACTGCGACGGAATGCCCTCCCAGTCCTGGAACATCAGTTCCGGATCGTGCTCGTTTGCATGTAGCTCATGGCATGCCCCGATAAAGTCCTCCTTTGAGTCGAACTCCGTGAGGTCGAACCATTTGCCGAATATGCTGCCGCAGTTGTATTTGTGATAGGTGCCAACGTATACAGCGGGGGTCGTCGTGCTCATAAAAATTCCTCCACAGTCAGGGTTATCTGAGTTCCGGCTTACGCCGTGCCGACACGACAGCCCGACTACGAGCGGAAAATGCAGGGGCGACACCGGAGGCCGCAGCGCAGATAAAAAGCGGAGTCGGTCTGGACGGTTATCGAGCTAAATTTGAGCGAGAGAACGACGGGAAGAACGGCGACAAGCCTGAAAATATACTGCGACCGGGCGAGGATGACGGCGAAGCGAACCCTTGCATTTGGAGCGTTCGGGCTAGAGTAGAGGGACGGCGTTAGCCGTCAACCGCACGGACTTCCAACGACGCGTGGACGTAACAACGTGGAGACCACGCAGGTTTAGCGGAGTGAGCGACCGCCTTTTAAAATTACTGGGCGGGGCCAATGCCCCGCCAGTCTGCTATGCAACAAGACGTATACCGGAAAAGGATTTCATCATTAACTCGATCTCTGCCCGCGCTTCGCTTATCACCTCACGTAGCCAGCGTCGCTCGAACCATGTTCGAACGGGGCTTTCAGGATGACGCAGAGCAAACGGGGCATGCGTCTGACCACGAGGCGACCGCCACACTCCAGACGGATTTCCAGTCTTCTGAAGGCATTTTTTTCGTCAAGAACTGCCTTCAGGCGCTGATCCACAGTCGCATTATCCCACTCAGTTTCTTCATGTTCCGGTTCAACTTCGGTAACGATAAGAGTGAAATTGCGGGTTTTTCGTGTAAATACCAATGGATCTTCAGCGGGTCTGATAGCTTTTGTCAGATGATATCCAGCGGCCGCCACGCAGCTGCACAGGTGATTGATCTCGTCACGCAGAGCTTTCAGCAGACCAATAACCTGCTTTGTACTCACGGCCACTGAGCAGTTGTCATATTGAACATAGCGCCCCTATGGGGCGAGCGTCACGGCTTTGCCGTTCCGAGGGTTTGCAGGCGCTGAGCCCCGTTTTATACTCTGCGCTATGTTAATTTCCGCAGAAACTCATTGATATGGCTCGCAGCAAAGCCCCCAGAAAGCGCAAACCAGCCCCCACATCCCGACGCTCATGCCTTGAATACCCGAACGCCCTTCCCCCCGATAATGACGATGACGACAACCCCGAATACTTCTACGACACACCGGAAGAAGCCATCCGTCACTGTGTCCACCTTGGCCCGCAGTTTTTCCTCGACACCCACTTCGACCCGCCCCTCGTCTGCATCATCCGCGGCTTTGAGCCGCCTGACTCACCCGACGGCGATGTCGTTCTCCAGTCCATGCCCGCTGACGCGTTCATTATCGCCACCGAAGCCGGTATCCTGCCCGTTTCCTTCGACCCGTGGGATAAACACACCGACAACTGGGCCGATGAGTTCGACGATGGCTCTCCTCCGGTACGCTGAAATACCGCATGTATATCCCGCGCCCGGCAAAGCTGCTGTTCACCACTGATGACGCCTGGAACCGGTATATGGATAAACACGGGAACACTCTCAGCCCCTGGACCGTACTCTGTGTCGAGCACATGCTCGCCTGCGGCACTGCTGCCATGGGGGTGAAGCGATACTGCTGCGCCTCACCGGACTGCACCCACTCCCGCTTCTTCTGCCAGACCTGTAAATCAAAAGGCTGCAGCTCCTGCGGACATAAGGCCACGGAGCAGTGGATTACAGAGCAACAGCATATTCTGCCCGACTGTGACTGGCAGCACATCACCTTCACCATGCCCCACCTGCTGTGGCCCTTTTTCAACAACAACTGGCCCCTTCTCAATGCGTTGTTCCGGGCTGCCACCCGCGCCATGCTACGGTGGGCCCGAAAACAGGGTGTGGAAGTCGGTATCTTCTGCGCCCTGCACACCTACGGTCGCCAGCTCAACCAGCATCCCCACATTCATCTCTCCGTCACCCGCGGTGGACTCGATGTGAAACACGGTGTCTGGCGCGACCTCTTCTTTAAGAAGCACGCCGTGGAGGAAATCTGGCGCGGCGCGGTTATCCGGCTGCTGCGCCACAGTTATGACCTGATTAATCCCGGCAGCCTGCCGGGGCTGGGGCATATCCGCGATAAAAAACAGTGGCAGAGGTATCTGCAGGCCCAGTACGGACGCCGCTGGAAAGTTCACTTCGCGAAGAAGACCCGGGGGCCTGGCGAAGCGTCAAATATCCGGGCCGGTACCTGAAGCGACCGCCGGTGTCAGCTGCGAAACTCAGGCACTACAGCGGCGGTGCCGTGGTGCATCACTATTACGACCACCGCACGCAGCAGTACCGGCAGCAGACGCTGACGCAGGAAGATATGCTCGGGCGCTATATCAGCCATATCCCGGCGAAGCATTTTAAAATGGTGCGCTACTACGGTTTTTTGTCCAACCGTAAACGGGTCACGCTGCTGCCGAAGGTGTATGAGGCCCTGCAGATGGAAGATCGGAAAAAACCGGAGAAGCCCGGCTTCGCCGCGCTGATAAAGGAATTTCTGCGCACGGATCCGTACAAATGCATTCTGTGCGGCAACCGGCTGCGCTTTGTCAGCGCACAGGCCGGCAGGCACGAGTCGGAGTTAGTGGCAGAAAGGCAGCATAACATCGACCGGAAACGATGGCTTCTGGCACAAACTGCAGGATAAGTGCACCTGAAAAATGGGTTTAAGGTTAAAAAGCATACATAAATGGAATTTTAAGGCCACTGCTGGTCTCATGGCGTGCGACAGAGGGGAGCTGTTCATAAGATTTTGCAGTCAGATAAGCATGCTGAAGGTCGATTGAGATTCCTAACCATGAACGAGCCCTACTATGGTAATCTGGCCAGCGAAAAGCTGCAGACGCCCACGCAGGATACGCGAGACATTATCAATGCAGCCGTCAGGGCACTGGAGCGTATCTGGCAGGATGGCCACCGGTACGCCAAAGCAGGATGTATGCTGAATGATTTTACGCCGACGGGCGTGTCGCAGCTGAACCTGTTCGATACTGCGCAACCACACAGCAACAGCGAGCAGCTGATGAAAGTCCTGGATGGCATCAACCATTCAGGACTCGGAAAGGTTTGGTTTGTAGGAAGGGGAATTGCGCCTGAGTGGCAGATGAAGCGGGAGATGCTTTCTACGGCATATACAACGCGCTGGTCAGATATCCCTGCAGCGAAACTGGCGTGAAATTTTGGCGATTTCACCTTGAAATTCTCAACCTAAACCACCTAATTACAATAAGTTAGATGTGAAATCGCCTTGGCGAAATTATTGACTCAAATTTCTTTCAAGAATCTCGTTGATAGCCTTGTCCAGTTCATCCTGAACCACTTTTGTCATACGGCTAAACTCATAAGTCAGCGTGCGCCCTTTCACACGCTTGCGCGCGAACTTGTCCTTTTCTTCAAAGGACCAGAGTGGGGAAATCACTGACTTTTCCTTGGGAGGTGGATCTATCAATGACTGAGATGCCTGAGAAATCAGCTTCAGTATACTGGCTTTCTGTTCGTCTTCTGGTCGCTCGCGATCACTCAAAATTGCATCATGCTGACCTGAGACAGACTGAATGAGCTCTTCAGACGCTAAGCCTTTTTCACTGAGTTTTTCGTTAATCTCTAAAAGAATTTTATAGTCACTAAACGATAGCTCCGACTGAACCGGGAACAAAGAAATTAACTCTTGCGGTACTGCCGCCGCCTGCAGCGCCCTGGTGACCTTAGCCTGAGATAATCCCTCCAGTTCAGCAATTTCTTTTTGATTGAATCCGGACTCTTTAAGAGCTATCAATCTCAGGCCTATCTCCCGAAGGTTATGCTCTTTAGCTGTCTGGATATCTTTAGCCAGTTGACGAGCTTCATCAGTTGAAAAATGTTCATCCGTGACCATCACATCAAGGCCTGTACGGATATAAATCGCGGAGGCTCGCCGTCTTGAACCATCCAGTATCTCAATCCTTTCACCTTGCTGAATACCAATACAGGGGAAGAACTGCTGAAACTTAATCGTCTGGATAATGGATTTCAGGGACTCCCTGGTCAGAGCAAGTTGATCTCTTCCGTTGTTTTCCTGGTTTACGAAGGTCTTACTTTCAACGTCAGATACAGGTACCCGAACAAATCTGAACGTTACCTTCCTGCCGGTTTTCAAGGTAAATACCTGGCTTCTCCCGGTGTCAGTCATCTCGACCATTGACGCCTGAGTATTTAACTGTCTGCCGATGGTTTTTCTTTTCTCATTCGACATCACATACCTCCGTTAGTACGAATGAACTCAATGCGATCAAAAACTGCCTTCGCAAAGTCTTCCGCTGCTGATTTTGCGCTTTTAAGCGCCTCTGTGCTTCCATCATAGGTTGCTGGATTTGCCGAAATAACTGTGTCAAAAGTCTCCCCACAGCGTTCGAAACCATCCAGCCTCGGCAGAATCATATCGAGCATATCGGCACCGAAAACTTCTTTGGCCTGACTATGGCAAATTTTGTGATCAGGCTTGTTCAGGATTTTGGACATGAAGCCGACATTACCTATGAGATTACAGGTATGCCCATCCATTTCGATCGAATCAATGAGTGCAGGAAGGCTGGCCACAAACTTTAGGGAAGAATGAAAATCAACCGTCGCCGGTGGCAGAGGGGTCAACATCAGATCTGCAGCTCCAATGCAGTTCTTCAGGAACGCATCAAGGTGGGGACCGCTATCAAGGAAAATAAAGTCGTAGTCATGCTGGAGCTTATCAATAATGTTCTCTTTAAGCACCGCATGAATATTTTTCCCGGGCAGATGTTCTTCGCACAATCCCTTCCATCCTTCAGCAAGGAATGCATCGTCAATGGAAGCGGGAATTACATCAACACCCGGAATAATTGACGGCACGATAAAATCGGAAAGTAATTCTTCACGAGACACATTCTGGAGCATAGCCTGAGCAGCCGTATTTTCAACCAGGCCTACTGAATTCTCATGGTTCAGGAACATTGTCAGAGATGCCTGAGGATCGAAGTCGATGGCCAGAATACGCAGGTCTTCGAACAGAAGCTGAGGGTGAGCCCGAAAAGCATGCGATAATGAAGCGGTAGAAACTGTCTTGGAACCACCGCCTTTAAGATTACATACAAAAATCGTGAAGGCTTTATCGAAACGATCTCTGTATTTGGGTACTTTACGATGGAAATACAGATCGATGACATTCTGAATCGTCATCGCGTATTTCATTGTATTGCCGGAGGGTTTCTTTTTAAATATGTAGCCACCGGCTTCCATTTCGGCCACAGCATACTCAACACTCCCTTTACTGAGCTTAGGCAGCTTATACAAGGCGGCTTTGCTGTATTCCTGATAGAACTCGGTAAGCTTCAATTCCTCTTTTTGCTGGCGGATACTATCGCTCAAAGATGTCAGAAGTTTACCTGCACGTGTGGCGACTTTCCGTAACTTCTCAATATTTTCCATTTATCACCTCATGACGTTTTTTGTCATTTTGAACAAAAAGAATCATGTTACAATAAAAAAATCATATTATTTTGATTTAGCTCTCAACAGGGGGAGAGTTTGGACAAGCTCGACGGGCGTGGCACTAGGTCACATTCGTGTATCAGAGAGAGGGAAGAAGGTTGTTAAGGCAGTAACCAATTATGAGTAAAGAAGGTTTAGGAAGGGGACCGAACCACCCCGGAACGTTCCCCTGAAGGAACGGCAATTCCGTTCACCGACAATATTAGCTTTTTCCGTGCTGTGATAACATCTCCGGGTCATTTTTCAGAGCCAGGGCTGATGAAGAAGAAAAACAGCACACCCACTCCCCACGATGCCACGTTCCGGCAGTTCCTCACACAACCGGATATTGCACGGGATTTCATGGAAATACACCTGCCAGCAGAGCTACGTGCTGTATGTGATCTCAGCACGCTGAAACTGGAATCCGGCTCGTTTGTTGAGGATGATCTCCGCCAGTATTTCAGCGATATACTCTACAGCCTGAAAACCACAGTCGGCGACGGATATATTCATGTTCTGGTCGAACACCAGTCAACGCCTGACAAACATATGGCTTTCCGCCTGATACGCTATGCGGTGGCTGCTATGCAGCGTCACCTGGAGGCAGGGCATAAAAAACTGCCGCTGGTAATACCAGTGCTGTTCTATACGGGTAAACGCAGCCCGTATCCATACTCCACCCGGTGGCTGGATGAATTTGACGATCCGGCGCTGGCAGACAAACTCTACAGCAGCGCCTTCCCTCTAGTTGATGTTACCGTCATTCCGGATGATGAAATCGCTTGCCACCGTAGTATGGCCGCTCTGACACTGCTGCAGAAACATATTCATCAGCGCGACCTGGCAGAGCTGGTTGACAGGCTAGCGCCCATTTTACTGGCCGGCTATCTATCTTCATCGCAGGTGATTTCGCTGGTACACTATATAGTGCAGGCAGGCGAAACATCTGACGCCGAAGCCTTTGTACGCGAACTGGCACAGCGTGTGCCGCAACACGGAGACGCACTTATGACCATCGCACAACAGCTTGAACAGAAGGGCATTGAGAAAGGTATTCAACTCGGCAGACAGGAAGGCCGCTCAGAAGGTGAGCGCGATGCGACCCTGAAAATTGCCCGTACCATGCTGCAGAACGGCATTGACCGCAATACCGTCATAAAAATGACCGGTCTGACTGAAGACGATTTGGCTCAAATCCGCCACTAATCATCCTTTCCTGACACTCCCTGTCTGGTCATCAGCGTAAAACTGGTGAGGCAGGGAGGCATTCCTTGCAGACTCTACTGCCAGCCACAGCAATAAATCAGCTTCCTCACTGCCGCTATATTCTCTGTCAACATCGGTTGTCAAAAGCCATATCGCGGTTTGAATGTAAGGGTGAAATCCGTTCATACCTGTATCAAGTGCCACCAGATTCCGGGCAGAACATTCCCGATCTCAACAGATGATAGTTCCAGTGGACGCCCTTCGTTGTTTACAGTGAATACGTCAGCCGGGACAGATCGTTATTCTCAGGCAACTCATCGGGGCAGAAACGTCAGAAGTCATTCTACCTACTGGTCAGTTTCGTATTGACTCACAGCTGGAATCCAAATTTCGGGAAATATTTCTTGAGGCATCAGATGGTAGTATTTTTCGTTATGTTGCCTGCGAGCAGTCATATCGTAGCCAAAATTTATAGTGCTCGCCACAGCCATGTGACCGAGCAACGCGAGCGAACTGGCGAGGAAGCGCAAAAGAACGAAAGTTAACTGAGCACGTATGCACCGATGTGATTTTATCCACTTATGCACATCTTCGATCCAATCAATCAGATCATAATTGAGATCCATTAATGATCCCGAAGAGATCAATAAGATCCCTTTTCTGTTTTATTGTTTTAAATCATATAACTACACTACTTTTTTACCACTATAGATAGCAATTCATCCACTGGAGTGAGCATACTAATCGCTGTGGCCTGAGGAGAAACCACTGGATTGGCCCCTATATTTCCAGACACTTTTTATCACTTAACCCATTTATTAGGCGACAATTACCCCGTCCGCATCGCGACAATTACTCTGGCCTGTTTGTAATCTGAGCGTCCTGTTTCTTCTTTCCAGGGAGAGGTTGTGACGCTGAATACCAGACAGGTCAGTTTTTACATGGCTCAACGTAATAAAGGTCTTACCTAGGAAGCCGCTGCGGCCACCACCGGCATCTCTGTTCGCTCCGGACGACGTATTGAAAAAGGGCAGTGGCAATCATCAGGTGAGCGACACTGGCGGACACGTCAGGATCCTCTGAAAGCGGTCTGGCTCAGTGATGTGCTTCCTTTACTGGCTTCCCGTCCGCAGATCTCGCCGACAACGTTTCTCGAATATCTGCAGGATAAATATCCGGGCCAGTATCCCGATAAGGTACGCCGGACGCTGCAGCGCCGTATCCGTACCTGGAAAGCCTGCCACGGTGAGGAACGGGAGATTATGTTCCGCCATGAGCATCAACCGGGAATGCGGGCGCTGTCAGATTTTACCCAGCGGAAAGGCACGGTTATCACCATTAACGGCTGCCCGCTGGAACACAAGCTCTTCCACTTCCGCCTCGAATGGAGTCGCTGGAGCTGGATGCGGGTTGTCACTGGCGGTGAGAGCTTCACCGCTCTCGCCGAAGGACTGCAGGAGGCACTGGGGCAGCTGGGTGGTGTACCAGCAGAGCACCGTACGGACAGTCTGGCCGCTGCATGGAAAAACCTGAGTGAGGAAGACCACCGGGATCAGACAGCGCGCTATGCCGGGTTGTCTGAACACTACGGCATGATCCCTTCCCGCAATAACAGCGGACGGGGCCATGAGAATGGTTCAGTGGAGTCGGCTCACGGACACCTCAAGGAGCGTATACGGCAGGCCCTGCTGCTACGCGGAAATAACGACTTCGGTTCCCTGAATGAGTATCGCCAGTTCGTTACACAGCAGGTGCTGCGCCATAACCAGCGCAATCAGGATCTGGTCCGTCAGGAACTGGCACTTCTGAAGCCCCTCCCTCAGCGACGGTGTGCTGACTACGAGGAGCTGTCTGTCAGAGTCAGCAGCAGTAGTACCATCAACGTCCGGCACGTTGTGTACAGCGTGCCATCCAGACTGATCGGACAGATGCTGAAGGTTCGTCTGTGGGATGACAGGCTAAGTTGTTACGTTGGCAGTGATGAAGTAATGAGCTGTCCGCGGGTCCGGGCACCGAAAGGTAAACGGCGGGCCCGCAGTATCAACTTCCGGCATGTGATCGGTAGCCTTGTCATGAAACCCGGGGCGTTCTACCACGCCACACTGCGTAACGAAATCCTGCCGGATAATGAATGGCGGCAGCTGTGGCAGCGGATGTGTTCACGACTTGCCCCTCAGCTGGCCAGTCGCCTGATGGTTAATGCCCTGAAGCTGGCTGCTGAGCGGGAAGACATCTCAGCGGTCGCGAAGGGGCTGAACCACCTGCTGCTGGAGCCGGGAGAGCCGGATCTGCAGAAGCTGCTCAACTGGCTGGGCGTGAAGGATAAACTCCCGCTGCCGGACGGAAAACTGGTTCAGCACAGCCTGCAGGGTTATGACAACCTGATGCGTAAAGGAGGCCTGCAGTGACCGATATCCATACCCTTGAAAGGTTGCTCAGAAGGTTACGTCTGACGCGCATAGCCACCGAGTGGCACAGCCAGGAGAAACGCGCGCTGGCCGAAGGGTGGACTCCTTCGCGTTATCTGCTGTCACTCTGCAGTGAAGAGGCGACGCACAGGGAAAGCGAACGGCTGCGGCGGTATATAAAGGATGCGCGGTTGCCAGTGGGGAAAACGCTGGCCGAATATGACTTCGGCCAGGTCCCGGAGCTGAATGCCGCCCAGGTGCGTCAGCTGTGTGAAACGACGGACTGGGTGGACAGCGGGGAGAATGTCCTGCTGTTCGGTGCCAGCGGTCTGGGCAAGAGCCACCTTGCCGCAGCGATCGCGGACGGCGTAGTGTGCCAGGGCTACCGGGTCCGGTTCTACAGCGCGGGCGAGTTGCTGCAGGAGCTGCGTAAAGCCCGGTCGTTGTTGAGGCTGAACGAGATGCTTCTGAAGCTGGATCGCTACCGGGTGATAGTGACAGACGACCTGGGCTATGTCAAACGGGATAGCGCGGAAACGGGCGTGCTGTTCGAACTTATCGCGCACCGGTACGAAAGAGGAAGCCTGATCATCACCAGCAATCATCCGTTCAGCACATGGGGCAGTATCTTCGTGGACGAAACAATGGCGGTGGCAGCGGCGGACAGGCTGATCCACCACGGGTATATCTTCGAAGTTACAGGAGAAAGTTACAGAAAGAAAACATCAAAAGCAGTCACCCAGCAGTCAGCTAAGAAATAACTCAAAGGCGGCCAGAGTAGTTGACGCGTACCGGCCAAGGTAGTTGACGTCTAATAGCCTGAAGTAGAGCGCTTGCTCTGAGCGCTATGGTGCCGACACTACCGTAATCTCGTTTCATAGTTTTCCCCTGAGATAGATTCCCTGCCCATGAATTGCGTATAAATCTCAATCACATTGTACACAACAACATAAAACGTACAACAGATTTTGCATTGTCAATAATTTGATGTACATAGATAACCATATTTCACATTGGAACGAGTCGTTAGACATGAAGTAGTAGGCAAAGCGTTGGAATAACCCGGCGGGAGCGTAAAACTGTCACATTGGGGTATGCTTTATATGTACCACTTAAAAAATACAGATTATTGTCATTGTGACCATATAATTGATACCATCATGAGCAAGACCACTCAAATGTTACCATAAAGGCAAAAAATGTTCGTTTTTGGTTACCTCCGTGCATCCACATCAGAGCAGGATGCCAGCCGGGCAAAAAATGCACTGAAGGGATTTGCAAACCAATATGGCCACCGTATTGCTGGCTGGTATATCGATAATGTATCCGGTACGACAATGAACCGCCCCGAACTGATCAGACTTCTAGGGGATGCGGAACCCGGTGATATCATTCTCATTGAACAGGTAGACAGGCTTACCCGTCTGGATGATGCCGGCTGGGAGACCCTCAGAAAGCAAATCACCGACAAGCAGCTTGCCATCGTCAGTCTAGATCTACCGACCAGCCATCTGGCGCTATCCAGCACAGTAAGCGATGACTTTACCCGAAGCATGCTGAAGGCTGTAAATGGCATGATGCTGGATATGCTCGCCGCTATTGCCCGAAAAGACTATGAAGACAGGCGACGTCGCCAGGCTGAAGGTATAAGTAAGGCAAAAGCAGAGGGCAGATATCGGGGCAGGGTGGCAGATACGCAGAAACACGAACTGATACGCACTCTGCGTCTGGTCAACGGAAAATCGCTACGGGAAACAGCCCGTCTGGCTGGAGTGTCAAAAATGACGGTCATTAGAGTCTGCGCAAACGTTGATTAGATACAGAACGCTGGCATTGTCAGCAAGAAAAAAGAACTTATGTCCCCCACTAAAAAAGTGATGCTTATGCGCGCTGGCTAATAGAGCAGGCAAAAAGTAAAGAAAAAGAAGAAATTTCACTTTTGCTCGGAAGGCTTAAAATCACTCTGTTAAATGTTGTGGTGATCAGTCTCCTTTCTTTGACTTTGATTCTGGCAATAATGCATGTGCCTTCATAGAGCAGCGTGTAGCCAGTAGTGATAAAATATCGGGGTCATTTTACAGAGCCAGGGCTGATGAAGAAGAAAAACAGCACACCCACTCCCCACGATGCCACGTTCAGGCAGTTCCTGACGCAACCGGATGTTGCCCGTGATTTTATAGAAATCCACCTGCCCACAGAGCTGCGTGCAGTCTGCGATCTCAGCACGCTGAAACTGGAATCCGGCTCGTTCGTTGAGGATGATCTCCGCCAGTATTTCAGTGACATTCTTTACAGCCTGAAAACCACAGCCGGCGACGGATATATTATGTCCTGGTCGAGCATCAGTCAACGCCAGACAAACATATGGCTTTCCGCATGATACGCATGCTGCGCCACCTGGAGGCAGGGCATAAAAAACTGCCTCTGGTGATACCTGAAGTGGTCAAGTAATACTGGCCACGGTTTTACAGTAAAAATGATATCTGTTCTCTGATTCTTCCGGCGTCAGC
>AGFT01030628.1_pt1 | contig 19146 bp, 17 predicted proteins | sample 305848 | NCBI WGS metagenome assembly AGFT01 (sample SAMN02954282, study PRJNA62043) | ant fungus garden metagenome | biome: terrestrial; feature: Atta colombica fungus garden; material: fungus garden; isolation source: Atta colombica fungus garden bottom | host: Atta colombica | place: Panama...
CCAGCAGTTCGTCGAAGGACTTAATGCCTTCCACGCGGATCAGGTGGTACAGCTCCTGGCGAGAATAGGCAAAGTGCTCGCACAGGTTGTTGTTCACCTCGATGCCCTGCTTCGCCAGCTCGGCGTTGAGCACCTGAGTGACCAGCGGGATACAGCCGCCGCAGCCGGTACCGGCCTTGGTTTCGGCCTTCAGCGCCGCCACGGTGTGGCAGCCCTTATTGATGGCCGCAACCAGCATGCCTTTGGTGACGTCGAAGCAGGAGCAAATCTGCGCGCTGTCCGGCAGCTTATCAACGCCGATGGACGGCTTGCCGCTGGAGGCGTGAGCCGGAAGGATCAGCGCGTCCGGGTTTTCCGGCAGCTCGATGGCGTTCAGCACCAGCTGCAGCAGGTTGCCGTAGTCGCTGGTATCGCCCACCAGCACCGCGCCGAGCAGGGTTTTGTTGTCCTGGCTGACAATCAGGCGCTTATAGACTTCTTTGCTTTCGTCGAGGTAGACGTAGCTGCGCGCGCCCGGCGTGCGGCCGTGCGCATCGCCGATGCCGCCAACGTCTACGCCCAGCAGCTTCAGCTTGGCGCTCATGTCCGCGCCTTCGAAGGCGTTTTCGCTGCCGAGGATATGGTCAACGGCGACCTGCGCCATTTTGTAGCCCGGCGCCACCAGACCGTAAACGCGGTTGTTCCAGCTGGCGCATTCGCCGATAGCGTAGATGTCCGGGTCTGAGGTCTGGCAGGAATCGTTGATCATGATGCCGCCGCGCTGGGCGACGGCAAGGCCGCACTGGGTCGCCAGCTTGTCGCGCGGACGAATGCCGGTGGAGAAGACGATGAAGTCAACTTCCAGATCGCTGCCGTCGGCAAAGCGCATGGTTTTACGCGCCTCGGTGCCTTCCTGCACGATCTCTTTGGTGTTCTTGCTGGTGTGAACCTTCACGCCCATGCTTTCAATCTTGCGGCGCAGCTGGTCGCCGCCCATGTGGTCAAGCTGCTCGGCCATCAGCATCGGGGCAAATTCGATGACGTGAGTTTCAACGCCGAGGTTTTTCAGCGCGCCAGCGGCTTCCAGACCGAGCAGGCCGCCGCCGACCACCGCGCCGCGCTTGCTGCGGCGGGCGCAGGATTCAATGGCGTTCAGATCTTCAATGGTGCGGTAAACGAAGCAATCCTGCGTTTCAGACCCTTTGATCGGCGGGATCCACGGGTAGGAGCCCGTCGCCATGATCAGCTTGTCGTAAAAAACCGTGCGTCCGGCGCTGGAGTGGATCACCTTTTCCTGACGGTTAATGGTGATCGCGCGCTCGCCCACCAACACCTTCACGCCGTGCTTCTCGTAAAAACCTTCGCGCACCAAAGAGAGCTCTTCGGCGGTATGATGGGAGAAGTAAGAAGAGAGGTGCACGCGGTCGTACGCCTTGCGGGGTTCTTCACAGAACACGGTAATATCGAACTGGGCGGCGTCGGCTTTATCGAGAAGATCCTCAATAAAGCGGTGACCGACCATGCCGTTACCGATGATAGCGAGTCTGACTTTGCTCATTTTTGCCTCGATTTCTTTTCTATTACCGCCTACCTTAACGATTCAGCAGGGGCGCTTATTGATGCAAATCAAATACGCCTTAACCTACCCCCTAGGTGGTAGATGCCTGATTTGTCAGGTTTTTTATAAGTTATGGAAATCGCAGGCTTTTCACGGTCGTCGGTTTTATGTACAAAAATGGGTACAATTCCGTAAAGTGTTGTACTCCTAAATTTCAGCCGCGTTTTTCGGGGGAGAGGTATGTCAACGTCACCGCTTTGGCTTGTTCAGAATGTTCGTTTACCGGGTCGTGAAGGGCTATGGCAAATCGCCATTGAGAACGGTCTTTTCGGCGACATCACGCCGATGGACGCGACCCACGACGAAAGTTATGAGGTGTTAAACGGACGCGGCGGCCTGGCCATTCCTCCGTTTATCGAGCCGCATATTCACCTGGATACCACCCAGACGGCGGGCGAGCCGAGCTGGAACCAGTCCGGCACGCTGTTCGAAGGCATTGAGCGCTGGGCGGAGCGCAAGGCGCTGCTCAGCCACGAGGACGTTAAGGCGCGCGCGTGGAAGACGCTGAAGTGGCAAATCGCCAACGGCATTCAGTTTGTCCGCACCCACGTCGACGTTTCCGATCCGTCGCTCACCGCCCTGAAGGCGATGCTGGAGGTGAAGCAGGAGGTCGCCCCGTGGGTCACGCTGCAAATCGTCGCGTTCCCGCAGGAGGGCATTCTCTCTTACCCGAACGGCGCCGCCCTGCTGGAAGAGGCGCTACGCCTTGGCGCAGACGTTGTGGGCGCCATTCCGCACTTTGAATTTACCCGCGAGTACGGCGTGCAGTCGCTGCACATCGCCTTCGAACTGGCGAAGAAATACGATCGCCCGCTGGATATTCACTGCGATGAAATCGACGACGAGCAGTCCCGCTTTGTGGAGACGGTGGCGACGCTGGCCTACGAGGCAGGAATCGGCGAACGCGTGACGGCTAGCCACACCACCGCCATGCACTCCTACAACGGCGCGTACACCTCGCGGCTGTTCCGCCTGCTGAAGATGTCGGGCATCAACTTTGTGGCCAATCCGCTGGTGAACATTCACCTGCAGGGGCGTTTTGACGACTATCCGAAGCGCCGCGGGATCACCCGCGTCAAGGAGCTGCTGGAAGCGGGAATCAACGTCTGCTTTGGCCACGACGACGTCTTCGACCCATGGTATCCGCTCGGTACGGGCAACATGCTGCAGGTGCTGCACATGGGGCTGCACGTCTGCCAGATGATGGGCTATCCGCAGATCGACAGCGGCCTGAATCTGATTACCCACAACAGCGCGCGAACCTTTGGCCTGCGCGATTACGGCATTGAGACGGGGAACCCGGCGAACCTGATTATCCTGCCCGCAGAGAGCGGCTTTGAGGCGGTGCGCTGCCAGGTGCCGGTGCGCTGGTCGATTCGTCAGGGCAGGGTGATTGCCACGACGCAGCTTGCGCAGACGTGGATCCAGATGGACAGCGGGGGAGAAGAGCTGTTCTTTACCAAAAACAGCCCCTTCGCAGAGCGCAAAGGGGCGTAGGGATAGGCGTTACGCCGCTGGCGTATTGTGCTGGCGGTGGCGGGTCACGAAGCCCAGGACGAAGCACATCACAAACACCACGGCGTACAGGCCGTTAGCGGTGTGCAGCGCCGCCAGCGGGCCGCTGTGGGCCACGATCGGGCCGGTCACCACGAAGGTCAGCATCGTACCGATGGTGCCGCATGTCAGCACGAAGTTCACCAGCTTCGGCGAGGCCACTTTGGTCTGCAGCGAGCCCAGGGTGATGATCGAGGTGTAAATCGCGCTGGAGAAGAAGCCCAGGGTCAGGATGAACCACGGCATATGCTCCGGCGAACCGTTGATGAACAGATACATCAGCACGGTCGCCAGGCCTGCCAGCACGGTCAGGATGCGCTGCAGGTCGAAGAAGCGCAGGATGAAGCTAAACGCCCACATGCCGAACATGTAAGACATCCAGAAGTCGCTCACCAGCTTGCCCGCGTCGTTCAGGCTCATGCCCAGCCCTTTCGCGTATTCCGGCACCCAGGAGATAAAGCCCAGCTGGCCGAGGATGTAGCACAGGGCGGCGATGGAGAGGAACAGCACGCCGATGCCCCATTTTTCTTTCGCTACGGGTTCCGCCGCGGTCTGCGCCTTTTTACCCAGCACCGGGAACTCGCAGCCGAAGGTCAGGATAAAGATCGCCACGTAGACCAGGCCGATGCAGGCATACACCCAGTACCACTCAATGCTCCGCGCCAGCAGAACGGCGGCGACCATCGGGAAAATCATCCCGGCCATGCTGAAGAAGGAGTCGGTAAACAGCAGGCGCGCGCCGCGCTGGCGGCCCTCATACATGTGGGTAATGAGGAACGTCCCGATCGACATGGTGATCCCGCTGACCAGGCCAAGAACGAACATGGCGGCGGAGAACAGGGCGATGCTGTGGCTCAGCATCAGGCCCGCCACGGCGGCGACCATCAGCACAAAGCCGAAGCGCAGCTGGGTTTTCAGCGGCACGATTTCCATCAGCCAGGCGTTCAGGAAAATGGAGATCAGGATCCCCGCGTTGAGGAAGGTGAAGGTGTTACTCATGCTGGAAACGGGCAGCTGGAAGTAGTCTGCGATATTTCCCATCACCATCCCGGTGACGATCACCAACGCGCCGGTCAGGGCGTAGGAGAAGAAGCTGATCCATGTGAGCTTGATGCGATTGCTGTTAGTCATGTCTGGCCTGTTGAAAAAAGAAAAGCGCCGGAGGGCGCTGAGAGCGGGCAAATTCTAGTCTTGAAAGTGATCCATTCCCACCTTTTCAGGGAAATTTACGATCGGTTGCAGGTTTTTATGTGATCCTGATCACACAAAATGGCGCGAAAACCAAACGTTTGCGTCGTTACAACTGTTTCAATTTCGTAAAATTAGGTAAAAGTCTGGCCTCGGTCCATACTGCTCTTTAGAATCAAGCCATTCGCTTTATACACTGCGCTTTGTTAAGGAATTCTCATGCTCAAATCAACGCTGGCGGCTGTTGCAGCTGTGCTTGCTCTTTCTGCCGTTTCCCCTGCTGCGCTGGCAGCAAAAGGAGACCCTCACGTCCTGCTGACGACCTCCGCCGGGAACATTGAGCTGGAACTGAATAGCCAGAAAGCTCCTGTATCAGTGAAAAACTTCCTCGATTACGTGAACAGCGGTTTCTATAACGGCACCACGTTCCACCGCGTGATCCCAGGCTTTATGGTGCAGGGCGGCGGTTTTAACGAACAAATGCAGCAAAAGCAGCCTAACCCGCCAATCAAAAACGAAGCGGATAACGGCCTGCTGAACAAGCGCGGCACCATCTCTATGGCGCGCACCGCGGATAAAGACAGCGCGACCAGCCAGTTCTTCCTCAACGTGGCGGATAACGCCTTCCTCGACCACGGCCAGCGCGACTTCGGCTACGCCGTGTTCGGTAAAATCGTGAAGGGTATGGACGTGGCGGACAAGATCTCCCAGGTTCAGACGCACGACGTTGGTCCGTACCAGAACGTGCCGTCCAAACCGGTGGTTATCCTTTCTGCAAAAGTCCTGCCGTAATCTCCCTTAACGCGGGCAACGTCCTGCCCGCGTCATCCCCCTCCCTGCGAAAGCGCGTTTTGCTGCTTATACTTGTGGCAAACGGAAATCTTCAGGGAGGCATTAGTGAAAAAACTCACCGACAGGCAAAAATCCCGTCTCTGGGACCAGCAGCGCAGCGTTAATTTTCAGGCCAGTTGTCTCCTTGAAAAAGGCAATGGTCCTTCAGAACCCGAGATTGAGACGCTTGAGCTTGGGCCCGCCGCGCCCGGCCTGCCCCATCTGTGCCTCATCCACCGCCATCTGTATCGCAGAGAGACGAAGCGGGCTGGCGAGTTTCGCACCGACGACATCATCAAGGGCGACATTCCCTTCTGCCATTTCGAATACATAGAGAAGATGGGAAACGAGCTGATGGCCGATCTGGAAGGCGACAAGTATCTGGTCGGCCTGGAGAAAGAGGCGTTTGTTGAGAAAATTAGCCACAACTACTGCGAAATCAACATGCTTCACCCGTTCATCAGCGGCAACGGCATCGCCCAGCGCGTCTTCTTTGAGCAACTGGCGATCCACGCGGGCTACGCGCTGGACTGGCGGGGTATCGATCCCGAACGGTGGGTCGCGGCGAACCGCAGCGGCGCCACGGGAGACCTGACCGATCTGAACGCCATCTTTGCCAAAGTAGTGAGCGACGCGCGGGAAACTGAGTAGAATAGGGCGGCCTTTTTTTCTGGAGCCGCCATGATCCTGCTGATTGATAACTACGATTCCTTCACCTGGAACCTTTACCAGTATTTTTGCGAACTCGGCGCCGAGGTGGTGGTGCGTCGCAATGACGAGATCGCGCTCACCGATATCGACGCGCTGGCCCCGCAGAAAATCGTCATTTCGCCGGGGCCGTGTACGCCGTCAGAGTCGGGCGTTTCGCTGGACGCTATTCGCCACAACGCGGGCAGGCTGCCGATTCTGGGCGTTTGCCTGGGCCACCAGGCCATTGCGCAGGTTTTCGGTGCCACCATCGTCCGCGCCGCGAAAGTGATGCACGGTAAAACCTCACCAATTACCCATACGGGCGCGGGCGTCTTTGCGGGGTTAAACAACCCGCTGACCGTGACGCGCTACCATTCTCTGGTTATTGACCCGCCGACGCTGCCCGCCTGCTTCGAGGTGACCGCCTGGAGCGAAACGCGGGAGATCATGGGCATTCGCCATCGGGAATGGGATCTCGAAGGCGTTCAATTCCACCCGGAAAGCATTCTCAGCGAGCAGGGGCACCAGCTGCTGGCGAATTTCCTCAATCGCTGAATATCTATTGCCTTGTTATGATTTTTTATGCATATTTTGTGATTATATTTTCACAATCTCTGTGACATAAAATGGATGGGCATGACATGGCAACTGAACAATCCGCAATTACCCGCGCAACATTCGACGAAGTGATCCTGCCGGTTTATGCACCGGCCGAGTTTATCCCGGTGAAGGGAAAAGGCAGCCGCGTGTGGGATCAGCAAGGCAAAGAGTATGTGGATTTCGCGGGCGGCATTGCGGTGACGGCGCTGGGCCATTGCCATCCTGCGCTGGTGGAGGCGCTGAAAACCCAGGGCGAAACCCTGTGGCACACCAGCAACGTCTTTACCAACGAGCCTGCGCTGCGCCTGGGGCGCAAGATCATCGAGGCCACCTTCGCCGAGCGCGTGCTGTTTATGAACTCCGGCACCGAGGCCAACGAAACCGCCTTCAAGCTGGCGCGTTACTACGCCTCTACCCGCCACAGCCCCTACAAAACCAAGATTATCGCCTTCCATAACGCCTTCCACGGCCGCTCGCTGTTCACCGTGTCCGTTGGCGGCCAGCCGAAATATTCCGACGGCTTTGGCCCAAAACCGGCCGACATCATCCACGTGCCGTTTAACGATCTGCACGCGGTGAAGGCGGTGATGGACGATCACACCTGCGCGGTCGTCGTCGAGCCGATTCAGGGCGAAGGCGGCGTGACGGCAGCCACGCCGGAGTTCCTCAAAGGGCTGCGCGCGCTGTGCGACGAGCACAAGGCGCTGCTGGTGTTTGACGAGGTGCAGTGCGGGATGGGGCGTACCGGCGATCTCTTCGCCTATATGCACTACGGCGTGACGCCGGACATTCTGACCAGCGCCAAGGCGCTCGGCGGCGGGTTCCCGGTGAGCGCGGTGCTCACCACTCAGGAGATTGCCTCCGCGTTTCACGTCGGTTCCCACGGCTCCACCTACGGCGGTAATCCGCTGGCCTGCGCCGTGGCGGGCGCGGCGTTCGATATCATCAACACGCCGGAGGTGCTGAGCGGCGTAAGCGCGAAGCGCGAGCAGTTTGTGAAGCACCTTCAGCAGATTGACGCCCAGTACGACGTATTCAGCGAGATCCGCGGCATGGGGCTGCTGATCGGCGCCGAGCTGAAGCCGCAGTACAAGGGCCGCGCGCGCGACTTCCTGCACGCCGCCGCCCAGGAAGGGGTGATGGTGCTCAACGCCGGGCCGGACGTGATGCGCTTCGCGCCGTCGCTGGTGGTGGAAGAGAAGGATATTGAAGACGGGTTAGTTCGGTTTGCCGCGGCGGTCGGGAAGATAGTCCGGGGATAATCTCACGCGACACGCTCAATACGGCGTGCGTTTCAGAATGCGCGTTAACCAAATCCCGTGATGCGGGCGCTGACGCCATGCCACCGATGAAATGGTGTGCATGGTGTTTAAATGCCCGAGCACGCGCTGTAAATGCTGCTCGAGGGTGCTCATCGGCCCGTGGGTGAGCGTCTCCGGCGCTTCCAGAATGTTCGAATCCCCCGACTCGCCCGGCGCGTCATACTCCAGCCGCTGCTGACAGCGCTGCAGGGCAATTTCACACGACTGTAAATAGCGCTGCGCCAGATCCGGCGTCAGCATCGTGTGCTCGCGCGCCAGCGTGGTCATGGCGTTGATATGCTCAACGATAAACTGGCTGTGCGTCACCCACAGCCTCATGTCGGCGAGATAGTGTGAGTTAAAGCCGGGCTCCTGCATCGCCTGATTAAGGGAGTTGAACAGGGCGTTGTGCGCCTGGTTGACCCGCATGCGCTGATAGGCCAGCGGCGAAGGCTGCGGATCGTTGCTCAGGATTAAGCGGATGGCCTCCTGGTCGGCTTCGAGCGCGTCGTGGGCGTTCTGGCGCAGCAGCCCGCTCTGCCACTGCGGCCACAGCCAGACCATGCCACCGAAGGCAATCAGGCAGCCAATCAGCGTATCAACCAGCCTGGCGACGATAAACTGCTCGCCGTTGAGCGTGAGCAATTGCAGGGTATATACCGCGGTCACCGTAAAGCCGACCATCGCCCAGCCGTAGTTTTTACGGATAATCAGGTAGCTCACCAGCGTCACCACCAGCATTCCCGCCAGCGTATACCCTTCCGGCACGTGGAAGTGCAGCGTCACGCCCGCAATAATCAGCCCCGCCATCGTGCCGCCCGCCCGGTGCAGAATGCGCACGCGCGTCGCCCCGTAGCCGTTTTGGGTAACAAACAGCACGGTCATGAGGATCCAGTACGGCTTCGGCAGGTGCAGCGCCATGCCCATCAGGCTGGCGATGCTCAGCATCACGCTGATGCGCGCGGCGTTGCGCAGGGCGGCGGACTTGAGCGACAGATAGCTTTTCAGGGCAGGCAGCAGCGGCAGGCGCTTCTGCTTGTCGGCCATCAGGTCGCGCGGATAGAGCGGGCGCTGCGTGCGTAGCACGCGGGCGATGCGGCTGAAGTGCCATGCCGCGAACTGGCCAACCGGGTTATCAGGGTGCTGGCGGGCAATCTTTTCCAGCGCGCCGAGCTGTTTTTCCATGCTGAAGCGCGTGGGGAAGCGGTGATACAGAATGTCGTCGGCCAGCACGCGCAGGCGCGCCGAAACCGTCTGCGCGTTCCAGCGGATCACCGCTTCCGCGTGGCTGCGCTCGACCAGCTTCTGCACCTCCTGCGGATGGTGCAGGCTGACGGAGATGTGCTCCTGCAAATCCAGCCCCACCTGGAAGATGCGCAGCAGCCGCTTGTACTCGTGGTTTTTATTGGCGGCGAGCATGTGCAGCTGCTGGTAGCACTGGCTGATGAGATCCACCACCTTCTGCTGGCGGGTCAGCAGCGGCGGCAGGGATTTTTCCGGGTCGGTATGCTGCGTGAGCAGGGTGTATTTGGCTTCGCAGTAGTCGGCCAGCTGCACGTAGAGCAGACTCAGGGATTCGCGCAGCGGCTGTTCCCGCCACAGCCAGAACCAAAACCAGTTGAACACGCCGTACCACAGCGTGCCGAGGGCGTAGATCAGCAGCGGCTCCCACACCGGCATATTGCCCGCAAGGCTCAGGGTGAAGATGGCGGCGATCAGCGAGGCGGGCAGCAGGCGCGCGTGCAGGGAACTGATTTCCGCGGTGACGCCGAGCGTCATCGCCAGCACGGTTAAAATCAGCGGCAGCGGAATATCGCGGGCGAGCAGCAGCTGAACGGCGAGGCTACAGCCGGCAAACAGGCAGCCGCCAATTATAAGTCGTTTGAAAAAGCGCTTGTGCGGCGTGTCCAGCCCGGCAATGTTGCAGCAGGCGGGCACCAGGGAAAACAGCAGCCCCTGCTGGAGATGTCCAAGAATGAGGCCAACGGCCACGGGCAGGCACAACACCAGCGTTTGTCGCAGTGCGTAGTTAACTTCCGGGTGATAGATCAGCCTGCGCCACATGGGGAATAGAGACAAAAACGGCGTGACACCCTGCGGTGGCACGCCGTTTGACCGGAATTAACGGGTTCCGTAAACCACGATGGTTTTACCGTGCGCAGAGATCAGGTTCTGATCTTCCAGCATTTTCAGGATGCGGCCCACCGTTTCGCGGGAGCAACCGACGATCTGACCAATCTCCTGACGGGTAATTTTAATTTGCATGCCGTCAGGGTGGGTCATCGCGTCCGGCTGTTTCGCCAGGTTCAGCAGGGTCTGCGCGATACGGCCGGTAACGTCCAGGAAGGCGAGGTTACCCACTTTCTCCGACGTAACCTGCAGACGGCGCGCCATCTGGGAAGAAAGACGCATCAGGATGTCCGGGTTAACCTGGATCAGCTGACGGAACTTCTTGTAAGAAATTTCAGCCACTTCACATGCTGTCTTTGCACGAACCCAGGCGCTACGTTCCTGGCCTTCTTCAAACAGGCCCAGTTCACCGATGAAATCGCCCTGGTTCAGATAAGAAAGGATCATCTCTTTCCCTTCTTCATCTTTGATCAGCACTGCCACCGAGCCTTTAACGATGTAATACAACGTTTCCGCTTTTTCACCCTGGTGAATCAGCGTGCTCTTCGATGGGTACTTATGAATGTGGCAATGAGACAAGAACCATTCGAGAGTTGGGTCTGTTTGCGGTTTGCCAAGCACCATGCGCTGTTATCCTCTGTTATAAGCTGTCTCCAGAGCCATACGTTGCATCCTGACTCTGGGTTTGCAATCGAATTCTTACCCATACCTGGGAAGTCGGCCGTCTAATGTGTCGCAGCCAGTAAAGTTTGATGTCCTCTGCATACATGTGTAACGTCAATGTATTACTGTAGCATCCCGAGTGTTTTAGCATAGCTTTTGCCGCGTGTCTCCTGGTGTCTCGCTTCAGCATGATGCAGGTCGCCTTCCGTTGCGAGAAATGTAACGCACGCGTAATCTGTCACCAAAAATGCAACGTTGGAGTTAATCATTATGCAAGCGCGTGTGAAATGGGTTGAAGGGTTAACCTTCCTGGGCGAGTCCGCTTCCGGCCACCAGATTTTGATGGACGGCAACTCCGGCGATAAAGCGCCAAGCCCGATGGAGATGGTGCTGATGGCGGCAGGCGGATGCAGCGCGATTGACGTGGTGTCTATCCTGCAGAAAGGCCGTCAGGACGTGACCAACTGCGAGGTTAAGCTGACGTCGGAGCGTCGTGAAGAGGCGCCGCGGCTGTTCACGCACATCAACCTGCACTTTATCGTCACCGGTAAAGAGCTAAAAGATGCGGCGGTATCGCGGGCAGTAGACCTTTCTGCGGAGAAATACTGTTCAGTGGCGCTCATGCTGGAGAAAGCGGTGAATATTACCCATTCGTATGAGGTGATAGCGGCGTGATTTTTTGGCGGGTGGCGCTTCGCTGACCCGCCCTACATAAGCACGACCGTAGGCCCGGTAAGCGCAGCGCCACCGGGCAACAACTACGCGATCTGCTTCCCTTCCATCAGCCGCTGCACCAGCGGCGTCATGATTAACTCCATCGCCAGCCCCATTTTCCCGCCCGGCACCACCAAGGTATTCATGTGGGAAATGAAAGAGCCCTGCAGCATCGCCAGCAGCCACGGATAATCAATCCCTTCCAGATTGCGGAAATGAATCACCACAAAGCTTTCGTCCAGCGAGGGGATGCTTTTCGCCGCGAACGGGTTGGAGGTGTCCACCGTCGGCACGCGCTGGAAGTTGATGTGGGTGCGCGAGAACTGCGGCGTCAGGTAGTTAATGTAATCTTCCATGGAGCGCACCACGGAGTCCATCACCGCCTCGCGCGAGTGCCCGCGCTCGCTGATGTCGCGGGTGAGCTTCTGGATCCACTCCAGGTTGACGATAGGCACCACGCCGACCAGCAGATCAACGTGGCGCGCCACGTCGTGCTGCGGGGTGACCACGCCGCCGTGCAGCCCTTCGTAAAACAGCACGTCGGTTGGCTCCGGCAGCGGCTGCCAGGGGGTGAAGGTGCCCGGAACCTGGTTCCACGGCACGGCTTCGTCATAGGTGTGCAGGTACTTGCGCGACTGCCCTCTGCCGGTCTGGCCGTATTCGATAAACGTCTGCTCCAGCAGGCCGAAGTCGTTCGCGTCCGGGCCGAAGTAGCTGATGTGCTTGCCCATGTCGCGCGCCTTGCGGATCGCCATGTCCATTTCGGGGCGCGTGTAGCGGTGAAAGCTGTCGCCCTCCACCTCTGCCGCCCGCAGGTTTAGCTGGGCGAAGATCTTGCGAAAGGCGAGGCTGGTGGTGGTGGTGCCCGCACCACTCGAACCCGTTACGGCAATAACCGGATGTCTGGCAGACATAGCAACTCCCTGACTGGAAAGGTGTAAAGATCAGCCGTGAAACGCGTTGCGGGGCATGATATTGACCGTTTCATGCAGTTCTGACCACACCAGCACCACGTCGCCGCTTTTCAGCTGGCGCTTCACATCGTCGACCTTTTGTTCAAGCGAACGCTCCTGTTCACCATAATCGGTGCCTTCGCGTAATACAAAGCTTTCAATCAGATTATCGAGCGTTTCGGGAGAGAGATCCTGCCAGGGAATAATCATTTAGCACCTTCCAGATAAGTCGTGAGCCAGTCGGGGATGCGCGTCTCCAGCCACATTTTCGGGCGGCGCAGCGTGCCGCCGACGAAGCCGACGTGCCCGCCGTACTCGGTGAGCTGGTACTGCACGTTCGCCGGTAAATGCTCGGGAGCCGGAATCGAGTGATGATCCATGAACGGATCGTCCTTCGCGTGGACGATCAGCGTCGGTTTAGTGATCTGGTTCAGCAGCGGCATCGCGCTGCACTGGCGGTAGTAGTCAATCGCGTCGGCGAAGCCGTGGATCTTCGAGGTAATCAGATCGTCGAACTCGCGCAGGCGTTTTACCCGCTTGAGCTGCTGCAGGCTGACGGGCAGCGTATCCGGATAGGCCTTGAGCTTGCGCGCGGCGTTGGCCTTCAGCAGGTTCAGCAGGTAGCGCTGGTAGACCCGGGAAAAGCCTTTTTCCATATGGTAGCTGCACTGCTCGAGCATAAACGGCGCGGAGACGATGACGGCGGCATCCAGCGGAACCGCGTCTTTTTCCTTCGCCAGCAGGCAGGCCAGCATGTTTCCGCCGAGCGAGTAGCCGACCGCCGCCGTCGGCACGCTGCCGAAGCTGTTCCGCAGCCACGTTAAAAACCACGTGCCGTCTTCGGTTTCACCCGAATGGTAAATGCGCTTCTGGCGGTTCGGCTCGCCGCTGCATCCGCGAAAGTGCATCACCACGCCGAGCCAGCCGCGCGCCTTCGCCGCCTGGATTAAGCCGTGCGCGTACGGGCTGTGCAGGCTGCCCTCCAGACCGTGAAACACCACCAGACGCGGCTTGTGGCGGGCCTGCTCGGGATCCTCGCTCCAGGCGAGGTCCACGAAGTCGCCGTCCGGCAAATCCAGGCGCTGCCAGTGCGGCGTGAACTGAAGCCTGCGGCGGATCAGACGCGGCAGCATGGTTTGCAGGTGCGGGTTTGCCGCGCCGCGCATGGGCACGAACTCGGCGCTCTCTTCGCCTGCGATCTCGAAGTCGGACGGGATTATTTGGGTCATAACGGCGATGTTAATTGTTGTCAGTTATTTACGATACCTTCCGAATTGTACCCCGATTAGCCTGGTTTTCCGCAACATGAACTGATCCCGATCACAAATCTTTACCGTGATTATTACTCTCAGGCTAATGAATCCGCTCTACGCTTAATTGATGCCTTTCTCACCAGCGCGCACACTTTACTCAACGTTAAGCAAATCAGAATGATGTGCTGAATCAGGAGGTTAATAATGTTATCTGGGCAAACACCTACCCGGCAGTGGAACACTCGACGCACCGAGAAAGCGCGTCGTCTGGCCTCCGTGCCGGTGCAGGGCAAGGTACTGCCAACGGGCGATCTGGTCGCCATGCTGGAAAAACTGATCGCACCGGGCGACAAGGTTGTGCTGGAAGGCAACAACCAGAAGCAGGCGGATTTCCTTTCCCGCTCGCTTGCTGAAGTGAACCCGCAAATCGTCCACGACCTGCATATGATCATGCCAAGCGTGGGCCGCAGCGAGCATCTGGATATCTTCGAGAAGGGCATCGCCCGCAAGCTGGACTTCTCCTTCTCCGGCACGCAGAGCCTGCGTATCTCGCAGCTTCTGGAAGATGGCCAACTCGAAATCGGCGCGATCCACACCTACATCGAACTCTACTCCCGCCTGTACGTCGACCTCTCGCCTAACGTGGCGCTGATTGCCGGCTTTAAGGCCGACCGCAAAGGTAACCTCTACACCGGCGCGAGCACCGAAGATACGCCAGCGCTGGTGGAAGCCGCCGCGTTCCACGACGGGATCGTCATCGCACAGGTGAACGAGCTGGTGGACGACGAGTGCGACCTGCCGCGCGTCGACATTCCGGGCTCGTGGATTGACTACGTGGTGGTGGCCGACAAGCCGTTCTTCATCGAACCGCTGTTTACCCGCGACCCGCGCCTGATCAAGCAGGAACATATCCTGATGGCGATGATGGCGATTAAGGGCATCTACGCGGAGCACCAGGTGCAGTCCCTGAACCACGGGATTGGCTTTAACACCGCGGCGATTGAGCTGCTGCTGCCGACCTACGGCGAACAGCTCGGCCTGAAGGGCAAAATCTGTAAGCACTGGACCCTGAACCCGCACCCAACGCTTATCCCGGCGATTGAAAGCGGCTGGGTCGAAAGCGTGCACTGCTTCGGCGGCGAGCTGGGGATGGAAGAGTACATCCGCGCCCGTCCTGACGTCTTCTTTACCGGTGCCGACGGCTCCATGCGCTCCAACCGCGCCTTCTGCCAGCTGGCAGGCCAGTACGCGGTGGATATGTTCATTGGTTCAACGCTCCAGGTGGACGGCTACGCCAACTCCTCAACCGTGACCCGCGGCCGTCTTTCCGGCTTCGGCGGCGCGCCGAACATGGGCCACGATCCGCACGGTCGTCGCCACGCCACACCGGCCTGGCTGAACATGATCACCGAGCCCGATCCGATGCAGCGCGGTAAAAAGCTGGTCGTGCAGATGGTCGAAACCTTCCAGGCGGGCGTGAAGCCAACCTTCGTGGAAAAACTCGATGCGGTGGACGTGGCAAAAGCCTCCGGCATGCCGCTGGCACCGGTCATGATCTACGGCGATGACGTCACCCACGTGCTGACGGAAGAGGGGATTGCCTACCTCTACCGCGCCAAAGACATGGAAGAGCGCCGCGCCATGGTGGCTGCCGTTGCGGGTATCACCGATATCGGCCTCGGCGTTGACGCCAAACGCGTGGCGGAACTGCGCCAGAGCGGCAAGGTGGTCTACCCGGAAGATATGGGCATTCGCCGCACCGACGCCACCCGCTCTCTGCTGGCGGCGGGCAGCGTGTCTGACCTCGTTGAGTGGTCCGGCGGCCTGTACAACCCACCTGCGAAATTCCGGAGCTGGTAATGAAACTTCTGCCCCAGATCCAGGTTGAAGGCGGTGCCGAATGGCTGGCGCGAACCGCCACGCAGTGTCTGATTGACGAAGCGCGACTGAGCCCGAAACCCGGTCTGGTGGACAGCCGCGGGAACGGCGCGCACCACGATTTATCGCTGGCGCTGATGGAGCGCTCCGCGCACAGCCTGACCCCTACGTTTCAGGCGCTGGCGCAGCAGAGCTGGCAGCGTCCGGCGGATATTGCCCTCAGGCAAACCGTGGGCCGCCTTGGCCGCGAAGGTGAACGGCAGATGATGGCCGCCACCGAGGGGGTAAACACCCACCGCGGCGCAATTTGGGCGCTGGGGCTGCTGGTGAGCGCGGTCGCCATGCTGGGCGGGGACGCGTCTGCACGGGCCGTCGCGAACGCCGCCGCCCGGCTGGCAACCCTGCCGGACGACGCGGCGCCGAAAGTGTTCAGCAAAGGGCTGCGCGCCACGCACCGCTACCGCGTGCCGGGCGCCAGAGAAGAGGCTCAGCAGGCGTTTCCGCACGTGATGCAGCGCGCGCTGCCGCAGCTTCGCCTCAGCCGCCTGAACGGCAGCAGCGAAGCGCAGGCCCGTCTCGACGCGCTGATGGCGATCATGACCACGCTCACCGACACCTGCGTGCTGTCGCGCGCCGGAATGGAGGGGCTGGACGCCATGCAGGACGGCGCGCGTGCCGTGCTGAACGCCGGAGGCTGTGCCACGTCCGCGGGCCAACTGGCGCTGGCGAATTTAGATCGCCAGATGCTGGCGCTCAACGCCTCGCCGGGCGGCGCTGCCGACCTGCTCGCCGCCACGCTGTTTCTCGACCGCGTCGAAACGCCTAATTCAAAGCATTAAGAGGATGTTATGGAAAAAATCACATTGACCGTGCCAGCCAGCCGCGCGTTACGCGGCAGGGCGCTGGCAGGGGTAGTCGGCTCCGGGGATATGGAGGTGCTTTTCGCCGCCGAACCGGGCCAGACCTTAACCATCGATATCACCACCTCCGTCGACAACAGCCGCGGCCGTTGGGAAGCGCTGTTTAACCGTCTGCAGACCGTCAGCAGCCTGCCCGCAGGCACGCTGACCATCCACGACTTCGGCGCGACGCCGGGCGTGGCGCGCATTCGTATTGAACAGGTTTTTGAGGGGGTAAATCATGCGTGATGACAGCAGCTTTATCGAACTAAAAGCACGCCAGCGCGCGCAGGCGCTGCTGGACGACGGCAGCTACCGCGAGCTGCTGGATCCGTTCGAAGGCATTATCTCTCCGTGGCTGGGGCCGCAGGGCATTGTGCCGCAGGCCGATGACGGCATGGTGGTCGCGAAAGGCACCATCAACGGCCAGCCTGCGGTGGTTGTCGCGATTGAAGGCGCGTTTCAGGGCGGCAGCATGGGCGAAGTGTCCGGGGCCAAGATGGCGGCGGCGCTGGAGCTGGCGGCAGAAGATAACCGCAACGGCATTCCGACTCAGGCGGTGCTGTGCCTCGAAACCGGCGGCGTGCGCCTGCAGGAGGCCAACCTTGGCCTGGCGGCGATTGCCGACATCCACGCGGCGATCGTTGACCTGCGTCGCTACACCCCGGTGGTCGGCATTGTTGCCGGGACCGTGGGCTGCTTCGGCGGGATGTCCATCGCGGCGGCGCTGTGCAGCTACCTGATTGTGACCCGCGAAGCGCGTCTCGGTCTGAACGGCCCGCAGGTTATCGAGCAGGAAGCGGGGATTGAAGAGTACGACTCCCGCGATCGTCCGTTTATCTGGAGCATGACCGGCGGCGAAGTGCGCTTTGAGAGCGGCCTGGTGGATGCGCTGGTGGGCGACGGCGTCAACGCGGTGAAAGCGGCGATGAATGACGCGATTGCCAAAGGCGTACCCGCGAAACATCGTACCGATAACTACGACGATTACCTGAATCGCCTGACGAATTTCGACACCCGCAAACAGGCCGATGCCGAACAGATTAAAGCGCTTTTTGCCCGGGAGGTGAAATGATGAGTAACTCAATAAGCCGTGGCGAACTCTGGCTGGAAACCCTCGCCCCGAACGCCAAACGTATCGAAGGGCTTTGCCCGTCCGTACAGGCGGCAGACGGCGAGCTGAACGGTGAAGCGGTACGTTTCGTTGCCGTGGTGCCGGACGCCAACAACCACTTCCCGCGCGCGGCGCAGGGTGAGGTCGGGCTGCTGGAAGGCTGGACGCTGGCGAAGGTGGTGAGCGAAACCGTCGCCGCGGATGCGAACAGCGCCGTGAAGCGCCCGATCGTGGCGGTGATTGACGTGCCAAGCCAGGCCTACGGCCGTCGCGAAGAGGCGTTTGGCATTCACCAGGCGCTGGCGGGTGCGGCTGCCGCGTATGCCAACGCGCGTCTGGCCGGGCATCCGGTGATTGGGCTTATCGTCGGCAAGGCGATGTCCGGCGCGTTTCTGGCGCACGGCTACCAGGCCAACCGCCTGATCGCCTTCAACGATAAGGGCGTGCTGATCCACGCGATGGGCAAAGAGTCCGCCGCGCGCATTACGCTGCGCACCGTAGAGGCGCTGGAAAAACTGGCCGCGACGATCCCGCCGATGGCCTATGACATCAGCAACTACGCCACGCTGGGGCTGCTCTCCAGCCTGCTGAACATCAGCAATCCGGATGCACCTTCTGACAACGATCTGACGCAGGTGAAAACCACGCTGCAACAGGCCATCAACGACGCGCGTCAGGACACCACGCTGAAAAACCGCCTGGGTGCCGACAACCGCCGCAGCTCTGCCCTCGTACGCGAACGCATGCGGGCAAGCTGGTAAGTAAAAAGAGACCTGCCAGATGCAAGGCCCCGCGGGCGTAGCCGTTACGCCCGCGCGGGAACCTGCATCCTGAAAATAATAATCATCGCGCCAGTGCTTAAACTTTTTTACTACAGGTGAATTATGACTTACGTAATTGTTCATGCTCTTGCACCGATTTTCGTCATCATGCTGCTGGGATTCTGGGCCGGTAAGGCAAAGATGGTCGATAACAAAAATGTTTCCCTGCTTAATATCTTCGTGATGGATTTTGCCCTGCCCGCCGCGCTGTTCAGTGCGACCGTGCAAACGCCGTGGACCGGCATCGTCGCTCAGTCGCCGCTGATCCTGGTGCTGACCCTGGCGATGTGGATCACCTATGCGGCCATCTACTTCCTCGCCACGAAAGTCTTTAAAAAATCCCCGCAGGATGCGGCCGTGCTGACGCTGACCGTCGCCCTGCCGAACTACGCGGCGCTCGGCCTGCCGATTCTGGGCAGCGTGCTGGGGGAAAGCTCGTCTACCTCGCTCTCCGTCGCCGTTTCCATCGCCTGCGGCTCCGTGCTGATGACGCCGTTCTGCCTGCTGATTCTGGAGCGTGAAAAAGCGCGCGCCGAAGGCGGCAACTCCGGCTCCACGCTCTCCATGCTGCCGGTGCTGATGTGGCGCTCCATTAAAAAACCGATCGTTATGGGCCCGCTGCTGGGGGTGATCCTCTCCGCTATCGGCATCAAAATGCCGGAGCTGGTACTGGCGGCGATTAAACCGCTGGGACTGTCTGCGACCGCTGCGGCGCTGTTCCTGACCGGGGTGATCCTCTCTGCCCGCAAGCTGCAGATCAACACCATGGTGATCACGTCCACTGTCGCCAAGCTGCTGATCCAGCCAGCGATTGCCTGGGGTATTGTTTTAATCTTCGGTCTGCACGGCTCCGTGGCGATCACCGCCATCCTGATGATTGCGCTCTCCGCGGGCTTCTTCGGCGTGGTGTTCGGTAACCGCTTTGGCGTGCAGTCGCCGGATGCTGAAGCCGTGCTGCTG
>AGFT01035521.1_pt1 | contig 18914 bp, 13 predicted proteins | sample 305848 | NCBI WGS metagenome assembly AGFT01 (sample SAMN02954282, study PRJNA62043) | ant fungus garden metagenome | biome: terrestrial; feature: Atta colombica fungus garden; material: fungus garden; isolation source: Atta colombica fungus garden bottom | host: Atta colombica | place: Panama...
TTAAGGTGCTGATGCACCTGGAAACCGAACTGATGGGCACCGTGCGCGAGCGCGCCGAAGACGAAGCGATTAACGTGTTCGCCCGCAACCTGCACGACCTGCTGATGGCCGCCCCGGCTGGCCTGCGCGCGACCATGGGTCTCGATCCGGGCCTGCGCACCGGCGTGAAGGTGGCGGTGGTTGACGGCACCGGCAAGCTGGTGGCGACCGACACCATTTATCCGCACACCGGGCAGGCCGCGAAAGCGGCGGTCGCCGTGGCGGCGCTGTGCGAGAAGTACAACGTCGAGCTGGTGGCGATCGGCAACGGCACCGCGTCCCGCGAAACCGAGCGTTTCTACCTCGACGTGCAGAAGCAGTTCCCGAAAGTGACGGCGCAGAAGGTGATCGTCAGCGAAGCGGGCGCGTCGGTTTATTCCGCGTCCGAACTGGCGGCGCTGGAGTTCCCGGATCTGGACGTTTCCCTGCGCGGCGCGGTCTCTATCGCCCGCCGCCTGCAGGACCCGCTGGCGGAGCTGGTGAAAATCGACCCGAAATCTATCGGCGTGGGTCAGTATCAGCACGACGTGAGCCAGACGCAGCTGGCGCGCAAGCTGGATGCGGTGGTGGAAGACTGCGTAAACGCCGTCGGCGTAGACCTGAACACCGCCTCCGTTCCGCTGCTCACCCGCGTGGCGGGCCTGACCCGCATGATGGCGCAGAACATCGTCGCCTGGCGCGATGAGAACGGCCAGTTCCAGAACCGCCAGCAGCTGCTGAAGGTGAGCCGTCTGGGGCCGAAAGCGTTCGAACAGTGCGCGGGCTTCCTGCGCATCAACCACGGCGATAACCCGCTGGATGCGTCTACCGTTCACCCGGAAGCCTATCCGGTCGTGGAGCGTATTCTGGCCGCCACCCAGCAGGCGCTGAAAGACCTGATGGGCGACAACAGCGCGCTGCGCAACCTGAAAGCGGTCGACTTCACTGATGAGAAATTCGGCGTGCCAACGGTTTCCGACATCATCAAAGAGCTGGAAAAACCGGGCCGCGATCCGCGCCCTGAGTTTAAAACCGCGACCTTCGCCGACGGCGTTGAGACGATGAACGACCTCCTGCCCGGCATGGTGCTGGAAGGCGCGGTCACAAACGTCACCAACTTTGGCGCGTTTGTGGACATCGGCGTGCATCAGGATGGCCTGGTGCATATCTCTTCCCTGGCCGACAAGTTCGTTGAAGACCCGCACACCGTGGTCAAAGCAGGCGACATCGTGAAGGTGAAAGTGCTGGAAGTGGATCTGCAGCGCAAGCGTATCGCTCTGACCATGCGTCTGGACGAGCAGCCTGGCGAAACCAACGCCCGTCGCGGCGGCGGCGGCGCGCGCGAACAGCAGCGTCCGGCAGCCAAAGCGGCAAAACCGCGCGGACGCGACGCGCAGCCTGCGGGCAACAGCGCGATGATGGACGCGCTGGCCGCGGCGATGGGCAAGAAGCGCTAAACCCTCACCCTAACCCTCTTCCTAAAAGGGAGAGGGAACTGCACGGTGCGCTCTTTTTCCCCCATCACCCCTTCGGGAGAGGGAACTGCATAGTGCGCTCTTTTCCCCCATCGCCCCTTCGGGAGAGGGAACTGCATGGTGCGGTCTTTTCCCCCTCGCCCCTTTCGGGAGAGGGAACTGCACGGTGCGGTCTTTTCCCCCTCGCCCCTTTGGGGAGAGGGTCGGGGTGAGGGGAAAATAGGGCTGTAATATATGAAACCGATTGCACATCCATATTTAAACCACGAATTATCACCCCGTTAACAAATACTCTCCTTTTCGTTTTCACGACATTTCCGCAAATATTGAGCAAGGTCAAACCGGCCGTGAATTAATACATCAAACAACATTCCGTCACAGTTTTATTATTGATGATAAAAACTATTCTCATTATCATCGCAGTGTAGATTATTTAACCTCTCGTGAAAGTAGGCGATATGCAATTCACTCCAGACAGTGCATGGAAAATTATCGGTTTTACCCGTGAAATTAGCCCGGCCTATCGGCAAAAGCTGCTCTCCCTGGGCATGCTGCCCGGCTCGTCGTTCCAGGTTGTGCGCGTCGCGCCGCTGGGCGATCCGGTGCATATCGAAACCCGGCGGGTGAATTTGGTTCTGCGAAAGAAAGACCTCGCCTTAATTGAAGTTGAAGCTTTATCCCGATAACAGCCAGCGGTTCAGCGAGTCTAATACAATGAAAAAATTAACTATTGGCTTAATTGGCAATCCTAATTCCGGCAAGACAACCTTATTTAATCAGCTCACGGGCGCGCGCCAGCGCGTCGGTAACTGGGCAGGCGTAACGGTTGAGCGCAAAGAGGGCCAGTTCACCACCACGGACAATCAGGTCACGCTGGTCGACCTGCCCGGCACCTATTCGTTAACCACCATTTCGTCGCAAACGTCTCTCGATGAGCAGATCGCCTGCCACTATATTCTGAGCGGCGATGCCGATTTACTCATAAACGTCGTGGATGCCTCTAACCTTGAGCGCAACCTCTACCTCACGCTGCAGCTGCTGGAGCTGGGCATTCCGTGCATCGTGGCGCTGAACATGCTCGATATCGCGGAAAAGCAGAAGCTGCGCATTGATATTGACGCCCTCTCCGCGCGTCTGGGCTGCCCCGTGGTGCCGCTGGTCTCCACCCGCGCGCGCGGCATCGACGCCCTGAAGCTGGCGATTGACCGCCACACGGGCAACGATGACGTCGAGCTGGTGCATTACGCCCAGCCGCTGCTGCGCGAAGCCAATTTGCTGGCGCAGGAGATGGACGGCAGCATGCCTGCGAAGCAGCGCCTGTGGCTCGGCCTGCAGATGCTTGAAGGCGATATCTACAGCCGCGCCTACGCGGGCGAAGCGGCGGATAAGCTCGATATCTCTCTTGCTCGCCTGAAGGACGAACTCGACGATCCGGCCCTGCATATTGCCGATGCGCGCTATCAGGCCATCGCCGCCACCTGCGAAGTGGTCAGTAACGCCTTAACGGCTGAGCCAAGCCGCTTTACCGCCGCCGTAGATAAAATCGTGCTCAACCGCTTCCTCGGCCTGCCGGTCTTTCTGCTGGTGATGTACGTGATGTTCCTGCTCGCCATTAACATCGGCGGCGCGCTCCAGCCCATTTTCGACGCGGGCTCGGTTGCCCTCTTCGTACACGGCATTCAGTGGCTCGGCTACACCCTGCACTTCCCGGAGTGGCTGACGATCTTCCTCGCACAAGGCCTGGGCGGCGGTATCAACACCGTGCTGCCGCTGGTGCCGCAGATCGGCATGATGTACCTGTTCCTCTCCTTCCTTGAGGACTCCGGCTACATGGCGCGCGCCGCGTTCGTGATGGACCGCCTGATGCAGGCGCTGGGCCTGCCGGGCAAATCGTTCGTGCCGCTGATCGTCGGCTTCGGCTGTAACGTGCCGTCGGTGATGGGCGCGCGCACCCTCGACGCGCCGCGCGAACGCCTGATGACCATTATGATGGCGCCGTTTATGTCCTGCGGCGCACGTCTGGCGATTTTCGCCGTCTTCGCCGCGGCCTTCTTCGGCCAAAGCGGCGCGCTGGCGGTCTTCTCGCTGTACGTGCTCGGTATCGTGATGGCGATCCTGACCGGCCTGATGCTGAAGCACACCATCATGCGCGGCGAAGCCTCTCCGTTCGTGATGGAGCTGCCGGTTTACCACGTTCCACACCTCAAAAGCCTGATTATCCAGACCTGGCAGCGCCTGAAAGGCTTCGTGCTGCGCGCGGGTAAGGTGATTGTCATCGTGAGCATTTTCCTGAGCGCGCTCAACAGCTTCACCCTGAGCGGCCAGGCGGCGGATAACATTAACGATTCCGCCCTCGCCTCCGTCAGCCGCGTCATCACCCCGATCTTCAAGCCGATTGGCGTGCATGAGGATAACTGGCAGGCGACCGTGGGCCTGTTCACCGGCGCGATGGCCAAAGAGGTGGTTGTCGGCACGCTGAACACGCTCTATACCGCCGAAAACATTCAGGAAGAGGAATTTAATCCGGCAGAGTTTAGCCTCGGCGACGAGCTGCTCGGCGCGGTGGAAGAGACCTGGCAGAGCCTGAAGGACACCTTCAGCCTGAGCGTGCTGGCGAACCCGATTGAAGCCAGCAAAGGCGACGGCGAGATGGCGACGGGCGCGATGGGCGTCATGGGTGAGAAGTTTGGCAGCGCGTCTGCGGCCTACAGCTACCTGATTTTCGTGCTGCTCTACATTCCGTGCATCTCGGTGATGGGCGCGATTGCCCGCGAATCGAGCCGCGGCTGGATGTGCTTCTCCGTCCTGTGGGGGCTGAACATTGCGTACTCGCTATCCACGGTCTTCTACCAGACGGTCAACTTCAGCCAGCACCCGCGCTACAGCCTGGTTTGTATTCTGGCCGTGCTGCTGTTCAACGTGCTCGTCATCGGCCTGCTGCGCCGGGCGCGCAGCCGCGTGAACGTCAACCTGCTTGCCACCCGCAAGACGCCGACGAGCTGCTGCAGCAGCCCGGCGGGCGACTGTCACTAAGGCGGCAGGAATGGCATCGTTGATTCAGGTTCGCGATCTGCTGGCGCTGCAGGGGCGCATGGAGGCTAATCAGATTAGCGTCGCGCTTGGCACGCCGCAGCCGATGATCGATGCCATGCTGGAAAGGCTGGAGGCCATGGGTAAGGCCGTCCGGCTTCAGGAAGATGCGCGCGGATGTTTATCAGGAAGCTGTAAAAGCTGCCCGGAAGGCAAGGCGTGCATTCGGGAGTGGTGGGCGCTGCGCTAGCGCAGCGCCATCAGGCAAACTTACTTGTAGACGACCGCCGTGGCGTGCACGTTTTTGGTATCTTTCTGCGCGCTGGTCACCACGAAATATTTTCCGCCCAGCTCATCCGCTTTTTTCGACAGCTCTTTTTTCGCGTCCATCGGCGCGGTGGTGTCCGAGGTGGTGATCTCACCCACTTTGGTGAGGTTCATCTCTTTCACCTTGTCTTTTTCCAGCTCCTGTGCAGCCATTACGCCGAAGGACAGTGACCCAATAACCAGAGACGTAACAATACCAGTAATAAGTTTCATAGACAGGACTCTCCTTAGATTGTTGTTTTGATCATCGTCGGCGAAACAACCGCAGCGACACGTTGAGTATTGTTGCCGCGGGTGACTTTTGCCAGGGTGAATGAAAAACAATCAGCGCAAGCGTTGACGTAGCGCAACCAGCGCCGCGCAAAACTCCGCCGGATGGGAGATAAACGGCGCGTGCGCCGCTTTGGCAACCACCAGCGATTCGCTTTGCGGCCAGCGCGCGTCAAGCAGCGGCACAACCTTGCGCGGCACCAGCCCGTCGAGATAGCCGTAAATGCGCAGGTGCGGCACGGCCAACGACGCCATCGCCTCGCGCTGATCGATCGTTTTCAGCAGGTCCAGACCGCCGTTCAGCGCCTCGACTCCCGGCATCGGCAGCGACAGCACCGTGTTTTTCAGCGCGCGGGCGTCCTGACGCGCCGTCTCGGTTCCCAGCGTTTGCAGGGCGAGGAAGCGCTCAACGGTGCGCTGGAAGTTCTCGCTCAGCTGCTGCTGGAACCCGGACAGCACCTCCGGCTTGATGCCCGGCCACGCCTCTCTGGCGCTAAAGCACGGTGACGACGCAACCGTGACCAGCGCCTCCACGCGCTCGGGGTGCGTCAGGGCAATCTCGCTTGCCACCAGACCGCCCAGGCTCCAGCCGAGCCAGATGGCCTTTTGCGGCGCGGCGTCCAGCACCGCGTTCGCCATCTCTTCCAGCGACATCGCGCCGCAATCCCGGCTGCGACCGTACCCCGGCAGGTCCACCAGGTGCAGCGTAAAATGCGAGGCCAGTTCCTCCGTTACGCAACGCCACACTTCCGCATTCAGTCCCCATCCGTGCAGCAGCACAAGATGGCAATTTCCCGTTCCAACGGTCTGCCACCACAGCGTTTTCATCAGCTATTGTTCTCTTTTTTTACAGGGAGGTTGACCATGCTAACAGCGCCCGGCCTGTGCTGGCTATGCCGAATGCCGCTCGCGCTCAGCGGGTGGGGGATCTGCTCCGTCTGCACGCGCGCGCAGAGCGTACGCCTTTCCGGCTGCCCGCAGTGCGGCTTACCGGCCGTGAGCCCAAAAATCCCCTGCGGGCGTTGCCTGCGAAAATCGCCGCCGTGGCATGCGCTGGTGGCCGTGGATGATTACGCCCCTCCGCTGAGCGGGCTGATTCACAGGCTTAAGTTTTCACGCCAGAGCAGCCTGGCGCAGCCGCTGGCACGCCTGCTGCTGCTCGCCGTTTTGCAGGCGCGGCGAACGCGCGCCCTGCCGCAGGTTGATTTGATCGTCAACGTGCCGCTTTACCAGCGTCGCCACTGGCGGCGGGGATACAACCAAAGCGATTTGCTCTGTCGCCCGCTCGCCCGCTGGCTGGGCTGCCGCTACGAGCCGGCCGCGATGACGCGCCTGCACGCCACCGCGATACAGCATCAGCTCAGCGCGCGGCGGCGCAAAAGAAACCTGGAAAACGCCTTTCGCCTTGAATTGCCGGTCAACGGCCTCCATATCGCGATTGTGGATGATGTCGTCACCACGGGCAGCACCGTTGCCGAACTTTCACGGCTGCTTTTGCAAAGCGGCGCCGCGTCGGTTCAGATATGGTGTCTGTGCCGTACCTTGTAGCCCTTCTTCAATGGGCGTATGATTATACCCAGGTAATTTAGTCAACTATTAGGCCAAAGCTATGATCCGTATTTCCGATTCTGCACAAGCGCACTTTGCCAAACTGCTGGCAAATCAGGAAGAAGGGACGCAGATCCGCGTGTTTGTGATCAACCCAGGCACTCCGAATGCAGAATGTGGTGTTTCTTATTGTCCTCCGGACGCGGTGGAAGCAACCGATACTGCCCTTAAATTTGAACAGCTCACCGCGTACGTTGATGAGCTGAGCGCGCCGTATCTTGAAGATGCGGAAATTGACTTCGTCACCGATCAGCTCGGCTCCCAGCTGACGCTGAAGGCGCCAAACGCGAAAATGCGTAAAGTCTCTGACGATGCCCCGCTGATGGAGCGCGTTGAGTATCTGCTGCAATCGCAGATCAACCCGCAGCTGGCGGGCCACGGCGGTCGTGTTTCCCTGATGGAAATCACCGAAGACGGCCTGGCGATCCTGCAGTTTGGCGGCGGCTGTAACGGCTGCTCCATGGTTGACGTGACGCTGAAGGAAGGGATCGAGAAGCAGCTGCTGAACGAGTTCCCGGAACTCAAGGGCGTGCGCGATCTGACCGAGCACCAGCGCGGCGAGCACTCTTACTACTAAGCCGTCTGCCTTTGCCCGGTGGCGCTGCGCTTACCGGGCCTACAGGGACAGTGCGGTTTGATGCCCTCACCCTGGCCCTCTCCCACACGTAGAGGGAACAAACACTAAAAACGGCAACGCGCGTTGCCGTTTTGCGTTTACCTCCCCTCGATATATTGACCTGCGTCTCATAATTCAAATTTTGCCTTCCCAGGTGATTCTCAATCCCGTGATGTTACCCGTATCATTCACGCGGGCACTCAACACCTTCATAACAGCCGACTAAACTTATCCGTTTATGAGGCAACAGTCTGAGTGCCGTTATCGCTCTGTTCCCGGTTGGGACAATCGGACATTGTCGTCGAAACATTGACGTTACCCATAACAATTAAAGGCCAGGTAAATCATGCCATTAGTCATCGTCGCTATCGGTGTTGTGTTATTACTGCTCTTGATGATCCGCTTCAAAATGAACGGATTTATCGCTCTGGTTCTGGTGGCGCTTGCAGTCGGTTTGATGCAAGGCATGCCGCTGGTAAAAGTCATTAGCTCGATTAAAGCGGGCGTCGGCGGCACGCTCGGCAGCCTCGCCCTGATCATGGGCTTTGGCGCCATGCTCGGCAAAATGCTGGCGGACTGCGGTGGCGCGCAGCGTATCGCCACCACGCTTATCGATAAATTCGGCAAGCAGCACATCCAGTGGGCCGTGGTGTTAACCGGCTTCACCGTCGGTTTCGCGCTGTTCTACGAGGTCGGCTTCGTGCTGATGCTGCCGCTGGTCTTCACCATCGCGGCGGCGGCAAACATCCCTCTGCTGTTCGTCGGCGTGCCGATGGCGGCGGCGCTGTCCGTGACCCACGGCTTCCTGCCTCCGCACCCGGGCCCGACCGCCATTGCCACCATTTTCCACGCCGATATGGGTAAAACCCTGCTGTTCGGTACCATTCTGGCGATCCCAACCGTCATCCTGGCAGGCCCGGTGTACGCACGCTTCCTCAAGGGCATCGACAAGCCGATCCCGGAAGGCCTGTACAGCGCGAAAACCTTTACCGAAGAAGAGATGCCGGGCTTTGGCGTCAGCGTCTGGACCTCGCTGGTACCGGTTATTCTGATGGCGATGCGCGCCGTGGCGGAGATGGTTCTGCCAAAAGGCCACGCGTTCCTGGCGGTAGCGGAGTTCCTCGGCGACCCGGTAATGGCAACGCTGATTGCGGTGCTGATCGCGATGTTCACCTTCGGCCTTAACCGCGGTCGTTCAATGGATCAGATTAACGACACGCTGACCTCTTCCATCAAAATCATCGCCATGATGCTGCTGATCATCGGCGGCGGCGGCGCGTTCAAGCAGGTGCTGGTCGACAGCGGCGTGGACAAATACATCGCGGCCATGATGCATGAAACCAACGTCTCCCCGCTGCTGATGGCGTGGTCGATTGCAGCGGTTCTGCGCATCGCGCTCGGCTCTGCAACCGTTGCGGCAATCACCGCCGGCGGTATCGTTGCGCCGCTGATTGCGACCACGGGCGTGAGCCCAGAGCTGATGGTCATCGCGGTCGGTTCCGGCAGCGTGATTTTCTCTCACGTTAACGATCCGGGCTTCTGGCTGTTCAAGGAGTACTTCAACCTGACCATCGGTGAAACCATCAAGTCCTGGTCCGCGCTGGAAACCATCATTTCGGTGTGCGGCCTGATTGGGGTGCTCCTGTTGAATATGGTGATTTGATATAAAAAAGCCGGGTGGCGGCTTCGCCTTACCCGGCCTACTCGATCCCCGTAGGCCCGGTAAGCGTAGCGCCACCGGGCAGTAAAAAACCCGCCGTTGGCGGTTTTTTTGTCACTTCTTCGCGGCCGCTTTTCGCCGCTTGTCCAAATCCCTAATCAGCCTGTTCACGCCGCTATCGGCAAACATCGCCTCAAGGCTCACCGACAATTTGCGGCGCCAGTTTTTGTACTGATAGCTGGTCCCCGGGATGTTCACCGGCTCGGCCATATCAATCCAGTCCTCCGGCTGCAGGCCAAGCAGCGCGCTGTTGCTGTCGGCGATATAGCGCTGCAGCCCGCGGTTGAGCGTGGCGGTCATCGACATCAGCGACGCCTTGTGCCCGGCGCTTTTTGGCAGGCAGCCGTGCTTGTGCAGCGCATCCAGCAGCCCCTGCTTCGACAGCTCGCGGTCCTGGTACAGCTCAAGCAGAACGTCTTCATCCGGATAAAGCCCCAGCGTTTTGCCGAGCGTCAGATCCCCGCTTTCCCAGTAGCCCCTCAGCGTAGGCAGATCGTGCGTCGTCGCGACGGCCATTGACTGTTCCGGGTACGCCTGCGGCGCGCGGAAGGTTTTCTCGTGGTCGTTCTCGAAATAGAGCACTTTGTAAGAGTAAACGCCGCTGTCGCGCAGCTTGCTGACGATCTCCACCGGCACGGTGCCGAGATCTTCCCCGATCACCATGCACTGATGGCGCTTGCTCTCCAGCGCCAGGATCGACAGCAGATCGTCCACCGGATACTGCACGTAGGCGCCGTGATCCGCCGTTTCGCCGTACGGGATCCACCACAGGCGCAGCACGGACATCACGTGGTCAATGCGCAGCGCGCCGCAGTTCTGCATGTTGGCGCGCAGCAGGTCGATAAACGGCTCGTAGGCGCGGGCGGCCATCACGTGCGGATCCATCGGCGGCAGGCCCCAGTTCTGACCGAGCGGGCCAAGAATATCCGGTGGCGCGCCGACGGAGGCCTTCAGGCAGTACAGCTCGCGGTCGCACCAGGTTTCCGCCCCGCCTTCCGCCACGCCGACCGCCAGATCGCGATACAGGCCGATCGGCATCTTATAGCCCTGGCTCACCTGCCAGCAGGCGGCGAACTGGCTGTACGCCAGCCACTGCAGCCACAGGTAGAAATCTACCTCGTCGGCGTATTTTTTACAGAAGGCCTTCACCTCCGGGGTGTCGACGGAACGATACGCATCCGGCCAGACCGGCCAGCCCCAGCGCATTTCGTCTTCCTTCACCTGATACGCGTGCAGCGCGTCAAAGGCTGCCTGCCAGTAAAGGCTTTCGCCCTCCTGCATCACAAACTCGCGGAAGGCCGACATCTGCTCGTCGTCGCGCTGGGAAAAACCTTTCCACGCCATACGCAGCGCCGCCATCTTCAGCGCGGTGACGGTGGCGTAATCTACCCAGTCGGCCTCGCGGGCCTGCTTCAGCGCCTGCTGGGTGGTCGCGAGCGTCCACCAGGCCTGCGCCTCTTTGCTGTTTTTGAAATCGTCCAGCGCGTTCACGTCGATATAGATAACGTTCAGCCAGCGGCGGGACGACGGGCTGTACGGACTGGCGCTTTCCGGGTTCGCCGGATAGAGCGCGTGGATCGGATTGAGGCCGATAAACGCGCCGCCGCGCTCGCCTACTGAGGCCAGCATCTTTTTCAGATCGCCGAAATCACCGATGCCCCAGTTGCTGTCGGAGCGCAGCGTGTAGAGCTGCACGCAGGCGCCCCACAGCTTTTTGCCTTCCCGCAGCGCCTGCGGCTCGTAGCAGCGCTTTGGCGCGACGATCAGCCGACAGTGAAAGCGGCCGTCGTCCTGGGTGAGCGTGAGCGTGTGGTAGCCCTCCGGCAGCTTCGCCGGAAGGTTAAGCGTTTTGCCGCCCGTGGCGTGGCCCTTGTGCTGCTCGCCCTCTTCGGTGGTCAGCAGCCAGCTAAACTCGCCGCGGCCGCCTACCGCCAGCGGCATTTTTTTGCCCGCGGTAAAGACCTTCACGTTCGGTATCGGCGCAGCCGACGCGTTCGCGTCGGGTTTGTGCATGGCATCCAGCAAACGTCTTTTGGTTTCCGCACCAATAGACTGCGGCTTGCCGTGCGCGTTGATGTAACTGAGGCTAATTCCCGCCGCCTGCGCGGCACTGTCCAGACGTTTACTCTCCATCGCGCTTCCTTAGCGTTTTGCCTGCCAGATACGGGCCTGATAGTCACGGATTGAGCGGTCAGAGCTGAACATGCCGCAGCGCGCGGTGTTCAGAATGCACGCGCGGGTCCACGCCTCCTGATCGCGGTACAGCACGTCGACATGCTTTTGCGCCTCCACGTAGGCCGTGAAGTCCGCCATCACCAGGTACGGGTCGCCGCCCTGTTTGCCCATGCTGTGCAGCATCTGGTCAAACGCGTGCTTGTCGCCGTCGCTGTACTTGCCGCTCTCCAGCTCTTTCAGCACCGCATCCAGCACTTTGTCTTTTTTACGCCACTTCACCGGGTCGTAGCCTTTGGCCTTAATGGCTTTCACTTCCTCAACAGTATGGCCGAAGATAAAGATGTTCTCTTCACCCACCTTCTCGGCGATCTCGACGTTCGCGCCGTCGAGCGTGCCGACGGTCAGCGCGCCGTTGAGCGCCAGCTTCATGTTGCCGGTGCCGGACGCCTCTTTGCCAGCGGTAGAGATCTGCTCGGAGATATCCGCCGCCGGGATCAGCATTTCCGCCGCGGAGACGCAGTAGTCCGGCAGGAACACTACCTTCAGCTTATCGCCCACCTTCGGATCGTTGTTGATCGCCTCCGCCACCTTGTTGATGGCGAGGATGATGTTCTTCGCCAGGTAGTAGCCCGGCGCCGCCTTCGCGCCGAACAGGAACACGCGCGGCACGCGGTCGGCGTTCGGGTTCTCGCGGATCTCTTTGTACAGCGCCAGAATGTGCAGCAGGTTCAGGTGCTGGCGCTTGTACTCGTGCAGGCGCTTGATCTGGATGTCGAAAATCGCGTTCGGGTTGATCTCAATGCCGGTACGCATCTTCACAAACGCGGCCAGGCGCACTTTGTTTTCAAGCTTGATGGCGCGGTACTGCTCGCGGAACTTCGCGTTATTGGCCTGCTTTTCAAGGCTGATAAGCTGGTCCAGATCGTTGGCCCACTCTTTCTTCAGCGTTTTATCCAGCAGCCCGGCCAGCAGCGGGTTGCACTGCTTGATCCAGCGGCGCGGCGTGATGCCGTTGGTTACGTTGTGGAATTTGGTCGGCCACAGCTGGTGATATTCCGGGAACAGATCTTTCACCACCAGATCGGAGTGCAGCGCCGCCACGCCGTTGACGGCAAAGCCGCTCACCACGCACATGTTCGCCATGCGCACCTGCTTGTCGTGCACCACGGCCAGCTTCGCCCAGACCGCCTTATCGCCCGGCCAGGTTTTGTCCACCAGCGTTTTAAACTGGTCGTTAATCTTGTTGATGATCTGCATATGGCGCGGCAGCAGCGCCTTCACCAGCTTCTCGTCCCAGCACTCCAGCGCTTCCGGCATCAGGGTGTGGTTGGTGTAAGCGAACGTGCGGCTGGTAATCGCCCAGGCGTCGTCCCAGCTCAGCTGATGTTCGTCAATCAGCACGCGCAGCAGCTCGGGGATCGCAATGGTCGGGTGCGTGTCGTTGAGCTGAATCACCTCGAAGTCCGGCAGTTGCGCCAGCGTGCGGCCCGCCAGATGGTGACGGCGCAGAATGTCGGCCACGGAGCAGGCGCACTGGAAGTACTGCTGCATCAGGCGCAGCTTTTTGCCCGCCAGATGGTTGTCGTTCGGGTAGAGCACTTTGGTCAGCTTTTCGGCGTCGATGCCCTGCTGTTCTGCGCGCAGGAAATCGCCGTCGTTGAATTTGGTCAGGTTGAACGGATGGGCGTGCTTCGCCTGCCACAGGCGCAGCGGCTGCGACACGCCGTTGCGGTAGCCGAGCACCGGCAGATCCCAGGCTTCACCGGTAAGGGTGAACGCCGGCTCCCAGAGGCCCTGTTTCGACACCTTGCCGCCGATACCAACCTGCACGTCCAGCTGCGCGTTGTGGCGGAACCACGGGTAGGTGTTGCGGTGCCAGTCGTCCGGCGCTTCCATCTGATGGCCGTCAGCAAACGACTGGCGGAACAGGCCGTACTGGTAGTTCAGGCCGTAGCCGATGGCCGACTGCCCCACCGTTGCCATGGAATCAAGGAAGCAGGCCGCCAGGCGTCCCAGACCGCCGTTGCCCAGCGCCGGATCGGTCTCTTCTTCCAGCAGGTCGGTCAGGTTCACGTCGTGCTCTTTCAGCACCTCGCCCACCTCCTGATACCAGCCGAGGTTCAGCAGGTTGTTACCCGTCAGGCGGCCAATCAGGAACTCCATCGAAATATAGTTCACGTGGCGCTGGCCCTTGACGGGCTTCGCCAGCGGTTGCGCGTCCAGCTGCTCTGCGAGCGCTCCGCTCACCGCCTGCCACCACTGGTGGGGCGTCATGTCGTTTGCAGCATGAAGACCAAAACGCTGCCACTGACGCGTCAGTGCAGCCTGAAATTGCGCTTTGTTGAAGGTTGGCTGTGACATAGGGAATCGGCATCCTGTAGAAAGAAAAACAATTGGCGCTAGTGTGCCTGGCTCATTTCGCCTCTTCCTCCTCCTGGAGGGGATTAGGCAGGGAGGAGTAGCGGGGATGAGCCTAAAAGTGTGATCGAGGCCACTTAGAAACGCGTCGTTAGGCGCGCCCGGCAGGAAAAAAGATAGCGCAAAAGCGTGTCAAAAAAATGAAATACAGTTACCTGAGAAATTAAAACGCGCTGAAATAGTTGCTTACGTAGAATAATCTTTATGCCGTTGAGTATCTTCTCATCAGATAAATTATGGCGAAAAACTTTACCGAAACTTTATTACCTTTGACGTCACTATACCTGACTGAAACCAGTTTCAGTGAAACTGCGCCAAATGCAGACAAGCCAGTATCCACGCGGGATGCGGGACTTTTCGGGAAAGTTCCTTCCGGCGTCAGAATGTTTTGTGACACAGTGCAAATTCAGAGGCATAAAACCCCGACATAACTTGCAATAGATTCCTTTCTGGCTGAACTTATAGCTATTAATTACGAAGCGCAAAAAAAATAAATTCTCTCGTTCCCCACAGTGAAGTGAAAACTATGTTGATTCCGTCTAAATTAAGTCGCCCGGTTCGTCTTGACCACACCGTGGTCCGCGAGCGTCTGCTGGCTAAACTTTCCGGCGCGCATAATTTCCGACTGGCGCTGGTTACGAGTCCTGCAGGTTACGGAAAAACGACGCTCATTTCACAATGGGCCGCAGGGAAAAGCGATCTTGGCTGGTACTCCCTCGACGAGGGCGACAACCAGCAGGAGCGTTTCGCCAGCTATCTGATTGCCGCTATTCAGCAGGCCACCAACGGGCACTGCGCCGCCAGCGAGACGATGGTGCAAAAGCGCCAGTACGCCAGCCTCTCCTCGCTGTTTTCACAGCTGTTTATCGAGCTCGCCGAATGGCACCGCCCGCTGTACGTGGTGATTGACGATTATCATCTGATCACCAACCCGGTGATCCACGAGTCGATGCGCTTCTTCCTGCGCCACCAGCCCGAGAACCTCACGCTGGTCGTCCTGTCGCGCAATCTGCCGCAGCTCGGCATTGCCAACCTGCGCGTGCGCGATCAGCTGCTGGAGATCGGCAGCCAGCAGCTCGCCTTTACCCACCAGGAAGCAAAGCAGTTCTTCGACTGCCGCATGACCTCGCCGATTGAGGCGTCTGAAAGCAGCCGCCTGTGCGATGACGTCGCGGGCTGGGCCACGGCGCTGCAGCTGATTGCCCTGTCGGCGCGACAAAACAACAGCCCGGCGCATCAGTCCGCGCGCCGCCTGGCGGGGATTAACGCCAGCCACCTGTCCGATTATCTGGTAGATGAGGTGCTGGACAGCGTCGATCCCGCGACCCGCAATTTCCTGCTGAAAAGCTCCCTGCTGCGCTCGATGAACGACGCGCTGATTGTGCGCGTGACCGGCAGCGAAAACGGCCAGCTCCAGCTTGAAGAGATTGAGCGCCAGGGCCTGTTCCTGACGCGCATGGACGACCCGGGCGAATGGTTCAGCTATCATCCGCTGTTTGGCAGCTTCCTGCGCCAGCGCTGCCAGTGGGAGCTTGCGGTCGAGCTGCCGAACATTCACCGCGCCGCGGCCGAGAGCTGGATGGCGCAGGGCTTCCCGAGCGAAGCCATTCACCACGCGCTGGCCGCGGGTGATGCCGCGATGCTGCGCGATATCCTGCTTAACCACGCGTGGGGGCTGTTTAACCACAGCGAGCTGACGCTGCTTGAGGAGTCGCTAAAAGCGCTGCCGTGGGAAAGCCTGCTGGAGAATCCGCGCCTGGTGCTGCTGCAGGCCTGGCTGATGCAGAGCCAGCACCGCTACAGCGAAGTGAATACCCTGCTGGCCCGCGCCGAGCAGGAGATGGAAAGCGAAATGGACGCCACCCTGCACGGCGAATTTAACGCCCTGCGCGCCCAGGTGGCGATCAACGACGGCGATCCGGAAGAGGCCGAGCGCCTGGCCATGGTGGCGCTCGACGAGCTGCCGCTGGCGAACTTCTACAGCCGCATCGTGGCAACGTCGGTGCACGGCGAGGTGCTGCACTGCAAGGGCGATCTCACGCGGTCGCTCTCCGTCATGCAGCAAACCGAGCAGATGGCGCGCCGCCACGACGTCTGGCACTACGCGCTCTGGAGCCTGATCCAGCAGAGCGAGATTTTATTTGCCCAGGGCTTCCTGCAGGCCGCCTGGGAGAACCAGGAAAAAGCGTTCCAGCTGATTCGCGAGCAGCACCTTGAACAGCTGCCGATGCACGAGTTTCTGCTGCGCATTCGCGCCCAGCTAATGTGGGCGTGGTCGCGCCTGGACGAGGCGGAAAGCTGCGCGCGTCAGGGCGTTGACGTGCTCTCCAGCTTCCAGCCGCAGCAGCAGCTCCAGTGTCTGGCCCTGCTGGTGCAGTGCTCGCTGGCGCGCGGGGATTTAGACAACGCGCGCAACCACCTTAACCGCCTGGAAAACCTGCTCGGCAACGGCCAGTACCACAGCGACTGGGTGTCAAATGCCGATAAGGTGCGGGTGATTTACTGGCAGATGATTGGCGACAAGAAATCCGCCGCCAACTGGCTGCGCCAGACGCCGAAGCCGGAATTTGCTAACAACCACTTCCTGCAAAGCCAGTGGCGCAACATCGCCCGCGTGCAGATCCTGCTGGGCGAGTTCGAGCCTGCCGAGATTGTGCTGGAGGAGCTGAATGAAAATGCCCGCAGCCTGCGCCTGATGAGCGATCTCAACCGCAACCTGCTGCTGCTCAATCAGCTTTACTGGCAGGCGGGCCGCAGGAATGACGCCCAGCGCGTGCTGCTGGAAGCGCTGCAGCTGGCTAACCGCACCGGGTTTATCAGCCACTTTGTGATTGAGGGCGAAGTGATGGCGCAGCAGCTGCGCCAGCTGATTCAGCTCAACACCCTGCCGGAGCTGGACCAGCACCGCGCCCAGCGCATCCTGCGCGAGATTAACCAGCATCATCGGCACAAGTTCGCCCATTTTGACGAGAACTTCGTTGAACGGCTGCTGAACCACCCGGAAGTACCGGAGCTAATCCGCACCAGCCCGCTCACCCAGCGCGAATGGCAGGTGCTGGGGCTGATCTATTCAGGCTACAGCAACGAGCAGATTGCCGGGGAGCTGGCGGTGGCGGCCACGACCATCAAAACGCACATCCGAAATCTGTACCAGAAGCTCGGCGTAGCGCACCGTCAGGACGCGGTGCAGCATGCGCAGCAGCTGTTGAAAATGATGGGGTATGGCGTTTAGGTTTTGTGCGGCCTGATGCCTTCACCCTGCCCCTCTCCCACAGGGAGAGGGAGAACAATTTGTAGGTCGGGTAAGCGCAGCGCCACCCGACACAACGCCTAGCACAGCTCTAACTGCAAACTGTTATCCTTAATTACCTGCAGCACGCCCGCAGGCGGCATCACGTCGGTGTAAAGCGCGTTCACCATGCTGATGCTGCCCATGTTTACCATCGCGTTACGGCCAAACTTGGAGTGGTCCGCCACCAGAATCACGTGGCGCGAGTTCTCAATGATTGCGCGCTTGGTGCGGACCTCGTGGTAATCAAACTCCAGCAGCGAGCCGTCGCTGTCGATGCCGCTGATCCCAAGAATGCCGAAATCAAGGCGGAACTGGGAGATAAAGTCGAGCGTCGCTTCGCCAATAATTCCCCCGTCGCGGCTGCGCAGCTCGCCGCCCGCCAGGATGATGCGGAAATCGTCTTTCTGCATCAGGGTATTCGCCACGTTCAGGTTGTTGGTCACCACGCGCAGGTTCTCATGATCCAGCAGCGCGTGGGCCACCGCTTCCGGCGTGGTGCCGATATCAATAAACAGCGTCGCGCCGTTCGGGATCTGGCTTGCCACCCGGCGGGCAATCCGCTCTTTCTCCGCCGTTTGCGTGGCCTTGCGGTCATGCCAGGAGGTGTTAACCGAGCTGGACGGCAGCGCCGCGCCGCCGTGGTGGCGCAGAATGCGGTTCTGATCCGCCAGGTCGTTCAAATCGCGACGAATCGTTTGTGGGCTCACGGCAAACTGCTCGACCAGCTCTTCGGTGCTGACGTATCCCTGTTTTTTTACCAGCTCGATAATGGCGTCATGACGCTGAGTTTGTTTCATGAAATATCCCTGGAATTATGTTCGTTTTCGCGCATGAAGCGTATCGGCAAGCGCCATCGCCAGCCCAACGGCCAGCCCGGTGACGTGCGCACCGTTGGCGATCGACATACCAAACAGATCAAACCATCCGGCAATTAGCCATATTAACGCAAAGGTTATCAGCCCGCGTTGCAGATAGATGCCGCTTTCCGGGTCGCGTTCGCCCCTGAGCCAGACGTACCCCATCAGGGCATATACCACGCCAGACAATCCGCCGAACCACGGGCCGCTGAACTTATGCTGCACGTAGCCGCTCAGCAGGGCGCTAATTACGGTGATAACGATCAGCTTGCCGCTCCCGAGGCGCTTCTCCACCGCGCCGCCGAGATACCACCACCACAGCAGGTTAAAGAGGATATGCATGACCGAGAAGTGCATCAGCGCATGGGAGAAGTAGCGCCAGACGTCAAACTGCAGCGACGGATCGTACGGCCACGCGAGGGCAATCATCACGCTCTGGTCGCCCACCATGTTCATGATGATGAAGACGATAATGCAGGCCGCCATCAGCAGCAGCGTAAACGGCCCCGCGCGCTCGCGGATAGTGGCGAGGAAAGGGAAACGGCCGTAGCGCAGGCCGCTTCCGGTGTGGCCGGACTGCCAGCTCGCGGCCAGATAGCGCGGATCGCCCGGGTTTTCCAGGAAGCGCGCCAGCTCGTCGTTCACCCGCGCGGCCTGGCTTTCGTCGGCCAGCCAGACGTCGGTCTGGGTGTGTTGCTGGATGGTCAAAATAACGCCCTGCGTCGCCATATAGTCGACAAACGCCTGGGCGACGCGCGGGTTGGTAAAGGAGGTGATCATCAACATGGGCAGCGGTCGCTTATTTCCACACAAAAGGGGACAGTATAGAGGTTTTAGCCCCCGAACGCGTGCTCAACTTCCGCCGGGAAATGACGGTGCCAGGCATCAAAGCCGCCGTCGACGCTGTAGACCGCGTCGTAGCCCTGCTCGAGCAGATACTGCGCAGCGCCTTTGCTGCTGTTGCCGTGGTAGCACATCACCATCACCGGCGTGTCGAAGTCGTTATCGCGCATAAACGCGCCCAGGGTGTCGTTGGTGAGGTGGAACGCGCCCGGGGTGTGGCCCATGGCGAAGCTCTGCGGATCGCGGATATCCACCAGCACCGCCG
>AGFT01034099.1_pt1 | contig 18561 bp, 17 predicted proteins | sample 305848 | NCBI WGS metagenome assembly AGFT01 (sample SAMN02954282, study PRJNA62043) | ant fungus garden metagenome | biome: terrestrial; feature: Atta colombica fungus garden; material: fungus garden; isolation source: Atta colombica fungus garden bottom | host: Atta colombica | place: Panama...
CTCGTTCGAGGGGCTTTTTTTTCGCCGGGTGGCGGCTGCGCCTTACCCGGCCGACATAACCGTGGCAATGTTATATCGCCGCGTCGTCTTCTTCGCCGGTACGGATACGGATCACGCGCGCCACGTCGAAGACGAAGATTTTTCCGTCGCCGATTTTGCCGGTCTGCGCCGTGCGGATAATGGTATCCACGCAGGTATCGACGATATCGTCACTGACCACAATTTCGATTTTCACTTTCGGCAGAAAGTCCACCATGTACTCCGCGCCACGATAAAGCTCGGTGTGGCCCTTCTGGCGACCAAAACCCTTCACTTCCGTTACGGTCATCCCGGTGATGCCGACTTCCGCCAGCGCTTCACGCACATCGTCCAGTTTGAAAGGTTTAATAATCGCATCAATCTTTTTCATGGTGGGTCCTTAAACGCTTGCCTGTAAGCTGATCGTAATCGATTGCCCACAGTATCATATTCATTCAAATTTTGCGGTACTACTCTTTAAAATCGTTCGCTTCCAGCTCGTGGCGCGACAGCAGCTTGTAGAACTCGGTGCGATTGCGCCCGGCCATGCGCGCCGCGTGGGTCACGTTGCCCTTGGTGATCTGCAGGAGCTTGCGCAGATAGTTCAGTTCGAACTGATTGCGCGCTTCGGCAAAGGTCGGCAGCGCGGTGTTTTCCCCTTCCAGCGCCTGCTCGACCAGCGCATCGCCGATGACCGGCGACGAGCTCAGCGCAACGCACTGCTCAATCACGTTCACCAGCTGGCGCACGTTCCCCGGCCAGCTTGCCGTCATCAGGCGCTTCATCGCATCCGTGGAAAACGCGCGCACGAACGGCTTGTGACGGTCGGCGGACTGGCGCAGCAGGTGGTTTGCCAGCAGCGGAATATCTTCCGCACGCTCGGCCAGCGCCGGAAGCTTGAGGTTAACCACGTTCAGGCGGTAGTAGAGATCTTCGCGGAACTCGTTGCGCGCCATCACCTTCGGCAAGTCCCGGTGGGTAGCAGAAATAATGCGCACGTTAATGTCGATATCGCGGTTGCTGCCCAGCGGGCGAACCTTGCGCTCCTGCAGCACGCGCAGCAGCTTCACCTGTAGCGGCGCGGGCATGTCGCCAATTTCATCGAGGAAAAGCGTGCCGCCTTCGGCCGCCTGGAACAGCCCTTCCCGGCTGCTTACCGCGCCGGTAAACGCGCCGCGGGCGTGGCCGAAAAGCTCTGACTCCAGCAGCTGTTCCGGCAGCGCGCCGCAGTTGATGGCAATAAACGCATTTTTACTGCGCGGGCTGGCGTTGTGGATAGCCTGCGCCAGGATCTCCTTCCCGGTGCCGCTCTGGCCGTTAATCAGCACGCTGACGTCAGACTGCGCCACCATTCTCGCCTGCTCAAGCAGCCGCAGCATCAGCGGGCTGCGCGTCACAATCGACTCGCGCCACGCGTCGTCGCCTGACGTCGCCGTGTGCTCAAGGGCGCTGTCGATGGCCTTATAGAGCGCGTCTTTGTCCACCGGCTTGGTCAGGAAGCTGAACACCCCCTGCTGGGTGGCGGCCACGGCATCCGGAATCGATCCGTGGGCGGTGAGGATAATGACCGGCATTCCCGGCTGCTGCTTCTGGATCTCGGTGAACAGCTGCATGCCGTCCATCTCGTCCATGCGCAGATCGCTTATCACCAGATCGATTTTCTCGCGGGAAAGGACCTTCAGCCCCTCCTGTCCGCTTTCGGCGGTGACCACGCTGTAGCCTTCGCTGACGAGGCGCATCCCAAGCAGCTTCAGCAGCCCGGGATCGTCATCCACCAGCAGCAGGTGGGCAGGTTTGCGGCTTGTCATGGCTTAACATCCTCTTGTTTCTGCGCATCGCCGTCCTGCTCCGGCTCGTCGGAGGCGGGCGCGCTCTTTGAACTGTCCGGCAGGTAGTTGCCCGCCGGCTTGCGCGTTGAGAGCTGTCTTTCGATATCGGTCAGGTTTTCAAGCTTGCGCGTCGTGGTATCAAGCTGGGCGCGTAAAAATTGCTGCTGCTGGCGAAGCGTGTCCAGCTCGGCATCGGACGACTGCTGAAGCCTGCTGTAGCGCGAGCGCTCTTCGGAAAGCTGCAGCTGCAGCACCTGCCCGTCGCGCCAGAGCTGATACACCGGGCGCACCTGCGCAGGGATATTCGCACTCACGGCATCCAGACGCACGGTATTGGCGCGGCGCTCAACCGGGTTGATTTTGGCGTCGGCCAGCAAAATGGCGCGCTTGAAATTCTCCTGCCAGGTTTCATTGCCCCACAGCGCCGCCTGGGCGCGGGCGGTGGCGGGCGACAGGCGCTGGGAGCAATCCATCCCGCGCAGCCAGTACAGCGGGTTTGACTCGACGTCATGCCCGGAGAGGTTCCAGAGATCGTCACAGCGGGTCGTCAGGAAATCCGCGAGCTGATTCTCCGGCCATTTATCGTCTTGTTTGTCGCTGATCGCGCTTTTCGGCGCATGGGATACGCATCCCGCAAGCAGCAGGCAGGAGACGCCCGCACGCATCGTTTTGCTGGAAAATACCGCGCGCAGCGCGCGGCTAAAGACGTGTGACATATTCACCAGATAGAGATTCATTTCATTGTTTTTTCCGGCTCAAGAGGCAGTTCAATGCGAAAACAGACGTCGGCGCGTTCGTCGCTAACAATCCTGAGTTCGCCCTGCATGCGTTGTATGCAGTCGCGGGCAATGCTGAGCCCCAGACCGCTTCCTTTTACTGCGCCTTTACGCTGATGGCTACCCTGGTAAAAGGGTTCAAATATCATCTTTTGTTCATCATCAGGTATGGGGGTGCCGGTATTGGCGACGTCGATAAGCACCCGGGAATCCTTCACATAGCTTCGTACATAAATGGTACCGGATTCAGTACCATAGTGCACAGCATTGGAATAAAGATTATCCAGGACGCTCATGAGCAGCATCGGCTCGGCACGACAGGCCGGCACCGTGAGATCAACCTCGGTATGCATCATTTTAGCGCGTGCCGGCAGGCTATGGGCGGAGATCACCATGTCGACCAGCGGTTCAATCTCGACCGCCTCCAGCGTCACGGCGCCGTCCGCCAGCTTGCGGTTGTAGTCCAGCAGCTGCTCAATCAGCTTTTGCAGGTTGCGGCTGCTGTCGTCGAGAATATCAACAATCTCTTTCTGTTCAGCCGTCAGCGGCCCCGCCACTTCATCCGCCAGCAGCTCCGTGCCCTCGCGCATGCTGGCGAGCGGGGTTTTAAGCTCGTGGGAGATATGGCGTAAAAACTGGTGACGCTGCGATTCAAGCCACGCCAGACGTTCAGAGAGCCAGATGATGCGCTGCCCGACGGAGCGCAGCTCGCGCGGGCCGGTAAACGCGACCGTATCGCCCAGCGATTTACCTTCCCCCAGGCGATTGATCATCCGCTGGATCCCCTTCACCGGGCCGATGATCATGCGGGTGAACAGCAGCACCAGCGCCAGGCTCACGAGGAACAGCACCAGCGCCTGCCAGCCGAAGAACTGGCCGCGCTCGGCGATCTCCTGCTGGAGCTGCTGCCCGCGCGAAAAGATCACGGTGCGCGTGGTCTGCACCATCTCGGTATTTGCCGCGGCGAAGGCTTCGAGGCTCGCGGCGGCGGCGGCGTCCGGCCCGCTGTTTTTACACTGCAGCCGCGCCAGCGCGTTCAGGTCCTGACGCAGCGCCTGATAAAGCTTGTCGTCCGGCAGCACGCCCGCGTGCGCGTCCAGCATATCGCTGTAGCGCTTGCGCTGATTCTGATACACCTTTTCCAGCGTCCGGTCGTCCAGCACGCAGTACTGGCGGTAGCTGCGCTCCATCTCCAGCGCCGCGTTGGTCATCGCCTCGCTGCGCCGCGCGTCGATAAGCGTTGTGCGGTTGGTTAACGCCGCCTGGGCGCTCAGCGCGTTCAGGCTCTGCCACGCCTGCCACGCCAGCACCAGCAGAGGCAGAAGGATAAGCAGGAACGCCATCATGACGAGCTGTCGAAGGGAACGGGGGAAGGCAGGCCAGCGTTTCAAGACGTTACTCTCTTAATGTGGGGGTTATGAGAGCCTAACTGAGACTGCCCTTCAGATACAACAAAGCCGGTAAAACCCGGCTTTGTTATGGAATGAGGCGGTGCCTAACTCGACGTTTCGCCCTGGCCTGATAAAGCATCGCTATGATCAGTAGTTGGACGGCAGGCACCTTGTTGTGCGTCATTCGAAGTTTATGTAGCACGTCCCGAAGGGGCTGACATAAGAAGGTGAATGAGCCACTGGTTATTATTATGCAACACCCGTGCCAGAATGCAAAACAATAAATCATCTGATTGAAATGCAAGGGTTTTATTCACAAACCAAATCGATTGCTGAACGAATGGTTTCCAGGCTAAGTGTCGCTATTAAGCAACACCTTAACGGGAACTTTTCCTGTCATATATAAATCAATGAGTTAAGTGTCTCCATTTAGAGACAGCTTCATGCCATCTTTGTCGCAATTTTGCGACATGCATAAAAAAGCCCGGCAGCGCTACGCTTACCGGGCCTACAAAGTACCTGCTTTAAACCTTAACCCAGCTGTTTACGCGCGTTGCGGAAGATACGCATCCACGGGCCGTCCTCGCCCCAGTTTTCCGGGTGCCAGGAGTTGCTCACGGTGCGGAACACGCGCTCCGGGTGCGGCATCATGATGGTCGCGCGGCCGCTTTCGCTGGTCACCGCGGTGATGCCGTTGGCCGAGCCGTTCGGGTTGGCCGGGTAGGTTTCAGTCACCTTGCCGACGTTATCAACGAAGCGCAGCGCCACCAGGCCTTTGCTTTCAAGCGTCGCCAGATGCGCCGCATCGCGGACCTCAACCTGCCCTTCCCCGTGAGAAACGGCGATAGGCATCCGCGAGCCCACCATGCCCTGAAGCAGCAGGGATGGGCTTTGCGTCACTTCCACCAGGCTAAAGCGCGCTTCGAAGCGGTCAGACCGGTTGCGCACGAAGCGCGGCCAGGCCTCGCTGCCCGGGATCAGCTCGCGAAGGTTAGACATCATCTGACAGCCGTTACACACGCCCAGCGCCAGCGTCTGCGGACGGTGGAAGAAGGTTTCGAACTCGTCGCGCACGCGGCTGTTGAACAGGATGGACTTCGCCCAGCCTTCACCCGCGCCCAGCACGTCGCCGTAGGAGAACCCGCCGCACGCCACCAGCGCCTGGAAATCGTCCAGCCCGGTGCGCCCTGCCAGCAGGTCGCTCATGTGGACGTCGATAGCGTCAAAGCCCGCGCGGTGGAAGGCGGCCGCCATCTCAACGTGGGAGTTAACGCCCTGCTCGCGCAGCACGGCCACCTTTGGCCGCGCGCCGGTGGCGATGTACGGCGCGGCGATATCTTCATTAATGTCGAAAGAGAGCTTCACGTTCAGGCCCGGATCGTTGTCGTTCGCCTTGGCGTCGTGCTCCTGGTCCGCGCATTCCGGGTTATCGCGCAGGCGCTGCATCTGCCAGGTGGTTTCCGCCCACCACATGCGAAGGGTGGTGCGGCTTTCGCTGAACACCGCGTGGCCGTCTGCTTCTATCACAAAGCGATCGCCCTGAACGGCTTTACCCAGATAGTGCACGCAGTCCGCCAGGCCGTGCTGCGCCAGCAGCGCCTCAACGGCTTCGCGATCCGCCGCGCGTACCTGAATCACCGCGCCCAGCTCTTCGTTAAACAGCGCCGCCAGACGGTCTTCGCCAAGCGTTGCAATGTTCGCTTCCACGCCGCAGTGGCCGGTGAAGGCCATCTCGGCCAGCGTCACCAGCAGGCCGCCGTCGGAACGGTCGTGGTAGGCCAGCAGCTTACGCTGCGCCACCAGCGCCTGGATCGCGTCGTAGAAGCCTTTCAGCTGAGCGACGTCGCGCACGTCGGCTGGCTTGTCGCCGAGCTGGCGGTACACCTGCGCCAGCGCGGTGGCCCCCAGCGCGTTGTGGCCTTTACCCAGGTCGATCAGCAGCAGGGCGTTATCTTCAGTGGAAAGCTGCGGCGTGACGGTGCCGCGCACGTCCTCCACGCGGGCAAACGCGGTGATCACCAGCGACAGCGGAGAGGTCATCTCGCGCTGCTCGCTGCCTTCCTGCCAGCGGGTTTTCATCGACATCGAGTCTTTGCCCACCGGAATGGTCAGGCCGAGCGCGGGGCACAGCTCCTCACCGACGGCTTTCACCGCTTCGTACAGGCCCGCATCTTCGCCAGGGTGGCCAGCGGCGGCCATCCAGTTCGCGGAGAGCTTGATGCGTTTGATATCGCCAATCTGCGTGGCGGCGATGTTGGTCAGCGCTTCGCCCACGGCCAGGCGGGCGGAGGCGGCAAAGTCCAGCAGCGCCACCGGGGTACGTTCGCCCAGCGCCATCGCTTCGCCGTAGTAGCTGTCGAGGCTGGCGGTGGTGACCGCGCAGTTCGCCACCGGGATCTGCCACGGGCCGACCATCTGGTCGCGCGACACCATGCCGGTCACGGTGCGGTCGCCGATGGTCACGAGGAAGGTTTTCTCCGCCACCGCAGGCAGGTGCAGCACGCGGTTGACCGCGTCGGCAACGGTAATGCCCTGACGGTCCAGCGCCTTGCCTGCCGCCTGACGGGTTTGCACGTCGCGGGTCATTTTCGGCGTTTTGCCGAGCAGAACGTCCAGCGGCAGGTCGATCGGCTGGTTGTCGAAATGGGAGTCGCTTAAGGAAAGGTGCTGTTCTTCGGTCGCTTCGCCGATGACGGCGTACGGCGCGCGCTCGCGGCGGCACAGCTCGTCAAACAGCGGCAGCTGGTCGGCGGCAACCGCCAGCACGTATCGCTCCTGGGATTCGTTACACCAGATTTCCAGCGGGCTCATGCCCGGCTCATCGCTCAGGATGTCGCGCAGGTTGAAGCGGCCGCCGCGGCCGCCGTCGCTGACCAGCTCCGGCATGGCGTTAGACAGACCGCCCGCGCCCACGTCGTGGATAAAGAGGATCGGGTTGGCGTCGCCGAGCTGCCAGCAGCGGTCGATCACTTCCTGACAGCGGCGCTCCATTTCCGGGTTGTCGCGCTGCACGGAGGCAAAATCAAGATCCGCATCAGACTGGCCGGAGGCCATAGAGGATGCCGCGCCGCCGCCCAGGCCGATGTTCATCGCCGGGCCACCCAGCACGATCAGCTTCGCGCCTACGACGATCTCACCCTTCTGCACGTGATCGGCGCGAATGTTGCCGATCCCGCCCGCCAGCATGATCGGCTTATGGTAACCGCGCAGCTCTTCGCCGTTGTGGCTGTCCACTCTCTCTTCGTAGGTACGGAAATAGCCGTTCAGCGCCGGACGGCCAAATTCGTTGTTAAACGCCGCGCCGCCCAGCGGGCCGTCGGTCATGATGTCCAGCGCGGTCACGATGCGCTCCGGCTTGCCGAAATCCTCTTCCCACGGCTGTTCGAAGCCCGGGATGCGCAGGTTAGAGACGGAGAAGCCCACCAGGCCCGCTTTCGGTTTTGCGCCGCGTCCGGTGGCGCCTTCGTCACGAATTTCGCCGCCGGAACCGGTCGCCGCGCCCGGCCACGGGGAGATTGCCGTCGGGTGGTTGTGGGTTTCCACCTTCATCAGGATGTGCGCAGGCTCCTGATGGAAGTCGTAGCGGCCGGTGGCGTGGTCGGCAAAGTAGCGCCCAACCTCGGAGCCTTCCATTACCGCGGCGTTGTCCTTATAGGCAGACAGCACGTGGTCGGGGGTTTGCTCCATGGTGTTTTTGATCATTTTGAACAGCGATTTAGGCTGCTTCTCACCGTCGATGACCCAGTCGGCGTTGAAAATCTTATGGCGGCAGTGCTCGGAGTTGGCCTGCGCGAACATGTAGAGCTCGATGTCGTTCGGGTTGCGGTTCAGCTTAACGAACGCGTCCTGCAGGTAGTCGATTTCGTCGTCTGCCAGCGCCAGGCCGAGACGCAGGTTGGCGTCAATCAGCGCCTGGCGGCCCTCCCCGAGCAGGTCCACGCTTTGCACCGGCGCGGGCTGGTGATGCGAGAACAGCTGCTGCGCGTCCTCAAGAGAGGTAAACACGCTCTCCATCATGCGGTCATGCAGCTCGGCGGCTACCGCCTGCCACTGCGCGTCGGTCAGGGTGGATGCTTCCACGTAGTACGCCACGCCGCGCTCAAGGCGGTTAACCTGGCTCAGGCCGCAGTTGTGTGCGATATCGGTCGCTTTGGAAGACCAGGGGGAGATGGTGCCAGGACGCGGCGTTGCAAGGATCAGTTTACCGGTTGGCGCGTGGCTGCTGAGGCTTGGGCCATACTTGAGCAGGCGTTCCAGCTGTACGCGCTCCTCTGCATTCAGGGGGGCATTCAGGTCAGCAAAATGGACATACTCAGCGTATATAGTGCTTACCGGAAGGTCGGCCGCCTGAAAACGTGCCAGCAGTTTGGTAATACGGAAAGCAGACAGTGCAGGCGAACCACGCAGAATTTCCATCATAAGTCTCTCGTCTTCGAAGCGCCGGGGCGCTTACAGTGTGCGCAAGGGGGGAAAACGGGCGTCATTATAGAGAATCCTGAGCGCCGACGAAACCGTTTGCGTCGAAATAAAATCCGCGCAGAGGTTTAACAATAGATGTGACCTCTCTCTCTAATTTGTTGCCAAGTGGCGCAAGTTTACGCAAAATGCCGCTCATTCAATGGCAAACCTTATGATTAACATGGCTACAGCGCACTGAGGCAATTGACGTCGCAGAGAATTAACTAATTGAAAAAATTAAAGATTAATTATCTGCTCATCGGCATTGTAACGTTGCTGCTGGCAGTGGCCCTCTGGCCTTCTATCCCCTGGTTCGGTAAACCCGAAAACCGTATCGCCGCCATTCAGGAGCGGGGGGTGCTTCGCGTCAGTACCCTCTCCTCTCCGCTCATTTACAGCGATATCAACGGCAAAACGATTGGCCTCGACTATGAGCTGGCCCAGCAGTTCGCTGACTACCTCGGCGTTAAGCTCGACATCACCGTTCGCCAGAATATCAATCAGCTGTTTGACGATCTCGACCACAACAACGCAGACGTGCTCGCCGCGGGGCTGGTCTATAACTCCGAGCGCAGCAAGAACTACCAGCCGGGCCCGACCTATTATTCCGTCTCCCAGCAGCTGGTGTATCGCGTTGGCAACCTGCGCCCGCGCTCGCTGGAAGGGCTTACGGAGCAGCAGCTGACGATCGCGCCGGGGCACGTGGTGATTGAAGATCTGCGCAGCCTCAAGGAAAAGAAATACCCTGACCTCAGCTGGAAGGTTGATCCGAAGCTCGGCACCAACGAGCTGCTGGAGCAGGTGAAAGATAAAAAGCTGGCCTACACGATTGCCGATTCGGTGGCGATCAGCCTCTTCCAGCGCGTTCATCCGGAAATTGCCGTGGCGCTGGACGTGACCGATGAGCAGCCGGTGACCTGGTTTAGCCAGTTGGATGACGATCAAACCCTTTCCGCCGCCATGCTGGATTTCTTCAACACCATTAATGAAGACGGCACGCTGGCGCGGCTGGAAGAGAAGTACCTCGGCCACGGGGATGACTTTGACTACGTTGATACCCGCAGCTTCCTGCGCGCGGTGGACAGCGTGCTGCCGGACCTGCAGCCGCTGTTCGAGAAGTACGCCGAGAAAATTGACTGGCGGCTGCTGGCGGCGATTTCCTACCAGGAGTCGCACTGGGATACCCAGGCCACCTCCCCGACCGGCGTACGCGGATTAATGATGCTGACCAAGAATACCGCACAGAGCCTCGGCGTCGTTGACAGGACCGATGCGGAACAGAGCATCAGCGGCGGCGCGCAGTATTTGCAGGATATGATGACGAAGGTGCCGGAAACGGTGCCGGAAGAGGAGCGGATCTGGTTCGCCCTGGCGGCCTATAACATGGGCTATGCGCACATGCTGGACGCGCGCGCGCTGACGGCAAAAACCAAAGGCAATCCCGACAGCTGGTCAGACGTTAAGCAGCGCCTGCCGCTGCTGAGCCAAAAGCCGTGGTACAACAAGCTGACGTACGGGTACGCGCGCGGGCATGAAGCCTACGCCTACGTTGAGAATATCCGAAAGTATCAGATAAGCCTGGTGGGCTATCTGCTGGAGAAGGAAAAAGAGGCGACCGAGGCGCAGCAGATCGCGCAGAGCTACCCGGTGGTCTCGCCGGACGAAGTTAATCGTCCTTCAGCTTCAATTCTGCCTTTTGTTGCTTTTTCTGCTGCCGACGCATACGGAAGAAATCACTTAATAGCCCCGAACACTCTAGTGCAAGCACCCCGCCGATAGTCTCCACCTGATGGTTCATTCCCGGATGGCCGAGCACGTCCATTAGCGAGCCTGCCGCGCCGGTTTTTTCATCCCGCGCCCCGAAGACCAGCGTACCGATGCGGCTGTGCACCATCGCGCCGGAGCACATGACGCACGGCTCAAGCGTGACGTACAGCGTGGTTTCAAGCAGGCGATAGTTTTGCAGCACCAGGCCGCCCTGGCGTAGCGCCATGATTTCGGCGTGCGCCGTAGGATCGTGGCGGCCAATCGGGCGGTTCCACCCTTCGCCAATCACCTGGTTGTTATGAACCAGCACCGCGCCGACGGGCACTTCACCCTCGTCCCAGGCGCGCTGAGCCAGCGCAAGCGCGTGGCGCATCCAGTATTCATGATCGTGTTCAGTGGTGGACAAGGGCAGATACTCCAGTTCAAAGCGGGCGGCATTATACACACCCGTTCTGGATAAGACTATTCGAGTTGCTGAAGATCGCCCTGCGGCGTGACGCGCCAGCGGTGCTGGCAAAAGTTGAGCAGCGGGTTGTCCTGCTTGCTGTCGCTGTAGCCGCTGTAAAGGTTCAGAGGCGCGCCGATGCGCTTCTCAAGCTGGACCACTTTCTCATGGCCCAGACAGCGCAGGGTGAGCACCCAGCCGCCGTAGGCGCGGGAGATCTGGGTGGCGATGATGTTTACGCGCGGCAGCCAGGGCGTATCAAAATAGACCCGATCCACCAGCGGCTGCGGCGAGCCGGTAATCAGCCAGATGTCCGCATCGTTCGCGTTGAGGTAGTCCGTAAGCCGCTGCTGAACCACGGGAAACGCGGTCACGTGGCCGCGAAACCACTGGACAAAATCGTGTTCAAGCTCCTTGAGCCGGGCTTCGCTGTGGCCAAAGGTGCAGCCCCACAGCAGCAGGCTCATGGGCCAGCGCGCGGCGCGGCCCAGGATCAGCAGCCCCGCGCCGATAAAGGGTAAGAGAGGCAAAACGAGCAGCGCGTTGAGCGGCTGGCGACGAAGCAGGTAGCGTATGAACGTGCCAAACATATCCTGCTGATGCAGCGTACCGTCCAGGTCAAAAAAGACAACGCGACGCTCGTAATTATTCAAACCTTACTCCTCTGGATCGTTGAACCCTATTAGCCAGGTAAAGAAGAACCCGGCGATTACCGCAGCCAGATAGCCTAGCAGATAGAGCGCAACTTTTCCGGTGACGATGGTTAATGCCAGCGGTAAACCGGAGATGCCAAAGGTGATCACGGTCGCCACCTTCCAGTAGCTGATCAGCGCCCCGCCCACCGCGCCGCCGAGACAGGCCGCCAGAAACGGTTTCCCCAGCGGCAGCGTCACGCCGAAAATAAGCGGCTCGCCAATTCCGAGTAATCCGACCGGCAGCGCGCCCTTGATCACCTTTTTCAACCGCGCGTTACGGGTTTTCATCAGCACCGCTATCGCCGCGCCCACCTGCCCTACGCCCGCCATCGACAGAATAGGCAGCAGCGCGTTGTAGCCGTGAGCCTGTACCAGCTCGACGTGAATGGGCACCAGCCCCTGATGCAGGCCGGTCAGCACCAGCGGCAGGAAGGAGCCTGAGAGCACGGCGCCAACCAGCAGGCCGCCGCGATCGATAGCCAAGGACGCGCCGTGGGCGATTGCCTCAGAAATCCAGCCCCCGAGCGGCTGCAGCGCCACAATCGCCACGCTGCCGGTGATCAGCGTCGTCAGCAGCGGATTGAGGATCAGCTCAATCGAGCCGGGCAGCACGGCGCGCAGCTTTTTCTCAATCCAGCACATCAGAATGACCACCAGCAGCACCGCAATGACGCCGCCCCGGCCCGGCTGAAGCGCCTCGCCGAACAGCGTGATCTGCGCGAGCTGCGGGCTGGAAAGAATACCGGCCATCACGCCGCCCATCGCCAGCGAACCGCCGAACACCTTCGCGGCGTTAACCCCCACCAGAATGTTCATAATGGCGAACACGGCGCTGCCGAAAATGCCCAGAATGCCGAGCAGGTTAGGATACTGGGTGGCGAAGTCGCCGACGATATCCGGGCGCTTGAGGATATTGATAATCCCGGTGATCAGCCCGGAAGCGATAAACGCCGGAATAAGCGGGATAAAGACGTTTGCCAGCTGGCGCAGCGCGTCGCTCATCGGCGCTTTGTATTTCGCCTTTGCCTGGGCCTTGACGCGGTCGGCGTCGTCAACGGAGGCCGTCACTTCACCGCCGGTCATCAGCGCCCGCATAGCGTCGACGACCTGCGCCGCCTTGCCCGGCCCCACAATCAGCTGGTGCTGCTGGCCCTGCTTGACGTATCCGCTCACGCCGGGAAGCTTTTTCAGGCGAGCCAGATCGAGGCGACCGTCGTCATGCACCTCAACGCGCACGCGCGTCATGCAGTTTTCCAGACGCTGAATATTCTTTTCTCCACCGATCCCCTGAAGGATGTCGCTGGCGAGCGCTGCTGTCTTGTCCATAAACGCCTCTGTTAGTTTTCTAACGCTGCTCTTAAGAATCCATTATGTGCAGCAAGCTTGGCCCGCGCGGCCTCTGCGTTCAGCCCGCTTAAAATCATCAGAATCGCCGGTTTTACGTCGTTATCGGTGAGTTTAAGAGTCGATTCAGCCTCTTCACGGCTTGCGCCCGTGGCCTCGACCACCATGCGGCAGGCGCGGTCCACCAGCTTGACGTTGGTGGCCTGCATGTCGACCATCAGGTTCTGGTAAACCTTGCCGAACTTCACCATCGCACCGGTGGAGATCATGTTGAGCACCAGCTTTTGCGCGGTTCCGGACTTCAGGCGCGTGGAGCCGGTCAGCGCTTCCGGCCCGACAACCGGGGAGATAGCAATCGCGGCCACCTGCGCAATGGGCGAGCCCGGATTGCACGAAATTGCCACCGTGGTGCAGCCGGTTTGGTTGGCGTACTCCAGCCCGCCGATGACGTACGGCGTGCGCCCGGAGGCGGCCAGCCCTACGACCAGATCTTCCGCCTTCAGGTCCAGCGCCTTCAGATCGTCTTCGCCGAGCTGCCTGTTGTCTTCTGCGCCTTCAACCGCTTTCAGCAGCGCGCCAGGACCGCCGGCAATGAGCCCCACTACCAGCCCGTGCGGCACACCGAACGTTGGCGGACATTCGGAAGCATCCAGCACGCCGAGACGTCCGCTGGTGCCCGCGCCCATGTAAATGATGCGCCCGCCCGCTTTCAGCGCTTTTGCCGCGGCATCGACAGCCTTCGCCACCTCAGGTAATGTCTCTTTTACTGCCTGCGCGACCAGCGTATCCTGTTGATTAAAACGGTTTACCAGTTCCAGCGTGGAGAGCGCATCCAGATCCATGGTTTGTGGATTACGCGTTTCGGAAACAAGGGAGCCTAGATTCATCTTTTTTACCTCGAGAATTTTTAATTCATAATAATCGCACTATAATGGAATATAAAATTCATTCAGGCGAGCAAAATCCGTATTTGCGCAGGCAATCACATTTTCGCCAGGAGACCGTATGAACTGTTTAATTCGCATTCGCCAGCGTTATCCGGGTTTTGCCCAAAGCGACAAAAAGCTGGCGGACTTTCTTCTTTCGCAGCCCGATCGCGCGCGTCATCTCAGCTCACAGCAGCTGGCGAGCGAAGCCGGCGTGAGCCAGTCGAGCGTGGTGAAGTTTGCCCAGAAGATCGGGTTTAAGGGTTTTCCGGCCCTCAAGCTGGCCCTCAGCGAGGCGCTGGTCAGCAACCCGAATCCGCAGTCGATGCCGGTTCATAATCAAATCCGCGGCGATGACCCTATGCGCCTCGTCGGCGAAAAGCTGATCAAAGAGAACGTGGCGGCGATGCACGCCACGCTTGACGTCAACAGCGAAGAAAAATTACTGGAAAGCGTCGCGATGCTGCGCGCGGCGCGGCGCATCGTGCTGACCGGAATAGGCGCATCCGGCCTTGTGGCGCGCAATTTTGGCTGGAAGCTGACGAAAATCGGCTACAACGCCATTGTTGAACACGATATGCACGCCCTGCTCGCCACCGTTCAGGCGATGGATCCTGACGATCTGCTGCTGCCCATTTCCTACTCCGGCGAGCGGCGGGAGATCAACATGGCCACCGATGAAGCCCTGCGCGTGGGCGGTAAAATTCTGGCCATCACCGGCTTTACGCCCAATGCGCTGCAGCAGCGGGCCACGCGCTGCCTGTACACCATTGCCGAAGAGCAGGCCACGCGCAGCGCGGCAATCTCGTCCACCAGCGCGCAAATGATGCTGACGGACCTGCTGTTTATGGCGCTGGTACAGCAGGATCTGGAGCACGCGCCGGAGCGTATTCGCCACAGCGAAGAGCTGGTAAAAAAACTGGTTTGAGCAACGAATGAGCGTATAATGCCCGCCCTGTTTGTGATGTTTCTGAGAATTTCCTGATGGCGCTGTTAATCACCAAAAAATGCATCAATTGCGATATGTGCGAACCCGAATGCCCGAACGAGGCGATTTCGATGGGTGACAGCATTTATGAGATTAACAGCGACCGCTGCACCGAATGCATCGGCCACTATGAGACGCCGACCTGCCAGAAAGTGTGCCCGATTCCCAATACCATCCTGAAAGATCCGGCGCACGTCGAGAGCGAAGAGCAGCTGTGGGATAAGTTTGTCCTGATGCACCACGCGGACAAACTCTAACTTTCGATAATCACCGTCGCGCTGGCGTAGTGGCGTTCATCCGCGATCGTCACATGGATGTGATTCACGCCCAGTTTCTCAGCCAGCTTTTGCGCCTCGCCCCACAGGCGCAGGCTGGGTTTTCCCAGCTCATCGTTAAAGACCTCAAACTGGTTAAACGCCAGGCCGTTGCGGATCCCCGTCCCGAAGGCTTTTGCCGCCGCCTCTTTTACGGCAAAACGCTTTGCCAGAAAACGCACCGGCTGCTGATGCGTTTCCCAGATGGCCCATTCGCTGTCGCTCAGCACGCGTCTTGCCAGGCGATCGCCGCTGCGGGCGATCACCGCCTCGATGCGGGCGATTTCAACAATGTCCGTGCCTAAACCCAGAATGGCCATTACCGACGCGCTTCCTGCATCAGGCGCTTCATCTCCGAGACCGCCTCTTTCAGACCGCTCATCACCGCGCGGCCAATAATGGCGTGGCCGATGTTCAGCTCGTGCATCTCCGGCAGCGCGGCGATGGCCTTGACGTTGTGGTAGGTCAGGCCGTGCCCGGCGTTAACCTTCAGGCCCAGGCTTGCGGCATAGGTCGCGGCTTTGGCGATACGCTCCAGCTCTTTCGCCTGCTCTGCTTCGGTTTCGGCGTCGGCATAGCAGCCGGTGTGAATTTCAATGTAGGGCGCGCCCACTTCCGCTGCGGCTTTGATTTGACCGGCGTCCGCATCAATGAACAGCGACACCAGGATACCGGCATCGGCCAGACGTTTGCAGGCGTCGCGCATTTTGTCACGCTGGCCCGCCACGTCCAGACCGCCTTCGGTGGTCACTTCCTGACGCTTCTCCGGCACCAGGCAGCAGAAGTGCGGCTTCGTTTCGCAGGCAATCGTCAGCATCTCTTCCGTTACCGCCATCTCCAGATTCATGCGCGTATCCAGCGTCTGGCGCAGGATGCGCACGTCACGATCGGTGATGTGGCGACGATCTTCGCGAAGGTGAACGGTAATGCCGTCGGCGCCCGCCTGCTCGGCGATAAACGCCGCCTGTACCGGATCGGGATACGCCGTGCCGCGCGCGTTACGCAGCGTGGCGATGTGGTCGATGTTGACGCCTAACAGTAATTCAGCCATGACAATCCTCGGTTTTCTTTTCGATTCTGTAGTCTAACGTTTCGGTACAAACTGCCTGAATAATTCGCGGCTCTTTAAGGGCTTACCGCCAAGATACGGCTTGAGCGCAATGCGGGTAAAGCGTTTTGCCGCGCGCAGGGTGTCGGCGTCGGGAAACTCCCGTTCATACAACGCCCGCAGATGGCGCCCGGTAAAGGTGCTGTTATCCACCACGACGCTGGCGATAAAGCCTTTCTCTTCGCGATAGCGGTAGGTCATGGTGTCCTCGACTTCGTCTCCGCTCCCCGCGCAGTGCAGAAAGTCTACGCCGTAGCCCAGGTGGCCGAGCAGCGCCAGCTCAAACCGGCGCAGCGCGGGTTCAGGCGTGCCCACAGCGCCAGCCAGCGACTGTATACAGTGAAGATAATCGAAGAAAAGTTCAGAGAAGCGCGTCTCATGTTCAAGCACGCGGGAGATAAGCTCGTTGACGTAAAGGCCGCTGTAGAGGGTGATGCCGGAAAGGGGAAGCGCCAGAGAGACGGCTTCGGCGCTGCGCAGGGTTTTGACATCCCCACGCCCGCCAAAGCGAACCAGCAGCGGCGTGAAAGGCTGCAGTGCGCCTTTCAGATTAGAACGTTTGGAACGTGCGCCTTTTGCCACAAGACGCACGCGACCCGACTCTTCCGTGAAGACGTCCAGCATCAGGCTGGTTTCGCTCCAGGGACGACTATGGAGAACGAAGGCACGCTGCCAACCTTCCATTATACGCGTCGTCTTGCGTTACTGGTCTTCGCCGTAACCGAGGCTGCGCAGCGCGCGCTCATCGTCGGCCCAGCCAGATTTCACCTTCACCCACAGCTCAAGGTGAACCGGCGCTTCGAACATCTCCATCATGTCCTTACGGGCTTCGATACCGATAGTTTTAATCTTGGCGCCTTTGTTGCCAATCACCATCTTCTTCTGCCCTTCGCGCTCAACGAGGATCAGGCCGTTGATGTCATAGCCGCCGCGCTCGTTAGTCTGGAAACGTTCAATTTCAACGGTCACAGAGTACGGCAGCTCGGCGCCCAGGAAACGCATCAGCTTTTCACGGATGATTTCAGACGCCATAAAGCGCTGGGAACGGTCGGTGATGTAGTCTTCCGGGAAGTGATGAATCGCTTCCGGCAGATGCTTGCGCACGATGCCCGCGATGGTATCGACGTTCAGACCGGTCTCTGCGGAGAGCGGGACGATATCGAGGAAGTTCATCCGGCTGCCCAGCCACTGCAGGTGCGGCAGCAGGTCGGCTTTTTCCTGGACGTTGTCCACTTTGTTGACCGCAAGGATCACCGGCGTTTTGCCATCGCGCAGCTTGTTCAGCACCATTTCGTCGTCCGGCGTCCAGCGGGTGCCTTCCACAACGAAAATCACCAGCTCTACGTCGCCGATTGAGCTGCTGGCCGCTTTGTTCATCAGGCGGTTGATCGCACGCTTCTCTTCCATATGCAGGCCTGGGGTATCGACGTAAATCGCCTGATACGCGCCTTCAGTATGGATACCAACGATGCGGTGACGCGTGGTCTGCGCCTTGCGCGAGGTGATGGAGATCTTCTGCCCAAGCAGATTATTCAACAGGGTGGATTTGCCAACGTTCGGACGTCCGACGATGGCAATAAATCCGCAATAGGTTTTTTCTTCGCTCATTCCAGCTCCAGCATTTTTAACGCCTGCTCGGCGGCAGCCTGTTCAGCCTTGCGACGGCTTGAACCTGTGCCCACCACCGGTTCACTCAGGCCACTGACCTGGCAATGGATGGTAAATTCCTGATCGTGCGCTTCGCCACGGACCTGCACCACCAGATAAGACGGCAGCGGCAGATGACGGCCCTGCAGGTATTCCTGCAAACGCGTTTTCGGATCTTTTTGCTTATCGCCCGGGCTGATTTCGTCCAGACGGGTCTGATACCAGTTAAGGATCAGTTTTTCTACGGTCTGAATATCGCTGTCCAGGAACACGCCACCGATTAACGCTTCAACCGTATCGGCAAGGATGGATTCACGACGGAAACCACCGCTCTTCAGCTCACCCGGACCGAGACGCAGACATTCACCCAGCTCAAACTCGCGCGCGATTTCCGCCAGCGTATTTCCACGAACCAGCGTCGCGCGCATGCGGCTCATATCCCCTTCGTCCACGCGTGGGAAGCGGTGATAAAGCGCATTGGCAATAACAAAACTTAAAATTGAATCGCCTAAAAACTCGAGGCGTTCATTGTGTTTGCTGCTGGCACTGCGGTGGGTTAATGCCTGTTGCAACAACTCCTGATGAGTAAAAGTGTAGCCCAGCTTCCGTTGAAGCCGATTAATTACGATGGGGTTCATGCGATACCAATAAATGAATGCGTCAAAAATGCAGCACACGAAACCGACCTGAGAAAACCAACGCGGTTTCGTGTGCCGTGGCACCTTTTCTGTTCAGTGCCAACCTTAAACTTCGGGGGAATATTCTATACACAACGACAGGGGATGTCGTTAGTTCAAACAGATTTATCGCTGAAATAATTCGCATAGCCGCAAATAAATGCGGCTATGCGTTCAA
>AGFT01022102.1_pt1 | contig 17100 bp, 8 predicted proteins | sample 305848 | NCBI WGS metagenome assembly AGFT01 (sample SAMN02954282, study PRJNA62043) | ant fungus garden metagenome | biome: terrestrial; feature: Atta colombica fungus garden; material: fungus garden; isolation source: Atta colombica fungus garden bottom | host: Atta colombica | place: Panama...
ACCGGGACGTCCTCGCTGAAAGTCCGCTGAGACGGCGTGGTGTCCTTGTGCTTCGTGCTATCGGCTGGCTTATGGTTGTCGGTATCGCCATGATGTTTAGTATCAGGCGTATCGACGTCGTAGCTGCCCTTGCTCTTCTTACCGAAGCCCGGATCCGCTAGCGTATAGGAGATGTTGTTACCCGCTTCTTTCTCATCGCGGGTCACCACGGACATTTCGTCCTTGTTGGTGTTAATCTCGCCGGTGGTGCCTTTGCTGGTAACGTCGCCCACGGAGATGGTTGACTTCTGGGTTTCGTTACGATGGATCTCGTCCACGGTATCGACGTAGATGTTACCTGACGGGATACCCCCTTTTTTGCCCGGTACGCCGCCGATGCCAATCCCGCCGCCGCCGTAGAGGCCGTCCTGCTCGACGGAATCGTCCAGGGTTTTGGCGTTGATGTTGCCCGCAACGTCGACGGAGCCCGTCCCGTCCTGAGAGATAATATTGGCGCCGGCCATGTTGAGGTCGCCACCGGTTTTCACGTCCAGCTGTCCGGTGGTGTTAATGCCCGACTGCTTGGCGGTGCTTGACGAGTCGTAGGCTTCAGAGCCACCGCCAGCGTTAACCGCACCGGTAGGCATAACGCCTTTGCCGGAGATCGCCACCCCTACGGATGCACCCCAGTTGGCGCGCTCGTTGTCGGTGTGCTTGGTATCCTGAACGGAGTTGATGGTCATGTCGCCCGCTACGTCAACATTGGCGGTATTCGCGTCAATGTTGGCACCGGTCATGGTCATGTCGCCGCCGGTCTTGATCTTAACGTCGCCACCGGTGATGGTGCTGTTGGTGTAGCTGGTGGTGTTACCTGTACCTGTCTCGGTGCTGCCGCTGTAGTCGAGGGACGCGCCGCCGCTTACGCCGGAAAGATCCACGCCTACACCTGCCGTAATGCCCCCGGAATGCTTGTCGGTGGTATTGGTATAGCTTGTAGTGGATTTCGCCGCGTTCATGTTGACATCGCCGCCTGCGTTGATTTCAACGTTCTGGCCGCTGATATCGCTACCGTTCAGCGTGGTATCTTTCTTGGTGTTGATCGATACGTTGTTCGCGCTGATATGGTTGATATTTTCCGCAGTTGACGTGGTGTTCGACTTCGATTTGGTTGAACTACCGCCAATGGTAACGGACGCGCCCGCCAGATCGTTGAGCAGGATATTGGAAACATCGCCCCCGATTTCTGCAAGCGTCGTGGCCGCGTTGGCGGACTGACCATCGGTTCCTTTTTCAATCAGGTTACCGGACTTATCAATGGTGTCCGCGACGGTGCTGTGGACCTCACCGGAAATGCCAAACGTGGTTTCCTTATGGGTAGAGGTATTTTTACTCTCGTCCAGATATTTGGTGGTCGCGACGTCTTCAGCACTGATGTTCAGTGAGTCACCGGCGCGCAGATCGGCCCCGCCGATGTCGGCGGTTTTGCCCGCTTCGATAGATCCAGACTTATCGAAATTGATGGACGCGTTGGTATTCTTCTTGGTATCCGTGATGGACGAATCTTTGGTGGAGTTAAACTCCAGGTTGAAGCCAGCGAGATCGGACACTGGCGCACGGCCAGGTTTTTTACCAATCGCAGAGGTATCGGATTCACTGCCCGGGCTAACGTAATCACCCTGAGTGGTCTCCGTGTTGCCGCCGCTCATCGTGCCGTAGCTGGTATTGACCGACTGGCCGCCGCCGTTAGCGCCTGCGCTGAGGGTAAACTCGCGCGAGCTGGAGTGCTCTTCTTCGTGCGCAACGTCCTGGGACGTTTTGATGGTCACGTCGTTTTCAGCGCTAATGCTGCCTGTTTGCGCATTATAGGTACCGCCTTCCATCACCACATCTTTCTTCGCGTGGATGTCCATGTTACCGCCAGCGGTAACGTTTGAACCCACCGCGGTGCCGGTGGTGGTCTGCGTATCGGAGAGCGTGAAGTTAAAGGCGTTTCTGACGTCGTTATCGATAGTGCGTTTAGCATCGATTTCGTGCAGATCGTTGAACGTGACGTCACCCTCGGTGGCGTTCATGCTTACGTCTTTACCGGCGGTAATATCGGACGCGTTGGAGGTAATGGATTTAGCCTCCATGCTGATGCTGCCGCCTGCAGTGACGCCATCATCAAAGGCATGAATAACCTGCTCGCCGTTCTCAGCATGACCCACGCTTGCGGTCATGTTGATATCACCGTTTGCGGCAGACATGTTGATGTCGCCGTCAGCCTTAATTTCGGCGCCGTTGTTGTTGATATTACCGTTGGTGCTGGACATGCTGATGTCGCCGCCGGAGGTAATACCCGCGTTCATCCCGTTGCTAACGTTGTTAATGTCACCGTCTGAAACCAGCGTCATGTTGCCGCCGGAAGAGATGGAGCCATTGGTGTTGTTAATGGAGTCGGCATCGACGTTCATATCGCCGCCAGCATGGACGGTGGCGGTTCCGCCGTTAACGTCGCCGGACTCCATTTGGCGCAGCGTTTCAGGGCACAGGTAAATCACCGGTACCAGCACGTCTACGCCGTTGACGGTCTGATTAACGTACCAGACGATATCGGAATTCAGGTTGTCCATCTGGTCTTTGCTGAGCGGTTCACCCATAACCAGCCCCAGCGCGTTGTCTTTTGCCGCAACGCCCGCGTTATCCATCAGCGCCTGAACCAGCGCGTCGCCCTCAAGGCCGTCACGAATGGAGAAGAAGCTGCCGACGGAGCTGCTGATTTCACGACGGATAAGCTCAGAGGTGAAATAGTTGTCCCCGATAACGTTAACGGGCTCTTCAGGGTTGTAGCCCACCTGATCGAAGAAGTAGTCAGAACCGGTATAAGCGTTCTGATCGATCATTGACGGACGGGTTTCGAAAATAGGAACGATATTGTTCTTTGGCCCCGGATAGGCGGTGCCATTTTTCTCCGCTTCGGCGGTTTTTTTGAAGTCGGTTGAGACTTCAAACATGCCCGGGAGAGACACCAGATCCTTGATGGTCGGCATAGGGCTGATGCCCATCGCAAGCTCATCAATGGTTTTGGTGTTTACCGCAACGTTAAAGTCCGGGGTAATGGTATCAACCGTGTATTCGCCAACGTCAATATCGCTGATGTTAGCGTTGCTGTTGATTTCGCCCGAACCGTCAATACCGTTATCCAGCACGCCGCCGTTGTGGGTGAAGTTTCCGCCAGCGGTAATTTCACCTTTTTCCTGCGGCACGTAGTAGGTTTTCTTGTCCTTCAGCGCCTGGCCGTCAGAGGCCGTGACCTTTGCCCACTGTTCGCGCATCTTGCCGTAGCCGGTAGTTTGCCAGGTTTCGCCAAAGATGCCGATCATCATGCTGTTAAACAGAGTGGATTTGTTGCCTTGCATGACAACCGCGTTATACCAAATATCTTTCTCGGTATCCTCATCACCTGTTTTTGAAGCAGCGCTACCGTTACCGAATTCGAAATCGAGGAACTGATATAACGTAGTGAAATCCCAGGTGCCTTTATGGACTGATGCTACTTTCCATTCATATGCAATGAAGTTACGGTCGTATTGATCGCCTTCTAAAGGAATCTGGAGGTAATCATATAAAGACATCTCGCCATAGCGTGGTGTGTTATGCAGGTTACCGGTAATGGTGATGTCTTTTGCTGCCTGAATCAGTCCACCCACGTTGGTGACTTCATGGGTATCATAAATATCACGCTGGTTGATATTGATATTGCCACCCGCACTGATTTCAGCAAGCTCGTCCAACTTCAGCCCCGACGTGACTATCGGCATATTGAGCGCGATCCGCGTGTTAGACTTAGTCATCACGTTTTCAATAGTGTCGTATTCTGCATAAGCCGACTGTGAACCCGTAACGCCAACCTCATCCCCGGTATAGGTGCTCTCATTTTTCAGCACTTTAGCATCGAGATTGACGTCTTTTTCTGCACGAATAATACCGGCGCTGTTCCAGATCTCATTGGCGATGATCGAAATATCGCCCATGCTTAGGATGTTGCCGCCATACCCGTTAAGGACGGTGCCGTTGCGCGCTTCCAGGTTCATATTACCCATCGTCCACAGCAGGCTGCTGCCGTCGTTGGTAATATCGCTGGCCTTGATAGTCAGATCGCCTGCGGAAATGATAGATTTTACGTTCAGGAAATAACCGTCCGCGTTGACGGTCATATTGCCAACGGATTCGACGTTGGTGTTGTTAATGAAATCGCCGTGGGTGGTGATGTTCAACGCGTGTCGGGCGTTGATGTCGCCGTTATCGTCGCTCAGCATCAGGCTGTTATCAACTTCCAGGTTAAGGTCATTGCCCGCCTGAATGACGCCGTTGTTATTGTTGAAGCTGGTGACGTCGAGGCTCAGATCGCGGTCGGCGTTAATCGCCGCGTTCAGGTCGTTCTGCAGGTCCTTCGCCTTAACGATGACGTTTTTACCCGTGATGACCGCATTGCCGGTATTTTTGATCGCCCCTTTTTCAACGTTCAGCGCGACGGTCTTGCCGCCTGCCAGCGCGGAGTCGCTTGCGTTGTTCAGGTTCTGCGCCACGTTCAGCGTCAGGTTGTTATCCGTCGAGACAATCGCAGCGCCGTTTTCGTTGGTCACATTGTCCGCCGTGACGGTGACGTTTCCGCCCGCGACGACGGCTGAATCCGTGCCGCTGTTGGTCAGCGTATCCGTAACCACCGTCAGCGCACCGTCCACGGCCTGGATAACGCCGCCGGTGAGGTTGGAGAGGATCCCAAGGGCGTTCAGCGCCGCGTTCATGCCCGCGGTAATCACGGCACCGTTGGCGTTGGTTAGGGAATCCACGTCTTCAATGGTTAAGTTACGCAGAGCCATCAGAACACGATCGCTGCCGTCGTTCACCACGGTTTTGATATGGCGAAGGATCAGGTCGGTGCCCGCCTGAATGATGCCGTTGTTAGCCAGCGTGTTGCCGCTCTGCAGGGTGATGCTGCCGTCGCTGAGGATCACAGAATCGTTGTTGATCGCCTTCACGCCGTCCAGCGTCATATTGCCGGATGCCAGTAAAGCCGCATCGGTGCGGTTGTTCAGGGTATCGACGTTGGTCACGCTAAGCGTCTTGCCCGCCTGAATCACCGCGCTGTCGCTGTTGGTCAGCGTTTTGACCTTATCAATCGTCATGCCGGTGCCGCTCACAATCGCAGCATTTTTGGCGTTGGAGAGGGTGGTGATATCCATCAGCGCCAGCGCGCCGTCGGTAACGATCTGAGAGGCTTCGTTATTCAGCGTGTCGAGATGTGCAATCGTCAGGTTGCCGCTGCTGTAAAGGGTGGCATCATTAACGTTGTTCAGCGTGCTGAGGCCGTCCAGAAGCAGCGTGGTCGCCTGAATACCGGACCCATCGTTGGTCAGCGTGCGGGTGCCGGACAGATCCATCTCGCCCGTCGCCAGCATCACCGAGTTGCCGGTGTTGTCGATGCTGGCCATGTTGGTCAGGCTAACGTTTTTGCCCTGGATCCAGCCTTCACCCTCGTTCTTCAGGGTAGTGGTATGCGCGCCGTCAAGGGACAGGGTTCCGTTCGCGAGGATCTGACCGCCTTTGGTATTGGCCAGCTCTTTACTGACGTTCAGCGCCATATCGCCCGCCGCGCTCAGCGTGCCGCCGCTGTTGCTCAGCTTCGCGGTTTTCACCTGAACTTTCTGCTTGGCGTTTACGGTGCCGCTGTTGTCGAGCGTTGCGTTGGCGTCAGAGGCGGTCAGGGTGACGTTAGCGCCTTCAATCTTGCCCTTGTTCTTAACGGATTTGCCTTTCGCGGTCAGGGCAACGTCTTTCTTATTGCTGATGATGTTGCCGCTGTTATCAACGTCGCCGTCGGCGTTAATTGTTACGTTGGCATTGTCGCCGCTGATGGTGCCGGAGTTGGTCAGGTCGCCCGTGCTGGTGAGCTGAAGTTCTCCTGCCGTAACGCCCATGTTTCCATTGTTGTTCAGGGCGCTCGCGTTCATGACCAGACGCTTATCAGCGAAGATGCGGCCTTCGTTATCGAGGCTGCCAACGTTGATGGTCTGGTTGTTTGAAGCGTACAGAATACCGCTGTTTTTCAGCGAGCCGGAGGCAATCGTCACGTCGCCCGTCGCGCTGACGGAGCCGCTGTTTACGAAGGCATCTATCAGGGTGAACTGCAGCGTGCCTTTTTTCGCCAGGATATCGCCGCCGTTGTTATTCATCTTGCCTGCGCTGATCTGAACATCACCGCTGTGGCTAACCACCTGCGCGTCAGAGATTAACGAGGTGAACGGCACTTCCACGCCGCTGACTTTGACGACGAAATCGCCGTTTTTCAGCGACACAACGCCACCGGCGATAACCTTGCCGTTCGCATCCAGCGCCTGCAGCTTGCCGCTCAGGGTATATTCGCCCGCAACGTTGATCTGGATCGCCGGGATGGTGGTGGACGTATTTTTGGTGACCAGTGAAGCCGCGTTTTGCACCAGCGAGCTGGCATCAATGCGGATGGTGCCGCCAGAAGAGATAACGTCGCTATTGAGCGTAATGCCCGCCAGCGCGTTCAGGACGACGTTGCTTTTCGCCTGCACGCCCGCGGTGGATTTGTTGAGGGTGATATTTTTACCCGAGAGCGTCAGGTTTTTATCGCTCGACAGGCTTGCCAGCGCGATGTCACCGTCCGCGTTCACGTCCAGATCGCTGCTGGCAATAATCCCGCCCGCGTGGCGCACGCCCGCACCGGATTCGGTACTGATCAGCTGAATTTTTCCGCCGTACATGGAGCCCAGCGCGCTACCGTCGATAGCCACCGCCGGGCCTTTCCCGTCGCCTTTGCTGCGCACGGTATGGCTACGGTTAGCAAGATCGTAATCGTTTTGACCCGCCAGCACCTTAATATCCGCGCTGCCGGCGATTTCGCCTTCCAGCTGCGCGCTGCGGCTGACGATGTCAAAGAAGCTTAAACCGTCGGTGTTGATCCCCTGTCCGGTGACGGAGACCGCGCCTTTTTCTACGGCCAGCTTAAAGGTACCATCTTCCTTCGCCTGCACTTTACCGGTGCTCAGCGTCAGGCTGTTGGCGTTGATGGTGGTAGCACCGTTAACGCTGATGCCGTTTTCGTTGGCAATAATAATGTCGGCCTTTTTACCAAAGACCTCCATCGTCCCGTTGATGTAGGACGCTTTAGCCCCCGTCACTTCACTGATGATGGCGCTGGCTTCGTGCTGGAGCTGGGCGTTTTTAACCGCATAGCCGCCAATTTTCGTGACGCCATCCTTCATGCTGTTGTTAAAGATCATCCCCTGCTTATCAACGTTAAATTCGTTGAATTTGTTCATGGAGATGCCTTTCCCGTTAGGGTCAGCAATATTGACAACCGGCGTACCGTTGGCCGCCTGGCCCATGGTTGGGCCATTTTTCTGACGCGTATCAGGCGTTGTCGCCGCATCGGCAGTGGCCGATAAAATACTGGCTAGCGACAAATATAATGGGCAGAGACGCTTATGCAAATTGCTGGCAGTTATGCCGCCACCCTGTGTTTTTTGTTTTTCATAATCCTTCCCTTTTTAGAAATTAATTTCCGTTTTGTAATAAACCACCGTGTTATCGATGGTCTTATCTTCCATGGAGTCTGGTTTTTTGACGGGCCATCCAGCCGTAATGTAGGAAGTGAAGTGGCTGCCTGTTGCCTTGACGCCAACGGATGCGCCCATCATGAATTGGCTATCGCAGGTGTTAATTCCGTCGGGGCAATTATCTTTTGTGAAACCAAAGTCGTAGCCGAGATAAGGCGTGAGCTGGTAGATACCGGCCAGGCCAATATCGAACGGGAACTGAAGGCTGTTTGCGATCCACGCGCCGCTGTCGCTCATCACGTTTTCATCTTTAAAGCCGCGAACGGTATATTCGTCGCCCAGCGTGACTTTGGCATCGCTGACCAGGGTGTCAGGCGTGTACTGGAAGCCGCTGTTTAATTCGTAGGTCATGCCAAGGCGGCCAAATTTAAACAGCGGGCGCGTCCATGAGGCGATGCCGTTATATTTCACGTAATCGACGTCGAAGCCGCTGAGATCGTCATCGCCGTTGCTGGCTGAGCCAAACCACGGCGTCGACGCGGTGACGCTCAGATCGCCATAGAACCAGCCGCCGCCCACCGCGCCAACGTAGGTGAGGCCGGAAGCCAGAGAGGTGTACGTTTTTGAGCTGACGTCGATTCTGGCGTTTTCGATACCGTTATAGTTATCGCGACGTTCAAGTTTCACCCACGCGCTGGTTTTGCCCGTCGCGCCGCGAACAAGCATGCGGCTGACGCGCAGCGAGGCTCGCTCGGAGGTGCCGTCAGAATCATAAATACCAAATCCGCCGTCGATCCCTTTTTCATATTCGGATTTGTAGTAGTTGGCATCAAATCCCCAATAGCCCAGCGGCACGCTGTAGCTAAATGACCACGAGTCCTGCTTGTCATTCTCGTTTTTGAGGTTGTTCCAGGAGTAATAGGCGTTAAAAATATCGTTCAAACCGGCGATATTTTTGGCGGTCAGGCTGCTGTAATACTGCTGCCAGCCGTCAGCGGCATTCCCGGAGTTATTTAAACCCGCCGCCACGTCGAGCGGGAATGAGGGTTGGCGAATAAGGTTGAGATCGGAATAGCCGTTAATGACCGAAGGTTCAACGCTGATGTTGTCGCCGCTTGATACGCGCATCAGGTTTTCAACCATTTGGTCGATATCCTGCATATTCAGAATGTTATCTTTGGCGAAAGGATAGGCGGTAAACAGGCGCGTTTTTTCGCGGAAGGTCGGTTCATTACCGTCGACCTTAAAATCGCTAATCTTTCCCCACAGCACGCGCAGCTTAAGCGTGCCGCTTTTAATATTGCCGGGCTCAATGCTGATTAAGGTCGTGGCATAGCCGCGGGAAATATAAAAATCCGTTAACTCTTTAACCAGATTAAATATTTCGGCTTTGCCCAGGCTTTTATTCAGATACTGCTCAACGATGGCCTCTCGCTGCGGAGAATCCTCAAAAATCGTATCGTTGAGGATCTCGATTTTGGTGATAGTAAATTTCCACGTGGAGTCAGCCGGAAGTGAAGAAGAGGCATCTTCGCCGCGCAGGGCGCGCTGCTGCTGAAGAAGCGCTTCCGTTCTTTTGGCCTCTTCAATCAGAAACTGATTGCTCTGGCGCTCCAGGCGGTCAAGCTCCTGCTTGTTCTGAACGGAGGGCAGGGTAGCGGCATGCGCCACCTGCAGCAGCGGCAATAAAAAAAGGGCTGTTTTAGTAAAGGACATATAACGCATTTCTCTCTCCCTGAGCGTTAATAAAGAACCATGGTGTAAAGAACCGCGCCGACGACTTTGCCGGGGGTCAGGGTTTTGCGATCCACGCCGTCTTCGACGTAAATTTCTGCCTGATAGTTTTTGGTGAGCGTGGGCGAAGCCGTGTACTTCTTCTCCGAGCCTAATTTTAACGGGGAGGCGGTGGCCGTTTTTTCGTACAGGCGAATGCTAAAATTGCCGGCATAACCTTCACCGCTTTCAACGCCAATCAATCCCGTCAGCGCGCCAAACGGCAGCTTATTTACGGAGTCAAAGGTCAGCCCGACCGTCGTTGTCGAGGGGCAGCCAACGATAATGCTGAAATTTTTTTTATCGCCTTGCTTTGTGCTGCTGTTTTGAAAGTCGGCGATGCTGTAGGTGCCCAAATCGATGCTTGAAGACGACGGATAAATTGAGCATGAACGGGTGACGACTTTGATGGCGGCACCAAAGCTGACTTCCATAATCGGCAGTTTTTCGCTGGAGTCCGCCGTCGGAATCACCGACGCCTGAGCGACGGTGCCGGCAGGAATGTAGCTTTCACCTTCGCTCAGGCTGCCAATCTGCACGAACTCAACCAGCACGGTGCTGTTCAAGACCGAGCAGCCAGATGAGCAGGTTGTCGGTGATCCTGAATTACCCGGGATCCACGAGGATGACGTCTGACCGGGCCAGCGCACGCGGATACCAATCCCCGGAATTTCCGTCACGTAAATATTTTGTACCTGTGAGACGACGTAGCTTCGCGTAAAGGTTGAGTGCCATGTGGACTGCGTAGACCCGTCGCACTTATAGCTGACGTCCGGCACCGGGTAGGATTTGCTCCACAGCACGGTGCCCACCACGCCCTGTTTTGCCGGGTTGAGGGTGATAGCATCAGCGATATTTAACGACGCGAGTGCGGTAGTGCGCGAGCAAAGCGCGGCATAGGCGTTATTCCCTGACAAAGTAAAAAATGCAGCGGACAGCACGATCAGTGCTGCCGTAAAAATCCGTTTCATGGTGTTGTCTCGCTACTGATACAGGTTATTTCAATGGCTTTAAACGACTCCTCCGCCGATCCCTTGTCCTCCGCATTCAGGTGCGAATAGCTGGCACGACACTGCGCGGGGCGTTTATTCTTCTTCCACTGAAGGGTAAGTTCGTTTTTGCCTTCTTTGAGCGCCACCATCGCCAGGCCGTTTTGGCCCACCATGCCGATGTTGTCTCCCGTTTCATTCAGCACCGAGGCGCCGAACGGGATAACCTCGCGAGAAGGCTGTACGAAACGCACAAAGCTTTGGCTATTGCCCAGGGTGTCCATCTTGATCAACACTGCCGCGCCGGACGTGGGCACAATGGTTCGGTGGGTATCATCAACTTCGATGTTGTAGGCGGTGCCTTTCGGGTCGGCGTAGACGTCGTTGTATTTGTAAGGCACCAAATAGCTCACGATGCCATAGCCGTTATCCTTGATGAGGGCCTGAGAATCAGGATAAACGCGCGATCCCTCCGCCCCTTTCGCCTCAACGATGCCGATGGTGTCAGAGAGGGTAGGGACGAAGTTGACCCCGCCCTGATGCACAACCATGCCGCCGTTCAGGTTAACGCCGCCCATAAAGGAATCCCTGGACTGGCTATAGGTCATGCCGCCGGATGCGCTTTCGCCGGTGTAAGAGAGGTTCATGCCGAAGTTGGTTTCCGGCGTGTTGGACTGGCTGAAATAGCCGCCGAAACCAAACTGCGAGCGCTCGCCCGCGGAACCGTTTAACGAGGTGCGGAAGTTGGCTTCATCGCTGTTGTAGCTGAAGTTAGCGCCAAGGTGCGCCTGCTTTTCGTAGTGGTGGCCGAGCGGCATGCTCATGTTTAAATAGATCGTATTTTCGTGGCTGCCGTCATCGTTATCGGTTCGGCCCACGGAAATCCCCCAGGTCGTCACGCCGAACTGGTTGTTATAGCCCACCACGTAGTTCGACTTTTCGTTATACCCGCGCTCGTCATTCCAGACGTTACCCACGAACCCGCTGAGGTAGAAACTCCCCCAGCCTGCGGGCAGCATCTGGTTGATATTGGCTTCCAGGCGCTCGCGATAGCGCTGCGGTAAGTAATCCTCCTCGCCGGATTCCAGCGCGCGCTTGAGGCTAACGGCATCGTTCAGGGAGTAGTAGTTCGAGCTTGAGTAGCGATAGCCAATCAGGCTGAAGTTGGTACCCGTGTTCGGCAGGGCTTTGGCCAGGCTGATGCGCAGGCTCATGTCGCAAAACGTACCGCAGTCCCCTTTATCAGGCTGGCCTTCAAAGTGGGTAAACGAGCGGGTGACGTCGATGCCTAACGCCCCCAGCGAGGTGTTGACGGCAAAGCCGGTCATCAGCGACGCGTAGTCACCTTCGAAGGCGCTTTGTCCGCCGACATACCCGGTGAGGTTGTTAAACAAGCCGTACTGGAGCGTGCCCTCAATGGCTTTCGGATCTTCTCGCAGCCAGGTGTCACGGATCTCGCCGGTGGCGACGGAGTAGCGGTAATAGCCTTCGCGCAGCAGCTGCGGCACGCTGGAGTAAGGAACAACAAACTTCGACTCTTTGCCGTTCGTTTCTTTAACCGTAACCTCAAGATCGCCGTTATAGCCGGTGGCGTAGAGATCGCTTATCGCAAATTCACCCGGCGGCACGACCTTTTCATAGATGGTGTTGCCGCCCTGCTTGATGGTTACCGTGGCGTTGCTGTTGGCAATGCCGCGCACCACCGGCGCGTAGTTACGCACCGAGTCTGGCAGCATGCGATCGTCCGTTGCCAGACGAACGCCGCGCAGGGCGGTCGTGTCGAAGAAATCACCGGTGGTATTGAGATCGCCCAGCACAATCTGTGACTGGATGGGGGCAATGGCTCTTTCGGCATAGGCCTGAATGTGCTGTATGCCGGAGTTATCCGTATCGCTGCCCGATGACAGGCTGTCATAGGTCGTAAAACGCCAGGCGCCGAGTGAGAGCGTGTTGTGCACGTTGCTGTAGATGTAGTGCGAGTTGTCCTGCGTCGGGCGATACCGCGAGCTGGTGGCGCTCAGCGTATAGGAGGACATCAGCGCCGGCACGCCTTCATCCCACAGCTCAGGGCTGACGTAACCGTCAGGCGTGTTAAGCAGCATCACCTGCGGGATGGTCACCTTGAGCTGCTCTTCATCCTGATCGTACTCTACCGTCGCGCCGTTAATGAGCTCGGGCAGAATAATGCACTCATTTTGTTTCCAGTCTGGCGGCAGCTTCGAAATGTCGACGTCAAAGCGGACGATCATTTCCGGCTTCATGCAAACATTAAAGCCCTGCTGATTGTCCGCCGCGATAAAGGTTAACGGCCAGGTATCAATGCGCTTGAGGTTACTGTAAACCTCAAGCTTATAATTCCCCGGCTGTACTCTTGCGGCACCGTCATACTGCGAGAGATCGATACCGCTATCATAATATTTCATAAACCCATGTGAAAAACTGATGGGTTTATTCGTGTTTTCTGCCTGCGCAGTCGGTGAAGCCAGAGTAATAGAAATGACTAAACTGCTGATTGACAGCAGATTATTATTAGTTTTAAACAACATCGACATGCAACCGTCCTGGTGTATATCTTTATTATTAGAAGTTATAGGTTCGTTTGATATAAGCACCGAGATCGGTAATATAATTGTATTTAAATATACCTTTACCCTGAACGGCATTAACCTGCGGGAAGTGATAGATGAGCGTGCTGTAAGGCGCAATCATTTGGCCGTCAATCATCACGTCTTTACCCTGCGCATCGGTCAGCCAAACGTTCGTCATGCTCACGTGGAAAGGGGATTTGTTGGTGCCAACGACGTCATAACCCTTAGCCGTTTTCCTCAGCTCCCAGGTTAACTTATCCGCCGCTTCCATAGGATTGCCTTTCAGTCCTACAGGGCGATAGAAGAATTTAATCAGCGTCCTGAATGCCATGGTGAGCTGGTTTTTATCGGCATCTTCTGGCGCTTCCGGTGGAATATCCAGCACGTTTAGCCACAGCACGGTTTCGCGATCTTTAGGGTATTTCGACACCGCTTCATCCGTCTGGAAAATACGGAATACTTTACCCTTTTGCGCGTTGATTCTGGCTGCAGGTGGGTTAATAAAGAAAGGGAGTTGCTCTTTGGCCACGCCGTCGGACTTATCGGTGCTGGAAAGCCAGACCTGGACCAGTTCAGGCGTTTTGCCAATATTATTAATGCGTAACGTTTGTTCTTTTTCCCCGGCGTTGAAGGCAACGCGGGTGGTTAAAATTTGAATGGTCGCACTGGCCGTGAAGGAAAAGGCCAGAGTGATAATGAGAACAGAAGATTTAACTAAACTTTTTAACATCTGGCCTAATCCTTTAGGAGAAAATTAGTGGGTAAAACGGCTACGCACTATTACTGGTATTTAATGGAGTACACGACGTCAGTCGTCACTTTACCTGCGGTAGCTGCACCGCCGGTGGCTACGTACTGTGCCCAGTAGTCAAATTTCGCGGTATTACCGGAAACGGTAACGGTTTTCGCGTTATTGTTAGCGGTATTCAGGTTCAGAATGGCTTTTGTAGAATCCAGTAAACCGATTTCCACTTTGTCTGCGCCGCCGGACGTTTTGGCTACGGAGTTTTTCAGGTTACCGGTGACGGCGTTAATGTTGGTGCTTTGTGCCAGTTCGAAGAACACGCTGGCAATTTTCCCATTGGTGCAGTTAGCGCCGCTTAATTTGATGAAGAATGGCGTATCGCCCGCGCGCTGGCCGTCCGTTTGCAGAGCAGTTGTGCTAATAGAAGGCAGGTGTACGGTAAAGTCAGGAGAAGCAGACTCGCCTGATGCATCGCCACCGGTAATAGTACAGGTCGCATCGCTGATGGTGCCGTCAAAGGTAATGGTGCCGTCTTCCGCCGCGGCTGCGGTGCCAATAGTGGATAAAACGGTCAGTAATACAAATTTAGACAACTTTTTCATAACAATATCCATATAATATTTTTGGGATATGGATTGTATAGATTTAATAACCCTTGCTGCTATCAGACAGCCCTAAATATATTCTTAATTTCGAGTCGTTATATTTAATTAAATTATGGATTAATTTTTTAATTGTGAGCAAATTCCTATATATAGTACATCGTTCGCCTCGATTTTTTATGAATTGATATTTGGTGTAAATAATATTCCTGGTGCGAATGCTTGTCTGTGCATTAGTAGGAATTCAGAGTTGATTTATCACGATGAGTGTTAACTTGAATCTTAAGGCCTCAGGCGCTAGCATTAGACTCAAAGCAGTAAGGACATCAATCCCTTCCTCGTCGGGTTTAACGACGCGGAGGGGATTTTTTTTCATCTTTTATACCGTATCGACTCTACATGAGGTCAGGACATGAGCACTTTAGGTCATCAGTACGACAACTCTCTGGTATCTAACGCGTTTGGTTTTTTACGCCTTCCGATGAACTTCCAGCCGTACGACAGCGACGCTGACTGGGTCATCACCGGCGTGCCGTTTGATATGGCGACCTCGGGTCGTGCCGGCGGGCGCCACGGGCCTGCGGCCATCCGTCAGGTGTCAACCAACCTGGCGTGGGAGCATAACCGCTTCCCGTGGAACTTCGACATGCGCGAGCGCCTGAACGTGGTGGACTGCGGTGACCTGGTGTACGCCTTCGGCGACGCGCGTGAAATGAGTGAAAAGCTGCAGGCGCACGCGGAGAAGCTGCTGGCGGCCGGGAAGCGGATGCTCTCCTTCGGCGGCGACCACTTCGTCACTCTGCCGCTGCTGCGCGCCCACGCGAAGCATTTCGGCAAGATGGCGCTGGTGCATTTTGATGCCCATACCGATACCTACGCCAACGGCTGCGAGTTTGACCACGGCACCATGTTCTTCACCGCGCCAAAAGAAGGCCTGATCGATCCAAATCACTCGGTACAGATCGGCATCCGTACCGAGTTCGACAAAGACAATGGCTTCACCGTGCTGGACGCCTGCCAGGTGAACGACCGCGGCGTGGACGACATCATTGCGCAGGTGAAGCAGATCGTGGGCGATATGCCGGTTTACCTGACCTTCGACATTGACTGCCTGGACCCGGCCTTTGCACCAGGGACCGGCACGCCGGTGATCGGCGGCCTGACCTCCGACCGCGCGATCAAGCTGGTGCGCGGCCTCAAAGATCTGAACATCGTCGGCATGGACGTTGTTGAGGTGGCTCCGGCTTACGACCAGTCCGAGATCACCGCGCTGGCGGCGGCGACCCTGGCGCTGGAGATGCTGTACATCCAGGCGGCGAAAAAAGGCGAATAAGCCTACGCGTCAGGTGCTGCTGCGCGATGCATGCGCAGCAGCGCCTCCCTTCCGCCAGCGGCGGAATAACCATCGATCCAATCCGCATCAAAACCCCATCCAAAACTAAGCGTTTGTTAACATTTTCGTATCATTTGGCTGAAGATGTTCGGCAAATCCCCGGTTAATAATCATTAAAGCGATATTTACCCTGCCGGTACGGAAATAATAATACGTCACGGCAGCGCAGTCTTGCCTTGCCGTAATGCCCTCATTGTATTTTCCAAAACCGAGTAGAAGCATTTTATTTTCAGGGAAGTGATTGTCACCCATCTAAAATGGTTCACAGGTGAAACTCGTTGTTTTATAGACATAAAAGTGAATTTAGTTTCACCTGTGAAACACCTTATCCGCGCACATTAATAGTTTTTAATGAATAAAAAGAAAAGAAGTCAACTGCGTTTTATCACATCACAGTGACATTATAAAAACGTATTCATTCACGCCTGAATAATGAAAATTTCATATCGCTGCATTTTTTCGTGATCGTTTGCACAGTTAGCTCATTAAATAGCATCTATTTAACAAAATCGTCACATCGGCGCTTGACGAAACATTCATCGCTTTTATATTGACCGTATTAAATAAGAAACAGAGTTTCATATATGAAACAAAAGCCTGGAGGATCGCGATGAGCTGGATAGGCGTATGTGACGCAGAACAAGTACAGGAAGATTTCCCTTTTAGCGGCAGCGTCGAGGGTAAAGAGATCGGCGTTTACCTGATCGACGGCGAATATTACGCGCTGGAAGACGTATGCCCTCATGCCTATGCGCTGCTGAGCCAGGGCTTTGTGGAGGATGGCAAAGTGGAGTGCCCGCTGCACGAGGCGGTTTTCGACGTCAAAACCGGCCAGTGCCTGCACGGCCCCGGCGGCCGCAGCCTCAACCGCTACCCGGTTCGGGTCTTTGAAAATCAAATCCAGATTACCTTCGTCGAGGAGACCGTGGCATGAGCGACACCCTGAACTTCAACCCGGCGCTGCCGGAAAGCCGCCAGTTTGCCCCTCCCGCCGAGGGCGGCAACGGCGCGATCCACAAGCCGGGCGAATACACGAACCTGATCTGGCAAACCCGCAGCCGCGAGCCGGAAAGCTGGGAAGTAAACCTGATTGCCGCGCTGGAAGCACTCTTTGAGCAGGGCGCTGAAACGCTGCCGGATCTGGTGAACGGACTAAACGCGGTACGCATGCACGACCAGCAGGGGGAGCCGTGGAGCGACGCCAGCTTCCAGGCATTCTTACAGGTTAACGGCTATTGAGGGCAAGGCGATGACGACGACCGTACAAAACTATCTTGATAAAGGCCTGCGCGGCCTGTGGTATCCGGTACTGGCGAGCTGGGAAGTGCAGTCCGCGCCGGTGGGCATTACCCGCCTCGGCGAGCAGATCGTGGTCTGGCGCAACAAAGACGGCCGGGTGCAGGCGCTGGAGGACCGCTGTCCGCACCGCGGGGCGCGCCTGTCGATGGGCTGGAACCTCGGGG
>AGFT01029241.1_pt1 | contig 16903 bp, 16 predicted proteins | sample 305848 | NCBI WGS metagenome assembly AGFT01 (sample SAMN02954282, study PRJNA62043) | ant fungus garden metagenome | biome: terrestrial; feature: Atta colombica fungus garden; material: fungus garden; isolation source: Atta colombica fungus garden bottom | host: Atta colombica | place: Panama...
TCCGTCAGCACGTACTGTACAAAGAAGCTAAAATTAAATAATTTTAGCCTTCCTGTACTGAAAAACCCCGCAACTGCGGGGTTTTTTGCATTCTGCATCTCAACGGAGGAACCATGCCTGAATTACCCGAGGTAGAGACCAGCCGCCGTGGCATCGAGCCGCATCTGGCTGGTGCAACAATTCTTCATGCTGTCGTTCGCAACGGTCGGCTTCGCTGGCCGGTCTCCGATGAGATCCATGCCCTGAGCGATAAGCCTGTTCTCAGCGTTCAGCGGCGCGCTAAATACCTGCTGCTGGAGCTTCCTGACGGCTGGATTATCATCCACCTTGGGATGTCCGGCAGCCTGCGTATCCTTACCGAAGAGCTCCCGGCGGAAAAGCACGATCACGTTGACCTGGTGATGAGCAACGGCAAGGTGCTGCGCTATACCGATCCGCGTCGTTTTGGCGCGTGGCTGTGGACGAAAGAGCTTGAAGGGCATAGCGCACTGGCGCACCTGGGGCCGGAGCCGCTCTCTGACGCGTTTAACGCAGAATACCTGCAGCAGAAGTGCGCGAAGAAGAAAACCCCGATTAAGCCCTGGCTAATGGATAACAAGCTGGTGGTTGGCGTGGGGAACATCTACGCCAGCGAATCGCTGTTTGCGGCCGGGATCCATCCCGATCGGCTGGCCTCTTCGCTCTCGCCGCAGGAGTGCGCGCTGTTGGTCAGAGTGATTAAGGCCGTGCTGCTGCGCTCGATTGAGCAGGGGGGAACGACGCTTAAGGATTTCCTGCAAAGCGACGGCAAGCCGGGCTATTTTGCGCAGGAGCTGCAGGTCTATGGTCGAAAAGGGGAGCCTTGCAGGGTGTGCGGAACGCCGATTATTGCGACAAAGCACGCGCAGCGCGCGACGTTTTACTGCCGCCAGTGTCAGAAGTAGGGCCGTTGCAGGCCGGGCAGGCGTCGCCCGGCAATCAGACGGCTACTTTAGCTTTTTCATTAACGCCTGGTGAACGTTAGCCGGCAGGAAATGGGTCACGTCGCCCTGGTGCCGCGCAACCTCCTTCACCAGCGAGGAGGAGATGAACGACCACTCTTTCGACGGCATCAGGAACACGCTTTCCAGTTCAGGCATCAGGTGGCGGTTCATGTGCGCCAGCTGCATTTCATATTCAAAGTCCGCCACCGCGCGCAGGCCGCGGATCAGAATGTTGGCCTGCTGGGCGCGAGCGAAGTTGGCCATTAGGTCGCTAAACCCGACCACCTCAACGTTTGGCAGATGCGCAGTGGCATCCGTCGCCAGCTGAACGCGCTCGTTCAGGTCAAACATGGGTTTCTTGGAGGGGCTGGAAGCAATCGCCAGAACCACCTTGTCGAACATGCTCGCCGCACGGGTGATGATATCAAGATGACCGTTAGTGATCGGATCGAAGGTACCCGGATAAATCGCTTTTGTGCTCATGGCTCACGTTTTCTCTGAGTAGCCGCGGCACAGCGCCCACAGCTCGGTGTATTTGTTGAAAGTATACTGGGCATTTACCACTGCCAGTAACCATCCCTGCTTGCCGTCCAGCACGCCGCCGCGCAGCAGCAGCGTTTTCAGAAACGCGCCCAGCGTATGGGTAAAGATACCGGTCAACGAGGCCTTCTTACCGCGCTGGTGACGCTCCTGCGCCCACGCGGTGGCGTAGTTAAGCTGCTTGCGCTGGAAGCTGGCAAAGTCGCGGCAGGTCAGGTGAAGCAGGTCGCCCGCGAGCGGGATCACCGCCGCGCCGTCGCTGGTCAGCGATTCATGCACCAGATTCTCGTTGTAGCGATAGCGCTCGCGCTCGTAAAGGCGCGTAACGCGATCGGGATACCAGCCGCTGTGGCGCATAAAGCGGCCAAGGAAGTAGTTTCGACGCGCGATGCTGTAGACCGCACCGGGCTGCGGGGCAGCGAGAACCGCCTGAATCGACTGCTTCAGCTCCGGCGTGATGCGCTCATCGGTGTCGATCATCAGGACGTAATCGCCGGTGGCGTAAGACTGCGCGCGCTGGCGCTGGATGCCGTAGCCTTGCCAGTCGGTATCAGTATAGACCTTTACGCCCGCGGCTCGGGCAACGTCTACGGTGTCATCACCGCTGCCGGAATCCAGCAGGACAATCTCGTCGGCCCAGGCGACGGAGGCCAGGCAGTCCGGCAGCAGGTCGGCGGCGTTTTTGGCGATCATCACGATCGACAGGCGCGTAGGCATCAGTGGCTCCGCTGGGGCAGATAGGGTTGCAGAAGCTGCAGCAGGCGGGTCAGCGCGCCCTGGTTCTGGTGCAGCACTTCGACGGCATGGCGGCCGTACCACAGGCGGTAATCTTCGTCGGTGAGAAGGGTGGAAACCTCTTTCACCACCGAGTCCGCATCGGTCACGGTAATCAGGCCGTCGGCCTGCTGCAGCTTGGCGCAGATGTCTTTGAAGTTAAACGTGTGCGGCCCCATCAACACCGGGATGGCGTGCGCGGCAGGCTCAAGCGGGTTATGGCCGCCGCGCTCAACCAGGCTGCCGCCCACAAACGCCAGATCGGCAATTCCATAAAGGAGCATCAGCTCGCCCATCGTATCGCCAATCACCACCTGCGTGCTGCCGGAAGGCACTTCACCGCTGCTGCGCAGGGTAAAGCTGAAGCCGCCCTTCTGCACCATCTCACGGGCATCTTTAAAGCGCTCCGGGTGGCGTGGTACCAGAATCAGCAGCAGATCCGGAAACTGCTCAAGCAGCCTGCGGTGCGCCTGGAGGATAATCTCTTCTTCGCCGTCGTGGGTACTGGTGGCAATCCACACCTGACGGCGCGGGGCCCACTGGCGGCGCAGTGTTACCGCGCGGGCAGCCAGCTCGGGCGTGACGGAAATATCAAACTTCAGGCTGCCGGTCACCGCCAGCTGGTTGCGTTTAAGGCCAAGGGCGATAAAACGCTCCGCGTCTTCTTCGTTCTGGGCGGCAATCAGCGTGATTTTGCCCAGCAGACGACGCATCGCTTTCCCCAGCTTGCCGTACCCTTTCGCCGAGCGCTCAGAGAGGCGGGCGTTGGCAATCACCAGCGGAATTTTACGGGCGTTGAGGGCTGAAATCATATTGGGCCACAGCTCGGTTTCCATCACGATCACCAGCTTAGGGCGAACGGTGTTGAGGAAGCGGTTCATGGCGCAGGGCAGATCGTACGGCAGGTAGACGTGATGGACGTCTTTACCGAATGCGGACATCACGCGTTCGGAGCCGGTAGGCGTCATGGTGGTGACGGTGATCGGCAGTGACGGGTAGCGGTGGCGCAGCGCGCGCACCAGCGGGATCGCCGCCAGCGTCTCACCGACAGAAACGGAATGCAGCAGTATTCCCTCTGGCGCAACCTTGTTTTTACAATATCCATAACGCTCGGCCCAGCGTTTTCTGTAAGCGGGAGCCTTCCTGCTACGGAGGAGCAAGCGCAGCCAGACCAGCGGTTGTATAAGGTAAAGCAAAGTGGTGTAAAGCAATTCCAAGGGTTCTATCCGTTTTTATGTTTCGGCGGGCAAATTCTAAGCATTTAGCGGTACTAAAGCTATCTCTTTGGCTCTGTTGCCTGCGCGGAGGCGTCCAGAGCGGGCTTTGCCGCCAGACATTGGTTAATGGCGCTATACACATCCGCGACGGCGATCCGGCTGATGCCGACCTTTTCATCATCTGACACCAGCACGTGATGCAGTGTGCTGTCCTGCATGGGTGCCGCGCCGTCAACGTACATTTGACCGCCGTAGAGCCCAACGGTTGGCGTTTTCAGGGCAACGGCGATATGAAGCGGGCCGGTATCCCCCACCACGAGGCAGGTAAAGCCGGCAATTTTGGCCGCCAGCTGTATAAGGTTAGTCGTTCCCGCCAGATTGTGAACGCGCGCTTGTGGGCTCGACAGGGCATCAATAATGCGCTGGTTGAGCGCCTTTTCCGCGTTTGCGCCGATCAGCGCGATCTCAAGATCGGCATGCTGCGCTAAGAGCATGTCGATAACCTGAGCGAACTTTTCCACCGGCCAGCAGCGCTCCAGGCTCGATGCGCCAGCGTGTATGCCGACAACCCGTTTTTCTGGCCGCTCCGGCGTGAAGGGCGCAGGAATAAACATCTCTTTCGACGGCATATCGATGCCAATCGATTTCAGAAGCTGCGCTTTTTGATCGATGAGATGAATGTTGCCCTGCTTTCGGTTATCAAAATGGGCGGACAAAAACCGCGCCAGCGCGAAGTTTTCCTGGCCCTGATAGTCGTTGTAATAGACGTCCTTGAAGATATACGTTGAGCGGCCGAGCGAGGCGGCAATGATGTCGTAAGGCGTGCGGGAGTGAAGGATAAACGTGGCGTCGACTCTGTGCTTGCGCAGGAATCCGGCCAGCTTCAGCACGTCGTTCGCCTTTCCGTTCCAGTAGAAGATATCCGCGAACAGCTCGCTTCCCGCCGCGAGCGCGTCGTTGCGCTGGTTCATTACCAGCAGCAGCTTTGCGTCAGGCCAGCGCGCTTTTAAGGCTGCGATCGCTGGCGTATTGAGGATGAAATCTCCGAGGGCCGTCGTCGAGAAGATCGCGATGGTTTTCAGCTTATCTTCGGGTGAGAAACGCGTGATTTTTTTCACGCTGTAGCCGGTGGCTTTCCACAGCGTCAGAAATACGCCTGCGGCTACCTGTTTTGCAACTTTGCTCATAACTCTCCGTTGCCGTTGTTCAACGGCCCGCGTACCTGTTTAATTATTCAACATTTTCTTTAAGCGCAAGTAACGGCGGCCAAGGCGCCAGCGCAGGCGTAAATCGTGAGCGTTAGTCCAGATGAGTTGCCAAATCCCGCGCTCGAAAAACTCGCGAATCAGGGACTTTTGTTTTCTTTGTCTTTCATCTCATCGATGGTATGGATAATGCCCAGACCCTCTTTTGCTATCTGCCAGCGACAGGCTTTGATATCGCGCGTTTTATCGGCATAGCGCCTGTTGATGGCATCCAGCATTTCGAGAATTTTCATATAGTGGTGCGCAGAGCGAATCAACGTGTCGTCGGTATCGGGCTTATGCGAGACGGACTCCGAATGGATGTAATAATCGTAAAACGTTTTCTCCGTGTACTGCACCCGCTCGGCGGCAAGTAAAACTTCCGTGGTCCACGGGATATCCTGATGGCGCAGGCCGGGCTCAAAGGAGAAATTCATCTGGCGGATAAAGGCCAGCCGGTAAATGTTCAGCCAGGTGACGTGCAGGAACTTACGCGAATCCAGCGCGCGCTTTAGCCAGACGTGGCCCGGCAGCACCGGCGTTGAAGAGAGCCGGTCGGTAGGGAAGATGGGCTGTGGCTCGCGGCGATCTTCGTAGACATAGCGTCCGTTGCACGTTGCCACATCAAGGCCGTTCTCTTCAGCCATGTTCAGCAGCGTGGTGTACATGTCGGGATAAAGCTTGTCGTCGATGTCCGGGAAGGTCACGTATTTTCCCGATGCGACGGCCAGGCCCGTGTTGCGCGCAACCGACACGCCCTGATTGGGCTGGCTAATGACCTTCATATTGCTGAATTTCGTCTGCCACGCTTCCAGGATTGCCAGGCTGGAATCGGTGGAGCCGTCGTTCACCATGATCATTTCGACATCGCTAAGCTGCTGCTGCTCAATACACCTGAAGAAGGCATCGAGAAACTTTTCACCGTTATACACAGCGGCCACGATGCTTAGTAAAGGTGCGTTAGTCATATGAAACCTATTAATAGACAATGGGATCGTCAAGTTAGCGATGAAGGTTGCGATATTCTTCGCATATCGTGTTGACGTCGAATCGCGCAAGCTGAGTGGTGTCGATTGCCGGCGGACGATCGTAGATGCTTCGCATCGTCCGGGCCAAATCGTGGCTGTTCAGCTCGCTTAAGCCCTGCTGCAAATCACCGGTCAAAATCTCGACCGGGCCTCCCGGACAGCGGGTACTGACCACCGCGGTTCCTAAGATGAGCGCTTCTACCAGCACGTTGCCAAAGCCTTCGCTGTCCGAGCTGACAACCAGCAGGCGCGCATGCTTAATCCACGGGAGCGGGTTGGTCTGGAATCCTTTGAAAAGCACCCTGTCGCCGACGCCCGAACGCGCGGCCAGTTCCCGCAGACGTGCCTCCTGCTCAGCATTTCCCTGACCTAGCAGCACCAGCGGCGCGCTTATGCCGCTTTCTGCGTAAGCTTCAATCAGGCGGTCGTGACGCTTTGCCGCGTGAAAGCGGCCAACGTGAATAAGATAATCTTCGCCCGCCATTTCGCAGGGTGCCTGCGCGTTTTCCCGGATAGCGTCAAGATCGAACGGGTTGTAAATCGTACACAGCTTTGCAGGCGTAACGTCAAATGCGTCAATCAGATCCTGCCCCACGGCGCGCGACACGCCGACCACGCGCTGCTGCTGATAAACGCGCTTAATTTTTTGCTTTTTAAGCCAGCGGGAGAGCCCGGCTTTGTTGCCGAGGTAGGAGGCGGAGAACACGCCATGCATGCAGAACCAGAGGTTGTGATGTCTCAGATGCTTGCTGCGCGCCACGATGCGATCGGTTTTGTGCAGGTTGGATAGCACCAGGTCGAATTTGCCCTCCTGCTCCGCTTCGGCGATGGCGCGGTCCAGCTGCGCGGCCCGACGCGAGAGTTCGGTGAGCTTGCGCCACGGCGTCCGGCAGCGGTCCGCGATAACGCGGTAGTCCAGCCCTTCCGGCAGCGGGTAGGCGCAAACGTCCCTGAGTGAGAAAAGCGAAACGCGGTCGCCTTTACGAATAAAGTTCTCCGCCAGCGTTAACACCACTTTTTCCGCGCCACCGCCGGGCAGGCCATCAATGACGAGCAAAATTCTCATTTTTTCTCCAGAAGTGCCTGATAAAAAGCAACCAGCTCTGTCGACAGGCGTTCAGATGTGCAGCCCATAATGCGCTCCCTGGCGCGTAGCGCGGGATCTGAGCCTAACGCGCGGGCAGGTAACGCCATCACCGCCTGCGTCAGCGCGCTAACGTCCAGCGCGTCGCAGACGTAGCCGTTGACGCCCTGCTGGATAAACTCGGCGCCGCCGCAGCCCGTGCTGGTGATGACAGGCAGGCCGCAGGCCATCGCTTCCAGAATGACGTTAGGGAACGGATCGTAAAGCGTGGGCAGCAGCAGGCCGTCCGCCATCTGGTAAAACGGCAGCGTTTCCTGCTGAACGCCAAAAAAGTGGACTCGCGCTTCGCAGCCCAGCGCTTTCGCAAGCTGCTGGTAGCGCGGCTGGTCTTTATCTTTGCCAACGACCAGGAGATGACGATCGGTCGGGGCAATCGCCTGAATCGCGGCGCTGAGGCCTTTGCGCTCAAAGCCGGAGCCGACAAAAATCAGGCAGCTCGCCTTCTCGGGGATGCGCCACTGCTGGCGTAGCGCCTGCAGCGCCTCTTCAGAAGGCGGCAGAAAGCGCTGGCTATCAATGGCGTTATAAATGACCCGGATTTTGTTCTCAGAAATGCCAAAATCCTCGACGATCTCGCGTTTAACCATCTCGGAGTTGCAAATCACGCCGCGCAGCTCGCTGGCGTGATACATCTCTTTTTCCGCCTGAATGACATAGCGGTGATAGCGATCGTTGAGCAGGCGCTTTTGCTGCCATGCGGGCAGTATACGGCAGCGCTGCTCAAGCCATCGGGAGTGAACGCCATCGCCTGCGCGATACAGATCGCAGCCGGGAATACGCTCGTGGCTTTGAACGAGGTCAAACTGCTCGGCCTGCCATAATTTTCGGGCGGCGTGGGCGAAACCGCGCTCGCGGCTGATTCTGCCCCACTTCATCGGGTTACAGATATGGATGTGCCACTCGGGCTTGACCGGGCCGTCCCACTCGCGGGTGATCACGTTAAGCTCAAGATCCTGAGCGTCCAGCGCTTCGAGCGCGCGCGAAACGAAACGTTCAGCGCCGCCGTCCGGGCGGTACTTTTGTCTGACGATCGCCAGGCGATATTTATTCATGTAACAACCTTTTCGCCGCGTCAATCACGACGGAAGCGGGGATCAAATCCAGATAGCGTTCGCTGGTGCGGGTATCAATGTCGTCGGGATCGGGAAGCTGCCCGTAATCCCCCGCCCAGATAACGTCTCCTTTGGCCTGCCAGGGGCGCCAGAACGTCAGCTTAGACGGGCCGAACAGGGCGATGAGCGGCGTTTGCAGCGCGGCCGCCATATGCATCGGGACCGAGTCGACGCCAATAAAGAGTGAAGCATGGTCGATGAGTGCCGCCAGCTGGCGCAGCGTTAGCTGTCCGGCGAGCGTGAGCGTTTTATCGTTTTGACAGCCGGAAAGGATAGTTTCGACCATCTGGCGCTCCTTCTCGTCCGGACCGGATGTGATGACCACGCGATGACCGGCATCGGTGAGCGCCCGGATAACTTCGGCCATTCTCTCTTCCCGCCAACATTTGAAGAACCAGCGCGACGTCGGCTGAACGACAACATAGCTGCCCGCATTTTCAGGCAGCAGAGACTGACAGAACTGCCAGTCATCTGGCGTGTAGGCCATGGTGGCGGGCGCGGTGCGGGTGTCGATGCCCAGCGGAGCAAGAATGGACAGGTTTTGCTCTACGGTATGCAGGCCAGCGTGATCCTCGGTAGAGACGAGATCGGTATGGCAGGCTTTCCACAGCGGATGATTACGTTTCGGGAAGGCAAAGCCAATGCGCCGCGGCGCGCCGGTAAAGCGCGTGATAATGGCGCTGCGCCACTGGTCGGCCAGGTTGAGCACATGATCATAGCGCTTCTGGCGAAGCTGAGAGAGAAGCTGCCATTCCTGGCTAATCTGGAAGCGGACCCCCTGCTTTTTCCAGCGGCGGTCGATGGCATAAATGTGGTGGATTTCGCCGTAGGCTGACAGCATACTCCGGGTTTCTTCATAGAGAAGAACGTCGATCTCGGCATCAGGGTAGCGTTCTTTCAGTGCATGAACGACCGGTGTAACCAGCAGCATATCCCCATGGTGCCGTAGTTTGATAATCAGAATACGAGAGGGGGTCATCGGTTTCCCGGAGGATGTTTTTAAGGTCATGCTTAACTCTTCGCCTGAGGCCCAATGGTCGATTTTAGGTGATTAGTCTGACTGAGAAAAGCTTTGTGTTACCCTAGCGAGGGGTAGCGTAACACTGTAAGGATGGTCCCAATGACTAAACCGGCGTTTCTGATAACGATTGATACTGAAGGGGATAACCTCTGGCAGAAGCACAGCAGTATCACCACCGAAAACGCGCGCTTCTTACCGCGTTTTCAGGCGCTCTGCGAAAAATACCGTTTTAAACCGGTTTATCTGACCAACTACGAGATGGCGGTCGATCCGTTTTACGTGGAGTTTGCGCGTGACGTCATTGCGCGCGGAACCGGCGAAGTGGGGATGCATCTGCATGCCTGGAACAGCCCGCCGGAAGTGCCGCTGACGGACGACGACTGGCGCTACAAGCCTTATCTTATCGAATATCCCGATGCGCAGATGCGGGAGAAAGTCGAGTTTATGACGCACCTGCTGGAAGACACCTTCCAGACCAAAATGGTCAGCCACCGGGCGGGCCGCTGGGCATTTGATGAGCGCTACGCGCGTTTGCTGGTGGAGCTGGGCTATCAGGTTGATTGTTCGGTTACGCCGAAAGTGGACTGGCGCACGGCAAAGGGCGCGCCGCAGGGGACGGGCGGTACGGACTATCGTCATTTCCCACACCATGCCTACTTTATGGATGAGAACGACATCAGTAAGCCCGGAACCTCTTCGCTGCTCGAGGTGCCAATGAGCATTCAGCACAAGCATTCCGCGCTGATTAATACCCTCAAGCAGGGCTACGACCGCCTGAGAGGTAAAGTTCGCTCGCCTTCCGTCAACTGGCTGCGTCCAGCGGGTGGCAACGTCGACACGATGAAACGCGTCGTTCAGCAAACCCTTGAGCAGGGCAGCGATTACGTTGAATACATGCTGCATTCCTCGGAATACATGCCGGGCGGCAGCCCAACGTTTAAAACCGAGGCAGAAATTGAAGGGCTGTATGACGATCTGGACGCGCTGTTCAGCTTCCTGCAAAACCAGTGCGAAGGCATGACGCTGGCAGAGTACTACCAGCGTAAAACGAGCGTGTAGGGGTTATTCTTCGGTAAAAGTGAGGCCTGCGCGGGCGAACGCACGGAGCACTTCGAGAGTGTAGTTATCTTCGTAGAACGGTTCGATAGCCTGCTTGATGATATTAGCGTCCGGCAGCGTTTTACCGTTCACAATCTCCTGGAGGCGCTCAACGAAAACGTCCGGGCGATCGGTCGGATACAGATTCCCGTTTACGCCTTCTTTAATGATATCCGCAGGGCCTGTTTTGCAGTTCGAACTTATGGCGTACACGCCGTGCGCGCTGGCCTCGGCCAGGACCATGCAAAAGCCTTCAAAGTGAGAGCTACTGAGCAGGCAAGTGGTTGACTGCAACGTATCACGGATATAGCTCCAGGGGTTTTTTTGCCATCCGTGCCAGCATAGCCTGTCCTCGATGCCCACGGCTTTCGCATATTCCTGCAGCATTTCCGTATCTGCGCCAGAGCCAATAATGTCCAGCGTCCATGCGCCTTTCGTTTGCGCAAGCGCATCGAACAATCCACGCATATTTTTTTGCCCGTCGGCAATGATCCTGCCAACGTAAATAAAGCGAGTACCTTCCTGCGGGCGCGGGATACAAACCGGGCTACGGGCGATAGGATTGTAAATAGTGGAAATACGACCGTCTTCAATGCCCATCGCTGTCAGCTGTTCGGCGATCTCAGCGCAAATGGCCAGGTGATAATCGGCCCGCTTAACATATTTCGCTTTATAGAGGTTATGCGTCGAGAAATGCAGCCAGGAAAAAATCACCGGCTTATGCAGAGTATATTTTCTGGCGACGTTGCTGATAAAACAGGACAGCGTATCCAGGGCAATAATCAGTTCGGGTTTTTCCTGACTAATTAGCTTGCGAAAAGAGTTTGCGAAAGATAAACGGCGGATTTTTGTATTTTTAATCCCTGAGGTGATGCGGCGGTGATGGCTGTGGGCCAGCCAGTCGTCGCAAACGGTAGCGTTGCCTTCTTTAAAAAAGACAAACGAAATATCAACGCCAGGATGGCGGGCGCGGAGTAATCGCACTAGCGTGCTACATACCGTTTCCATCCCTCCGAGACCGCTTAACTCATACCCGGCAATGATAATTTTATTTATCTTCATCTTATTAACTCAATGTTATTTCGCCCCCGAGCACATTGCTCAGGGGTATAGTAGTGCGTTATTTCGCAGCGTGTAAAGTATCCGCCTGTACGGACAATTCTTCCCTTTTACCGAGGAAAATCATCGCCGTGAGAAGACCAATGGCGTAGACAATCGAGCCTTCCCTGCTGAAGAAGATAACATCACTTAAGCCATAAACCATCAGGCTAAGCGTTATTACCATCAGCGTCGGGTTTCGGTTTTGCCACGCGCACCACAATAGGGAGAGGTAAAAGAGAATCAACGCCCCTGCGCCGGCTATCCCGCGCAGTGAGTAGTTATCAATTAGCTCATTGTGCAGATGGACGTTCATATAGATAACGGAGCCACCAAGAGAAGGGTCTTTCGTCGCGAGCTGCTTTATCTCAGCGTTACGCTGCTCAGCGGATTGACCAAGCGGTGCTGCAGAACCCGTATCAACGCCAACCTCGAACATTGCAACGCGTGCGCCGACGGAGGTGCGGCTGTTATTGCTGTTCTGCAGGGTTTTTATATCGTGTTCCAGGGCATGCAGCCGTTTTTCTAACGGCTGTTGAAAAATATAAACCGCTGCGGCAAGCAGGCAGGAGAAGAATACAATCATCTTGATAAGATGCTGCTTGTTAACGTTACTGTGGGTAAATGCCAGAAGCAGACACAGAATCGGATAGCTTAAAATTGCAGCCCTCGTGCCTGTGAAAATAATCGCACTGAAGGTCAGGCCAATGGTAAACGCAAAGAGCACATACCTCACCCAGCCATGGCGATTTAACACCGCATGAAGCATCAGAATATCGATAACGGTAATGATATAGGCCGCCATCGTTGCACGATCGAAACCGAGTTCAATACGCTGCTCTGAATGGAAATTATACTGGTGGATAGCATATACGTTGGCTAATATTCCGCCGATAATAAAAATCGCATCCAGCAAGACAGGATTCTGCTTAATGCTGAAGTTTGAAAAAATAAAGATCAGAATGGAAAACAGTAATATTATTTTCCCAGACGTTTCATAGCTATTGTAGATATCCCAATAGGCGCCGTTGTTTTTAAACAGCGCGACCCAAATCAAAATCGTGCCTGCCAGCAACAGGGACGCAAGCATAGGAACGAGATTCTTAATAGGCCTTTGGATCCGTTTATAGCATATAAACATTGCCAAAATAGCCACATAACCCGCCGTGTAGAAAATTTTTCGTGGACGAGCAGAATCAAAAATAAGCAGATACTGAGATGCTAACATCATTAAAAAAGCAATAAAAAGTACTACGTCGAGCGAAAGCTTATCTTTTATTGTTTTCATCAACAACTTCCAGAATTGTAGCGTTAAATTCGCTAATAAAATTTTTATAATCAAAATGTTGAGCGACATGCGTAAATGCGTTTGCACGCCATGTCGCATAATCATCGCCAGCAATTTTTATTACAGCATTAGCGACGGCGTTAGGGTCCATCAGCATCGGGCTCACCATACGGTCCTGCTCTGGAGAATAGACGTCATACGGGAAATTCACATTAATGCCGGTTAACGTTTTATGCGCTTCCGGAGAGACGTCAGGCACGATACCCACGCCGCATACGCCGTCTTCAACCACTTCCGGCTGCCCGTCAATCATCGGGAAAATCACCGGCACGCCATAGAACAAGGCTTCCATGCAGGACAGCCCAAAGGGTTCAGTCACAGGCGTACTCAGATAAATATCGATAGCGTTGAAAAAGCCGGTCAAATCGTCCTGAAAGCCTAAAAAGTTCACGTGCTTAGCGATGCCGAGTTTTTCTGCCAGCTGGCGAAAAGCCTCTTCATCCGGGCCTTTTCCGGCAATATCCAGCGTCACGTCCATACCGCGATCCTGTAGCGTTTTGAGCGCCAGCAGCGCCACGCTGATACCTTTTAACCCTACGAGGCGGGCAGCGACGCCTAAACGCAGCGGCGCCGTCAGCATTTTTTCACTCCGGTTAATTCCCGGCGGCGGCTGAATGCGGTTAATCACGGTTTTAACCGGGCAGTCAGGATCGAAGCGCAGCTCCACAACGCGCTTCGAGGCTTTGGCCGCCGAGATACATCCGTCGAGCAGCGCGAAAAAAGCCAGATTCTTCCTGCTGTGCGCATACCGCCATGAGCAGCCATGATCGTAGTAGATGACTTTTCCCCGCGAAGGTTTTCCTGCAAAGCCGGGGATCAGATCCCAGATAATCACCGCATCGGGCTTCGCAAACCACAGTTTTGTCTGTAGCGCGAATTTTCGCATAAAGACGGGGTATTTCAGCGTGACAGAATTTATGATTCTGTTAACAAAGGTTATTTTCTTACCCGTTAAGTGCTGCTCGATTTCAGGACCGATATGGTTGCTGATGCAAAAAATAATATCGTCTGCTGAAGTCGCGTCATTGATATATTGCAGGAACAGACGCTCGACACCGCCCATCTTTGCGAGGTTAATAATATGAAGCTTGCGCATCAAAACGCTCCTGTTCCTTTAATAAAATCATAAATTTCCTGCGGGGAAATATCGGACATTAATCCGCTTTTTGAAAGGAGATAATGCTGATTTTGCCCATAGCCGCCAATCAATCCTGGATCTGTTGGCCCGTAAAGCGTGACGTTAGGGCGGCTTAGCGCTGCGCTGAGATGGCTAAGGCCGGTGTCCACCGAAACAATCTGTTTAGCATTTGCCAGCTGCCGCGCAACGTTCTCAAGGCTCATGCGCGGTAAAACCGTCACATTCGCTGAGCCTTCCGCCAGCCGCTTCGCCCGCGCTTCCTCATGGGGCGCGCCCCACGGCAGTCGAATCTCAATATCCTGGTCGGCCAGCAGCTGGATGAGCGCTTTCCAATGGGATTCCGGCCAGTGCTTATCATCGCGCGTGGTGGCGTGCAGGAAGATGAAATAGGGTTTTTGCGCGTCTTCGCCTTCAAGCAGGAAACGCTGCGCGATCGCGTAGTCACCCTGCGCGTCCGGTTTTGCATAGCCCAGGCTTTTGGCGAAAAGTTCGCGGATGCGTTCTACCGCATGCTGGTCTTTGGCGATGTGGTGCCGACGGCTGTAGAACAGGCTCGCCAGCGGCTCGCGGGCGGTTTGCCAGTCCATGCCGTGTTTAACGCCACGCCCCAAACGGGTGACCAGCGCGGCGCTTTTGACCAGCCCCTGCGCGTCGATAATGGCATCGTAATGCTCTAAGCGAACGGCATCGCGAAAGGCCTGACGCTCGGCTTTGATCGGCGCGGAGAACCACGCCTTGCGCCAGCGGCGGATCGCCACCGGTATCACGCGGTCCACGGCCTCATGCCAGGTGGGGATCTGCGCAAAGCCTTCTTCAACTACCCAGTCAAAGCGAATGCCGGGAATGGCGCGCATGGCGTCCGTCAGCGACGGCAGGGTGTGGAGCACATCCCCCATGGAGGACGTTTTAACGATCAATACCCGCATGCGTTACCCTTCTTCGCTCAACAGCAGTTCGTTAAGCTCTTCGAGGACGCGCTGCGGCGTGATATCGATCAGGCTCTGGTGATAGCCTTCAGCGGCATCGCCTTTACGGACTTTATGGTAGCCGGTGATCAGGCGAATGACGCGCGCCTTGTGGGACAGCGGCGGCGTGAAGTCCGGGCTGCTTGGGCCGTACAGCGCCACCAGCGGGCGGTTCAGCGCGGCGGCGACGTGCATCAGGCCGGAGTCGTTCGTTACCACGGCTTTGCAGGCGGCAAGCAGAATAACGGCCTGCTCCAGCTGGGTTTCCCCGGCCAGATTACGGCACCAGGCCTGCTGTTCGGTACTTAACGCGGCGAGAATTTCGTTGCCCGCGTCGTGATCCTTCGCGGAGCCAAACAGAACGATCTGGTGGCCCTCGTCGATAAGTTCTTTGGCCAGTTCCGCATAGTGATAGTGCGGCCAGCGCTTCGCCGGGCCGAACTCGGCGCCGGGGCAGAAGCCGATCATCGGGCGCTCAGGGGAAAGACCAAACGCGCTGCAGGTTTGGGATTTTTCGCCGTCGTTAACCTGCAGCTGCGGCCACAGCAGCGGCTGCGGCAGGTCTTTCGCGCTGCGCATCACGCCCTTGTCGTAGGCCAGCGCCACATAGCGCTCGACCATCAGCGGCCACGCCTCTTTATCCAGCACGCGCGCGTCGTTCAGCAGGCCGTAGCGCATTTCACCGCGCCAGCCGGTGCGGTGCGGAATGCCCGCAAAGAAGGGCACGAGAGCAGACTTAAAGGAGTTAGGCAGGACATACGCGCGGTCGTAGCGCGCGTCGCGCAGGCTATGCCCAAGCTTGCGGCGTTCGCCAATTTCCAGCGCCCCGTGGCCGAGCGGCATCGGGATCGCTTCGTTGACTTCCGGCATGCGCGACAGCAGCGGACGGCACCACGCGGGTGCCATCACGTCGATGATTGCCTGGGGATAGCGCGCCTTGAGCGTGCGATAGAGACTTTGCGACATCATCATGTCGCCCACCCATGACGGGCCGATCACCAGAATTCTCATACTTACGCGTCGCGATTCAGCCAGGCCATATATTCCGTTACGCCTTCGGCAACGGTCTTGAACGGCTTGTCGTAGCCCGCTTTGCGCAGGTTAGTCAGGTCAGCCTGGGTGAACGCCTGGTAACGGCCTTTCAGCTTATCCGGGAACGGAATGTACTCGATGCTGCCTTTTTTGTGGTACGCCAGCGTCGCGTCGGCCACCGCCTGGAAGGATTCCGCGCGGCCCGTGCCGAGGTTAAAGATGCCGGATACGCCGTTTTCCCAGAACCACAGGTTCACTGCCGCCACGTCGCCCACGTAGACGAAGTCGCGCTTGAAGCCGTCGCTGCCTTCGAACAGTTTCGGGCTTTCGCCGTTGTTCAGCTGGGTGTTCAGGTGGAACGCCACGCTCGCCATGCTGCCTTTGTGGCCTTCGCGCGGGCCGTAAACGTTGAAGTAGCGGAAGCCAACGATCTGCGAGTTCGCTTCCGGCAGGATCTGACGCACGTATTCGTCGAACAGGAACTTGGAGTAACCGTAGACGTTCAGCGGCTGTTCGTATTCGCGGGATTCGATAAAGTCAGAGGAGCGGCCGCCGTAGGTCGCCGCGGAAGAGGCGTACAGGAACGGAATTTCACGCTCCAGGCAGTAGTGCAGGATCTCTTTGGAGTACTGATAGTTGTTGTCCATCATGTACTTGCCGTCCCACTCGGTGGTGGAAGAGCACGCGCCTTCGTGGAAGATGGCTTCGATCTCGCCGAACTCTTCACCCGCCATAATCTGGATAAGGAAGTCTTCTTTATCCATATAGTCAGCGATGTTCAGATCCACCAGGTTCACAAACTTGGTGCCGTCTTTCAGGTTATCCACCACCAGGATGTCGGTGATGCCTTTGTCATTGAGGGCCTTAACGATGTTGCTGCCGATAAAGCCCGCGCCGCCGGTAACGATGATCATAACTGTAACCTTTGAAGTGTGAGTCGGGGACAATCCCGAACGCTAATCTCTTTATCATATCATCACAATGCTCAGGCTTCATTCACCTTCACCGCACAGGGGTACGCGTGATTTATGCTGCAAAAACGACAAGAGATACTGCGTCATCTCGTCATGAAGTATAGGTTTGGGTAATATGTCCCGAAATTTGCCGAGTCTGGAGAATGCAATGCGTGGTGATTTTTACAAACAGTTAAACAGCGACCTCGACACCGCCCGCGCGGAAGGG
>AGFT01135600.1_pt1 | contig 16811 bp, 9 predicted proteins | sample 305848 | NCBI WGS metagenome assembly AGFT01 (sample SAMN02954282, study PRJNA62043) | ant fungus garden metagenome | biome: terrestrial; feature: Atta colombica fungus garden; material: fungus garden; isolation source: Atta colombica fungus garden bottom | host: Atta colombica | place: Panama...
TTCACCCCGTTGCTTCCAGCAGCAGTAAATCCATCAGCAGCACCAGATTCGACTCAAACGACGTTACCCCTGCGGCTTCGGCGGCGAAATGTACCGCTTCGTCATAGAGGGCAAAATGCACGTCCGCCATGCCTGCCAGCGTATTGGCCGACGCGCGGGTAAAGGCGACGATTGTCATGCCGACGTTTTTGGCGATCCGCGCTTTATCCAGTACCTGCTCCGTTTCGCCGCTGCGTGAAACGGCAATAAACACCTGATAGCGCGCGGCGTTGCTGAGAAAAATATTCCGGCTGTCTCCCGGCCCGGAGATGAACGCCGTTTTTCCCAGCACCTGCAACTTCTTGGTCAGGTACTCGGCAAAAAGGTACGAAAACCCGGCGCCGTAGAGAAAGAAGCTCTCTTTCTGGCGCAGCAGGCTGGCAAACTGCTGGCGTTTGTCCTGAGTGACCCACTGGAAGGTCTGCTGATAGTTGGCAACGAACCGGGTAAAAAGCGCGGGCATTTCCGCATGTTGCTCAGGCTGTACGGTGATATGCGGCGTGTCAGAAAGCAGCTGCTTGCAGTGCCAGATAAACTCGCTAAAGCCGCTAAACCCCAGCTTCTGACACAGCCGCATAATCGTCGCGGTAGAGACAAATGTCGCCTGCGCCAGCTCGCGCACCGTGATGTTGCCCACCAGCAATGGATGCTCAGTGAGGTGGGCGAGGACGCGATACTCCGCGCGAGTCAGCGACGATCCGCGCGTTAACAGCGTTGCCAGGCGGTTATCCATTATTTCGCCGGTTCAACCGGCAGATCGTCCCGAGCACCCCATTCACTCCAGGCGCCGTCGTACAGAGTCACGTCATTCGCGCCAAGGGTTGCCAGCGCCAGGATCACCACGCAGGCCGTCACGCCGGAGCCGCAGCTGGCAATAACCGGACGATGCAAATCCACGCCCTGACGTTCAAAAATGGCACGCAATTCATCGGTGGTTTTCAGCTCGCCTTCAAACACCAGATCGCCCCACGGTACGTTCAGCGCCCCCGGGATATGTCCGCGTTTCAGTCCCGGACGCGGCTCGTCCGCTTCTGCGTTGAAACGTGGAGCGGGACGCGCATCGACGATTTGCGCCGTGTTTTCGTGGCTCACGACCAGCACGTCGGTCAGGCGCTTGACCATGTTAGCGTCAAACGTGGCATCAAATTCCCCTTCCGGCAGCGTGACGTCACCCTGCTGAAGCGGTAGTTCGTCGCGCTTCCAGCCTGCAAGTCCGCCCGCCAGAATCGATACCTTTTCCACGCCGAAGTTTTTCAGCATCCACCACGCTCGCGGCGCGGAAAACAGATTACCTTCATCGTAAACAACAAGATGTTTATCTTTGCTGATGCCCAGCTCGCGCATCGCCACGGAAAACGCTTCCGGGCGAGGCAGCATGTGCGGCAGGGGAGAGGTGTGATCGGAGAGGGCTTCGATATCAAAAAATACCGCGCCAGGCAGGTGCCCTGCACGGTATTCAGCGGGAACGTCACGATGCTCCTGGCCCGGAGGGGCCATGCGCGCGTCGATAATCTGAACTTCCGGGTCGTCGCCGTGCTCAATCAGCCAGTCGGCAGCGACAAAATATGAGGTGGACATGGTTGCCTCCATTCTTTTCCGTAAAAAAGGATTGTCGGTGTTTTTTCTGACACCGACAAGCTAACCACGTTCAACTCGCGAGCAAGCCCCTATTTTTTCACCGCTTCACCGTCCTGCCAGGCCTTTTGCAGCGCAGGCCAGTAGTCGCGGTTGGCTTCGATCATTTCATCCAGAATCGCTTTCGCGTGCTCCATGGTCGGCACGGTGCGGTTCAGAGTGAACGCCTGCAACGCTTTCTCGTAGCTGCCTTCGATGGTTGCCTCAACCAGCAGCTGTTCAGAGGCCAGCTGCTGTTGCAGGAGCGTCTGGTGGAACAGCGGTACCTGACCCACGCGGACAGGCTCCGGCCCTTCGGAGGTGATATAGGCAGGCACTTCCACCACCGCATCGTACGGCAGGTTGGTAATCGCCCCGCGGTTTTCCACCATCACCAGATGGCGTTGGCGCAGGTTGAACGCCAGTGAGCAGGCGACATCGACGATAAATTCGCCGTGAACACCTACGTGGAAGGCGTCCGGTAAAATTCCGGTGCGCTGGTACTCTTCGGCGGCGGCAAACAGCTTTTTCTCACGCCCGTTCATCACTTCGTTGGCGCGGGTATAGTCAGGGTTCTGATGCTCCACAATCTGGTTTGGCATCAGGTAGTACTGTAGATACGGGTTCGGCAGGTACTCCGGGAAGTTATCCATAATCGGCTTGATGTTGCGCCAGGTTTTCACCCACGACGGATCCGAGTGCTGCGGGTCGGTTTTCGCGGCATCTTCCGTCAGCAGGCCAAACTTCGCGATATGTTTACGCAGCTCCGGCAGCTTGTCCTCGCCGTCCACCCGCACGCGGGTAAACCAGCCGAAATGGTTGAGGCCAAAATAGTCCACCTCCAGTTTATGACGATCCACGCCCAAAATGGCGCCCATATTGCGCATCGCGGCGACAGGCATATCGCAGATATTCAGCACGCGTGCGTTGGGACGCAGGCGACGCACGCCCTCGGCGACGATCGCCGCCGGGTTGGAGTAGTTCACGATCCACGCCTTTTCGTGCGCGTAGCGTTCCACCCGATCGATCAGCTCTACCATCGGCAGAATCGTACGCAGGCCATATGCCAGCCCGCCGGGTCCGCAGGTTTCCTGGCCGACCACCCCGTGGCGCAGCGGGATCTTTTCATCCTGCTCGCGCATTTTGTACTGTCCGACGCGCATCTGGGCAAAAACAAAATGCGCGCCGCTGAAGGCCACTTCCGGATCGCTGGTGACGGTGAATTTGATGCTCTGGCTGTGGTCGCGAATAACCTTCTCCACCACGGGCGCAATGGTGTTCTGGCGCGCCTCGTCAATGTCATACAGGCGGATCTCTGCCAGAGGGAAATCATGCAGACGTACCATCAGGCTTTTCACAATACCTGGCGTGTAGGTGCTACCGCCGCCGGCAATCGACAGAATAAATGGGGATGTAAACATCTTTAGCTCCTTTCAGAGAAACGTCTCAACGGCTTCTCGCATTTTTTTGACATGCAGCCCGTAGACCACCTGAACGTTGTTACCTTGTTTGATTATCCCTTTCGCGCCGGTCGCTTTCAGGCGCGGTTCATCGATGATAGCGACGTCCTTCACCGTGACGCGTAAGCGGGTGTAGCAGTTATCCACTACCTCTATATTTTCCCGACCGCCCAGACCCACCACGATGGATTCGCCCAGCTCGTCGTTATTGCCCTTCGCCTGGTACTCCTGCTTGCTGTAAAGGCGTGTCTCCTGGTCCTCATCTTCACGCCCCGGCGTTTTCATGTTGAAGCGCAGGATCAGGAAGCGGAATACCACGAAATAAAGGGCGAACATGATCAGCCCGACCACGATGTACATGGGCCAGTTGGACTTCTCCGTGCCGAGCGGCAGGTTGTAGAGGATGAAATCGATAATCCCGTTGGCGCCGATGGCGTGAACGCCAAACAGCGAGAACAGCATCATGCCGATGCCGGTCAGCACCGCATGCACCACGAACAGCAGCGGGGCGACGAACAGGAAGGAGAATTCAATCGGCTCGGTTACGCCGACCAGCAGCGAGGTCAGCGCCGCCGGGATCAGAATCGCTTTCGCAATCGCTTTACGCTCTGGCTTCGCGGTCATGTACATCGCCAGCGCGGCGGCAGGAAGGCCGAACATCTTGCTGATGCCGCGCGCATCCCACACCACGGTACTGCTGAGCTGCTTCACGTCCGGGCAGGCCATCTCGGCGAAGTAGATATTGCGCGCGCCCTGATAGGTTGCGCCACACACCTCCTGCGTACCGCCCAGTTCGGTATACAGGAACGGCGTATAGACCAGATGATGCAGGCCCGTCGGCACCAGAATGCGTTCAAGGAAACCGTAGATCGCCACGCCAAACGGACCGGACCCTTTGATCGCCAGCGCCAGAGCGCTTATTCCATGCTGTGCGTACGGCCAGAGTTCGCTCATGACCACGCCGAGCAGCATAGAGACAGGCAGCATCACAATCGCGACAAAGCAGTGACCGGAGTAAATCGCCATCGCGCCGTTAAACTGGACACCGGAATATTTGTTGTACAGATAACCGGAGAGCGCCCCGGTCAGGATCCCGGCGAAAACGCCCATCTCCAGCACCTGGACGCCCAGCACCATGCTTTGTCCGGCGGCTTTCATCTGTTCCGCAGGGGCCAGTTCTCCCTGAAGCTGTAACGTCACGTTCATCGCGTTAATGAATACGATAAAGGTCACCAGCCCAATCAACGCCGCGTAGCCTTTGTCTCGTGTTGCCAGTCCAATGGGGATCCCGACGGCAAACACCAGCGCCAGGTTGACCAGCACCGACACGGCAGATTTGGCGATCAGCTGGCCGACACTCTGGATCAGCGGGTGGCCGAGAAACGGCAGGTACTCGGCCAGATTGCCGTTACCCAGTACATTCCCGAAGGCGATAAACAGGCCGACGATGGGTAAGATAAGTACAGGTCCGTACAATGATTTTCCGAAATTTTGTAGGGCGTTCACGGCTCGTTTCATGGCTTTCTCTCTTATTGAACCGCGCACTCGGGGTGCGTCATGGTCATAAAACTAGCAGGCCTGATGCGAGCTTATCCAGCTATCTTCTTGTTTTAAAAACAAATGACGCGAAAGGTAACATGTTACGTTATGCGCTGTGATCGCCGTTCCATCACGGTTTGGCTGCGTGATGCCATTCTGCGAGGTGCTTTCCAGATTATAAAATTGGACTTTTTGTATTAACGAAACTTGCGGATAATACTTATCCGGACGATGACCAACAGGCCCCTCAGGCCAGGGACACAGGATGAAACCGTTTCGCTTAGCTGCGATCTCTCTCGCGCTGCTCACCACCTTTACGCTTGTCGGCTGTGATAACAGCGACGACAAACCTCAGGCCGCTGCCCCCGCAGCGTCTACTGCATCAGAACAGAAAACCCCGGCAAAACCGGATCCTGAAAAGCTGGCTAAGCTGGCCGCGCAGAGTCAGGGCAAGGCGTTGACGCTGCTGGATGCCTCTGAAGTGCAACTCGACGGCGCTGCGACGCTGGTTCTGACCTTCTCTGTACCGCTGGATCCCAGCCAGGATTTTGCGAAAACGGTGCATGTGGTGGATAAAAAAAGCGGCAAAGTGGACGGCGCCTGGGAACTGGCCCCCAATCTGAAAGAGCTGCGCCTGCGCCATCTGGAGCCGAATCGTAATCTGGTCGTCACCGTCGAACGTAATTTGCTGGCGCTGAACAAAGCGACATTCGGCATCGACTATGAAAAAGCGATCACCACCCGGGATGTTGAACCGACGGTCGGATTCGCCAGCCGCGGATCGCTGCTGCCGGGTAAGGTGGTGGAAGGGTTGCCGGTGATGGCGCTCAACGTCAACAATGTGGATGTGAACTTCTATCGCGTGAAGCCGGAGTCGCTGGCCTCGTTTGTCAGCCAGTGGGAGTACCGTAACTCGCTGACCAACTGGGAATCTGACAACCTGCTGAAGATGGCGGAACTGGTCTACACCGGCCGTTTCGACCTCAACCCGGCGCGCAATACGCGTGAAAAACTGCTCCTGCCGCTCAAAGATATTAAGCCGCTCCAGCAGTCTGGCGTCTATATCGCCGTGATGAATCAGGCTGGTCACTATAACTACAGTAACGCCGCGACGCTCTTTACCTTAAGTGATATTGGGCTGTCCGCTCACCGTTATCATAACCGCCTGGACATCTTCACCCAGAGTCTTGAAAACGGTGCGGCGCAGTCAGGTGTGGCCATTACCCTTCTGAACGATAAAGGGCAGACCCTGGCCGAGGCGAACAGCGACGCCGATGGTCATGCGAAACTGCAAACCGATAAAGAAGCCGCGCTGATCCTGGCCAGTAAAGATGGCCAGACGACGCTTCTCGACCTCAAACTTCCGGCGCTGGATCTGGCGGAGTTTGATATCGCCGGTAACCCGGGTTACAGCAAACAGTTCTTTATGTTTGGCCCGCGCGATCTCTATCGTCCGGGTGAAACGGTGATCCTGAACGGCCTGCTTCGCGACAGCGATGGCAAACCGCTTCCCGATCAGCCGGTAAAACTTGACGTGCTGCGCCCGGACGGACAGGTGGCGCGTACGGTCGTTGTGCAACCTGAGAACGGCCTTTATCGCTTCAACTATCCGCTCGATAGCGGCGCCCAGACCGGCATGTGGCATATTCGCGCGAATACGGGCGATAACCAGCAGCGCATGTGGGATTTCCACGTCGAAGATTTTATGCCTGAGCGTATGGCGCTGAATCTGACCGGGCAAAAAACGCCAGTTTCCCCGCAGGATAATGTCGACTTTAACGTTGTGGGCTATTACCTGTATGGCGCGCCGGCTAACGGCAATTCTCTGCAAGGCCAGCTTTTCCTGCGTCCGCTACGTGACGCGGTGCCTGCGCTGCCTGGCTTCCAGTTCGGTGATATTGCCGAGGAGAACCTGAGCCGCAGCCTGGATGAAGTGCAGCTTACGCTGGACGAACAGGGGCGTGGGCAGGTTACCACCGAAAGCCAGTGGAAAGAGGCGCACTCGCCGCTGCAACTGATTTTGCAGGCCAGCCTGCTGGAATCAGGTGGGCGTCCGGTAACGCGACGCGCCGAGCAGACTATCTGGCCTGCGGCTGAACTTCCGGGGATCCGCCCACAGTTCGCCAGCAAGGCCGTTTACGACTACCGTACCGATACCACCGTCAATCAGCCGATTGTCGATGAAAACGGCAACGCCAGCTTTGACATCGTCTATGCCGATGCCAGCGGGACAAAAAAAGCGGTATCTGGTTTGCAGGTGCGTCTGATCCGTGAGCGTCGCGACTACTTCTGGAACTGGTCCGAGAGTGAGGGCTGGCAGTCTCAGTTTGATCAAAAAGATCTGGTTGAGGGCGAGCAGGAGCTAAACCTCAAGGCCGATGAAACCGGTAAAGTCACCTTCCCGGTGGAGTGGGGCTCATACCGTCTGGAAGTGAAAGCCCCTGATGACATGGTCAGCAGCGTGCGCTTCTGGGCGGGGTACAGCTGGCAGGATAACAGCGATGGCACGGGCGCTGCTCGCCCGGATCGTGTGACGCTGAAACTGGACAAGCCATCCTATCAGCCAGGCGATACCATCAACCTGCATATTGCAGCGCCGGCCGCAGGCAAGGGCTATGCAATGATCGAATCCAGCGAAGGACCGCTGTGGTGGAAAGAGATCGACGTGCCAGCAAACGGTCTGGATCTCGCCATTCCGGTGGATAAGGACTGGAAACGTCACGATCTCTACCTCAGCACGCTGGTGGTTCGTCCTGGCGATAAATCCAAATCCGCCACGCCAAAACGGGCGATTGGCCTGCTGCATCTGCCAATGGGGGACGAAAATCGTCGCCTGAACATCGCACTGGATAACCCGCAAAAAATGCGTCCGAACCAGACGCTTTCTGTGAAAGTGAAAGCCAGCGTAAAAGAGGGGACTGTGCCACAGAAGGTGAACGTGCTGGTCTCGGCTGTCGATAGCGGCGTGCTGAACATTACCGACTACGTCACGCCGGATCCGTGGGAAGCTTTCTTCGGTCAGAAGCGCTATGGCGCGGACATCTATGATGTTTACGGCCAGGTGATTGAAGGTCAGGGACGTCTGGCCGCACTGCGCTTTGGCGGAGACGGCGATGAACTGAAACGCGGCGGTAAGCCACCGGTGAACCATGTCACCATAATTGCCCAGCAGGCGCAGCCGGTTACGCTTGATGCCAACGGCGAAGGCACCATCACGCTGCCGATTGGCGATTTCAACGGCGAACTGCGTCTGATGGCGCAGGCCTGGACGGAAGACGATTTCGGCAGCAGCGAAAGCAAAATCATTGTGGCGGCTCCGATTATCACCGAGCTTAATACGCCGCGATTCCTCGCAAGTGGCGATACCTCCCGCCAGACGCTGGACCTGACTAACCTGACGGACCAGCCGCAAACGCTGAACATTGCGTTAACCGCAACCGGTAAGTTGTCGCTCGAAGGTGCTCAGCCAGAGCCGGTTAAGCTGCCGCCTGGCGCACGTAGCACCCTGTTTATTCCGGTGCGCGCCCTGGAAGGCTATGGTGATGGTGAAGTGACTGCTCAGGTGTCGGGGCTTCAGCTCCCTGGTGAGACGTTTGCGCCGCAGCAGAAGAGCTGGAAAATTGGCGTGCGTCCCGCATTCCCGGCGCAAACGGTGAATACGGGCACGATGCTGAACCCTGGCGAATCCTGGAGTGCCCCAGCACAGCATATCAACGGTTTCTCGCCTGCCACGCTACAGGGGCAGCTGTTGCTCAGTGGTAAACCACCTTTAAATCTGGCGCGCTACATTCGTGAACTTCAGGCTTATCCATACGGATGTCTTGAGCAGACCACCAGCGGCCTGTTCCCGTCACTTTACACCAACGCGGCACAACTTAAGGCACTGGGTATTAAAGGCGATACCGACGATAAACGCCGTGCGGCCATTGATATCGGGATCTCCCGTCTGCTGCAAATGCAGCGTGACGATGGCGGTTTTGCCTTGTGGGATAAAAACGGCCCGGAAGAGTACTGGCTGACCGCCTATGTCACGGACTTCCTGGTGCGGGCAGGGGAGCAGGGTTACAGCGTGCCTGCCGAGGCAGTGAATAACGCCAACAGCCGACTGCTGCGCTATTTACAGGATCCGGGGATGATGTCCATCCGCTACAGCGACGACACCCAGGCCAGCAAATTTGCTGTTCAGGCGTACGCTTCGCTGGTGCTGGCTCGTCAGCAAAAAGCGCCGCTCGGTGCGCTGCGTGAAATCTGGGAGCGCCACGCTCAGGCTGCTTCCGGGCTTCCGTTGATGCAGCTGGGCATGGCACTCAAACTGATGGGGGATGCACCGCGCAGCCAGCAGGCGCTGGATCTGGCTCTCAAAACTCCCCGTAACGACAGCCGAAACTGGATGGCGGATTACGGCAGCCAGCTGCGTGATAATGCCCTGATGCTCTCCCTGCTGGAAGAGTACAAGCTGCTGCCGGATGCGCAAAACAGGCTGCTGAACGCGTTATCTGAAGACGCGTTCAGCCAGCGCTGGCTGTCTACCCAGGAGAGCAATGCGCTGTTCATGGCCGGACGTTCACTGCAAACCTTGTCAGGCGCGTGGACGGCAACGACCAGCCTCTCTGAACAGACCCAGAGCAGTGATAAAGCGCAGGTAGAAAACCTGAACGGCGACCAGCTTGATGCCTTGCAGGTGACGAATACCGGCACTACGCCGCTGTGGGTACGACTGGACACTACTGGCTATCCGGAGTATGCGCCTCAGCCATCCTCTAATGTCTTGCAGATTGAACGTCATATCCTGGCGACAGACGGCAGCAGCAAGTCGCTCTCTTCTCTGAAGAGCGGTGAACTGGTTCTGGTATGGCTGGAGGTGAAGGCCAGCCAGAACGTGCCGGATGCGCTGGTGGTGGATCTGCTCCCGGCAGGTCTGGAGCTGGAAAACCAGAATCTGGCGAGCAGCAGCGCCAGCTTGCAGGACAGCGGCAGTGAAGTGCAAAACCTGCTGAATCAGATGCAACAGTCTGATATTCAGCACATGGAATTCCGCGACGATCGCTTTGTGGCCGCGGTGCCGGTCAATGAAGGTCAGCCGGTCACGCTGGTTTACCTGGCCCGTGCCGTTACGCCGGGAACCTACCAGGTGCCTGTTCCGATGGTCGAGTCCATGTACGTTCCGCAGTGGCGGGCAACGGGGGCGGCCAGTGGCCCGCTGATCGTTGTTCCGTAAGATGCGGATAGCACGCCTGATTCGCTCCCGCTGGCTGTGGCTGGCGGGAGCGCTTCTCGTTTCAGGGGGGCTGATTGTCGTCGCTGACCGCGTATGGCCGTTGCCCCTGAAAGAGGTCAACCCAGCGCGAGTGGTGGTGGATGAGCAGGGTGTTCCGCTGTGGCGTTTTGCCGACAGCGAAGGCATCTGGCGCTATCCGGTTACCATTGAAGAGGTTTCCCCACGCTATCTTGAGGCGCTGATCCAGTATGAAGATCGCTGGTTCTGGGATCACCCGGGCGTCAATCCGCTTTCTGTACTGCGTGCCGCCTGGCAGGATCTCACCTCCGGGAGAGTGGTTTCCGGCGGGAGCACGCTTACCATGCAGGTGGCGCGCCTGCTGGATCCGCATCCGCGTACCTTTGGCGGTAAAATTCGTCAGCTGTGGCGGGCGATGCAGCTGGAGTGGCATCTCTCCAAGCGTGAAATCCTGACGCTGTATCTTAACCGTGCCCCGTTTGGCGGCACGTTGCAGGGCGTGGGTGCGGCAAGCTGGACTTACCTTGGCAAACCGCCGTCTCAGCTGAGCTATTCCGACGCGGCGCTGCTGGCAGTTCTGCCGCAGGCACCCAGCCGTCTGCGCCCGGACCGCTGGCCGGAACGTGCCGAAGCGGCGCGGAACAAAGTGCTCGACCGCATGCTGACTCAGGGCGTCTGGTCTGAGAAGCAGGTGAAAGAGTCCCGTGAAGAGCCGGTCTGGCTGGCTCCCCGGCAGATGCCGCAGCTGGCGCCGCTCTTTTCCCGCATGATGCTGAGTAAAAGTCGTGACACAAAAATAGTCACCACGCTGGATGCAGCTTTGCAACGACAGCTTGAAGAGCTGGCAATGAACTGGAAATCACGCCTGCCCGCCCGCAGTTCGCTGGCGATGATCGTCGTGGATCATACATCCATGAAAGTGCGTGGCTGGGTAGGCTCGGTAGATATCAATGATGACAGCCGTTTCAGCCACGTGGATATGGTCAATGCGATCCGATCGCCGGGATCGGTCCTCAAGCCATTCATCTATGGCATGGCGCTGGACGATGGTCTGATCCATCCCGCTTCGTTATTACAGGATGTGCCAAGAAAAACGGGGGATTATCGTCCCGGCAACTTTGACAGCGGCTTCCATGGGCCGGTCAGTATGAGCGAAGCCCTGGTGCGTTCCCTCAACCTGCCTGCGGTGCAGGTTCTGGAAGCGTACGGCCCAAAACGTTTTGCCGGAATGCTGAGCAACGCGGGATTACCGCTCATTCTGCCTGCGGGGGCACAGCCCAACCTCTCTCTGATCCTGGGGGGCGCAGGCGCACGCCTGGCTGATATCGCTGCCGCCTATAGCGCCTTTGCGCGTCAGGGTAAGGCGGGCCGGCTGCGTTTACAGCCGGGCGATCCGCTGATCGAACGTCCGCTGCTGTCGCAGGGGGCGGCGTGGATCATTCGTCGCATTCTCGCTAATGAAGCACAGCCCCTGCCGGACAGTGCGTTGCCCCAGGTTGCGCCGCTGGCGTGGAAAACGGGCACCAGCTATGGCTACCGGGATGCCTGGGCCATCGGCCTGAATGCCCGGTATGTCATTGGAATCTGGACCGGACGCCCGGACGGCACGCCCGTTGCCGGGCAGTTTGGTTTCGCCAGCGCGGTACCGCTCCTGAATCAGGTCAATAACATGCTTCAGTCCCGCTCGATGGTGGATGAAGCGCGCCTGCCGCGCGATCCGCGTCCTGCAAGCGTAGGACGGGGCGTGATTTGCTGGCCGGGGGGCCAGTCCCTGCCTGAAGGGAGCGAAAACTGTCGGCGTCGGCTGTCAACCTGGCTGCTGGAAGGCAGTGAACCGCCTACGCTACTGCTGCCGGAACAGGAAGGTATTCGCGGGATCCGTTTCCCGGTCTGGCTGGATAAAGAAGGCAAACGCGTTGCGGCGGATTGTCCTGATGCGACAGAGAAAGTGCTGGATGTCTGGCCGCTACCGCTGGAGCCCTGGCTGCCTGCTGCTGAAAAACGGGCTGCTCGTCTCCCCGCCCGTTCAGCTATTTGCCCTCCGCTGGATAACCATAATGCGGCGCCGATGATGTTGTCAGGCTTCAGAGAAGGGGCGGTAATTAAACGTCTTCCGGGTGAGAAAAATATGACCCTCAACGTTTCAACCAGCGGCGGGGAGGGACAACGATGGTGGTTTTTAAATGGCGAACCGCTGGACGGGCACCAGAAGAATTATTCACTGCAATTATATTTGCCGGGTAAATATCAATTAATTGTATTAGATGAAACAGGACAAACGGCGACAGTGAATTTTGAATTAGATCGCTAAGTATTACCCCTCAAGAGTTAGCTTGATAATTATCAATATTCGTTCCTGAAAAAAAACGAGAATGCGTTTTTATTTGAAGGAACGAGCAATGAAAAAAAATAAACATCAGGGAGAAGGGCTTATTCCCGCCATATCCCGGCGTCAGTTTATTCAGGCAGGGTCGGCGCTCGCCGCCCTGCCGTTTGTCGTCAAAACCGGCAAAGTACAGGCACAGGGCGCGGCGGTTTCAGACGCTACGCCTGAAGAAAAAGTGGTGCAAACCTGTAGTACGTTTGACTGCGGCGGCAAATGTGATATTCGTGCTCACGTCAGTGATGGCGTTGTGACCCGAATTTCAACGCGTCCGGATAACGCGCTGGATCCGCAGATGCCAGTAATGCGCGCCTGCGTTCGTGGTCGGGCTTATCGGAAATTTGTTTATCACCCCGATCGACTGAAATATCCAATGAAACGTGTAGGTAAACGTGGCGAAGGAAAATTTGAGCGTATTACCTGGGATGAAGCCACCACCCTCATTGCGAATCAATTAAAAACTATTACGCAAAAATACGGTGCTGCGTCACGCTATGTTCATGTGGGCACCGCGGTGTCCGGCGGGACCTTTTCTGGCGATAAAATGGTTCGTCGTCTGCTCAACTTAACCGGCGGCTATCTCGAAAGCTATCACTCGGTCAGTATGGGTAACACGGCGGCGGCAACGCTGTATACCTATGGCACCGCCGCCAGCGGCAGCTCTCTGGACACGCTGCTGGACACCAAACTGGTCATTCTCTGGGGGCATAACCCGACGGAAACCATCTTCGGGCACAGCAACCACTTCTACCAGAAGATGAAGCAAAACGGCACGCGCTTCATTGTTGTTGACCCACGCTATTCCGATACGGTTTCCTCCCTTGCCGATCAGTGGATCCCATTGCTTCCTGCCACGGACAACGCCCTGATGGACGCGATGATGTATGTGATCGTCACGGAGAATCTGCACGATCGCGACTTTATTCAACGCTACACCCTGGGCTTTGACGAAGACGCCATGCCAGAGGGCGTTCCGGCCAATGAATCCCTGATGGCTTATCTGAGCGGTGCAAAGGATGGCGTGGCGAAAACGCCTGAGTGGGCAGAGAAAATCACCCACGTGCCTGCACAAACTATTCGTCAGCTGGCGCGTGACTACGCAACCACCAAACCCGCCGCGCTGATCCAGGGCTGGGGACCGCAGCGTCACAACTGCGGCGAGCGCACCGCGCGCGGCTCGACGATACTGGCCACGCTAACGGGTAACGTCGGGGTGAAAGGCGGCTGGGCAGCAGGCTATGGCGGCTGCGCAAACCGCAAATTTGCGGCCGGGCCAGAGATGCCGGACAACCCGGTCAACGCCAAAATTTCGGTCATGAACTGGGTGCAGGCCGCGGATGATGCTTCTAAGGTAACCGCGGAAGATGGCCTGAAGGATGCTGAGAAGCTGGACAGCAATATCCGCATCCTGTTCTCGCTGGCGGGCAATTATCTGGCTAACCAGAACCCGGATCTTCATCAGGCAACCCGTGTCCTGGAAGACGAGTCGAAAATCGAGTTTATCGTCGCAAGCGATCTGTTTATGACGCCGAGCGCCAGATACGCCGACCTGCTTTTGCCGGAAACCAGCTTCATGGAACGCTGGAATATCGGCGAAACCTGGGGCACGGCAAGCTATCTGATCCTGTCAGAAAAGCTGATTGAACCTGAATTTGAACGCCGTTCAGACTACGACTGGCTGCGGGAAGTCGCTACTAAGCTTGGCGTCGAGCCAGCGTTCAGCGAGGGCCGTGACGAAAAAGCGTGGATTGAGCACATCTGGGAGCAGACGCGGCTGTCCATGCCGGATGAAAACCTGCCGGACTTCGCGACGCTACAGAAGACGCGTCAGCATCTTTTCAAAAGCGCGCCGTACGTTGCCTTTGAAGACAACATTCGCGATCCGCAGAATCATCCGTTCCCGACGCCGTCCGGAAAAATTGAGATCTTCTCGAAGCGTCTGTACGACATGCAGCACCCGGAAATTCCGGCGCTGTCGCACTACGTGCCAGCCCATGAAGGGCCGGAAGACGAGCTGGCGAAAACCTTCCCGCTCCAGCTGATCACCTGGAAAGGGAAAAACCGCGCTAACTCCACCCAGTACGCCAACCCGTGGTTAATTGAGGCGCAGCAGCAAAAGCTGTGGATCAACCCGCAGGATGCGCAAAAGCGCGGCATTGCGCAGGGGGATACCGTGCGTATTCATAACGCGCGCGGCATTTGCGAGATCCCGGCGGAGGTCACGCCGCGCATCATTCCAGGCGTGGTGGCCATGCAGGCAGGCGCCTGGTGGCAGCCGGACGCGCAGGGTATCGATAAAGGCGGCTGCGCGAACGTGCTCAGTTCCGCCCGTATTACCGCGCTTGCGAAAGGGAATTCCCATCAAACCATGCTGGTGGAGGTAGCTAAAGCATGAGTCAGTTTAAACATTACGCACCGGTGAGCGACAAACAGCTGGGTTTTTATATCGACTCTTCTCGGTGCTCGGGCTGCAAGGCATGCCAGGTGGCGTGCAAAGATAAAAACAACCTTGAGGTCGGACGTCGTTTCCGTCGCGTTTATGAAGTCAACGGCGGGAGTTTTATCCCGACCGGGCAGGGCGGCGTCAGCAACAACGTTTTTGCCTACACGCTCTCTATTTCCTGTAACCACTGCGCAGACCCTGTCTGCACCAAAAACTGTCCAACCACCGCGATGCATAAGCGTCCGGGGGACGGCATTGTGCGCGTTGATACTGATAAGTGTGTCGGCTGCGGCTACTGCGCATGGTCTTGCCCTTACGGCGCGCCACAGCTCAACGAGCAGACCGGGCAGATGTCCAAATGTGATTTCTGCGTGGATCTCCAGGCGAAGGGAGAGCAGCCCGTCTGTGCGGCAACCTGTCCACTCGAAGCGATTAAATTCGGGCCGATTGATGAACTGCGGGCGAAGTATGGTGCGGTCTGTGATGTGAAAGGCCTGCCTGATTCCTCCATCACCAAACCAAACCTGGTGATCAAAGCGCATCAGGGCGCAGAGAAAGAGGGGAAACGTCATGCATGAGTTACCACTGCTGATTTTTACGTTGTTCCTGCAAGGATCGGTTGGCGTTACGCTGTGGCTGGCGTTCGGAAGCACGCAACGCAGCGCGCTGCTGCCGGCAGCCGGAGCGTTTGTGCTGGCGAGTCTGGGGCTGCTCGCCTCCGCGCTGCACATGGGCTATCCGCTTAATGCTCTTAACGCGCTGCGCCACGTATCCAGCTCCTGGCTGAGTCGTGAGATTATCTTTGCCAGTCTTTATCTTGCGGCGCTTGGCTTCGCAACGCTGCTGATGTTTGTCAAAAAGCCAGGCTGGAAGCCACTGTTGGTTGTGGCAGGTCTGGTTGGTTTAGTCGACGTGTTCTGCATGGCGCAGATCTACATGCACGCATCCGTGGTGACATGGCAGCACGTTAACACGCTGGTGCTGTTTTTCGGTTCGGTGGGGATTATCGGTTCAGCCTGCATGGCCGTTGGGACGCGTTCCCAGACTACCGTGCGTGCGGCGGTTGTCATTATCACGCTGCTGGTGCTTGTGCGTCTGGTGATGCAGCCCGTCTGGCTGGCGGATATTACGGCTATGGACAACACCGTGGTGACGTTCCCTCACGCACCGCTACAGATGCTGGAGCAACTGCGAACCGTGCATCTGCTGAGCTGGTGCGTATCCGTTGCGGGTATGCTGTGCTTTGCTGCGGGTGGTCTGAAAGCGGCGCGATCTCCCATGCTGCTGGGAAGCGCATTGCTGATTGTCGGTGAGCTGATGCTGCGCTTCGTTTTCTTCAGTATTGGCTGATGGGCGGATTGACCTTTGCCCCGGCGATGGACGTGACGCATGCGTGCGTCCGTCGCCGTTTTCGCCACGCTTCCTGCCTCGCCTGCGCGGACGTCTGTCCTGTGCAGGCTTTTTCTTTTACCGACTCAAGCGTCTCGGTTGATGACAGCCGCTGTATTGAATGCGGTGACTGCCTGTTCGTCTGCCCCGCTGAGGCCATCACCGGCATCACGCCGCGAAAACGCTTTCTGTGTGGCGATACGCTTGTTGGGCCGTTTACTGACCGTGCGCCAGGGGTGAATGAGCTTCTGCTGTGGCACGCGCAGCACCACGTTCGTTTTATCAGTATCGACGCGGAGCAGAATCCTGACTGGTTGCTGGCGATTGCCCGGCTGAATCTGGCGCTTCGTCGACGCGGTGAAGCGGCGTGGGCGTTTAAACATATACCCGTCAACGAGGTTAATACCGCCCGGCGTGCGCTGATGCACGTTCCCCGTGAGGATGTCCGGGCCTGTAGCGTCGTGCCCGGTCAGCGTGAACTGCGCAGGGCGTTTTCTACGTTTAGCGAGGCAGAGATAACTCTCGATGCCGAATCCTGCGTACTGTGCGGCGCGTGCTGGCGAAGTTGTACGGAAAACGCGATTCAGTTTGAGAACGCTGAACTGATCGTGGAAACCGGACGCTGTACGGGGTGCGGCGGCTGCGAAGCAGTATGCCAGCATGCGGCGATAAACGTGACGCAAACAGACGGGGTAGGGAAAAGCGTGG
>AGFT01075478.1_pt1 | contig 16548 bp, 9 predicted proteins | sample 305848 | NCBI WGS metagenome assembly AGFT01 (sample SAMN02954282, study PRJNA62043) | ant fungus garden metagenome | biome: terrestrial; feature: Atta colombica fungus garden; material: fungus garden; isolation source: Atta colombica fungus garden bottom | host: Atta colombica | place: Panama...
GACGACCACAAACAGCACCAGCCAGGTAAAGCTCATCAGCCAGCCGTCACGTTTTTTACGACGCTTGCCCAGCGAGAAGCTCTGCATCGGCGCAACTTTTGCTGCACGGACCGGCGCCTGCTTCTCCATCATTGGCAGTAATTCTTCTTCGGGGATATGCACCAGTTTCGCGTAAGAACGGATATAGCCGCGAAGGAACGTTGAAGCCAGATCGGCTGGGGCCTTATCTTCTTCAATATCGCGAACCGTGGAAACCTTCAGGCACAGGCGTTCTGCAACGGCCTGCTGGCTAAGTCCGAGTTGTTCACGGGCGTTGCGAAGACGAACGCCAGTGGAGAGTGCTTCATGTTGGTCGTGAGTGGCTTCAGTATTCATTCGCTACAACTACTGGTACGTGAAAAATAAGGGTTCAGGTGCCGGTGAGTCACAATGCCGCCCGCACCGCGAAACTTCTGGTCAGTTAACCATAAACAGACAGTATAAGACTGTCACGTCTGAGATGACAGTGCAGTCCTGCCCATGAAGCTAAACTGTTGTTACGTCGTTACATACTGCCCGAAAGTCATATGAAACGCACCGTAATTATTAATCATTCAACATGAATATGACTGTTTATTCAGTAAGATTATGCGTCACGGCGCAGAAAACGCGCCGTGACTGCATAATAATCACACAGTCTTAACCGCAATGGTTTCGCCCTGCATACGTTTACGCATCGTACGCTTGGTGCGGTCGATTACGTCGCCAGCCAGCTGACCGCAGGCGGCATCGATATCGTCACCGCGGGTTTTACGCACGATGGTGGTGAAACCATACTCCATCAGCACTTTGGAGAAGCGATCGATACGGCTGTTTGAGCTACGCCCATACGGGGCGCCCGGGAACGGGTTCCAGGGGATCAGGTTGATCTTGCACGGCGTATCTTTCAGCAGTTCTGCCAGCTGATGCGCATGTTCGGTACCGTCGTTGACGTGATCGAGCATCACATACTCGATGGTCACGCGCCCCTGGTTCGCATTGGATTTTTCCAGATAGCGACGCACGGCGGCGAGGAAGGTTTCGATATTGTACTTTTTGTTGATCGGTACGATTTCGTCACGGATTTCATCGTTAGGCGCGTGCAGTGAGATCGCCAGCGCCACGTCAATCATGTCGCCCAGCTTGTCCAGCGCAGGCACTACGCCTGAGGTAGAGAGCGTAACGCGGCGCTTGGAGAGGCCAAAGCCGAAGTCATCCAGCATGATTTCCATCGCGGGCACCACGTTCGTCAGGTTCAGCAGCGGTTCGCCCATGCCCATCATCACCACGTTGGTGATTGGACGCGTACCGGTGATTTTTGCCGCGCCGACGATTTTCGCCGCGCGCCACACCTGGCCGATAATTTCAGACACGCGCAGGTTGCGGTTAAAGCCCTGCTGCGCCGTAGAGCAGAATTTACACTCCAGCGCACAGCCAACCTGCGAAGAGACGCACAGCGTGGCGCGGTCGTCTTCCGGGATATAAACCGTTTCCACGCGCTGATCGCCCACGGCAATCGCCCATTTGATGGTGCCGTCGGACGAGCGCTGCTCTTCGACCACTTCCGGCGCGCGGATTTCAGCCACTTCCTTGAGCTTGTTGCGCAGCACTTTGTTGATGTCCGTCATGTCATCAAAGTTGTCGCTGCAATAGTGGTACATCCATTTCATGACCTGATCGGCACGAAACGGCTTCTCGCCCATCTCTTTAAAGAACTCGCGCATCTGCTGACGGTTCAGATCCAACAGGTTGATTTTTCCATTTTTATTTGGAACCGCAGGAACGGCGACTTCGGAGGTATTCACTAGTTCAGACATAATATATTCCGGCCTCGTTGTTACACGTTATGGCCCGTGGAGGGTTGAAAAGAAACGCCCCGGAAAGCATCGGCTCGTCCGGGGCGTTGCATTGTACAAAGTCTGACGCAGGGATGCCACGTTTGCACGCGGCATTTACGAAATTAATGTGTAAACGAAACCGCTAAATTAACGGGTACGTGGGCACACTTCGCCTTCTGCGAAGAAGAACGCGATTTCGCGCTTAGCAGATTCAAGAGAGTCGGAACCGTGGGTGCCGTTCTCGGTGAAGCTGTCGGCGTAGTCCGCGCGCAGAGTCCCTGCCAGCGCGTTTTCCGGGTTGGTTGCACCCAGCAGATCGCGGTGACGCTGTACCGCGTTTTCGCCTTCCAGCACGGAAACCACGATCGGGCCTGAGGTCATGAACTCAACCAGACCGTCAAAGAATGGGCGGCCGTCGTGCTCAGCGTAGAAACCGCGAGCCTGTTCAACGGTCAGGTGCAGCATTTTGGTGCCAACGATCTTAAACCCTGCTGATTCAAAGCGAGCGAAGATGCTGCCAATAACGTTTTTTGCCACCGCGTTTGGTTTAATGATGGAAAAAGTACGTTCAATAGCCATGATAACCTCTGTCAATGTTCTGTTGTTTTGCATACCGAAGTATGGTGTGGCGCGGATTATAAAGAGCAATAGCGCTATTGCCTATGGATTCAGATAACATTTTTTTAAAATGAGATGAAGATTAGCAACAGATTCAGCGCCGCATGCCGTAGTGATGGTGCTGACAGAGGTAGCAGCGCGCGTCTTCACGATTAAAGGTCCAGAACGGGCGGCTGCATTCTTTACAGGTAGACGCATATGCTGCCCTCTCGCTTCGCCGCGCCGCACCTTTATCAGGCGTGAGCGTTACCGCCTGATGATGACATACGCTTTCGCACCCGCCGCATCCGGTACAGCGCCCCGGCTCGATCGCCAGAATGCCCGCTTCAAAGCTCAGCGCTTTCTCAGTGCAGCTTCGCCAGCAGGCACCGCACAGAACGCATTTTTCCGGGTCAATCGTGAGATGCCATTCGCTGAAATCGGGGAACGCCGCCCTGAGCTGACGCAACCCCGGCAGGACGGCGCGCGCGTTCACCGCGTCGCGAGGAACGTGGATTAGCGTTCGACGCGCGGCGTCGATCTCCTTTTTCAGTGCGGGCCTGAAGGTCCAGGTCTGCTCACCGAAACCGCGAAGTGCGAGGTTAAGCCCGGCCAGCGCCACCATCCACGCCGTAAACCCTTCGGCCTCCAGGCTGATTGAGCGAACCCCGCGCTGCGCGTGCCAGAGCAGAAGCTCGTTTACCGTTGGCGCCTTGTGGCTAAACGGCCCCACCAGCGCGTCGTCATGCTGGTAGCGTTTTTGCGGGCTGACGCCCGAAATGGCGTCCGCGGGGCAAACAAACAGGCAGTCCCCGCATTCAATGCAGAGCGAATCATCAACGGAAATCTGCCCGTCAGTCATGGAAAATGCCCGCGCGGGGCATACGTCCGCGCAGGCATGGCAGGAGGCGCTGCGAAAGCGGCGACGGACGCAGTCCTGCGTCACGCCCACCGCCGAAGCGAACAGGATGTCCATCAGCCAATGCTGAAGAAGACAAAGCGCAGCAGCACTTCGCCGACAACCAGCAGCGCGGTGCCCGCCAGCAGAAGGCTACGCGCCTGCTTAAGGCCGCCAGCCGCGAAGCACAGCATCCCGACTACGGACGCGCACCAGCCCAGAAGATGCACGCTGCGCAGCTGCTCAAGCATGCGCAGCGGATCGTGAGGGAAGGTCACGACGGTATGATCCAGCGCCGCGATATCCGCCAGCCAGACCGGCTGCATCAGCAGGCGAATCAGGACCAGCAGCGTCACCGCGATCGCGGCACCACGCAGGGCGCTGCGCGTTTGCGCCCCGAGCGCCACGACGGCGGAGCCGAGAATGCCCACCGAGCCGATAAACAGGACCAGCGTATTCACGTGCTGCCAGGTGATGACCGACGCGTGCATGTAAATCTGCGCCATGCAGAACACGTCAACCAGGCCGACGATGCCCGCCAGCGCCAGCAGCGCTTTTCCTCCAGGTTTACCGAAGAACAGCAGGAGCACCGCAAGGCCGAGCGCCGCCAGATAAAGGCTCGCAAACACGATCTCGCGGCTGAGCCAGGAGCTGGCAACGTGGCGCAGCGCGTTAAGGGCGTTCAGCGGGTAGCCCATATGCAGGGCGGGCGCGAGAAGCCCCAGGCTCGCGAGCACGAACGCACCGGCCGCCGCGATGGCCACGCTGCGCCATGAAGCCTGCGCGCCCATCACCTGCTGGCGACCAAACCCGAGCCAGAGCGTAATGCCCACGGAGCCCTGCAGGAAAAGCGTAAAGATCAGCAGCGGTAGCTCATGCATGACGTTTGCCCTCCTTTTCTGCCCCCTGATGGGCCTTAACCACCAGGTTTGGCCGCGTGATGGACGAGTCCGGCAGCCCTTTTACGTCGCACAGCGAGCCATATTTAGCGCGCAGCTCGTCAATCGGGCCAAACTTGATGGCCTCCAGCGGGCAGGTTGCCACGCAGACCGGCTGCTCGCCCTTCGCCTGCAGATCCACGCAGAAGTCGCATTTTGACATTTGTCCGGTCTGCTCGTTGAGCTGAGGCGCGCCGTAAGGGCAGGACCACGCGCAATAGCCGCAGCCGACGCATTTGTCGGTGTCCACGCGCACGATGCCGTCACCCGGGCGCTTGTGCATCGCGGTCGTCGGGCAGTTTTTGGTGCAAATCGGGTCCGCGCAGTGGTTGCAGGAGATAGAGAGCGTATAGGCAAAGACGTTGTTGCTCACGCCGCCCTGCCCGGTTGGGATGAAGTTCCCGCCGTTAACCTCATACACGCGGCGAAAACGACGCCCCACCTCAAGGTTATTTTTATCTTTGCACGCCACCTGGCACGCCTTGCAGCCGGAGCAGCGCGAGGAGTCGATAAAGAACCCCAGCTGTTTGTCGCTCACCGGCGGATACTCTTTAAACTGACTCATGCTTTTGCTACCTCCACCAGCATGGTTTGATGTGAATTCCCTTTCGCCAGCGCGGTGATGCGCGCCGAGCTGAGCACGTTTGCGCAGCCGCCCTTATCGACGCCGCGTTCATCGGGCTGCCACCAGGCGCCCGCCTGCATTGCCACAACGCCCGGAATAATGCGCGGGGTGACTTCCGCCGGAACTTCGCAAATGCCGCGCTGGTTATGGATCCGGACGGTATCGCCCTGCGCAATGCCGCGACGCTGCGCGTCCTGCGGGTTGATCCACAGCTTCTGCTGCTGCGCTTCAATCAGCCACGGGTTGGCGTACTGCGTCGAGTTGGCGCGGTTTTTCCCTTTCCAGGTAATCAGCTGCAGCGGGAAGGATTTCGCCAGCGCGTCTTCCGGGCCCTCATGGGCGGGAACGTAGTGCGACAGCGCCGGGATCTCCGGATGATGAATGTCGTACAGACGCTTCGAAAAGATCTCGATTTTTCCGGACGGCGTCGGGAAAGGATGGTTTTCCGGATCGCGCACGTTTTCTTCAAAGGCGACAAACGGCGCGCTCTTGAACAGGTGCTGCCGGGTCTTTTGCAGCGTCGCAAAGTCCGGCAGGTTTTCATCCGGCATCGCCAGGCAGGTCTGCTCCCAGATGTGTTCGATCCACGCTTTTTCATCGCGGCCTTCGCTAAACGCCTGCTCGATGCCGAGCTTCGCGGCCACCTCGCGCAGCCAGTCGTAGTCCGAGCGGCGCTCAAACTCCGGCTCGATCAGCTTTTCGGAGAGGATCAGATAGCTTGCCGTGCCCCAGGTTTCGCCGATGTTCCAGCGCTCCATAAAGCTGGTCTCCGGCAGCAGCAGATCGGCGTATTTCGCGCTTGGAGTCATGAACAGATCGCTTGCCACGATGAACTGGATTTTGGATTCATCCTCCAGCACGCGTGTGGCCTGGTGCAGATCCGGGTTCTGGTTCGCCAGGTAGTTACCGGCAAGGGAGAAGAGAATGCGGATATTGCTGTCCAGCTTGTCAGCCTCCTTCAGCCCGACGTCCGGCGTCACCTGAGAGGCGTCATCCGCGGCCTGCACCCAGTTCATCACCGAGATTTTGGCCTTCACCGGGTTGTCCGGCATTTCCGGACCGGCGGCAAATTTACGGTTGCCGCAGCCGCCGTAGCCTGCCGCCCAGCCGCCCTTCACGCCGACGTTGCCCGTCAGCGTCGCCAGAATGGTTGATCCGCGCGCGGTGCGTTCGCCGCAGTTATGACGCTGCGGGCCCCAGCCCTGGATCAGCGCCGCGGGTTTGGTGTTGGCATAATCGCGCGCCAGCTGGCGGATCGTCTGCGCGGGCACGTGGGTGATCTTCTCCGCCCATTCCGGCGTCTTCGCCTGGCCGTCTTTTGCGCCGGTCAGATAGGCCATCAGCGATTCGTTCGCCGGCACGCCTTCGGGCATTGACGCTTCGTCAAAGCCGATCGCGTGGCGCGACAGGAAGTCGCGATCGTGCAGATTCTCCGTCACGATCGTGTACATCATGGCGTCCATCAGCGCGTTGTCCGTGGTCGGCAGCAGCGGGATCCACTGGTCGGCGAGCGACGACACCGTATCGGAATAGCGCGGATCGACAACGATGAAGCGGGTGCCGTTTTGCTTCATCTTCTGGAAGTAGTAGTTGGTGTGGCCAAAAATGGTTTCCGTTGGGTTGTGCCCCCACAGGATCACCAGCTTTGTCTCCAGCAGCGTGTCCAGCGAGCTGCCGCTGGCGGCAGTGCCGTAGGTATAGGGCGTTGCGGCCGCGGTGTTGCCCATGCTCACAGAATGGTAGCTTTCCAGGTAGCCGCCGGTCAGATTCAGCAGGCGGCGCACCATCTTATCCCCGGAGAAGGTGCCGCCGGAGACCGCCGTACCCACGTGAACATAGCGCGACGCAACGCCATATTTTTCGGTAATTGTTTTTAAATTGTTGGCAATCAGCGTGGTCGCTTCATCCCACGAGATGCGCTCAAATTTCCCCTCGCCGCGCTTGCCCACGCGCTTCATCGGATATTTCAGACGGTCAGGATGGTAGACGAATTTCCGATACGCCCGACCGCGCACGCAGGCGCGCATAACGGGCATTTCAGGGTCGAGTGCATCGTCGGGCCGCGTGGAGATACGGGTAACGACCCCTTCGCTGACGTGCGCGCGAATATCGCACTTGCCGCCGCAGTCAAAGGTGCTGCAGGTCTGAACGACGCGTTCCGGGGAGACATTCTCCGCTGCATCGGCGGGCTGCGCCTGCACGCTGCCTGACGTGGTGATAAAAGGGAGCGCAACCAGCGCCGAGCTGGCCTGGATGAAATTGCGCCGGGACACCGAAGGTAATAACCCCTCTCCCTGGTCTGTTATTTTTTTCATGATTGGGTCCTTAACATAAAAACGCATTCTCGCGGTTTTACGGACCCCTACTTTTGATAAGCATCAAGGTAATCCATAAGGATTACCACAATTATAAGTTAATGATAATTATTCCTTTTTTTAGCTAAGCGTTTACTTAGAATGTTGATGAACATCCTAACGAACCAGCGAAAAATTCACTGCCGAAACCTGGCCGGATTGATCCATCACCACCAGCTGGTAGTCATCCGGCTTGCTTAACCCAAGCGACAAATAGCTGCTTCTTGATGAAAGCGGTTCGCCGTTTAAAAACCACCAGCGCTCGCCTTCTCCGCCACCGGCGGTGACCGAAAGCGTCATGGCCTCCTGCCCCGGCAGGCGACGGATGACCGCGCCCTCCCTGATCCCGGACAGCATCAGCGGTGCAGCATTATGATTGTCTAACGGCGGACAGACGGCAGACGCCGCGGGCAGGCGTGCCGCCCTTCTTTCCGACGGCGGCAGCCACGGCTCAAGCGGAAGCGGCCAGACGTCCAGCACCTTCTCTGCCGCATCCGGGCAGTCCGCCGCCACCCGCTTTCCGCTTTTGTCCAGCCAGACGGGGAATCGGATGCCGCGAATGCCCTCCTGCTCCGGCAGCAGCAGCGTAGGCGGCTCGCTTCCGTCCAGCAGCCAGGTCGAGAGGCGGCGTCGACAGTTTTCACTGCCTTCCGGCAGCGACTGGCCGCCCGGCCAGCAGATCGTGCCCCGCCCCACGCTCGCGGGACGCGGGTCGCGCGGAAGGCGCGCCTCGTCGATTGTCGAGCGCGCCTGAAGCACGTTATTGACCTGATTTAAAAGCGGAACGGCACTGGCATAGCCGAACTGCCCGGCGACGGGCGTGCCGTCGGGGCGCCCGGTCCAGATGCCAATCACGTAGCGGGCGTTAAGCCCGATAGCCCAGGCATCGCGATAGCCGTAGCTGGTGCCCGTTTTCCACGCCAGCGGCGCAACCTGCGGCAGCGCGTTATCCGGCAGCGGCTGCGCCTCGTTGGCAAGAATGCGGCGAATAATCCACGCCGCACCCTGCGACAGCAGCGGCCTTTCCACGAGCGGATCGCCGGGCTGCAGGCGCAATCTCCCCGCCTTGCCGCGGCGGGCAAACGCGCTGTACGCGGCGGTAATGTCGACGAGCCGGGCGCCCGCGCCGCCCAGGATCAGGGATAAATTCGGCTGCGCCCCGGCGGGCAAAATAAGCGGCAGCCCCGCGTTGCTCAGCATGCCCGCAAAGCGTTTTGGCCCGTAGGCCTCCAGCACCTGAACGGCAGGCAGATTGAGCGATCGCACCAGCGCCTCGCTCATGCTTACCGGACCGTGAAAACCGCTGTCAAAGTTGCCGGGCCGATAATCGCCCGTTTTTCGCGGCACGTCCTGCAGCAGTGATGCCGGGTGGATCAGGCCGTCGTCCAGCGCCATGCCGTAAACGAAAGGCTTGAGCACCGATCCGGGGGATCGGATCGCGTTGACCATATCAACGTGGCTAAAGCGGCTGTCGTCGTTAATGTCCACCGATCCCACCCAGCCGCGCACCTTCATGTCGGTGTGATCGACGACGATCGTCGCCAGCGAGCTGCGCGCGGGCAGGCGGGATTTCCAGTTCATCGCCAGCTCTTCGAGCTGCCGCTGCAGGGCGGCATCGAGGGTGGTAACGATTTTCGTCTCGCGGCTTTTGCCGAGCATCATGCGCGAAAAGAGCGGCGCGAGCTGCGGCATCTGGCGCGGGGCCAGCCAGACCGGCTCCTCGCGGGATTCCTTCACCTGCTTTGCGGACCAGACGCCCTGCGTCACCATCCTCTCGAGCACCTTATTGCGCGCGGCCTCCGCGCGTTCCGGCCAGCGGTCGGGGCGCAGGCGGCTGGGGGCCTGGGGTAACACCGCCAGCAGCGCCGCTTCGGAATAGCTCAGCTGCGACGGCGGTTTGCCGAGATAGGTCCAGCTTGCGGCCCCCACGCCCTGCAGCGTGCCGCCAAAGGGGGCGCGGTTCAGATAGAGCGTAAGGATATCGCGCTTGGAAAGGTGCCACTCCAGCTGCAGCGCCCGCCACAGCTGGCGGATTTTGCCGCCGAAGGTGCGAGGATGCGGATCCAGCAGGCGCGCCACCTGCATGGTGAGCGTGCTGCCCCCCGAGACCACTTTGCCTGACGTCACGTCCTGCCAGGCCGCGCGCAGCACGGAGAACGGGTTAACGCCGGGGTGGTCCCAGAACCAGCGGTCTTCATACTGGATCAGGGCCTCGAGATAGCGGGGAGAAACGTCTTCCAGGGTGACCGGATAGCGCCAGATCCCTTCGCCGTCGGCAAAGCGCCAGAGCGGCGTTCCGTTCTCATCCACCACCACCCTTGCGGGGTTGACCTCTTTCAGAGGCAGCGGCCACAGGCGGTCGGCCGCGAGAATCAGCCCCCATAAAACGAGAAGCGCTCCCGCCAGCCGAAGCCAGCGGGAGCGTAAGAGACGCGCGATCGGCATCTTACGGAACAACGATCAGCGGGCCGCTGGCCGCTCCGGTTGCCCGCCACTGCGGCACGTACATGGATTCCACCATCGGCACAGGCACCTGATAGGTTCCCGGCGTCACGGCGCGCGCCAGATACACCAGCGTCACCGGCTGGCCTTCGCTGACCGGCACGGCGGCCACGAAGCGATCGTCGCGGAACTCCATATGCTGAATATCCGCCTGCTGCATCTGGTTCAGCAGGTTTTGCACCTCGCTACCGCTGTCCTGCAGACTGGCGCTGCTGCTGGCCAGATTTTGGTTCTCCAGCTCAAGCCCCGCCGGGAGCAGGTCAACCACCAGGGCGTCCGGCACGTTCTGGCTGGCGTTGATTTCAAGCCATACCAGCACCAGCTCGCCGCTCTTCAGCGAAGAGAGGGATTTGCTGCTGCCGTCCGTCGCCAGAATTTGACGTTCAATTTGCAGAACGTTTGACGCGGGCTGAGGGGCATACTCAGGGTAACCCGTGCTGTCGAGCCGCACCCACAGCGGAGCGGTGCCGGTATTGGTCACCTGCAGCGCGCCAAGCTGATCGCCATTCAGGTTTTCGACCTTCGCCTTATCGCCGCTTAACGGAGTTTCAGACGCTGACGCTTTCGCCTGCCACGCTCCGCTCAGGGTTTGCAGCGAGCGCCCGGCCAGGAACAGGGCGTTGCTTTCCTGCGTCGACAGCCAGCGCTGGCTGAACGCCTGCTCGGAAAGGGTGTTGAGCAACGCGTTCTGCGCATCCGGCATCAGCTGGTACTCTTCGAGCAGCGAGAGCATCAGCGCGTTGTCGCGAAGCGCGCTGCCGTAATCCGCCATCCAGCTTTTCGCGTCGCTGCGCGGGGTTTTGAGCGCCAGATCCAGCGCCTGCTGGCTGCGCGGCGCATCGCCCATCAGCTTCAGCGCCATGCCGAGCTGCATCAGCGGCAGCCCGGATGCCGCCTGCGCATGGCGATCCCAGATTTCACGCAGCGCGCCGAGCGGCGCTTTCTGCTGACGCGCCAGCACCAGCGCGGCGTAGGCCTGCACGGCAAACCGGCTTGCCTGCGCGTTGTCGCTGTAGCGAATAGACATCATGCCCGGATCCTGCAGGTAGCGCAGCAGGCGGGTATTGGCGTTATTCACCGCGTCCGTCGGCACGCTGTAGCCCTGCTCGCCCGCGCGCACCAGGAAGTCCGTCACGTAGGCCGTCAGCCAGTACTCTTCCGGCCCGTTTTTATCCCACAGCGCAAAGCCGCCGTCGTCGCGCTGCATTTGCAGCAGGCGGGCGATCCCCACCTCAATCGCCCCGCGGCGCTTGTCGTCCGTATCGCCCTTAATGCCAAGCGCCGACAGCTGCGCCGCGTTGGTATAAAGCGACGGGAACAGGCCGCTGGTGGTCTGCTCCAGACAGCCGTACGGATAGGCCTGCAGCTCGCGAATGTAGCGCGCCAGGTTCAGCGGCGGCTTGCCGCTCAGCAGCAGCTGCCCCTGCAGGGTCGCAGGAGAGAAACCGTTAATATGCTGAGCCGGTGCGGTCCAGGATTCGCCCGGATTCAGCATCGCGCCGGTATTGACCGTCTGGGCCGGGAAGGCCGGACGCACGCCGATTTTCCAGCTCTTCTGCTGCGGCGCAAACGTCTCGCCGGGCAGCTGAAGGCCGGTCACCTGCGCCGTCACGTCACCGTCGCCGTAGCCGTCGAGCGCGCGCACCGGAATAAAGATCGTCGTACGCGCCACCGGCGGTAGCTCGATCGGCTGCGGCTGCGCGCCTTCGAGCGACAGCTTGCCGGAAGCGGTTAGCGCTACGCTCAGCGTCTGCGGCTGGTCCGTCAGGTTGGTGAGATCCAGCGTCAGCCTTGAGGTATCGCCGCTCGCCAGGAAGCGCGGCGTGTTGAGCTCGGCAATAATCGGCGCGGCGACAACCACCTTGCTCTCGCTGCTGCCGAAATCGTCTTCCGTCCAGGCCTGAGCCATCAGGCGCAGCTCGCCGTTAAAATCCCCAATCGGCAGGGTAATCGTGCCTTCGCCGTTGGCGTCCAGCTCAACCGGCTGCGCCTGCTGGGCGATAATCGTGACGTGATTCACCGGCGGCTTGCCGCCGCGCTTCAGCTCGTCGCCATCGCCGCCGAAGCGCAGCGCGGCCATACGCCCCTGCCCTTCGATAACCTGGCCGTAGATGTCATAAATGTCCGCACCGTAGCGCTTCTGGCCGAAGAAGGCCTGCCACGGATCGGGCGTGACGTAATCCGTAATGTTCAGCACGCCGCTGTCCACCGCGGAGACCAGCACGTTCACCTTCTGCGGCACGGCCCGGTCCTTCACGCTGGCCTTGACCTTCACGGAGAGGGTCTGGTTCGGACGCATTTTTTGCGGGTTATCCAGCGCAATGTTCAGGCGGCGGTTTTCGTCGCCCATCGGCAGATGCAGCAGGCCAACGGCGCGCTTCGGCGTGGCGGATTTGGATTTGTCGCCGGGGCGAACCACCAGCGTGCTGAGGTAGAGATCGTGGCGCTTCCAGGCTTTATCCACCGGAATGGAGAGATCCAGCCCGTTTGCCGGAACGTCGATCTCTTTCCACCACAGCGGCCCTTCGCTGGACTCGATCATCGCGTAGCCTTTCCCTGCGGCAGGCGCGGCGATATGCAGCTTGATGGTGTCGCCCGGCTGGTATGCCGGCTTGTCGAGCTTCAGGGTTACGCGGTCAGGACGCGCCGCGCCCGTGCCGTCGCTGTTATCCTGCCAGCTGTAGCCCGCCCAGAAGCGCACGCTGCTGACCTTATTATCAGGCGCTTTCACCTCCAGACGATAGGAACCCCACTCCACCGGGAAGGTCACTTTGCCCGTTTCATCGGCCTTGAGGCTGAGCTCCTGCTCGGCTTCGACCAGATCTTTTTGATCGAACTGGGACTGCCAGCCGTCGCTTTCAGACCAGTTCCAGAAGTAGTCGCGGCGCTCGCGGATCAGGCGAACCTGCAGCCCTGAAACGGCTTTTTTCGCGCCGCTGGCGTCGGCATACACCACATCAAAGCTGGCGTTGCCGTTTTCATCCACGATCGGCTGGTTGACGGTAGTATCGGTGCGGTAATCGTAAACCGCCTTGCTGGCGAACTGCGGGCGAATGCCCGGCAGCGCGTCGGCTGGCCAGATGGCCTGTTCGGCGCGGCGCGTCACCGGACGTCCGCCGGACTCCAGCAGGCTGGCCTGCAGGATAAGCTGCAGCGGCGAATGCGCGTCCTTCCACTGGCTTTCAACCGCGACCTGTCCGCGACCCTGCTCGTTAAGCGTCAGCTGAACTTCGTCCAGGCTGCGGCTCAGGTTTTCCTCGGCGATATCGCCAAACTGGAAGCCGGGCAGCGCGGCGACGGCCTCGCGCAGCGGGCGCAGGAACAGCTGGCCCTGCAGAGAATTGCCGTTGGCCGGCGCGCCGTACAGGTAATATCCCACGACGTCGAAGTTCACTTTATCCTCGGGCGACAGCGGCGCTTTTTGCCCCGTCAGGTTGAGCGCCATGCGCTCCGGCATAAAGTCTTCCACGTGGAAGTCCCACAGCCGCTGCAGGTTATCGCCCGCGTTGGCGCGGATGTGCCACATGCCGGTCTGGGCACCGCTATCGAGGGGATAGTTGAAGCGGTAGAGGCCGTTTTCAGGCTGTACCACCACGGTGCGCGCCACCTGCCCGTCCGGGCGAAGCACGTCGAGCTTAACCGGCTGCGCGGGCAGCGGTTTGCCATCGCTGTCGCGCAGCAGGCCGTTGAGGATCACCGTTTCGCCCGGACGATAGAGATCGCGCGGGCCAAACATAAAGAACTGTTTGCTGTAGCCAGGGCTACCGGCAATATTAAACTCCGCCAGATCGAGCGCCGGAAGCTTGAGGTCAAGCAGCGTGGTCTGGCCGTCTTTGCTCGCCAGGATCAACGCCGCCTCTTTATCCGTTTCAAGCTTCGCATGGCCGTCCGCGTCGCTGTTCGCTTCGGCAAGCGTCTGCCCTTTGTCGTTCAGCAGCGTGACCTTCACGCCGGGCTGCGCCGCGCCGTTTTCCAGGCTCTGGGTAAAGATATCCAGACGGTTGTGATAGCGGTGAGCGGACAGCCCAATATCGCTCAGGGTAAAGAGCGTGGCGGCGTTGCTGTAGCTGTAGTGCCCGGCCTGATTCATCACCGCGATGTAGACGCCGGACTGCTGCAGCGGCTTGATATCGCGCAGCGGCAGGAGCAGCTTTTCACGCGTGTTGCGCGCCGGATTGAGATCGAAACGCCCGGTATAGACCAGTTCCGCCATTTTGAGCAGATTGTCCGATTCCCAGTTGGTCAGGGAGTTGCGGTATTCCCACTGGCTGACAAAGGCGGCCAGCGACTCCGGCTTCACGCGGTAGAAGTTGACGTCCACGTTGTTCACGTTGAGCGCCATCACCGGCAGCCCCTCCACAACTTTGCCCGGCAGCAGCGAGCCGCGGCTGGCAAAACCGACCGTCGGCTCGACGTCACGGGTGGTCAGCGCTTTTTCGTAATCGGTACCAAACGTCGCTTTGTTCAGCGCCTGCAGGTCGCGCTCAACGGTGACGACCAGATTGCGGTTTGGCTCCAGGTGACGCAGGCGCAGCTCTTTCAGATTAGGCGCAAGTTCCCACGCGCCGTCGACTTTGCCACTTTTCTTATCCACCACGTGAACCGTTTTCGCAAAGTCCTGATCGGGATTGAGCGGAATGGAGAACGTCAGCACCAGCGTAGCCGCGCCGTCCAGCTGCACTTCCGAAGCGTCCTGCAGGGTCAGCGTTTTGCCCTGACTCTGCGCGGCCAGCTTCGCGAGCCTGTCCGCATCCGGCTTAGCCGGCGTTTTCTGTTGCGTAGTGGTAGACGCCGCGGGTGCCGCAGCCTGAGGTTTTTCGTCGCTGTTGTCGCAGCCGACAAGCGTAAAGGTGGTAAGCAGCGCAAGCGAGAGCGCGGCTAAGCGAAACGGTTTCATCCTGTATCCCTGGCCCAAAGAGCCTGTTGGTCATCGTCCGGATAAGTATTATCGCGCTGTTTAATTAATACCAAAAGTACAAATTAAGAATTCAGGAAAGAGAGAGAAAATAAGGCGTTGCTCGCACGTTGAAGAAGGCTGGCTTGTGGGTATTAGCAAAAACGTCGACAATTCAGCTTTACGGATAAAAACGGAGGCAACTATGTCTACCTCATACTTCGTCGCGGCCGACTGGCTGGTTGAACACGGTAACGACCCCGAAGTGCAGATTATTGACGCGCGGATGGCCCCTCCCGGCCAGGAACACCGCGACCTTCCTGCGGAATACCGTGCCGGACATCTGCCTGGCGCGGTCTTTTTTGATATTGAAGCGCTCTCCGATCATACCTCTTCCCTGCCGCACATGCTGCCGCGCCCGGAAGCGTTTTCGGTGGCGATGCGCGAGCTTGGCGTCAGCCGCGATAAGCATCTGGTGGTGTACGACGAGGGCAATCTCTTCTCTGCGCCGCGCGCGTGGTGGATGTTGAAAAGCTTCGGCGTGGAGAACGTGTCGATTCTGGCGGGCGGCCTGGCAGGCTGGAAGCGCGACGAGTTGCCGCTACAGCAGGGCGATGTTGCGCTGCCGGAAGGCGATTTTGACGCTGAATTTAACCCGGACGTGGTGAAACGCCTGACCGACGTGCTGGTCATCAGCCATGAAAAAACGGCGCAAATCGTCGACGCCCGCCCCGCCCCGCGCTTCAATGCCGAGGCCGACGAGCCGCGAGCGGGCCTGAGGCGCGGCCATATTCCCGGCGCGCTGAACGTGCCGTGGGGCGACCTGGTGTTTGAAGGGGAGCTAAAAACCACCGACGAGCTGCGGGAGATTTTCGAACGTCAGGGTGTCGACCTCACGCGTCCCATCGTCGCCAGCTGCGGTTCCGGCGTAACGGCCTGCGTGGTGATACTGGCGCTGGCGACGCTCGGCGTCAGCGACGTGACGCTGTACGACGGGGCGTGGAGCGAATGGGGCGCGCGCAGCGATCTGCCCGTTGAACCCGCCTGATAGCGAAGCGGGGTGAATATTCACCCCGCTATGTTTAGATAATACGGTTTGTTTTCAGGTCGCGCAGGAAACCGCCCCAGCGACGCTCGTAGAACGGCGTGATGTGCTCGGTAATAAAGTGGCTGATGCCCTTCTCACCTTTCTTCACCTGGCAGATATCAATCGGCTCGTCGCCCGGCAGGGTGTCGGTCGCCACGCTGCCCGTCGCCTGAATAATCTCGTCGATATCCCCGTCGGCCTCGATGCCAATCAACAGCACGGGCTGCTCGTCCGCCCTTTCTTTGATGGAGCAGAGAAACGCGCGCTTCACCGGCTTGAGGGTTTTGAACAGCGTGGTCAGCGAGTCGATCATCTGCGCGGGCGGCTCGGCCACTTCAGACAGCAGCAGCGTCTCACCCCCTTCCAGCACTTCCTGGGTGCTGAGCGGGTTGCCCTCTTCACCGATAAGATGGCTGATTTCGCGCGGCGTGAACTCTTTCCCGGTCGGCAGCTTGGCGTTCAGGAACAGCGTCTGGCCGAGCGTCATTTCAAACAGCGTGCGCACCGGCATCACCACGAACGCCTGTTCGTCTTCCACTGCCTTCTGCAGCGCTTCCAGCGAGGTGAAGAACGGGATCACCGACGCGCCGTCGTCTTTCTCCCAGTGCAGCAGATCCAGCGCGCTGTCTTCGACAACCTGCTCGCCTTCCGCCGCCGTTCCCGGCACCCAGACGGTGGACTCCAGCAGCGTGCGGAAAAATGCCGGACGGTGAGCGGGCTCGGCCGCTGCCTGCTCCAGCAGGGTTTCTAATTCGTTTTGGTTTCTGACATAATGATTCCAGATGGTGCATTCCACC
>AGFT01009779.1_pt1 | contig 16273 bp, 16 predicted proteins | sample 305848 | NCBI WGS metagenome assembly AGFT01 (sample SAMN02954282, study PRJNA62043) | ant fungus garden metagenome | biome: terrestrial; feature: Atta colombica fungus garden; material: fungus garden; isolation source: Atta colombica fungus garden bottom | host: Atta colombica | place: Panama...
AGATGTAGAACGGGATCATCGGCAGGTTGTTGGTGCTGTAAGAGGTCGCAGCAGCCAGCCAGGATGCGCCTGCGCCCAGCTCGTTGATACCTTCCTGCAGGATCTGGCCTTTCTCGTCTTCTTTGTAGTAGGCAACCTGCTCACGGTCCTGCGGGGTGTACTGCTGGCCGTTCGGGCTGTAGATACCGATCTGACGGAACAGACCTTCCATACCGAAGGTACGCGCTTCGTCGGCGATGATTGGCACCAGGCGATCTTTGATCGACTTGTTCTTCAGCATCACGTTCAGGGCACGCACGAAAGCGATAGTGGTAGAGATCTCTTTGTTCTGCTCTTCCAGCAGCTGGGAGAAGTCTTCCAGCGCAGGCAGTTCCAGCTTCTCGGTGAAGTTAGGCTGGCGAGCTGGCAGGTAGCCTTTCAGCGCCTGACGACGTTCGTGCAGGTACTTGTGCTCTTCAGAGCCTTCCGGGAAGGTGATGTAAGACAGGTTTTCTACCTGCTCATCGGTCACTGGAACGTTGAAACGGTCGCGGATATAGCGCACGCCGTCCATGTTCATTTTCTTAACCTGGTGAGCGATGTTTTTACCTTCAGCGGTATCGCCCATGCCGTAACCTTTGATGGTGTGGGCCAGGATAACGGTCGCTTTACCTTTGGTTTCCTGCGCTTTTTTCAGTGCAGCGTAGACTTTCTTCGGATCGTGACCACCGCGGTTCAGGGCCCAGATCTGCTCGTCAGTCCAGTCAGCCACCAGGGCTGCGGTTTCAGGATATTTGCCGAAGAAGTGCTCGCGAACGTAGGCACCGTCTTTGGATTTGAAGGTCTGGTAGTCGCCGTCAACGGTTTCGTTCATCAGCTGAATCAGCTTACCGCTGGTGTCTTTACGCAGCAGCTCATCCCAACGACCGCCCCACATGACTTTAATCACGTTCCAGCCAGCACCGGAGAAGATGCCTTCCAGCTCGTTGATGATCTTGCCGTTGCCGGTTACCGGACCATCCAGACGCTGCAGGTTACAGTTGATGATGAAGCACAGGTTGTCCAGCTTCTCACGGGTTGCGATGGTGATCGCACCTTTAGATTCTGGCTCATCCATTTCGCCGTCGCCCAGGAAGGCGTAAACGGTCTGCTCGGAGGTGTCTTTCAGACCGCGGTGTTCCAGATACTTCAGGAATTTAGCCTGATAGATCGCACCGATTGGGCCCAGACCCATCGATACGGTCGGGAACTGCCAGAATTCAGGCATCAGTTTAGGGTGCGGGTAAGAAGACAGACCTTTACCGTGAACTTCCTGACGGAAGTTGTTCATCTGCTCTTCGGTCAGACGCCCTTCCAGGAAGGCACGTGCATAGATGCCCGGAGAGATGTGGCCCTGGAAGTACACCAGGTCGCCGCCGTCTTTCTCGTTAGCCGCGCGGAAGAAGTGGTTAAAGCACACTTCGTACACGGTCGCAGAAGACTGGAAGGACGCCATGTGGCCGCCCAGCTCGAGGTCTTTCTTGGACGCGCGCAGAACGGTCATGATGGCGTTCCAGCGAATAGCAGAACGAATGCGGCGTTCCAGATCCAGATTGCCCGGGTATTCCGGTTCGTCTTCAACGGCAATCGTGTTTACGTAGTTGCTAGCCCCTGCACCTGCAGCAACCTTCACACCGCCTTTGCGGGCTTCTGAAAGCAGCTGATCAATCAGATACTGAGCGCGCTCAACACCTTCTTCACGGATGACCGATTCGATCGCCTGTAGCCAGTCGCGAGTTTCGATCGGATCCACGTCATTTTGGAGACGTTCTGACATGGGGGTATTCCTTATCTATCTAATACGTTGATTTGTCTGGAACCTGTCCCATTGTATTTTCGCCAGAAAATACAATAAGACAGGTTCTGCGTTTAGTTGCCGCGCTCTAAAAAAACTGGCGCTTAATCCTTTCGTTGCTGTATGCGGCGAAGCGAACGCTCACGGCGTGATTGTTCACGGCTGCGGTCCAGCAAGATTTCCTCAATGAAAGCCAGATGGCGGTGCGACGCTTCGCGCGCCTGCTCCGGTTCCCCGGCCATTATCGCCTCGAAGATTCGGGTGCGATGGTTGCTGACCAGCGGGAGCATGTCCCGACGGGCATACAACAATTCAAAATTCTGACGAACGTTCTGGGCCAGCATAGGCTCCATGCAGCGTAGCAGATGGAGGAGCACCACGTTGTGCGCCGCTTCGGTGACGGCAATTTGATACTGGACAACGGCGCTGGACTCGGCGTCTAAGTCGCCGGACTGCTGTGCCCGTTCAATGGCCTGATGCAGCTCGCGGATACGCACGCGATCTTCATCATTGCTGCGAAGGGCGGCGTAATAGGCCGCGATGCCTTCCAGCGCGTGACGGGTCTCAAGCAGATCAAACTGGGATTCTGGGTGGTCAGAGAGAAGTTCTACCAGCGGGTCGCTGAAGCTCTGCCACAGGCTGTTTTGCACAAAGGTTCCGCCGCCCTGACGACGAAGGAGCAAGCCCTTTGCTTCGAGACGTTGAATCGCCTCACGCAGAGAGGGACGGGAAACGTCGAACTGTTTTGCCAGTTCGCGTTCTGGCGGGAGTTTCTCGCCCGGGCGCAGTGTCCCCTCGAGGATTAAAAACTCCAGCTGCTGCTCAATCACATCAGATAGTTTTGGTTGGCGAATTTTGCTGTAGGCCATATTCCCTGTCTTACGCCTTTTTGCCCGGAGTCAATTGGTCTTACCAATTTCATGTTCGTATCGCTAAAGTAACAAAGTATTCACCTTCTGTCCATATTGGTTTTGATTGAAATCAGTAAAGCCTGCACTTTTTAACAACCTTACAGAAATAACGTTTCAGAAATATAACTTTGCACAAATGAGTTGATTACTCACAAAGAGGCAGATTTAACCTTAGTGAAACGAAGGTTTTTGCAATCTGAAGCGATTCAACAGCGCAAATAACGAAATTTCGCCCCCTTATGGAGCATTTCTATTCTATAGGTTGGGATACGAAGGGATTGGGTCGGAATTTACAAACGCTTTCTTTTTATCCAGGTCGTCATCATCCCTTGATAAAGCAGGTGCATTCGCTGGCGCTTACCATTATTCTTGCGCTTACGGAAGTCACTCCCGCTTTTTTCGGTCACTTTGACCGTAAAGAAAATAATACAGAAATGGACTTTCATAATTACACACGCTCAGCGTGAACATAACAACCACACACGAGGTTTCAAATGGAAGCTCAACAGCATGACGATCGGCTAAAGCGCGGCCTCAAGAACCGCCATATTCAGCTTATCGCACTGGGTGGCGCGATCGGCACCGGTCTGTTTCTGGGAAGCGCGTCCGTCATCCAGTCTGCCGGTCCCGGCATTATTTTGGGTTACGCAATTGCGGGTTTCATCGCCTTTCTGATCATGCGTCAGCTCGGTGAAATGGTGGTTGAAGAGCCGGTCGCAGGCTCGTTCAGCCACTTTGCCTACAAATACTGGGGCAGCTTTGCCGGGTTCGCCTCCGGCTGGAACTACTGGGTGCTGTACGTACTGGTTGCCATGGCCGAACTGACCGCCGTCGGGAAGTACGTTCAGTTCTGGTACCCGGAAATCCCAACATGGGCATCCGCGGCGGCCTTCTTCGTCATTATTAACGCCATCAACCTGACCAACGTAAAAGTGTTCGGTGAAATGGAGTTCTGGTTTGCGATCATCAAGGTGGTTGCCGTAGTGGCGATGATCGTCTTCGGCGGCTGGCTGCTGTTCAGCGGCAACGGCGGCCCGCAGGCCACGGTGCGTAACCTCTGGGAACAGGGCGGCTTCCTGCCGCACGGCATGACCGGCCTCGTCATGATGATGGCGATCATTATGTTCTCCTTCGGCGGCCTTGAGCTGGTGGGCATCACCGCGGCAGAAGCGGACAATCCGGAGCAGAGCATCCCGAAGGCCACCAACCAGGTTATCTACCGTATTCTGATCTTCTACGTGGGCTCGCTGGCAGTGCTGCTTTCCCTGATGCCGTGGACGCGCGTCACCGCTGACGTCAGCCCGTTTGTGCTGATCTTCCACGAGCTGGGCGATAGCTTCGTGGCAAACGCGCTGAACATCGTGGTGTTGACCGCTGCGCTGTCCGTGTACAACAGCTGCGTATACTGCAACAGCCGCATGCTGTTCGGCCTGGCGCAGCAGGGCAACGCGCCAAAAGCGCTGCTCAACGTGGACAAGCGCGGCGTGCCGGTGAATACCATTATCGTCTCCGCCGTGGTCACCGCGCTGTGCGTGCTGATCAACTACCTCGCACCGGAATCGGCCTTCGGCCTGCTGATGGCGCTGGTGGTCTCCGCGCTGGTAATTAACTGGGCGATGATCAGCCTCGCGCACATTAAGTTCCGCCGCGCGAAGCAGCAGCAGGGCGTCAAAACCCGCTTCCCTGCCCTGCTCTATCCGCTGGGTAACTGGGTCTGCCTGCTGTTTATGGCCGCCGTACTGGTTATCATGCTGATGACGCCGGGCATGGCGATTTCGGTTTACCTGATCCCGGTCTGGATTGCGATCCTGGCCGTCGGCTATCTGGTTAAACAGAAAAAGAGTGCTGCCGTAAAAGCGCATTAATCTCGACCGACGCTGCGCCCGCTTCTGCGGGTGCAGCACGTTGTTACCTGCCTCACAAATTCACTTCAACAGCCCGTTTATCCATATCACCGCCCTGATACTGCAACGCAAAAATCCCTTTGCCAGCAAATAATTCTCTCCATACCGAAAACCGGAGAGCTGTCGATGGATAACAATAAACTTTCAGTAAAAGAAAAGATCGGCTATGGCATGGGCGACGCCGGATGCAACATCATCTTCGGCGCTATCATGCTGTTTGTTAACTACTTTTATACCGACATTTTTGGCCTGGCCCCGGCGCTGGTTGGCGTTCTGCTGCTCTCGGTGCGCGTGATCGACGCCGTGACGGACCCGATTATGGGCGCCATCGCCGACCGCACACGCAGCAAATATGGCCGCTTTCGTCCATGGCTTTTATGGATCGCCTTTCCCTACGCGCTGTTCAGCATCCTGATGTTCACCACCCCGGAGTGGAGCTATAACAGCAAAGTTATCTATGCGTTTGTCACCTATTTCCTGCTCTCTTTGACCTACACCGCCATTAACATCCCCTACTGCTCGCTGGGCGGCGTGATCACCAACGATCCGAAAGAGCGCGTGGCCTGTCAGTCTTACCGCTTCGTGATGGTGGGCATCGCCACGCTGCTGCTCTCCCTGACCCTGCTGCCGATGGCCGACTGGTTCGGCGGCGATGACAAAGCCAAAGGCTATCAGATGGCGATGACCGTGCTGGCGCTGATCGGCACCTGCATGTTCCTGTTCTGCTTCGCCACCGTGCGCGAGCGCGTGCGTCCGGCAGTGCAAACGCACGACGAGCTGAAAAACGATCTCAGGGACGTGTGGAAAAACGATCAGTGGGTGCGCATTCTGCTGCTAACGCTGTGCAACGTCTGCCCGGGCTTTATCCGCATGGCGGCCACCATGTATTACGTCACCTGGGTAATGGGCCAAAGCACCCACTTCGCCACGCTGTTTATCAGCCTCGGCGTGGTGGGCATGATGGGGGGCAGCATGCTCGCAAAGGTGCTGACCGACCGCTGGTGCAAGCTGAAAGTGTTCTTCTGGACCAACATCGCGCTGGCGATTTTCTCAATCGCCTTCTACTTCTTCGACCCGAAAGCAACGGCCACCATCGTGGTGCTGTACGTTCTGCTGAACGTCCTGCACCAGATCCCGTCTCCGCTGCACTGGTCCCTGATGGCCGACGTGGATGACTACGGCGAGTGGAAAACCGGGAAGCGCATCACCGGGATCAGCTTCTCCGGCAACATCTTCTTCCTCAAGCTGGGTCTGGCAATTGCCGGCGCAATGGTCGGCTTCCTGCTCTCCTGGTACGGCTACGACGCGGGCGCCAAAGCGCAGAGCGCGGACGCCATCAACGGCATCGTGCTGCTGTTTACCGTCATTCCGGGCGTAGGCTATTTGATTACCGCAGGCGTGGTGCGCCTGCTGAAGGTGGACCGCGAAACCATGAAGCAAATCCAGTCCGACCTGGAAAAGCGCCGCAATAACTACCGCGAGCTGAATGACTATCAGACGTTAAGGACAGAACCAAAAGGAGCCCCACATGCATAGCTGGCCAAACCCGTTTATCGAACAGCGCGCCGATCCGTATATCCTGCACCACGAAGGGCTGTACTACTTTATCGCCTCGGTGCCCGAATACGACAGGCTGGCGATCCGCCGCGCAGGCTCGCTGGAGGGGCTGCGCAGCGCAGAAGAGGTGGTGGTGTGGCGTAAACCCGACGCCGGGCCGATGAGCCAGCTGATCTGGGCCCCCGAGCTGCACCACATCGACGGCAGGTGGTACATCTATTTTGCCGCGGCGCATACCCAGGCGCTCGACGGGCTTGGCATGTTCCAGCACCGCATGTTCGCCCTGGAATGCGCGGATGCCGATCCGCTCGCCGGAACGTGGGTGGAGAAAGGGCAAATCATCACGCCGTTCGACACCTTCGCGCTGGACGCCACCACCTTTGTGCATCAGGACAAGCGCTGGTATCTGTGGGCGCAGAAATCCCCGGATATTCAGGGCAACTCCAACCTGTACCTGTGCGAAATGGAAAACCCGTGGACCCTCAAGGGCGAGCCGGTGATGCTCAGCAAGCCGGAGTACGACTGGGAGTGCCGCGGCTTTTGGGTTAACGAAGGCCCGGCGGTGCTGGTTCACGGCGACAGGCTGTTTATCAGCTATTCCGCCAGCGCCACCGATGAAAACTACTGCATGGGGCTACTGTGGATAGACGGGCAGGCCGACCCGCAAAACCCGGCGAACTGGCATAAATCCCCGCGCCCGGTGTTCGTTACTAGCTATGAAAACCGTCAGTATGGGCCTGGGCATAACAGCTTTACGCAGACGCCGGAAGGGGAAGACGTGCTGGTGTACCACGCAAGGAACTACACCGAGATTGAGGGCGATCCGCTGTACGATCCCAACCGACATACCCGCCTGAAGCACGTCCGCTGGAATGAAAACGGGATGCCTGATTTCGGCATCCCGCCTGCTGATACGCTGTAGCGGCTGCGGCGCGCTGGCCTAGATCAGCGTGCCGTAAATCGTCAGCAGCGCCACGATCACCACCACGACAAAGGACGTTTTCTTCGCCATCGAGACGGCGGCTTTTGGCGTTTCAACCCTGTCAGTATGCGGCTCGCGCGCCAGCGAGAACTGCGCCAGGCGCGTTAAGACCTGGTACTGAGAGGTGTGACGGTCGGCCAGCGAGGCAAACCACGCGGGCAGCGCTTTTTCACCGTGGCCAATCAGCGCGTAGACCACGCCAACCAGGCGCACCGGGAGCCAGTCGAGCACGTGCAAAATGCCGTCGATGCCGGATTGCAAACGCTCGTGCGGCGTAAGGTAGCGCGCGAGCCACGTCTGCCAGGCGCGCAGGAACGCGTAGCCCATCAGCAGAACCGGCCCCCACGGGCCGCCGACCACGAACCAGAACAGCGGTGCGAGGTAATAGCGGAAGTTGATCCACAGCAGCGCGTTTTGCAGCTCGCGTAAAAACTCGCGCTCGTCGCAGTCCGGCGGCACGCCGTGGATCATCGTCAGCTCGCTCGCCATCGCGTCACGGGCGTGCGCATCCTCGCGCGACGCGGCTTTCAGGTAGGCATGGTAATGCAGCCGCACCTTGCCCGCGCCGATGCACAGCACGCCGAGCAGGATCCACACCACCAGCAGCGGCACGTTGAAAAAGAGCCCATAAAGGGCGCGCAGCAGCAGAAACGTTACGGCCATCACGGCCGCCGCCATCAGTAGCGTGCGGAAAAGAGAGAAATGTTTGATCCGGCGGAACAGCACTTCCAGGCGATGATCGAGGTGCCAGTGCTCGCCGAGCTTGAACAGGCGCTCGGCGATCATCACTAACAGCATGGTAAACAACGTCATGTTATCTCCTTATCTGACGACGCGGTAAGCATGGCGCGAAACCGGGGCCAGTCAAACGCCGGGCCGGGATCGGTTTTTCTCGCTGGAGCAATATCGCTGTGCCCCGTAATGTTCCCGGCGATGGCGGGGTATAACGTCATAAGCGTTTCGGTCACAGCGGCCAGCCGCTGATACTGCGCATCGGTGTAGGGCGTGGTGTCAGTGCCCTCCAGCTCAATGCCAATTGAGAAATCATTGCAGCGCTCGCGTCCCTGATACTGCGACACGCCCGCATGCCAGGCGCGCTTATCAAACGGAACATACTGAACCACTTCTCCGTCGCGGCGAATCAGGCAATGCGCCGATACGCGCAGATGCGCAATTTCAGCAAAAAAGGGATGCGCAGCGGGATCTATCGTTCCCGTGAATAACGCGTCAATCCACGGGCCGCCAAATTCTCCCGGCGGGAGGCTAATATTGTGAACCACCAGCAGTGAGGGCTTTTCATCCTCCGGGCGGCAATCGTGGTGCGGCGAAGGCACATGCCGCGCGTCCACCAGCCATCCGTTTTCTAACAACATGCTGGAACTCCTTATGTATGGTGCTGTTACTCGGTTCAGAGTAGCATGTTTCAATATTATGATTCGTTACCAATTTGGAGTTTTATCATGCCGCCTCGCCGCTATAACCCCGACCACCGACGTGACGCGCTTCTGGAACGTATTAACCTGGATATCCCGGCAAGCGTTGCCCATGCGCTCAAGGAAGACCTGGGCGGCGACGTCAGCGCCGATAACGATATTACCGCGCAATTGTTGCCAAAAGAGACGCGCTCGCATGCGGTCATCATAACCCGCGAAGACGGCGTGTTCTGCGGCAAGCGCTGGGTCGAGGAGGTCTTTACCCAGCTTGCGGGTGACGACGTTCAGGTCACCTGGCACGTGGACGACGGCGATGCGGTGGTGGCAAATCAGCCGCTGTTCGAGCTGGACGGCCCGTCCCGCGTGCTGCTGACCGGCGAGCGCACCGCGCTGAACTTTGTGCAGACCCTTTCCGGCGTCGCCAGCGAAGTGCGTCGCTACGTTGACCTGCTGGCGGGCACCCGCACGCAGCTTCTGGACACCCGCAAAACGCTGCCGGGCCTGCGCACGGCGCTGAAGTATGCGGTGCTGTGCGGCGGCGGGGCCAACCACCGTCTGGGCCTGTCCGACGCCTTCCTGATCAAAGAAAACCACATCATTGCCTCCGGCTCCGTGCGCCAGGCGGTGGAGAAAGCCTTCTGGCTGCATCCGGACGTGCCGGTGGAGGTCGAGGTCGAAAGCCTGGAGGAGCTGGACGAGGCGATTAAAGCCGGTGCCGATATCATCATGCTGGATAACTTCAACACCGAGCAGATGCGCGAGGCGGTAAAACGCACCAACGGCCAGGCGCAGCTGGAGGTGTCCGGCAACGTGACCTTCGACACTATCCGCGAATTTGCTCAAACCGGCGTCGACTACATCTCCGTCGGCGCGCTCACCAAGCACGTGCGCGCCCTCGACCTCTCCATGCGCTTCAAATAATGCCCTCTCCCCTCTCTGCCGGAGAGGGGAATTTCGACCCCGCTCGCAAACCCGCTGATCTTCGCTGCAACGCCGCATAAAAACGCTGAAAGCGCCTTCACGTTTCTCTTTTTGCCCCTCGTTTGACGCGGTTTCTCCTGCCAGAGTTGCGCCACCTAACTCGAGGAGCAGAGATGAACAGACAGCAAGGATTTACGCTTATTGAGCTGATGGTGGTCATTGGCATTATTGCCATTCTGAGCGCTATCGGCGTACCCGCCTACCAGAACTACCTGCGCAAGGCCGCGCTCACCGATATGCTGCAAACCTTCGTGCCGTACCGTACGGCGGTTGAGCTTTGCGCCCTTGATCACGGCGGCGTGGAGCGCTGCGATGGCGACACTAACGGCATCCCGTCGCCCACCACCACCCGCTATGTCTCGGGAATGAGCATAGCAAAAGGCGTGGTCGCATTGACCGGCCAGGAAAGCCTGAACGGGCTTGAGGTGGTGATGACGCCCCAGTGGAACAATGGCAACGGCATGACGGGCTGGACGCGCGTTTGCAACATCAGCAGCGACGGCGCGCTCAGGCAGGCGTGTGAAGATGTCTTCCGTTTCGACAACAACTGACGGAGGCGGACAATGAATATTGAACAACTGACCGCCCTCTGCCAGCGTCACCATGCCCTGCTGCTGAACAGCAGCAGCGAAACGATCGACATCGCGGTGGTGGGCAGCCCCGCAGCGGAGCTGATGGAAGCGCTGCGTTTCGCGACCCAAAAGCAGATTGATATTGCGTGCTGGAACGCCGAACGGATGGAAAAGCACCTGCAAATGACGGCCCGGACGCACCTGCCCGCCGCTGCTACGCCGCATTCTGCCGTCGATATCTTAAACCATACGCTGCAGCAGGCAATGAACCAGCGCGCATCCGATATTCACATCGAGCCAGACGAGCAGGCGTGCCAGATTCGCCTGCGGATCGACGGCGTGCTGTGCCCACAGCCCCCGCTTGCCAGCGCGCTGGCGACGATGCTCATCGCCCGGCTGAAAGTGCTGGGCAACCTTGATATTGCGGAACGCCGCTTGCCGCAGGACGGGCAGTTCACGGTTGAGCTGGCGAACGAGCCGGTCTCTTTTCGCATCGCCACGCTTCCCTGCAACGGCGGCGAGAAAATCGTGCTGCGCCTGCTTCATCAGGTCCAGCAGGCGCTGGACACCACCCAGCTCGGGATGAGCGCCGAACAGCACGCCTGCTTTACGGAAGTACTCCAGAAACCGCAGGGGCTGATTTTAGTTACGGGCCCCACCGGAAGCGGGAAAACGGTGACGCTTTACAGCGCGCTGCAGGCGCGAAACAAGGCTGACGTGAATATTTGCAGCGTCGAAGATCCTGTCGAAATACCTTTGCCAGGATTGAACCAGACGCAAATCAACCCGCGCGCCGGCCTCACCTTTCAGAGCGTGCTGCGCGCGCTGCTGCGACAGGACCCGGACATCATCATGGTGGGGGAAATTCGCGACGGTGAAACGGCAGAAATTGCGATCAATGCCGCGCAGACCGGCCACCTTGTTCTGTCGACACTGCATACCAACTCCACGGCAGAAACCCTTGTTCGCCTTCAGCAGATGGGCGTGGCCCGCTGGATGATCTCATCGGCCCTCTCGCTGGTGGTTGCCCAGCGGCTGGTTAGGCGCCTTTGTCCCCACTGTCGACAGAAAACAGAGTATCAGTCTGGGGTGCCGCGCGCGCTCTGGCCGCGGCCCCTTCCCCGCTGGCAGCCCGTCGGTTGCGATCGCTGCTATCACGGCTTTTACGGCCGCATCGCGATTTTCGAGGTGCTGAACGTCGACAATGCGCTTCGGCAGGCCATTGCCACCGGCGCGGCAATTGAGGTGATAGAGGCCAGCGCCAGGCAGGCGGGGATGATCTCTTTGTTTGAACATGGCTGCATGGCCGTCGAGCAGGGGCTTACCACATTCGAAGAGCTGCTGCGCGTTCTGGGGATGCCCGATGAAGGCTAATCGGCTCTGGCGCTGGAGGGCAATCTCCTTCGAAGGTGAACCGCAGCGCGGAATGCTCCTGGCGGCCAGCCGTGAGGAGGCCTGCTCGGCATTAATCAGAAAAGGGTTAAACCCGCTGGCGATCGGCAAATATACGTCCCGCCCTCGCTGGCAGCCGCATCACTGCTACGAGATTTTTCGCCAGCTGGCGACGCTACTGCAGGCGGGCCTGATGCTGACGGAGAGCCTGGAGATGCTGGCACGTCAGCACCCCTTACCGCACTGGCAGGCGCTACTGCAGCGCCTGGCTGATGACCTGGGTGAAGGATGCGCCTTTTCGGGGGCATTAGGAAAATGGCCCGCGGCCTTCAGCCCGCTTTATGTTTCGATGGTGAAAACCGGCGAGCTGACGGGCAAGCTGGAGATCTGCTGCCGCCAGCTTGCCCTGCAGCAGAAGAATCAACAGCTGCTGCGCGCCAGGGTGAAAAAAGCGTTGCGCTATCCGCTTATCATCCTCAGCCTGGCCGTCGGCGTGGTGCTGGCGATGGTCACGCTGGTGCTTCCGGAATTTGCGGCAATCTATAAAACGTTTAATACGCCGCTTCCCGCGCTGACGCAGGCGGTCATGGGCTTTGCGGCGTTCATTCAGGCCTATGCGCCGGGAATTTTTGTGACGCTGCTTATTCCCGCTATCGCCCTCTTTGGCCTGAGGCAACGCCCGGGCTGGCAGAGACTGGCTCAGCGTACGCTGCTGCGGTCGCCTATCATGGGCGGGCTGGCGCGAGGGCAAAAATTAGGACAGATTTTTACCGTGCTCACGCTGACGCAGCAGGCGGGTATTCCCTTTGTACAGGGCCTGGTCAGCGCAGAAGAGACGGTTGAGAGCCTCTACTGGCGGGAGAAACTTCGCGGGGTTCATGAACAAATCGAAGGAGGGGCCCCCATCTGGTCCTCATTTCAAAAGGCCTGCGTTTTCACTCCGCTCTGCATTCAGCTGATTCGAACCGGGGAGGCGTCGGGGGCGCTGGACGTTATGCTGGAGAATCTTGCTCATCACCACATGGAGCAGACGTTTCAGCAGGCAGACGGTCTTGCCGCCATGCTTGAACCCTTACTGCTAATCGTGACGGGCGTGATAATCGGTACGCTGGTTGTGGCGATGTATCTGCCGATTTTCCATCTGGGGGATGCGATGAGCGCGGGTTAGCGCTGGCGCACGGGCATGCGCCAGCAAAAGCTTTTACAGGCTATTAAATACGCGGTTTTCCTGCTCCTGCACGCGGATAAACGTCGTGCGCTTCGTCAGCTCTTTCAGACGGGAGGCACCAACGTAGGTGCAGGCGGAACGCAGACCGCCGAGAATATCGAGCGCGGTGTTCGCAACCGGGCCGCGCAGAGGCAGCTTCACGGTTTTACCTTCTGCCGCGCGGTATTTTGCCACGCCGCCAACGTGACGGGTCATCGCAGATTCCGAACTCATGCCGTAGAACAGCATGAACTTCTCGCCGTTCTCTTCCACCACGGTGCCGCCGCTCTCTTCGTGACCCGCCAGCATACCGCCGAGCATCACGAAATCAGCGCCGCCGCCGAAGGCTTTTGCCACGTCGCCCGGCGTGGTGCAGCCGCCATCGCTGATAATCTGCCCGCCCAGGCCGTGAGCCGCATCGGCACACTCAATAACGGCAGACAGCTGCGGATAACCGACCCCGGTCTTCACGCGCGTGGTGCAAACGGAGCCTGGACCGATACCCACTTTTACGATATCCGCGCCGGAAAGAATCAGCTCTTCACACATCTCACCAGTCACCACGTTGCCCGCGATGATGGTTTTGGTCGGCCATGCTTCACGCGCCTTGCTGACGAACTGCACGAAGTGTTCGGAATAACCATTCGCCACGTCAATGCACACGAAGTTCAGCGCCGGATTGGCATTCAAAATCTGTTTGGTTTTCTCGAAATCGGCGTCGGACGTGCCGGTAGAGACCATCACGTGCTTAACGACGTCAGCAGATGCGGAGGCGACGAAAGCGCTCCAGTCTTCGGTGCTGTAATGCTTGTGCACCGCCGTCAGTACGTCGAATTTTGCCAGCGCCGTCGCCATCTCGAACGTGCCCACGGTGTCCATGTTCGCCGCGATAATCGGTACGCCAGACCAGGTCTGACCGGAATGTTTAAAGGTGAATTGACGTTCGAGTTCAACGTCTGAGCGGCTTTTCAGCGTAGAGCGTTTAGGGCGGATAAGAACGTCTTTGAAACCTAACTTCAGATCTTCTTCGATACGCATGTGCGGATTCCTGGGGTTAGAGGCAAATAAAGTAAAAGCACAACTCCAGTGACGCTATCATACGCACTAATACCTGCTCCGCAAGACTGCGAAATTCTCTTTTTTTACGCTACAATCCTATAAATTTACCTGGTCAAAAGCGGGTAAAGAGAGTCAAACATGCGCAGTAATAAGTTTGTTTTTTAAGCAACTGATTTTAATAATGAATAATTCCCAGGATGTAATGTAATGGGGTATATCGTCGCATTAACCGGCGGCATCGGGAGCGGCAAAAGCACCGTTGCGGACGCATTTTCACGTCTCGGCATCACGATAATTGATGCTGACGTCATTGCCCGTCAGGTGGTAGAACCCGATACACCTGCACTCAAGGCTATCGAAGCCCGTTTCGGCAGTACCATCCTGAATGACGATGGGACGCTCAACCGCCGTCGTCTGCGCGAATACATTTTTTCTGATTCTTTAGAAAAAGACTGGCTCAATTCGCTGCTCCACCCCATTATCCACCAGGAAACTCAGCGTCAGATTGCCGCCTCAACCTCCCCGTATTGTTTGTGGGTCGTTCCGCTGCTGGTCGAAAATCAGCTGCAGAAAAAAGCGGACAGGGTTCTGGTGATCGACGTTTCTCCCGAAACGCAGATCCAGAGAACGATGGCGCGCGATCGCGTTTCGCGGGAACATGCTGAACAAATTCTTTCCGCCCAGGCCACGCGCGAAGCGCGCCTTGCCGTAGCGGATGATGTTATTGATAACAACGGCGCACCAGATGCCATTGCATCGGATGTTGCCCGCCTGCACGCGCAATACCTGAAGTTCGCCGCGCAGGCCGTTGCACAGGAAAACCCCTAATGTCTACTCATATTCTTTTTGAGCATCCGCTGAATGAAAAAATGCGCACCTGGCTGCGCATCGAGTTTCTTATTCAACAGCTTTCAGAGCACTTGCCGGTCAACGATCATGCCACGGCGCTGCATTTTTTCCGCAACGTTGGCGATCTGCTGGATGTAGTTGAACGCGGCGACGTCCGTACAGAGCTGTTGAAGGAGCTGGAGCGCCAGCAGCGTAAATTACAGGCCTGGGCTGAAGTGCCGGGCGTAGATCAGAGCCGTATCGACTCTCTGCGCCAGCAGCTCAAAAACAGCAGCACCGTTTTGATGGCCGCACCGCGCGTTGGGCAGTTTCTTCGTGAAGACCGCCTGATTGGCCTGGTCCGCCAGCGCCTGAGCATTCCCGGCGGCTGCTGCAGCTTCGATCTTCCAACCCTGCATATGTGGCTTCATATGCCGCAGGCCCAGCGCGATGCGCAGGTCAACAGCTGGATGGCAAGCCTGGAGCCGGTGAATCAGGCGTTAACGCTCATTCTGGATCTGGTTCGAAACTCAGCGCCTTTCCGCAAGCAGACCAGCCTGAATGGGTTTTACCAGGACAACGGGGACGATGCCGACCTGCTGCGCCTGAGCCTGTCTCTTGGTGAGCAGCTGTATCCGCAGATTTCCGGGCATAAAAGCCGCTTTGCGATCCGCTTTATGCCGCTGGACAGCGAAAACGGCACCGTGCCGGAACGCCTCGATTTTGAACTGGCCTGTTGTTAAGGAGTGCCGATGTCTGACGTAACCACCGTAAGCTGCCCAACCTGTGGGAAAACCGTTGTCTGGGGCGAAGTGAGCCCGTTTCGCCCCTTCTGCTGCAAGCGCTGCCAGCTGATTGACCTTGGCGAATGGGCAGCGGAAGAGAAACGTATTCCGAGCGAAGGCGATCTTTCCGACAGCGACGACTGGAGCGAAGAGCAGCAGCGCTAGCCTTTAAAGCCTGCTGACGCTTCGCTTGGCAGGCCTACCGGTTGCCCGTCAGCCGAGCGATGACGGGCTCATTTGCTGGCGGGAATTTATCGGCGTCGCTCGCCTGAAGCTCAACCCAGCTGCCCGGCTGCCCCTCTTTCCCCCACGGCTCTCCTTCCCAGCTTTCAACCAGCCAGAACCAGAGCGTGATGTGTCGGTCCGGAAACTGATACTCAAGCTTATCAAAAAGCGATGCGTCCAGCGGGGTGATGCCCACCTCTTCCTGAAGCTCACGCGCTAGCGCCTGCTCCGGCGTTTCACCGGCCTCTATTTTCCCACCGGGAAACTCCCACTTGTTCGCCATATGGGCATCGGCGGCGCGCTGGGTGATGAAGATTTGGTTTTGCGGGTTGCGAATAATCCCGACTGAAATTTGCAGTGTTTTCATTTTGTCACTTCCATAAAAAAGGCGCAGATATCTGCGCCTTTTCGTTTTTATATGAACTTAGCTCAGGCGGCCGTGGCACGCCTTATATTTTTTACCGGAACCGCACGGGCACGGATCGTTGCGTCCCACTTTACGATCGCCGGTTTGCGCCGCGATCGCCGCAGCCGCTTCGTTCTCGTCGGTCTGGTGGCTCAGCTGCTGCATCTGCGCCAGACGCTCGGCTTCTTCACGACGCTGCTGCTCCATCGCTTCCACCT
>AGFT01026406.1_pt1 | contig 16105 bp, 8 predicted proteins | sample 305848 | NCBI WGS metagenome assembly AGFT01 (sample SAMN02954282, study PRJNA62043) | ant fungus garden metagenome | biome: terrestrial; feature: Atta colombica fungus garden; material: fungus garden; isolation source: Atta colombica fungus garden bottom | host: Atta colombica | place: Panama...
CAACGTCCGTGACTTTATTCAGAAAAACTATACCCCGTATGAAGGTGACGAGTCCTTCCTGGCTGGCGCAACTGACGCAACCACCAAGCTGTGGGACAGCGTAATGGAAGGCGTTAAACTGGAAAACCGCACTCACGCGCCAGTTGATTTCGATACTTCCGTTGCTTCCACCATCACTTCTCACGATGCTGGCTACATCAACAAAGCCCTCGAGAAAATCGTTGGTCTGCAGACTGAAGCTCCACTGAAACGTGCAATCATTCCGTTCGGTGGCATCAAAATGGTTGAAGGTTCATGCAAAGCGTATAACCGCGAGCTGGATCCAATGCTGAAAAAAATCTTCACCGAATACCGCAAAACCCACAACCAGGGCGTATTCGATGTTTACACCAAAGACATTCTGAACTGCCGCAAGTCTGGCGTTCTGACCGGTCTGCCAGATGCGTATGGCCGTGGCCGTATCATCGGTGACTACCGTCGCGTTGCGCTGTACGGTATCGACTTCCTGATGAAAGACAAGTACGCGCAGTTTGTTTCCCTGCAGTCCGATCTGGAAAACGGCGTAAACCTGGAAGCGACTATCCGTCTGCGTGAAGAGATTGCTGAACAGCACCGTGCGCTGGGTCAGATCAAAGAGATGGCGGCGAAATATGGCTGCGATATCTCTGGTCCGGCTACCAACGCTCAGGAAGCTATCCAGTGGACCTACTTCGGCTACCTGGCCGCTGTTAAGTCTCAGAACGGTGCAGCAATGTCCTTCGGTCGCGTATCCACCTTCCTGGATGCTTACATCGAACGTGATATCAAAGCAGGCAAAATCACAGAGCAAGACGCACAGGAAATGATTGACCACCTGGTCATGAAACTGCGTATGGTTCGCTTCCTGCGTACCCCAGAATACGATGAGCTGTTCTCTGGTGACCCAATCTGGGCAACTGAATCAATCGGTGGTATGGGCGTTGATGGCCGTACTCTGGTTACCAAAAACAGCTTCCGCTTCCTGAATACCCTGTACACCATGGGTCCTTCTCCGGAGCCAAACATCACCGTTCTGTGGTCTGAAAAACTGCCTCTGAACTTCAAGAAATTCGCCGCTAAAGTGTCCATCGACACCTCTTCTCTGCAGTATGAGAACGATGACCTGATGCGTCCGGACTTCAACAACGATGACTACGCTATCGCATGCTGCGTAAGCCCAATGGTCGTTGGTAAACAAATGCAGTTCTTCGGTGCGCGTGCAAACCTGGCGAAAACCATGCTGTACGCAATCAACGGCGGCGTTGATGAAAAACTGAAAATGCAGGTTGGTCCTAAGTCTGAACCAATCAAAGGCGACGTTCTGAACTTCGACGAAGTGATGGACCGCATGGATCACTTCATGGACTGGCTGGCTAAACAGTACGTCACTGCCCTGAACGTTATCCACTACATGCACGACAAGTACAGCTACGAAGCCTCTCTGATGGCGCTGCACGACCGTGACGTTGTTCGCACCATGGCGTGTGGTATCGCAGGTCTGTCCGTTGCTGCTGACTCCCTGTCTGCAATCAAATATGCGAAAGTTAAACCCATTCGTGACGAAGACGGCCTGGCCGTAGACTTCGAAATCGAAGGCGAATACCCGCAGTTTGGTAACAACGACTCTCGCGTTGATGACATGGCGGTTGACCTGGTAGAACGTTTCATGAAGAAAATTCAGAAACTCACTACCTACCGTAACGCTATCCCGACTCAGTCTGTTCTGACCATCACCTCTAACGTTGTGTATGGTAAGAAAACCGGTAACACCCCAGACGGTCGTCGCGCTGGCGCGCCATTCGGACCAGGTGCTAACCCAATGCACGGTCGTGACCAGAAAGGTGCAGTTGCCTCTCTGACCTCCGTAGCTAAACTGCCGTTTGCTTACGCGAAAGATGGTATCTCTTATACCTTCTCCATCGTGCCAAACGCGCTGGGTAAAGACGACGAAGTGCGTAAAACTAACCTCGCGGGTCTGATGGATGGTTACTTCCACCACGAAGCGTCCATCGAAGGTGGTCAGCACCTGAACGTGAACGTAATGAACCGTGAAATGCTGCTTGATGCGATGGAACACCCTGAGAAATATCCTCAGCTGACCATCCGCGTATCTGGCTACGCAGTACGTTTTAACTCCCTGACTAAAGAACAGCAGCAGGACGTTATCACCCGTACTTTCACTCAGTCCATGTAAGTGGATTTGACTGAAATCACGCGTTAAAAAGCGTACAATAAAGGCTCCACGCAAGTGGGGCCTTTTTAGCACCTTCTCCTTTTCAGTCTCTTTTGGCCGCTATCTATACTCATTGGATAGCAGCCAAAACAGACTTAACACAGCCGGTTTGAGCTGTGCATACTCAGGTCCCGGACGGGCCGAATCTGGAGATATCACCGCAATGTCAACTATTGGTCGTATTCACTCCTTTGAATCCTGTGGCACCGTCGATGGCCCGGGCATTCGTTTCATCACCTTCTTCCAGGGCTGCCTGATGCGCTGCCTTTACTGTCACAACCGCGATACCTGGGACACCCACGGCGGCAAAGAAGTGACCGTTGAAGATTTAATGAAAGAAGTGGTGACCTATCGCCACTTTATGAACGCGTCCGGCGGCGGTGTGACCGCGTCCGGCGGTGAGGCCATTCTTCAGGCAGAGTTCGTGCGCGACTGGTTCCGCGCCTGCCGTAAAGAAGGCATTCACACCTGCCTCGATACCAACGGTTTTGTGCGCCGCTACGATCCGGTTATTGATGAACTTCTGGAAGTGACCGATCTGGTGATGCTCGATCTGAAACAGATGAACGATGAGATCCACCAGAACCTGGTTGGCGTCTCCAACCACCGCACGCTGGAGTTCGCGAAATACATTGCCGACAAAGGCATCAAAACTTGGATCCGCTACGTCGTCGTGCCGGGCTGGTCAGATGATGATGACTCTGCCCACCGCCTGGGCGAATTTACCCGTGATATGGGCAACGTCGAAAAAATTGAGCTTCTGCCCTATCACGAGCTGGGTAAACACAAATGGGTGGCGATGGGTGAAGAATATAAGCTCGACGGCGTTAAGCCGCCGAAGAAAGAGACCATGGAGCGCGTAAAAGGCATTCTTGAACAGTACGGTCACAAGGTGATGTACTAAAGAAAAATCCCGGCGATAAGGCCGGGATTTTTGTATCAGGCATGGGCAACCGGCGTTGGATGCTCGCCCGCTTTTCGCAGCAGCATCAGGAGATAAATAAACGCCACGCTGGCAATCATGATAAACAGCAGATTGTCTGAATAATTCTGCATCAGCATCGCGGTAAAGGTCGGACCTAACAGGCTGCCGATGGTGTAGCTCAGCAGCAGCGCCTGGTTCATCGCCACCAGCTGATGGTGTTCGACTTTCTCGCAGGCCCAGGCCATCGCAACCGGATAGAGCGTAAAGCCCGCCGCACCCAGGATAAACAGCGCGGGTGCCATCGCGGCGTTGCTGAGCATTGCAATACAGCCCATGATGACCACAAAGACCTGCACGCGCAGCACCAGCAGGCGACCAAAGCGATCGGCCAGGCGACCAATCGGCCATTGACCGACGATACCCGCACTCACCATCACCGCCATCCAGAAGCCGATGCCGGAATCGCTGACGCCCTGATGGTTAAGATAAAGCGGCATCAGGCCGTAGAGTGAACCTAGCACGATGCCGGAAATGATGCAGCCGTTTACGCCGAGGCGCGCCTGACGCAGCCTGAGCATTGGCCAGACGTGCGTCGCTTCCTGATGCTCGCTGTTCTGGTTAACAATGCGGGTAAAAAGCAGCGGCAGGATCGCTGCCAGCACCATGCCGGTGACCCACGGCAGGACGCTCATCAGATCGGTGGGTAATTTGCTGACCATCAGTTGGCCCAGCACGGTGCCGATGTAGTAGACCATCATGTAGGCCGCCAGCAGGCGACCGCGGTTGCGGGAGGTGCCGCTGCACATCAGCGCGCTTTCGACCACGACCCAGATCATCGCGCAGCCAACGCCTGCGATAAAGCGCCAGACCATCCAGCTCCAGAAGCCCACCATCAGGCCCAGCCCGGCGCAACCCGCAGCGAAAATCAGAGATGCCAGATAATAGCTGCGGTTAAACCCGAAACGCTTAATCAGGCTTCCCGTGACCAAAGTCCCAAGCAGGTTTCCGGTAAAAAAGGATGAGCTAACCATACCCACCTGCCAGGTCGGTAAGTTTTCATGGGCGAGCCACAGCGGAACGAGCGTGTTTAACACCGCGATCGCCAGGGTCAGCAGAAGCAGGCCACAGAGCAAAAGAAGCACTGGCCGGGTATAGGTGGTCATGGATTAAAAACCGTGAGGAAGTTCAGATTTCGTGCGCATCATGCCACCGGCAAAAACAAAGTCAATCCACTGCTTCAGGCGGCTCGCACAATATGCGCCTCGTCGATTTAAAAAATTAATCCTGTTAATGCGCCCCCTGCCACCCATAATAATTATGTATCTGTTTTTATTAATTTATGGCGGAAATCACAGCCAAACGACAGTCGAAAAATTTCATGATTCAAAAAAAGAAAAGCCGGGCGTTAAGGCCCGGCTTTATATAGCAAAAATAGATATTAGCTGGCGATGGCCATGCCAACGGTCATATGCAAGCCATAGAACACACCGCGCCCGATCAGCTCACCGGCCAATACCAGCACAAACGCCAGCGACAGCAAAGGCAGCGCGGGCTGATAGCCCTTAAGCTGCGGCGCGATCCAGCACGCCAGCGCAGCTGCCAGAAGCACGACGCGCCAGGCCATTAGCGAACCGTAATCCGGCACCAGAGCGGAGGCCTGCTGAATGGAGCTGTGGATCGTAGCCAGCTCTGCGCCCTGCATCAGCGCAACAACAGCACTAACCACCAGCGCCAGCAGCGATACCGCTGGAAGCAAACGCATTGCCCAGCCGTCCACTCCCGCCACGCGCAGCAGCAGGAAGCCGAGCAGCGGCCCGCCGATAAACATCGTCAGGAAGAAGCTCATCGGCGTCCAGACGCTGTACCAGGTTGGCACCGTATCGATGGTGTTATAAACCCGCACCATCATCCACACGAACACCACGCCCAGAATCATCGTGACGATAAGCCACAGGCTGCGCAATCCTGAAGGCAGCTTGTTCAGCGCAGCCAGCAGCCAGCCGAGACCGCCGACGGCGAAGAAGATCGCCCCGCTGGCAATCTCGTTGCTGAGCGACGAGGCCCCGACGCGGTTCAGCGAGTTAAACGCGCGCATCGGCGAGCCGAGGTGCAGCGTAGAGGCAATAAACCCAATTCCCATCAGCACCCACAGGCCAAACATGCTCAGCACCAGGCGCTGCTGCTGGCTGGCGGAGAGGTTACCCTTTAACAGCGCCAGCGCGAGGACAATAAACCCGCCCGCCACGCACTGCCCAAAGACCGTGAAGATCATCAGCGGCCATTCATGCCATCCACTTCCCATCTCACACCTCCTTCGGGTTAGCCAGGTAGCCGGTGGTGTCACCCGTCGGACGGCTATTGGCGTTAGGTTTAATCACAATACTTGGCTTCGTAAAGTGCGCGGACGGCAGCGGCGCAACCGCCGCCAGCTGGCCGTGCTTTTGACGCAGCTCTTCGATCGGGCCGAAGTCCAGCGCGCGCAGCGGGCAGGACTCCACGCAGATCGGCTTTTTGCCGTCGGCGACGCGGGTATGGCAGCCGTCGCACTTGGTCATGTGGCCTTTGGCGGCGTTGTACTGCGGCGCGCCGTACGGGCAGGCCATGTGGCAGTAGCGGCAGCCGATGCAGACGTCCTCGTTTACCACCACAAAACCATCTTCACGCTTGTGCATCGCACCGCTCGGACAGACCTTGGTGCAGGCCGGGTCTTCGCAGTGGTTGCAGGCAATCGACAGGTAATAGGCAAACACGTTCTGATGCCAGACGCCGTTGTCCTCCTGCCAGTCGCCGCCCGCGTATTCGTAGATACGGCGGAAGCTGACGTCCGGGGTGAGGTCTTTGTAATCCTTGCAGGCCAGCTCGCAGGTTTTGCACCCGGTGCAGCGGCTGGAATCAATAAAAAATCCATACTGGGTAGTCATTCGTTATTCCTCACGCCTTCTCAACCTGAACCAGGTTACTGTGGGACGGGTTGCCTTTCGCCAGCGGCGACGGGCGCTGCGTGGTCAACACGTTAATACAGCCCGCCTGATCGACCCGGTTTGCATCCGGGTTGTACCAGGCACCCTCCCCAAGGGCAACAACCCCCGGCAGGATACGCGGCGTGACTTTCGCCTCGATGTGCACTTCCCCACGGCTGTTGAAGATGCGGATACGGTCACCGTTGGCGATCCCGCGCTTCTGCGCGTCTACCGGGTTGATCCACATCTCCTGGCGGCAGGCGGCCTTCAGTACGTCGACGTTGCCGTAGGTAGAGTGCGTGCGTGCCTTGTAGTGGAAGCCCGTCAGCTGAAGCGGATAGTCTTTGCTCTGCGGATCGTCGTAGTTTTCAAAGCCCGCGCTGTAGACCGGAAGCGGATCGATAACGTCACCTTTTTCCAGCTCCCACGTCGCCGCAATCTCTGCCAGCTGCGCCGAGTAGATTTCAATTTTGCCGGACGGCGTGGTCAGCGGGTTCGCAACCGGGTCTTCACGGAACGCTTTGTACGCCACGTGGTGCCCTTCCGGATCGCGCTGTTTGAACATCCCGGCCTTGCGGAATTCATCAAACGGCAGCAGCTCAGGAATCGCTTTGCGGGACTGTTCATACAGATGGCGCATCCAGCCTTCCTGGGTACGGCCTTCGGTGAACTTCTCCGCAACGCCCATCCGCTTCGCAATCTGCGTCGTCATCTCATAGATGGTTTTGCATTCGAAGCGCGGCTTGATTGCCTGGTCGGCAAAAATGACGTAGGACATGTTGCCGCAGGAGGCGTCCAGAGCGAAGTCCATCTGCTCTGAAGCGGTGCAGTCCGGCAGCAGGATATCGGCGTATTTGGCTGACGAGGTCATGTGGCAGTCAATCACGACGATCATCTCGCACTTCTTGTCGTCCTGGAGGATCTCGTGGGTGCGGTTGATCTGTGAATGCTGGTTAATCAGGCAGTTCCCGGCATAGTTCCAGATCATCTTGATCGGCACGTCCAGCTTATCTTTACCGCGCACGCCGTCGCGGGTGGCGGTCATTTCCGGGCCGCGCTCGATGGCGTCGGTCCACATGAACATGGAGATGCTGGTCTGCACCGGGTTGTCCAGCGTCGGCATACGTTCGAACGGCAGAGAATACGAACCTTCGCGCGCGCCCGAGTTGCCGCCGTGGATGCCCACGTTGCCGGTCAGGATCGCCAGCATGGAGATAGCGCGGGACACCAGCTCGCCGTTTGCGTGACGCTGCGGGCCCCAGCCCTGCGAGATGAACGCCGGTTTAGCGCCCGCAATCTCGCGCGCCAGCTTAACGATACGCGCCTGCGGAATACCGGTAATGGCAGATGCCCATTCAGGCGTCTTGGCAATACCGTCACTGCCCTGCCCCAGAATATAAGCCTTGTAGTGCCCGTTGGCCGGAGCGCCTTCCGGCAGCGTTTTTTCGTCGTAGCCGACGCAGTATTTATCGAGGAAAGGCTGGTCGACGAGGTTTTCGTTAATCATCACCCACGCCAGCGCGGAGATCAGCGCCGCATCGGTTCCGGGACGAATCGGGATCCACTCGTCTTCGCGTCCTGCACCGGTATCGGTGTAGCGCGGATCGATGATGATCATTTTGGCGTTAGATTTTTCGCGTGCCTGCTCGACGTAATAGGTCACGCCGCCGCCGCTCATGCGCGTTTCGCCAGGGTTGTTGCCGAACAGCACAACAAGCTGGCTGTTTTCGATATCGGACGGGCTGTTGCCGTCGGCCCAGCCGCCGTAGGTGTAGTTGAGCCCTGCCGCAATCTGCGCGGTGGAGTAATCACCGTAGTGATTCAGATAGCCGCCGCAGCAGTTCATCAGGCGAGCAATCAGGGTTTTTCCCGGCGGCCAGGAACGGGTCAGCGTGCCGCCCAGCGTACCCGTGCCGTAGTTCAGGTAGATAGACTCGTTGCCGTAGTCCTTAATCAGGCGCTGCATATTGCTGGCGATAATATCGTACGCCTCGTCCCAGCTGATGCGCTCGAACTTGCCTTCGCCGCGCTTGCCCACGCGCTTCATCGGATACTTCAGACGGTCCGGATTGTAGACGCGACGGCGCATGGAGCGCCCGCGCAGGCAGGCACGAACCTGATGTAACCCTTCGTAGTTATCGTCCCCGGTATTGTCGGTTTCAACGTACTTAATCTCACCGTCCACCACGTGCATACGCAGCGGGCAGCGGCTGCCGCAGTTAACGGTGCAGGCGCTCCAGACTACATTTTCAGCGGCCGTGGGGGCGATGGCCTCCGCAGCCGACGCCATGCGTGAAAAAGGCAATGAGAATGCGCTGCTGGCTACCGCCAGGCCGCCAATCGCGGTCGTTTTCACGAGCCCGCGACGGCTCACCTCAGCGGCCAGTAACGCATCAGGCGCGTTAATTTTCATATAGACTCACTTTGATTGCTCACAGAGAAATAATCAGACGGCGTACACCGCTATATAGTTATTTGTATAACGAATTGTTTCGTTCACAATATATCGTGCTAATTATGTGTAAAGGAGTATTACTACTTTGGAGGGAGGGGTTATTGCTTCGCATCAAATCCGGGGCATAAAAAAAGCGCCCGAAGGCGCTTTTTTAAGGTTAGGCAAAATCTCAACCGATATATTGCAGACCTTTCATATAAGGACGCAGCACTTCAGGGATTTCGATACGGCCGTCAGGCTGCTGATAGTTTTCCAGCACGGCAACCAGCGTACGGCCCACGGCCAGACCGGAACCGTTCAGGGTGTGTACCAGACGGGTTTTCTTGTCAGACTTGCTGCGGCAGCGTGCCTGCATGCGGCGCGCCTGGAAATCCCAGACGTTTGAGCAAGAAGAAATTTCACGGTAGGTGTTCTGAGCAGGAACCCAGACTTCAAGGTCATAGGTTTTGCAGGCACCAAAGCCCATGTCACCGGTACACAGCGCCATGCGGCGGTACGGCAGACCCAGCAGCTCCAGCACTTTTTCCGCGTGGCCGGTCATCTCTTCCAGCGCATCCATAGAGTCTTCCGGACGCACAATCTGAACCATTTCGACTTTATCGAACTGGTGCATGCGGATCAGGCCGCGGGTATCGCGACCGTACGATCCTGCTTCTGAACGGAAGCACGGAGAGTGCGCCGTCAGCTTGATTGGCAGTTCGTCTTCGTCGATGATTTCATCGCGCACGAGGTTGGTCAGCGGCACTTCCGCAGTTGGGATCAGCGCGTAGTTGCTGCTATCCGCTTCTTCGTCCAGCGGACGGGTATGGAACAGATCGCCTGCAAATTTAGGCAGCTGGCCCGTGCCGTACAGCGTATCGTGGTTCACCAGATACGGAACGTAGGTTTCGCTATAGCCGTGCTGCTCGGTGTGCAGGTCCAGCATGAACTGCGCCAGCGCGCGGTGCAGGTGCGCAATCTGACCTTTCATCACCACGAAGCGAGAACCGGTCAGCTTAACGGCGGCGGCAAAGTCCAGCCCGGCGTGCATTTCACCCAGCGTTACGTGATCGCGAACCTCGAAGTCGAACTCGCGAGGCGTGCCCCAGCGCTTCACTTCAACGTTGTCGTTTTCGTCTTTACCGACGGGTACGCTGTCATCAGGAATGTTCGGGATAGCCAGTGCAATATCGCGGATTTCAGCCTGAAGCACGTCCAGTTCCGCTTTAGCCTGATCCAGCTCTTCGCCAAGTTTGTTCACTTCCAGGCGTAATGGCTCGATATCTTCCCCGCGCGCTTTCGCCTGGCCAATGGATTTCGATCGAGAGTTACGCTCTGCCTGCAGATTTTCAGTTTGTACCTGCAGAACTTTACGACGCTCTTCAAGAGCGCGCAGCTTATCTACGTCCAGCTTATAGCCCCGGCGTGCCAGTTTTTCAGCGACTGCGTCTGGCTCGTTACGCAGCAGATTGGGATCGAGCATGCTTATCCTGTGCTTATCGAATTAAAAGAGGAAATGTGACCACAGCCTGCGGTCACAGGGATACTACGCCAACATTACCGCAACGATAGCGCTAACGGTAGCGTTTTATAGGGCTATTTTGATCCTGTCCGGTGAGCCAGGCGAGCTTTTCGCCAATCTTACCTTCAAGACCTCTGCTGGTGGGATGATAATAGCGCGTTTGTGCCATTTCCTGCGGGAAATACTCTTCCCCGGCGGCGTAGGCGTTGGGCTCGTCATGGGCATAGCGATACTCTTGCCCATAGCCCATCTCTTTCATCAGCTTGGTCGGCGCGTTGCGCAGATGAACCGGCACGTCGTAGTCCGGGCGTTCACGCGCGTCGGACATGGCCGCTTTAAACGCGGTATAAACAGCATTACTTTTCGGCGCGCAGGCCAGATAGACAATCGCCTGCGCAATCGCTCGCTCGCCCTCGGCCGGGCCGACGCGGGTAAAGCAGTCCCATGCTGAAATCGCGACCTGCATGGCACGCGGATCGGCATTGCCCACATCTTCCGAAGCGATAGCCAGCAGGCGGCGCGCAACGTACAGCGGATCGCCTCCTGCCGTGATGATCCGGGCATACCAGTAGAGCGCCGCATCCGGCGCGCTGCCGCGCACGGACTTGTGCAGGGCCGAAATCAGATCGTAAAAACGGTCGCCCTTGTTATCAAACCGCGCGCTGCGCTCGCCCGCAATTTCGGTCAGCAGCTCGGGTTTCAACACGCGCTTTCCGGCGTCGTCGACTTCGGCCATATCGGCCATCATCTCCAGCGTGTTGAGCGCCCGACGCGCGTCGCCGTTAACCAGTTCGGCAATCGCGCGGCGCGTGTCGTCCGGCAGCACGATATCCTGACCACCGTAGCCGCGCGCTTTATCCTCCATCGCCTGGGTAAGCACCTTTTCGATGTCCTCGGTGGTCAGCGATTTCAGCAGGTAAACGCGCGCGCGGGAAAGCAGCGCCGAGTTCAGTTCAAAGGAGGGGTTTTCAGTGGTGGCACCGATGAAGAAAATCGTACCGTCTTCGATATGCGGCAGAAAAGCGTCCTGCTGGCTTTTGTTGAAGCGGTGAACTTCATCGACAAACAGGATGGTGCGGCGCCCCGCGTTACGGTTTTGCCGGGCGCGCTCAATGGCTTCGCGGATCTCTTTCACGCCAGACGTGACCGCAGAAATACGCTCGACGTCCGCATTGGCATAGCGGGCAATCACTTCCGCCAGGGTCGTTTTACCGGTGCCCGGCGGCCCCCAGAGGATCATGGAGTGCAGATGCCCGGCCTCAATGGCGCGCGGCAAAGGCTTACCCGCAGCCAGCAGGTGCTGCTGGCCGATATACTGCGCTAAATTTTCTGGCCGCATGCGGGCGGCCAGAGGTTGAAACGCGTTATCTGAAAAATCGAGCGAAAGGTTGCTCACTCACGCCTCTTACTTACGTTGGTCGTCCACCGTTACGCCCTGCGGCGGGGTAAAGGTGAATTTCGATGCGTCGACAGCGCCGTTTTGCTGGGACTTAAGCTGATAGCTGCTGCGCTGGTCGTCCTGCTCAACCGCACCGAACTGATTAATCGTACCGTTGCTGCTCACGTTAATGGTGAACTGCTTCAGGTTGCCGTTGCTGCCTTTTGGCGTCAGAACAAACTCATCGCCGTTTTGCTTGATGTTGTACTGCTGCCAGTCGCTCGTCTGGTTACGGGCAATCAGCATAAACGGCGTATTGCTGGTGGCGTCTTTCAGCCAGGTCGCGGTCGCTTGCTCAACGAACGGGTTGAAGAACCACAGGGTTTTGCCGTCAGACACCAGAATGCTTTCATCCGGCTGGGTCATGTGCCAGTTAAACAGGTTCGGACGTTTAACCCACAGATCCCCCTGTCCTTCCTGCACCGCATTGCCGCTGCCGTCCGTCACCTTTTGCGTGAAGCTGGCGTGGAAGCTGCTCACCTTATCCAGTCGGCTTTTAAGGTCGCTGGCGGCATCCGCCCAGACGCTGCTGGCAACAAAGCTGGTGAGTAATGCACAGGCGATTGCGATTTTTTTCATTGTTATTCCTTAAAATACGTCATCCCGATATGGGGGTTTCCGTGTTCTATTCTGGACCTGCCCGAAGGCAGGAGACAGAAGAAAATGCCTAATTTTTACTGATTTACCCTTCTTTGCAATACCGGGCAATCACTCAAACGGCGGCGGAGCCAGCACCTCGCGGTTACCGTTATGCCCCTGCTCGCTCACGATACCCTGGGCTTCCATCTGCTCGATGATGCGCGCCGCGCGGTTGTAGCCGATGCGGAACTGGCGCTGCACGCCCGAGATAGAGGCTTTACGCTTCTCAGTCACGAAGTTAACCGCCTGGTCGAATAACGGATCGAGCTCTTCGCCGCCGTCAAAACCACCGCCGCCGCCTTCGCTTTCGGTATCGTTGGTGATGCCGTCAACGTACTGCGGACGCCCGCGCGCCTTCCAGTCCTGGACCACCGCATGAACTTCCTCATCACGGACGAACGCGCCGTGCACGCGAACTGGCGACGTGGAGTTCGGGCCGGAATAGAGCATATCGCCCATCCCCAGCAGCGATTCCGCGCCGCCCTGGTCGAGAATGGTACGGGAGTCAATTTTACTCGATACGGTAAAAGCAATTCGCGTCGGGATGTTCGCCTTGATAAGACCGGTAATGACGTCCACCGACGGACGCTGCGTTGCCAGGACGAGGTGAATACCGGCCGCACGCGCTTTCTGCGCCAGACGGGCGATCAGCTCTTCCACTTTCTTACCGACGGTCATCATCAGGTCGGCAAATTCATCCACCAGCACCACGATGTAAGGCAGTTTTTCCAGCACCGGATGCTGGGCATCCATGCTGTCACCCGGCTTCCAGTACGGATCGGGGATTGGGCGCCCCATGCGCACGGCTTCGGCGATTTTCTCGTTATAACCGGCAAGGTTACGCACGCCCAGCGCCGACATCAGCTTGTAGCGACGCTCCATTTCGTTGACGCTCCAGCGCAGAGCGTTGGCCGCATCCTTCATGTCGGTCACGACTTCCGTCAGCAGGTGTGGGATCCCTTCGTAGACCGACAGCTCGAGCATTTTCGGGTCGATCATGATGAAGCGCACGTCTTCTGGCTGCGCTTTATACAGCATGCTCAGGATCATGGCGTTCACGCCGACTGACTTACCGGAACCGGTTGTACCGGCGACCAGCAGGTGCGGCATCTTCGCCAGATCGGCAACCACCGGATCGCCCGCGATATCTTTACCCAGCACCACGGTCAGCGGAGACGGGTTATCGCGGAACTTGGTGTTATCCAGCACTTCGCGCAGGTAAACCGTTTGGCGCTTCTTATTCGGCAGCTCGAGGCCAACGTACGGCTTGCCAGGAATAACCTCTACCACACGCACGGCAACGGTCGACAATGAGCGCGCCAGATCGCGAGACAGGTTAGAAATACGCGCGGCTTTTACGCCAGGCGCGAGGTTCAGCTCAAAGCGGGTGATAACCGGGCCAGGCGAGTAGTTCACCACGTCCGCCTTGATGCGGAAATCAGCGAGACGCGCTTCAACCAGGCGCGCCATCTGTTCCAGCGCAAAGGTATCCACCGGCTCAACTTCAGACGGCGGAGGCGTAAGCAGGTCCAGCGACGGCAGCGGGGTGCTCGGACGCTGGAGCGGACGGCTATCGCCGTTACGCATCAGCAGCGGGTGAATAAGGCTTTCCTGCTGCGGCGGCGCGGGCTGCTGGAACTGCGGCGGCTGTGGAGGCTGCTGCGGCTGCGCATACGTCTGCTGAGCGGGCTGCGGTGCATAGGCTTGCTGGGCAGGCTGCTGCGGCTGAGCGTAAACCTGCGGCGCAGGTGCAGGCTGCTGGCGCACGGGCTCGACCTCCGCCATTACGCTCGGCGTGAACAGCGGTTCGCTTGGGCCATCGTCCACCAGATCTTTCATCGGTGAAAATTCAAAATCCGACAGTGAGAACGGATTTGCGCCAGCGGGCTGTTCGCCGGAATAGCGCTGCTGCTGGGTTGCCGCAAACTGGCGCGCGAGTTCTGCTTCTGCCGCATCGTCTTCATCTTCCTGAACCTGCGCGTCGTGCTGGTACTCTTCGCCATAGCGCTGATGCTGCTGAGCGGCGAACTGGCGCGCCAGCTCGTCCTGCTGCATTTCATCTGCATCGTCTTCGTATTCAGGCTCGCGCGCTTTTTCTTCCGCCATGCGCTGGGAAGGCAGCTTGATGCCGTAGGAGGCCAGCTCGCGGCGGGTTGGCACGCGAACGCGGTTTGGACGCGGCAGCTGAGGACCAATCCCCTCTTTCACCTGAGAACGTGGCGCTCCCCCTGCTGCGAGGCTAAAGACCGGCGCAGACGCGGCGGCTGCGGCCGTCGCCTGCTTCACGCCCTCGGCAACCGGCGCAACGGCAGGCGTTGGGTCAACGGAAGGAATAACAGCAGCAGGCGCGGGTGCAACCGGCTCCTGAACGGGTTCAGGCACGGGCTGATACCAGGCCGCAAGCTGCTCGCGCTCGCGGGCGCGTCGCTCTTCAACTTCTTCAAAGTAGTACATCGGTGGACGAGACGGCTTCACCTCTTCCACTGGCTCAGGCTCAACGACAGGCTGCGCCGGTTCTGGCTGTTGTTCAGGCACATATTCCTGATACGGCTGCGCGACCGGCTGCTGATAAGGCTCTGGCTCGTACACCGGTTCCGGCTGGTAGGGCTGCTGCCACTGTTCATGCTGGACAGGGGCATAGCTTGCCGGTTCTGGTGCAATGGTCGGCTCCGGCGTATGCACGCCTGGCGCAGTTTGCCAGTCGACCTGCGGCTGCTGCACCACCGATTCCGGGGCAGGGACGGGCGCTGACGGTATGATGGCTTCAGCCGGGGCGGCATAAGCCTGCGCCGCGGTGGTCGCAGCCGCCGCTGCCGCTACGGGTTCAGCAACGGAGTGGCCGTTTAACAGCGGATCGTATTCATCGTAATCCCCCGGCATAGCGCGGTTGCCCGAGAACAGTACGTCATCAGGATCGACCGGCGCGCCTGCCGCGCGATATTCAACCTGCTCATCTTCATCCATGCGCTTGCCGGAGAAGAGTGCGGCGTCGGTTTTACGCCCAAGCGGGTTAGCAAATTTTTCAGCTACGCGTTTGCGACGCGCGAGCGCACCGCGCAAGATGCGCGCGCGACGCGATTCACGGTGCTCAACGGGCGCATCGTCATCTTCATACTCATCTTCGTACTCTTCTTCATCTACCCACGTGTCGTCCCGGCGGGTACGGTTGCTCGCAAACGTCAGGAGCGTGAGGATAAAACTGCCGATCTTTTCGGCAATACTGACCCATGACCAGCCGGTGAAAAGCGTCAGGCCCGCGGCCCAAATGCAGAGCAGCGCCAGGGTTCCGCCGCTGCTGTGCAGCATCGGCTGCAGCGCGGTGCTCAGCAGGCTGCCGATGACGCCACCGGAGGCAAAATACCAGATATCATCAGCGTTAATGGCCGCCAGCCCGCAGGAGGTCAGAATCAACGCCAGCGCGCCGATCAGGCGCAGCGAAACCGCGAAATAATCGATGTAGTCGTCATTCTGCCGATGGCGCCAGGCAAACCAGCATCCGCCGATGATGATGATCGGAAGGGTGTAGGCCATCACGCCAAAAATGAAAAAGAGAGTATCCGCAAGCCAGGCGCCGGGCATGCCGCCCAGATTATGGATAGGCTCATGCCATGCGGTTTGTGACCAGCTTGGATCGGAAGGATTGAAACTGATTAAGGCTGCCATCAGCCAGACGGCAAAAAGGGCAACAACGATCAGCAACGCCTCGAGGAGACGACGCCCGCTGCTTAGCTTAGATAATGTGACTTCTTTGTCTTCAGTGTATTCCTGGCTCAAGAAAGGCTCTCCAGGTATCAGGCATATCCTGCCTGTTTGCTAAAACGGACAACAGCGCCGGGTATCCCCGGCACTGTTGCTGTATGGATTAACAGGAGTGTAATCAAACTACACTGATTTTGCACCTGTTCCGTGTTAGCGCGTCTTAATTACCAGACGATT
>AGFT01000036.1_pt1 | contig 16100 bp, 19 predicted proteins | sample 305848 | NCBI WGS metagenome assembly AGFT01 (sample SAMN02954282, study PRJNA62043) | ant fungus garden metagenome | biome: terrestrial; feature: Atta colombica fungus garden; material: fungus garden; isolation source: Atta colombica fungus garden bottom | host: Atta colombica | place: Panama...
ATAACCCCGCCCGCGTTCATCATCAGCGGCAGGTGGAACTTATCGCCGAAGGCCAGCAGCAGCCCCGCGGCGGGAAGCAGTGAAATTGGCAGCATTAGGGCGCGACCAATCATCGATAACTTAGACAGCGATTTAACAAACCCTGATATCAGACTCATGCTGATTTCCCCCGAGTAGCGCTTTTTTAGGCGCTGTTATTGTAAGTAGAACGTTTTAGTAGAACGTTCTACTTATCGTGAGGAAAGCCTGAAATTCGCGCAACAACATTTTCACCTTTCATCAGATGAAATAGTGATTATTTGAAGTTGATCGATAATTAACCTGAATGGATGTGGGGGATTGGCAGGGTGCTGCCGGGTGGTGGCTTCGCCTTACCCGGCCTACAAACGGCGTTCGGACTGTTCCCTCTCCCCTTTGGGGAGAGGGTTAGGGTGAGGGGCTCAGGCCGTAACCGTCACGCTCTGGCCTTCAAAGCTCACGGTCTGGCCCGCAACGATTTTGCAGCGCTTGCGGGTTTCCACCGCGCCGTCGACCTTAACCCGCCCGTCGGCAATGACGATTTTCGCCTGCGCGCCGCTTTCGCTCCAGCCTTCCAGCTTGAGCAGATCGCACAGCTCTACGTGCGGGTGTTTACCTAATGAAAATGTTGCCATCTTACGCGTCCTCTACGTCGTGATACTCCTCGCAGGCCTGCAAGGTATTCTGAATTAATGTGGCTACGGTCATCGGGCCTACGCCGCCCGGCACCGGGGTAATGTATGACGCGCGCGCGGCGGCATCGTCGAACACCACGTCGCCGACCACTTTGCCGCTTTCCAGACGGTTAATGCCGACGTCCACGACAATCGCGCCTTCCTTAATCCACTCGCCCGGAATAAAGCCCGGCTTGCCGACCGCGACGATCAGCAGATCGGCGTTTTCGACGTGGTGGCGCAGGTTTTTGGTGAAGCGGTGGGTCACGGTGGTGGTGCAGCCGGCCAGCAGCAGCTCCATGCTCATCGGACGCCCGACAATGTTTGATGCCCCGATCACCACGGCGTTCAGGCCGTAGGTGTCGATGTTGTAACGCTCGAGCAGGGTGACGATGCCGCGCGGGGTGCACGGACGCAGGCGCGGCGCGCGCTGGCACAGGCGGCCCACGTTATACGGATGGAAGCCGTCTACGTCTTTATCCGGCGCGATGCGCTCGAGCACCTTCACGTTGTCGATGCCCGCGGGCAGCGGCAGCTGAACCAAAATCCCGTCGATCGCTTTATCGGCGTTCAGGGTGTCGATCAGCTCAAGCAGTTCTGCCTCGCTGGTGGTTTCAGGCAGATCGTAAGAGCGGGAGACGAAGCCCACTTCCTCGCACGCTTTACGCTTGCTGCCGACATAGATCTGCGAAGCGGGGTTGCTGCCAACCAGCACAACCGCCAGCCCCGGGGCGCGTTTTCCGGCGGCTGTTCGCGCCTTCACTTTTTCCGCGACCTCAGAGCGCACCTGCTGCGCAATCGTTTTACCGTCAATAATTTTTGCTGCCATCAGAGAGAGGATTCCGTCTGTAACGTTTAAAAAGGGGGGATGGCTATATTTTGTCAGAAGCGAGCGCCGCTGTCAGTCATCCTTTGCGAGATTTCGGCGGTTGACGGTAAACCCCGGTGATTACAGGGCCAATTTCCGAGGCCGGATTAGGATGTGTCCTGGTGGAATCGCAGCGTTTTGACATATTTAAATATCACTTCCTGAGCTACTTTATCTCCTCCGAAATAAGCCTTCAATTGCACAATTGAATGTATTTCAATATTCCCGACGAGCACGGGAAGGGTTATTTATATTTTAAAGGAATAGACATGAAACTCAGCAACATTGCTACGACTGTTATTGCAACTTTGGCCCTGGTCGCGGGCGCCGCTCACGCAGAAGATCCAAAAACGCCGGTTTCCGTTAATGGCGGTACCGTGCATTTTAAAGGTGAATTAGTGAATGCCGCATGTTCAGTAAATACTGAATCTTCCGAGCAGACCGTTAACCTGGGTCAATATCGCACGGCGAAATTCACTAAAGTGGGCGACACCACGTCGAATATTCCCTTCAACATCGTGCTGAACGATTGCGATCCTACCGTTGCAACGACCGCTTCCGTAGCGTTCACCGGTCAAATCGACGCAACCGATAAGACCCTGCTGGCGGTCACCTCCGGCAGCAACGACAACACCGCGAAAGGCGTGGGTATCGAGATCCTCGACAGCAAATCCACCACGCTGACGCCGGACGGCGCGACCTTCTCCGCGGCGAAAACGCTGATCCAGGGCACCAACACCCTGAGCTTCACCGCGCGTTACAAAGCGACCGCTGCGACCACGTCACCGGGTCTGGCAAACGCCGACGCGACCTTCGTGATGAAGTACGAGTAAGACCTTCTTTACAGGGATGTTTCGGCCTCAGGGATGAGGCCCGTCATACGCTAACGCTGAGAATATGATGATAAGGATCGGAACACTGCTGCTGTTAACGCTGGCGATGGTTCATCAGGCAGTCGCGCACACCGTGGTCATAGACGGCGGGAAGGTGTACCTCCGCGGGGAGTTAGTCAACGGCGGCTGCGCGGTAGCGCCTGACAGCGAGAATATGCGCATTGATATGGGGCAATATCGCACCAACTCCTTTTCCGGCGTGGGCAGCTTTTCTACGGTCAACGTGCCGTTCACCGTGCGCTTGCTCGACTGCAGCGTGGACGTCTCTCGCACCGTGGGCATTCAGTTTCAGGGCGTTACGCCGACGGAAGATCCTCAGGTCTTTCTGGCGACATCGCGGCCCGGTGAAACGCCCGTCAGCAGCGGCGTGGGGCTGGCGCTATTTGACGAACAGCAGCGCCAGATTGTTCCCAACGCGGCCGCCGTCAGCTTCTTGCCCATCGACACCAGCGAGCTGGCCTTTCATTTTAGCGCCCGCTATCGCGCTATTTCAGAACACCTCGTGCCAGGCCGTATTCAGTCAGACGTCTGGTTTACGTTGATTTATCCATAACGCCTTCTACGCCTGCGAACACATTAATAAAGGTATTGTTGTGATGAACACCCTAATTAAACCAGGACTGATTTTTTCTTTTATTTTGATGATGATTTCCACCTGCGCAAATGCATCGGGTGGAATTGCGCTGGGGGCCACGCGCGTTATTTATCCGGCAGACGCCAAGCAAACGTCGCTGGCCATCACCAACAGCAATAAAAAAGAGCGTTATTTAATTAACGCGTGGATTGAAAATGCGAGCGGGCAAAAAGAAAAAACCTTTGCCGTCACGCCGCCGCTGTTCGTCAGCGAGCCGGACAGCGAGAACACGCTGCGCATCATTTATGCCGGTCCGGCCCTGCCCACCGACCGCGAATCGCTGTTCTTTATGAACGTGAAGGCCATCCCGTCCGTGAGCAAAGCCGCCCAGGACGGCAATAACGTCCTGCAGCTGGCGATTCTGTCGCGCATTAAGCTGTTTGTGCGCCCGAACAATCTGGCGATGCAGCCGGAAGAGGCGCTGTCGCACCTGCGCTTTGAGCGCGCGGGCAACCATCTTAAGGTCAGCAACGCGTCACCGTACTACGTCACGCTGGTTAACCTGAAGATGGGCGGCCAGACGCTGGAAAATCTGATGGTGGCGCCGAAAAGCAGCGCGCAGCAGGTGATTCCTGCCGGTGCGGGCGGCGCGCTCTCGTGGCAGAGCGTGAATGATTACGGTGCAATTACCCCGGCGCGCAGCGTCAACCTGTGAGCAGAGTCAGGGCGATGACAAATCACCAATGGCGATACTGCCCGGTTGCGCTGGCGCTGATGAGCACGCTCTGGCCGCAGGCCGGCTGGGGCGAAAGCTACTTTAACCCGGCGTTTCTCTCCGACGACACCGCGAACGTGGCGGATTTGTCGCGTTTTGAACAGGGGCACCAGCAGGCGCCGGGCGTCTATCGCGTGGATATCTGGCGTAACGATGAGTTTATCGGAACGCAGGACGTGCGTTTTGAACAGGCTGACAACACCCCGCCCGTGGCGGGCGGGCTGGCGGCCTGCGTGACGCGCGCGATGCTCGATCGGTTCGGCGTGAACATTGCCGCCTTCCCCGAGCTGGCAAACCTTCAGGGCGACGCCTGCGTGCCGCTGGAAACCGCCATTCCCGGCAGCGAAATGGCGTTCAACTTCGCCTCCCAGCGCCTTAACGTCAGCCTGCCGCAGGTGGCGATGGCTAACAGCGCGCGCGGCTACATCCCGCCCGATCAGTGGGACGAGGGGATCCCCGCCGCGCTGCTGAACTACAGCTTTTCCGGCAACCGGGGAAGCAACGACGACAGCTATTACCTCAATCTGCAAAGCGGGCTGAACTACGGGCCGTGGCGGCTGCGCAACAACGGGGCCTGGCGCTACTCCCAGAGCAGCGGCGAACGGCACAGCAGCTGGGAAAACATCGGCACCTGGGCGCAGCGCACCGTTATTCCGCTCAAAAGCGAGCTGGTGCTCGGCGACAGCAACACCGGCAACGACGTCTTTGACAGCGTCGGCTTTCGCGGTGGGCGGCTTTACTCTTCCGACAGCATGTATCCCGACAGCCTGCAGGGCTACGCCCCCACCGTGCGCGGGATTGCCCGCACTCCGGCAAAAGTGGTTATCCGCCAGAACGGCTACGTCATCTATCAGAGCTACGTTCAGGCCGGGGCGTTTGCCATTACGGACCTGAACCCGACGTCATCGAGCGGTGACCTTGAGGTGACGGTTGAGGAAAAGGACGGCAGCAACCAGCGCTACACCGTACCGTACTCCACCGTTCCTCTGCTCCAGCGTGAAGGACGCTGGAAATACGATCTGGTGGCGGGGGACTACCGCAGCGGCAACGGCGAGCAGGATACGCCGTTCTTCTCGCAGGGCACGCTGATTGCGGGCCTCGCCAACGGCTACACGCTGTACGGCGGCACGCAGCTTGCCTCGCGGTACACCGCGATGGCCGTCGGCGCCGGGAAAAACCTGGGCGACTGGGGCGCGGTATCGCTGGATATCACCCATGCGCGCAGCCAACTTGCGGACGACAGCCGCCACGAGGGGCAGTCTCTGCGCTTCCTGTACGCAAAATCGCTGAACGGATTTGGCACTAACTTCCAGCTTCTCGGCTACCGCTACTCCACGAAGGGGTTTTACACCCTGGATGACGTTGCCTGGCGCACCATGGAAGGCTATCAGTACGGCGACGGCAAGGACAACGACGGCGTCCCGGACGTGCAGAGCTACCACAACCTGACGTGGAACAAGAAGGGGCGCTTCCAGCTGAATATCTCCCAGTCGCTGGGGGATTACGGTTCGCTCTACGTTTCCGGCAGCGAGCAGACCTACTGGGGAACGGATCAGACCAACGTCTGGTATCAGCTGGGCTACGCGGGCGGCCTGAAAGGGGTGAGCTACTCCGTCTCGTGGTCCTGGAACAAGGCCGTGGGCATCGACGGGACGGATCGCATTGCGTCGTTCAACGTCTCCGTGCCGCTCAGCCTCTTTACCGGCCACGGCTATCGCCGCGATAACGCCATCGACAGGGCTTACGCCACGGCGTCGGCCAGCCGCAACAGCAGCGGCGACAGCAGCTGGCAGACCGGGGTCAGCGGCACGCTGCTTGAGGATCGTAACCTCAACTACAGCGTCACGCAGGGGCACGCCAGCAATAACGGTGCGAGCGGCAGCGCCAGCGCCAACTGGCAGGCGACCTATGGCACGCTGGGCGTCGGGTATAACTACGCGCGCGACCAGCACGACCTCAACTGGCAGGCTTCCGGCGGCGTGGTTGGGCATGCGGACGGCGTGACCTTCAGCCAGCCGCTTGGCGACACCAACGTCCTGATCAAAGCCCCGGGCGCGACGGGCGTGAGCGTCGAGAACCAGACCGGCGTGAAAACGGACTGGCGCGGCTACGCGGTAATGCCTTACGCCACCGTGTACCGTTACAACCGCGTCGCGCTGGACGTCAACTCAATGAACAACAACACCGACGTTGAGAATAACGTCTCGAGCGTCGTCCCGACCAGCGGCGCGCTGGTTCGCGCCAGCTTTGACACCCGCATCGGCGTTCGCGCGCTGATGACGGTCAAGCGCGGCGGCCACCCCGTGCCGTTTGGCGCCGTGGTGCGTGAAACGCGCAGCGGCGTGACCAGCATGGTGGGCGATGACGGGCAGATTTACCTGAGCGGCCTGCCGCTCACGGGGCAGCTGCTGATTCAATGGGGCAACGGCGCAAGCATGCAGTGCCGGGCATCCTACAGCCTGCCGGAAGAGAGCCTGAAGCAGGCGATCGCGCAACAGGAGATTACATGTGATTAATCATCAAAATACGCGCCGGGCGCTGCTGGCGTTGGCGCTGGTGAGCCTCCCGGTGACGCACGCCCTGGCTACCGTCTGCGTGAATGAGAACGGCGTGGCCACTGATATTTTTTACGACCTGACCGATAAATTTAACAGCTCCAACAACCAGGTCGGGCAGATTGTCACCCTCAGCGAGAAATCGCAGTGGGTAGGGGTGAACGCCGTCTGCCCGAAGGGCACGTCGGGCACCACGACCAAGCGCAGCTACGTGACGAGCTTTCCGGTGACGTCGACGATCGATGGCTATAAGTACCTCAAGCTGAATGATTACCTCGACGGCGCGATGAAGATCACGGACAGCTATGCCGGCGTTTTTTATCCCCCGCAGAATTTCATTCAGATGGGCAGCCACCCGAACGTCGCAAAGAATCAGCCGTTTCCGGTTAAGGACTCCAACCTGGTGTTTCGGCTCAAGGTGACGCGCCGGTTTATCAACATGGTGGAGATCCCGCGCGAGACGATGTTCCGCGTGTACGTCACCACCTCGTCGTCGGATCCCATCAACGGCACGCCGGTCTATACCATCAGCTACAGCGGCAGGGTTCAGGTGCCGCAGAGCTGCGCCATCAACGCCGGGCAAATCGTCGAGTTTGACTTCGGCGACATTGGCGCATCGCTGTTCAGCCAGGCGGGGGCGGGCAATCGGCCGCAAAAGGTGTCGCCGCAAAGTAAAACCATCGCCATCAAATGCACCAACGTTGAGGCAAACGCCTACCTGACGATGCGCATTGAGGCGGATAGCGGCAGCGTGAACGGCAACATGCTGGTGTCGGACAACAAGGACGTCGGGTTTATCGTGGCTAACAGCAGCGGTACGCCGTTAACGCCAAACAGCCTGAGCAGCAAAATTCCGTTCCGCCTGGACGACAGCGCGCAGGCGCAGGTCGGCATCCGCGCGTGGCCGGTGAGCGTGACGGGGAACAAGCCGGCGGAAGGCCGCTTCACCTCGCGCGGCTACCTGCGCGTGGATTACGATTAAGGAGGCGCGATGCGGAAACTAACCCGATATGCGGCAGCAGCGCTGCTGATGCTTCACGCCAGCGCCGAGGCGAACGACGCGCTGGGCGAAATTAACATCCAGCTTTACGGCAACATCGTCGATTTCACCTGCGTGGCGGAAGGAAGCGATAGCGACAAGACGGTGCAGCTGGGCACCTGGCCGACGAAGCAAATCAGAACCGCAGGCAGCCGCACCCAGGCGGTGCCGTTTACGCTGAAGCTGACCGGCTGTCCGCCGGGGTCCGCCTCGATCACCTTCTCGGGAAAACCGGCAGGAAGCGATAACAGCCTGCTGGCGCTTAACGACGCCAGCGCGGCCACCAACGTGGCGGTAGAGATTCGCGATCGCGATAAAACGCGGCTGGCATTGCAGCAGGCGAGCCAGGAGGTGGCGGTGGATGCGCTGGGGAATGCGGAACTGTCGTTTTACGCTAACTATATTGCCACTGCGGATAATCCCCAGCCGGGGCGGGCGGATGCCGATGCAACCTTTATGATTAATTATAATTAGCCCTAACCGCACTCCCTGCAACTCACGCAAGTTGCAGGGAGTGATTTCAGGTTATAGCAGCTCGTGCGCCTTCGCGTAATCAATTAATTCCACGATGCTTTGCACGCCGAGTTTTGAATAGATATTTGATTTGTGCGCGCTAATCGTTTTATTGCTTAATAAAAGTTGTTCAGCAATCTCCTTATTCGATAATCCATTTGCCAGATAGCGCAGAACCGTCACTTCCCGATTTGACAGCGGCATATCCACGGCGGCTCCCGTGCGCGATCCGAGGTGGTTTATAAAGCTCAGCGTCTCGGAAGGGAAGAATGAATAGCCGGTTAATATCATCTCAACCGCATTGTAGATCTCACCTAAATCTTTACGCTTGCTGACAAAGCCGTTTGCCCCGGCGCGGATCGCGCGTCCGGCATAAAACGCTTCTGATTTTGATGAAAGAAACAGAACCTTAATGTCTTTGTTTAAGTTCCTGATTCTTTTGAGTAAAGCAAACCCGTCGGTTCCTGCCAGTTCAATGTCGAGGATCACCAAATCAATGGCGTGATTGCGTATGCAGTCGAGCACTTCGTGACTGTCGCCAGACTTCAGTTTGACGATGATGTTTTTATTTTTCTGTAGCAGGACTTCTATCGACATTCTGACGATAGGGTGTTCGTCCATAATGATAACGGATGCCGGTTTCATTTTTTATGCCTCAGATTGTTAAAAGCGTTATGTTGAGTTTTGTAAAACTCTCGAAAAGCCGGAAGGATAATTGTGCAGATCCTTATACGGTAGTATTTCCCTGGAAAGAGCGTGAGCATCCTTGTTTACGTAGTGATGAAGTCAATGCCTTAGCGCGGTTATATCATTTGGCTATTAACGGCAAAAGGTTTTTTCTTATTAATGTTTGAAACACGTCTTATTATACCGTTTAAGCTTTCTCCGAAAAGACTGTAAATTAATTTCGATTCCTTGTTGTATATTATGTTCTGGATATTATGATCTAAGTTTTTAAATTTAGCGGAATTATCCTGGTATTCCAATTACCGCAATTTTTCATCTTTATGTAATAACAAAAAATAAAACATATCTCTATATGTTGATCATTTGTTAATGAAATGGTGGCGCGTTTTCCTGTTCCTCTTTCCTCCTGAGGGCGGAAGTTTTCCTTCCTCGCGCGTCTCGCCTTCAGTTGAAAGCCGCAATGCTCCCCCGTCAACGCTCCTCAGACCAACAGAAGGATATGCTGGGCGAACGGGCTCACCCGCGCCGGTCAATCCGTCAAAATGTCTGTTTTAAAAGAAAATATATCCTGACGAGGCTAGTTTGTTTTGCATCAAAAATGAAATAAAGCCCTGGCGTTATGGCATTTTTCAGCATTAATACGGGTTGAGCGGAAGAAATTAGGAATAGTTTTAATTTTTAATAAAATGTTAAAATTAAACAGAAATAAAACATTGCTGATAAGTAATTTCTTAAAGGTCTTTAGGAATGAAGGGTTTAGTGCGTGAGTTAAAGTGTGAAGTCTGAGAGGTTATTGAGAAGATGCAGCAGCTCCTGCCGATGGTTCAGCCCAAGCTTCGTCAGAATACAGCTAAGACGATAAATAATGCGGTTATAGGGGCGGTTATGCAGAAGCGCAATTTGACGCAGCGAGCGGCCGCGGGCCAGCTCCTGTACGATGGGCCACTCCTTTCGCGAAAACCACTCCTTTTGATTACGCTGAACCGGCTGGGCTTCCAGCAGCGCCTGCTGCAGGGTTTGCGCCGTGAGCTGGCGCTCCAGCACGTTAAACGGGCCCGCGGCCTTGCAAAAAAGCCGGGCATCATAGTCATCGGCGCGAATTAACAGATTGGGCATGATAAACGGGGGGTACAGGCTGTGGCGCCTGAGCCTGTCCAGAAGATCAATCATCGGGCTGGCGCGGCCGTCAATGTCTACGACAAGCCGGGCTGAGGGCCAGTGGTTAAGGGCGAGCAGCGCCGCGTCCAGCGTGGTGTAATCGCAGCAGTTGCTTAATGGAGATTGACCCTGTAAAAGCCCGGTGCGAAGGAAAGTATCCTGCGTGACCAGGATGATAAAAGGCGAATCGGTTTTGCGAGTCTGGTTGATAGACTGGCTCAAAAATTCAAGGCGATCGAAAAAAGGAGGAGCAAAAGGCGAATGTGTAAATCCCAGTGAATCACTTCCCGTTCGACGCCGCCTGTAACGGCGTACTGTCATTCGCATGGCTTCCCTCTCGGCGATGACCGCTTATTCCTCCGGCCATGTCCAGGATGGCCAGTAAAATCCCTGACCGAGTCCCGCGCCAGCCTGCCGCGCGCAGGCATAATCTTCGTCTGTCTCAATACCTTCAATAAGGACGTGCCGGGCAATCTGTGAACAGAGCGTAACCAGCTTCGCCAGCGCAGGCGTGCCGCGCAGCCGCCAGAATGCCAGCTTATCGATCTTGATCCCGCTTAACGGTAGCTGACGGGATAAAAACGGTAGCGCCATGACTTCGTCAACGTCGTCGAGCCAAATCTGATGTCCCCGTCGGCGCAGCCACCTTAAACGCCGGATGACGTCACGCTGGCGCGGAGCAGGGAGAGCAAAAAAGGCCTGCGGATCGACAATCTCAACATTCAGCGGGGGCGCGTTGAGCGCAAGCAGCCGCTGAAAATTTTCGCGCCCGCTAAAAACCGTTATCGGCAAATTGACGAAAAGGCTGTAACGCGCAGGCGCGCTTTGCAGCACGGCAAGCTGGGCCTCAAGCAGCATAAGCGACTGTTCGGCCGATCGATCGCGAAAAAAACGTTCACTTTGCCGGTGTGGAGATAGCACGCTCAGCACCTCCACCCCCACGCGTCGCGATGAGGCGAGGGCGACGATGGGTTCAAGCTTGATTCCGGTAATATCGTGAGAGATGTGCTGCAAGCGGGAAGAGGTTGATGCCAGATTTAACGCAGTCACTCCGTTGTCCTGTTGTCTGCCGTTCAAGATGCCTTAGCAGAGTGTGACGGGGTGATTTGAAAGAGAGTAGCGGGCGTTACTTAAATGTGACCAGGCTTTTTCGCAGCGGGCGTGCGGGTGCTGAAAAGAGAGGGAAATGTTGAAAAAACAGCCGAATTTACAACCAGCTAGCCCTTCACGGTGCAGAAGATGGAAAAGGCATTGACTCACCTGTCATTGACCGTATAATTCCACGCGTTTCATGCCGCGAAGTTCACTCTTCTCCGTGCGCCCTTAGCTCAGTTGGATAGAGCAACGGCCTTCTAAGCCGTAGGTCGTAGGTTCGAATCCTACAGGGCGTACCATCTTCACTTCTACCGACCTCTCTTAAAGTCTACAAAACCCAGATATAACAAGGTATACGGCCTATTATCATTATCCCTACGTCTACTTTCATCTATTGAAATCTACGCTCATCTGGGGGTACATTCGGGGGTATATGCAGGTTCAATGAAGTGAGATACCCCCAATATGAAGTTAACAGCCCGCCAGATCAGTACTGCGAAACCAACCGATAAACCCTATAAGCTGTCTGATGGCGGTGGCTTATACCTGCTGGTTAACCCGAGCGGTTCCAGATACTGGCGCATGAAGTACCGTTATGCAGGTAAAGAAAAACTGCTTTCCATCGGTGTTTATCCCGATGTAACGCTTGCTGAAGCCCGAGATAAGCGAAGTGAAGCTAAGCGTTTACTTGCATCTGGAGATGATCCATCTGAAGTTAAACAGGCTGCCAGAGAAGCCAAAATCCTCGCTGTAAATAACAGCTTTGAATTGATTGCGCTCGAATGGCATGAGCATAAGAGGCCTAACTGGTCCTCCGGGTACGCTGAGGACATTCTTGAATATTTGCGAAAGGATATCTTCCCCTATATTGGCAAGAGGGCTATTACCGAAATCAAGCCAATGGATATGCTGTCAGTGTTGCGCAAAATGGAAGAGCGAGGGGTGCTGGATAAGCTCAAGAAAACTCGCCAGGCATGTCGACAGATATTCACTTATGCGATCATTACCGGCAGGGCAGAGGTTAACCCTGTAACAGATCTGGCTGGCGCTCTAAAATCACCTAAGCAAACACACTTCCCACACCTACCCCCCGCCGAACTTGGTCCATTTATCCACGCTGTTAATGCATATAGCGGTAGTCAAGTGACACGCATTGCGACTTTGCTGCTTATGTATACCAGTGTCAGGACAATTGAACTCCGGGCCTCAGAATGGGCTGAGTTCGATTTAAAGGATGATTTATGGCAGATCCCCAAGGAACGTATGAAGATGCGCCGGCCACACCTTGTACCGCTTTCTAAGCAGGTTAAATCGCTTCTTTTAGAGCTGAAGTCGATAACTGGTTGGGGGAAATATGTTTTCCCCGGGCGTAACGATGCACACAAGCCAATGAGTGAGGCCAGCATAAACCAGGTTATAAAGCGCATAGGTTATGGTGGAAAGGCAACAGGGCATGGGTTCAGGCACACAATGAGCACTGTGCTACACGAGAAAGGCTTCAATTCTGCATGGATTGAGACGCAACTGGCGCATGCTGACCGGAATACCATTCGCGGGACTTACAACCATGCTCAGTACCTTGATGGTCGGCGCGAAATGCTCCAGTGGTATGCGGACTATCTGGATGAGTTGTCTGGAAAAGTGGTGGGCTAATCTGTTTTCTTCATGTGTGAGGAAGAGTAGTTGTTCCACTTGTTCCAGTTGTTCCAGATATATAGATATGAAGGTAAATTACTGTTTTTATTTATATATGCATTTTCAAGTTGGAACAACTGTGGAACAACTTTCTGCTGTTTTGGAACAACTGCTTAAGATTTATGTTTTGTTTTAGCTGTTACTTCACTGGTTATGCATACAGCCCACTCTAGACATGTATACCTTAGTAGACGATAATCCTTCCAAAGAAAATGGCTATGTCTAGGTTGATCCCCGACACCCCGGATACCTCTGCGGGCTGACATAGCCTCAAAATGTGGAGGCGTGAGGTGGTGTATGCTTAATCCAGCGATCGAGCTGAAAGCTAAAAAGCAACAATTCATAAGCATCAGAGAGCTAATTGTTCGAATCGAGTCAAAATATCCCGATATGACGCGGGATCAGATAGCGAACTGGATAATTATCAAGCTGGATGAAGAACAAGAATATGCTCCTAGCCTGCTGATACAAGATGCCCGAGGAATAACTCGGAGGCCTTCCTTCGGAGATCCATCGTTTAGTGCCTATGAACTTTTAAGCCGTGTAATGGCTAGCCCCAATATGGATAGCCCGCCTTACGAAGGGTGGACACCATCTATGACTAGAGCAGAGCAGGAACAAAGCACCACAGACCTTAACTTCGAAGATGATATTCCATTTTGAGGTGATGATATGAATTCATTTGATTTTTTGGGTTTTAATCGCTCGGAGATAGAAAAAACTTTAGGATTAAACCTCCACGATAATTTATTAGAATATAATATTGGGTTGAAAAAAAACTTAGATAGTTGGTTGGTGCCTTATCTTTCTCGCGACAATATTCTATTGAGTGATGCGGCCTGTTTAATTATTGGCGCTAATCCTCGATTGGGTTTAAGAGGAGAACAAAATAGTCAATGTGAAGCTTACAAGGAATCTTTATGGGATGCCATTGATAATGGCAAATTAAGTGTAAAAGATATTTCGTACTACGATAATATGGATCACGATCGCCGAGATTGTGTGCTTGTTCGAAGTGAAGTTGAGAAATGGGTTGCTGATCATGAGTTCAATTGGCCTCTACCTCTACAACAACCACAGGTTATTGAAAATAACAATCAGATATATCTTGACCAGTGGGGAGAGTTTCCTGGTAAAAATACAGCACTTATGATGATTGCCGGCATGGCTATTGCGCTTGAAAAATCGAGTAAATCATTTCGGAATGGAGAGCGGTTGAATAAACTCGCTATAGCTAGGGCAGTCGCTCAGAACCTAGCGGCATTGGGGTATCAGGGGGTGGTTGTAACTGAGAAGCAAATGACTAACTTGATAAAAGAAGCTTTAGAAATCACTTTGCCTGATAGTGAACAGTAGCCACTTCTAAAGATAAACTTAATGCGGGGCGACATTTCTAAAGTCCCGCATCTGCCTTAACTGCATTTCCAATGTCACGATAAAAATGCTGTTTCCTTATCGCCTGGCATAAATTAGGCCTTCCATCTTTCTTGTCGTGATTTCCACACCGAATAGATTGAATCTGATTAAATTAATCTCGTAAACCGCAATAGACGTTACGAGGTAAATATGTCGCAATCATTTATTCGTCTTTCCGAAGTCCAGCGCCGCACTGGTTATAGCAAAGCCTGGATTTATCGCCTTATGAGTCAGGGGAAATTCCCTTCGTCTGTCAAAATTGGTTCCCGTGCGATCGCCTTTGTCGAAAGTGAAGTTGATGGCTGGATTAGCAAGCGCATCGAAGAGTCTCGCAAGGAGGTAGCCTGATAAAGAACCCCCTATGTTCATTTGTTGCGGGTCGTTGCATTCACATCTGATTAAGATTTGGTTGTCGCGACAGTCATCAAGCTAATTAACCTCAGGTAAATAACCATGAATAAATTAAATGCCCTCTCCGGGCAGGGACTCGATCACTCTGAAATTGGTCAGAGCGTTAATTGCCGCGAACTGAAGTTTCATGACCAGGTGGTAATTCCGTATGACAATGGCGACGGGAAAATCTGGTTCACTGCAAAACAGGCCGCAGAGCTTTTGGGTTATGCACAGGTCAAGGCCATCACTAACCTGTACCACAGGAACAAAGACGAGTTTACCGAAGGGATGTCAAAGGTCATCAATGTGATGACCAATGGAATAAACAATAACTTACGTAGAAAAAAGGTGCGAGTTTTCTCTCCACGCGGACTCCATTTGCTTGGGTTCCTTGCTGACACTCAGGTTGCCAAAGAGGTCAGGAAGTGGGCTCTTGATCTCATCGAGAAAGAGAGTTCGGTTCCTCAGCTTAATGTCCATCACACCATTGAGCAGATGCGAAATATTGTTGCAGTAGCCTGGAAGGCTTCAGACGAGGATTCTTCCGATGCCGGTCGCCGACTTCGTAAGCGCCAGGATGATTTGCCTGAGCTGGTTAAAGCGCAAAAGCTGGTGGATGAAATTGGTCAGATTCCATTCGAGTTGATTGGCGGCGGGAAAGTCGAGGTATCAGTATGAGCGGCTTTAATGGCAGCACACCCCATTCGCACAAAGAAAAAGGCAACGCTGCGAACGTTGCCTTTGGAAACCAGACCGATCACTGGTCAGGATCGTCTTTTGACTTCTTGCGCTGCCGGCGTTCTAGCTCTTCATGCGCAATGTTGACCATAGCACGAATGTCGGTTCCGGCTCTCTCACCGATTTCTTCAATCTTGGCGAGCGTCTCAAGTGCCATGTTTAGCTCGATCTGTAAGATTTCAGGACCAGCTGCTGTCGCTTGCCGCCGGGCTACTTCGCCGCGCATCGCTGTAACGATAAATCCAGCGTTGCTTTCATTCGGCCTTTTTAATGCTTCCATGCTGTCGATTACATCGTGCGGGATGCGTATAGATATCTGTTTTGACTTGTCGTTAACGGTATTTTTGACCATGAGTGTATACCTGATGATTTGGTGTGATTCAGTATACACAAAAAATGAATCACAAAAAGGCTTGACATGTGATTCACCAGAAACTAATTTAAATCACACATCATTGTTATGGTGTGATTCACAAAGACAACGCCTCGGAGTGCTTGGAACCACTACCGAGGCGTCTAACCACAACGTTAGTTGGAGTAACATTATGGCATGTTCACATGATACCCAAACTCGCCCGGAATTTACATACCTGTTCCTGGGCACTCCGTCAGATAAACCTGACGTCACGCCCGTTGTTTTGCGCGCTGAGGCTAACACCGAGCAGCAAGCACGCTCACATTTCTTGAACTGGAATCTCGTATTCGCCGCGCAGATCCGCACCAAAGCCCCATGCCGTCTTCAGTTGTTTGACGGTGGCGACCACTTCTCCTGGCTTTACGAGCAACGTCACGACACCTGCACCTCCGGTATTCAGGAGGTGGTTCATGGCTGAACTCACCAAAAACGATGCCCTAATCGAAATTGAGGCACTGGCGCGCGCAGCTCAGTTCCTTACCGATACGCCAGCCCGTATTGAACTGGCGGGGATCCTGATGTCGCAGATTGAAGAGGTCGCTAAAAAAGCGCAGGAGGCCGGGAATGAGTGACATTCTGAAAATCATCGGATCG
>AGFT01001493.1_pt1 | contig 16044 bp, 15 predicted proteins | sample 305848 | NCBI WGS metagenome assembly AGFT01 (sample SAMN02954282, study PRJNA62043) | ant fungus garden metagenome | biome: terrestrial; feature: Atta colombica fungus garden; material: fungus garden; isolation source: Atta colombica fungus garden bottom | host: Atta colombica | place: Panama...
GGTTTTCCATCAGATGGCCTCCCTCATGTGGCGGGTGATATCAATGCGGTCGGACGGCAGCAGGCACTTCTGACGCTTGCACTCCGGGCAGGTTTCAAAGCTTTCGCGGTGATGCTCCGCCCGAACGTCGCCGTTGTGCTGCAGCAGCGCGATGGCGTAGTCGATCTCTTTCTGCACCGCGAACGGGCGTTCGCACACGCGACAGTGGCACAGCGCGAAGCGCGACTGCTGGAGAAAGTCCTCTTTCTTCCACACCGCCAGCTCGTACTCCTGCGACAGCCGGATGGCCGCCGTCGGGCAGACCTCCTCGCAGCGGCCGCAGAAGATGCAGCGCCCAAGGTTGAACTGCCACGCCAGCTCGCCGCCTTTCAGATCGGTTTCCACCGTGAGCGCGTTGGACGGACAGGCGTTGACGCAGGCCGCGCAGCCGATGCACTGCTGCGGGTTGTGCTCCGGCTTGCCGCGAAAGTTTTTATCGACCGGCATCGGCTCAAGCGGGTAGCTGCTGGTCTGTACGCCGGTTTTGATCGCTTTTTTGATAAAGGTAAACATGTTTGCTCCTGCTTTCGTGCGGTTTTCTGACCCTCACCCTAGCCCTCTCCCTGAAAGGGAGAGGGAACCGTTCGCACCCTCGCCCCTTTGGGGAGAGGGCCGGGGTGAGGGGGTACAGACCGCACAACATCAACTATTTCAGCGGCGAGTTCTTACGCTCGATGCTGTAGCGCTCAAGCTCTTTGTACGGCACTACCTGGCTTTTCTTCTTGCGCACGTCCACCACCGTCATGCGGTCGGTGCAGGAGTAGCACGGGTCGAGGCTGCCGATGATCAGCGGCGCGTCGGACACCGTGTTGCCGCGCAGCATGTAGCGCAGCGTCGGCCAGTTGGCGTAGGTGGCCGCGCGGCAGCGCCAGCGGTACAGCTTCTGGTTGTCGCCGGTCATGCTCCAGTGGATATCGTCCCCGCGCGGCGCTTCGGCAAAGCCGAGGGCGAAGCGGTTCGGAATGTAGGTGAAGCCCTCAACCATCAGCGGGCCGCCCGGCAGGTTATCCAGGCCAAAGTCGATCATGTTCAGCGCGGTGAAGACCTCGTTGATGCGCACCTTCAGGCGAGAGATGACGTCGCAGCCCTGCTCGCTGTGCACCTCCATCGGCAGCAGGCCGTAGCCGACGAACGGGTGATCGGCGCGGGTGTCGCGGGCGTGGCCGCTGGCGCGCACCATCGGGCCGACGTTGCTGAAGTCCCGCGCGATTTCCGGATCGAGACGCCCGATACCCACGGTGCGCTGATCGATGTTTGGCGTGCTGAGCAGCATATCCACCAGATCCTGCACGTCCCGGCGCATCTGCTGCGCCAGCTGGCGGGTCTGGATCATGTCGTCCTTCAGCAGGTCTCGACGGATCCCGCCGATCAGGTTCAGGCCGTAGGTTTTGCGCGCCCCGGTGAGGATCTCCGCCATCTTCATCGACGCTTCGCGCACGCGGAAGAACTGCATGAAGCCGGAGTCGAAGCCGACAAAGTGGCAGGCCAGGCCGAGGTTCAGCAGGTGCGAATGCAGGCGTTCTACCTCGAGCAGAATGGCGCGGATCATCTGCGCGCGCTCCGGCACCACGATCCCCATGCCGTTTTCCACCGAGGTGGTGTAGGCGGTGCTGTGGGCGAAGCCGCAGATGCCGCACACGCGGTCAGAAAGGAAGGTGACTTCGTTGTAGCCCATGCGGGTTTCCGCCAGCTTTTCCATGCCGCGGTGGACGTAGAACAGGCGGTAGTCGGCGTCGATAATGTTCTCGCCGTCGACGAACAGGCGGAAGTGGCCCGGCTCGTCGGAGGTGACGTGCAGCGGGCCGATCGGCACCACGTTGTTCTTTTTGCTGCCGAGCTCGTTGATGAACTCGTAGGTTTCGCTGTCGGTGGTCGGGGCCGGGCGCTGGCGGTAGTCCATGCTGTCTTTACGCAGCGGATAAAGTTCGTCCGGCCAGTCGTCCGGCAGCACCAGGCGGCGCTCGTCCGGCAGGCCGACCGGCACCAGCCCGTACATGTCGCGCACCTCGCGCTCGCCCCACACGGCGGCGGGCACGCGCGGCGTAACGGACGGGTACTCCGGCTTGTTCGGATCTACCTCAACGCGCACGGTGAGCCAGCACTTCTCGCCCTGCTCCATCGACATCACGTAGTAAACCGCATAGCTGCCGCACAGCTGGCGCTCGTCATTGCCGAACAGCACCGACAGCCAGCCGCCCTGGCGGTAGTAAAGAAACTCCACCACTTCCGGCAGGTAGTTCACCTTGATGGTGACCGTTATCTGGTCTTTGGTCTGCCAGGACTCCTCCAGCACCACGCCGGGGAACGCCTGATGCAATGCGGCGAGATACTGCTGACCTTTCTTTTCTTCAGACATAACAACTCTCTTTAATCACGCCACCAGCAAGGAGACGAACGCTAAAAATGCAAAGCCAAAACCGGCCCAGGTAACGCGCGAGGTGGCGTTGAAGCGCAGGCGCGCCATGCTGTTCTCAAACAGAGCAATCACCAGCACGCCGACCACCAGCTTGAGCGCGGCAATCACAACCGCCAGCACCAGCCCCGCGGTGGAGAAGTGGATCATCTGCCCCCACGGGAAGAAGACGCCGACAAACATCTGCAGCACCACCAGTTGCTTCAGGCTGATGCCCCACTTGAGCACCGCAAAGCCGTAGCCGCTGTATTCGGTGAGCGGCCCTTCCTGCAGCTCCTGCTCCGCTTCCGCGAGGTCAAACGGCAGCTTGCCCATCTCAATAAAGGTGGCAAACGCGCAGGCGCAAAGCGCCAGCACCAGCGGAATGGAGCGGGCAAGCGGCCAGTGATAGACGGTATCGGCGATATGGCTGATATGTGTTGAGCCCGCAACCTGCGCGGCCACCCACAGCCCCAAAAGCAGGATCGGCTCAACCAGCACGCCGAGCATCGCCTCGCGGCTGGCGCCAATGCCGGTAAACGGGCTGCCGGTGTCGAGGCCCGCAATCGCAAAGAAGAAGCGCGCGATGGCGAAAAGGTAGATTAGGGTAATGAGATCGCCGAGCGCAGGGAGCGGCGACCCCACCGTGACCACCGGCAGCGCGGTGGCGATGGTGAGCATCACGCCAACCATCACAAACGGCGTCAGGCGAAAGACCCAGCCCGCGGCGTCCGGCGCCACGCTCTGGCGCGAGAGCAGCTTGAACAGATCGCGGTACTCCTGAAGCACGCCGGGTCCGCGGCGGTTGTGCATCCGGGCGCGCGCCACGCGCGTGATGCCGGAAAGCAGCGGCGCGGCGGCAAACAGCACCAGCGCCTGAAGTATTGCCAGTAACAGACTCATGTCAGGCTCCTCGAGAAATCACAACCACCACCAGTACCGCCAGCTCGATCAGCGCCAGGCGGCGGAACAGCGCGGGCACGGCGGCGCTCTGCCAGCCGGGGATCAGGCTGACCGGGTTAAGCCAGCGGCGCAGATTCAGCACGGCGGCAAAGTTCTCCTTCACCGGCATGGCAAAGCCGTGGGCGGTAATCACCATCGACCGTTCGTGTTCGTAGCCGCAGGCCCACGCCGCGCCGCGCGAGCGCGCGGGAAGCCGATCGCGCCTGAAGAACAGCATCAGCACGAACGGCAGCAGCGGCGCGGCAATCAGCAGCAGCGCCATCATCGGCTGGGAAACGGCGGTATGCGCCGTCGCGAGCGGCAGAGGAATCGCGTTGCCCAGCAGCGGCAGCAGCCACGGCGCGGCCACGCCGCCCGCGATGCAGCACAGGGCGAGTGCGACAACGCTTATCGCCATCAGCAGCGGCGTGCAGCAGGCGTTTTCCGCTTCCCGCGTGCGCGGCGCGCCGAGGAAGGTGACGCCATAGACTTTCGCCATGCACATCACCGCCAGCGCGCCGGTGATCGCCAGCCCGACGGCCAGCAGCGGGCCAAGCAGGCGGGCGATAAACGCGTCGCTCTGGCCGAGCGCGAAGAAGGACTGGTAAATCACCCACTCCCCGGCAAAGCCGTTCAACGGCGGCAGCGCCGCCATCGCCATCAGCCCCACCAGCATCGCAAGCGAAATGACCGGCATTTTCTTGCCGATGCCGCCGAGCTTTTCGATATCGCGATGGCCGGTGCGGAACCAGACGCTCCCCGCGCCGAGGAACAGCGTGCTTTTAAACAGGCTGTGGTTGATGAGGTGATACAGGCCGCCGATGAACCCGGCGGCGATCAGCGCAGGCTGGCTGAGGGCCAGCCCGGCCACGCCCGCGCCGAGGCCCAGTAGAATAATGCCGATGTTTTCCAGCGTGTGGTACGCCAGCAGGCGCTGGATGTTGTGCTCCATCAGCGCGTACAGCCCGCCGACGAACGCGGTGATCATCCCCGCGACAAGCAGCGCGATGCCCCACCACAGCGGCGGCTGACCGCCCATCAGCGACAGCGTCAGAATGCCGAACAGGCCAACCTTCATCACCACCGTCGAGAACAGCGCGGCGGCGGGCGCGGAGGCATTGGCGTGCGCCTGCGGCACCCAGCCGTGGAGCGGGATAATCCCGGCCAGCAGGCCAAAGCCCGCGACGCCCAGCAGCCAGACGTCATTGCCCAGCGGCTGGCCTCTCAGCACGGCAAAATCGAGGGTGCCGAAACGCTGCCACACCAGCCAGCAGGCGAGCGCCAGCAGCAGCGTGCCGAGGCGGCCCAGCGCAAACCAGAGCTTGCCGGAAGCGCTGCAGCCCGTCAGGAACACGCCGCAGAGGGCCATCATTTCGGCCATCACCACCAGCGCCCCGAGGTTGCTGGCAATCACGGTTAATACCGCCGTCGCCATCAGCAGGTTGACCAGCAGGCCGTTGGCTTTGGCGTGCGGGTGACGATGCCAGTCAATATTAAACAGGCTGATAAACAGCCCGCAGAGGCCAAACGTCACCAGCCAGATGGCGTTCAGCGGCGTGAGCAGAACCGTATGGCGAATCAGCGGCATTACCGCCTGGGCAGCGGTTCCGCCGAGCACCACCACGCTGCCCGCCACCAGCGTCATCAGGCTGCCTGCCGCACCGCCGATTCCGGCAATCCAGCCGCTCAGGGCCTTATGAAACGAGAACAGCAGCGCCAGCACGGCGGCAGCGGCAAAGCACGCCACCGCGCCGTTAATCATGGATATCGCGTTCATTTCGCCCCCTCCTGATGCGCCTGAAGCAGTGACAGATCGCCAACGTCGGTATTGATCGTTAGCTCACGCTTGCGCCTGCTGGAGCGGGCGATGTCGCGAATGTTGACCAGAATCAGCGCCCTCGTCGGGCAGGTGCGCACGCAGGCCGGACCTTGCTCATCAAAGCTGCACAGGTCGCATTTCACCGCCACGGCGCGCACGCCGGGCACCCAGTCCAGCAGCGTGCTGACGCGTGCGGGAGCCGGAGGCGCAGGTGGGGCCTTTGGCGAGTTGGCGTTCGCCGGGATATGCAGCGGGCGGCTGCCGGAAAACTCAATTGCCCCGAACGGGCAGGCAATGCCGCACAGCTTGCAGCTTACGCACAGACTTTCATTGAGCTGGACTGCGCCATCCACCCGGGTGATGGCGTTAACGGGGCAGACGCCCGCGCAGGGGGCATCTTCACAGTGGTGGCAGAGCTGCGGGGCAGACTCTTTTTCATTACGCATGACGCGAAGGCGCGGCATCGACTGCAGCCCGTGCAGGCGGTGCGTCTCCGAACACGCCGCTTCACAGGTGCGACAGCCAATACAGACCGTCGAGTCAGCAATTACAAAACGGTTCACCGGGCAATCCTCTGGTGATAGTCATTTTTGACGAAAAAATCTGTCTTATCGACACTTCTCGACACTGGATAATCAGGCCACGTTGGCCGATGCGCCGGCGGCCATCAGCTGCTTGAGGTTGACCGGGAGATCGTGCTCAACCGCGGCGTACAGGCCGTTGTAAACCGGCGCGATTTTTTCCAGGTAGTGTTCCAGCACCTGCTGACGGTCGCGGTTGCTGACGTGCCCGTCGACCATGCCGTCTGCCATCAGCTCGGCCTGCGCAATGCGCTCCCTGTCACCCTCTTTCGTTTCGACGTAGTACTCGATGGTGTGGCTGTTGAAGGTATCCGCCAGGGTGACGTAGATCGTGAAGTGGTCGAACAGGACAAAGCGCATGTCGCCCTGCGCCGCGCAGCTCACGGCGTGGTGCAGGCGAGCCTTTGACAGGGTGATCCCCTGAACCAGCGCGTTGCAGTAAAGGTGCCACTGCTCCTGAAGCTGATGGTGGCGCTGTGCGATGTAATCCGCTTTTTCGCTAATTTCCCAAATCGTCATAAAAGGTATCCGGTTAATGGAGATAGCGGCTATTAAGCAGATTCCATGCCAACTTTTAATTCATTGAATTAAAAGTGATTTTTAAAAACTTCCGCTGTCACAGCGGTGATGTCGACGTGTCATTTCGACAGCGACGTCATCGTCACGCCCTACCGCAAATTAAGCTGGCACCGTTATTGCATTAAGGCTTCCCGTTATTAAGGAGGCGTCATGCACGAAATCACCCTCTGCCAGCGGGCACTGGAGCTTATCGAACAGCAGGCAGTGCAACATCACGCGAAACGCGTCACCGGGGTATGGCTGAAAATCGGCGCGTTTTCCTGCGTCGAAACCAGCGCCCTCACCTTCTGCTTTGAGCTGGTGTGCCGCGGCACGCTGGCGGAAGGCTGCGAACTTCATATCGAAGAGCAGCAGGCGGAGTGCTGGTGCGGCGAGTGCCAGCAGTACGTCACCCTGCTGTCATCAAAGGTCCAGCGCTGCCCCCGGTGCCAACGCGCCGGGCTGCGCATCGTGGCGGATGACGGCATGCAGATCCAACGTCTCGAAATCGAGAGGGAGTAACCTATGTGCAGTACCTGCGGTTGCGCTGAAGGCAACCTGTATATTGAAGGGGACGAACATCGCCCCCACTCCGCGTTTCGCTCCGCGCCCTTTTCACCCGCGCCGCGTCCGGCTGCGGCATTGACCGGCCTGACCTTCACGCCTCGGCAATCCGCTGCGGGCGATCTGCACTACGGCCACGGGGAAGCCGGAACCCACGCGCCGGGCATCAGCCAGCGCCAGATGCTGGACGTTGAAATCAACGTGCTCGACAAGAATAACCGCCTGGCGGCCCGCAACCGCGCCCGCTTCGCCGCCCGCCAACAGCTGGTGCTGAACCTGGTCTCCAGCCCCGGCTCCGGCAAAACTACGCTGCTGACCGAGACCCTGAAGCGGCTGAACGCACGCGTCTCCTGCGCGGTCATCGAGGGCGATCAGCAAACCGTCAACGACGCCGCGCGCATCCGCGAGACCGGCACGCCCGCCATTCAGGTGAATACCGGTAAAGGCTGCCACCTCGACGCGCAGATGATTGCCGACGCCGCGCCGCGCCTGCCGCTGGCGGATAACGGCATTCTCTTTATTGAGAACGTCGGCAACCTGGTGTGCCCGGCGAGCTTCGAACTCGGCGAACGGCATAAGGTGGCGGTGCTCTCGGTGACCGAAGGGGAAGACAAACCGCTTAAATATCCGCACATGTTTGCCGCCGCCTCGCTGATGCTACTGAACAAAATCGACCTGCTGCCGTACCTCAACTTCGACGTAGACAAGTGCCTGGCGTACGCCCGCGAGGTGAATCCCGATATTCACATCCTGCTGGTGTCCGCCACCCGCGGCGACGGCATGGACGCCTGGCTGAGCTGGCTGGAGAACGAACGATGTGCATAGGCGTTCCGGGGCAAATACGTTCCATTGAGGGGAACCAGGCAAAGGTGGACGTCTGCGGCGTGCTGCGCGATGTCGATCTCACGCTGGTGGGCGATCGGGATGAATCCGGCGCCCCGCGGCTGGGCCAGTGGGTGCTGGTGCACGTGGGCTTTGCCATGAGCGTGATTAACGAAGCGGAAGCGCGCGACACGCTCGAAGCGCTGCAAAATATGTTCGACGTCGAGCCTGACGTCGGCGCGCTGCTGTACGGCGAGGAGCGGTGACCCATGCGTTACGTTGACGAATACCGCGCGCCGGAGCGGGTGATGCAGCTTATCGAACGGCTAAAAAAACGCGCCGCCCTGCTGGACTACACCGCACAGCGGCCGCTGCGAATTATGGAGGTCTGCGGCGGGCACACCCACGCCATCTTCAAGTTTGGCCTCGACCAGCTGCTGCCGGAAAACATTGAGTTCATCCACGGCCCCGGCTGCCCGGTCTGCGTGCTGCCGATGGGCCGCATCGACAGCTGCATTGAGATTGCCAGCCAGCCCGACGTCATCTTCTGCACCTTTGGCGACGCAATGCGCGTGCCGGGCAAAAATGGCTCTCTGCTTCAGGCCAAAGCGCGCGGAGCGGACGTGCGCATCGTGTATTCGCCGATGGACGCCCTTAACCTGGCGGCGGCAAACCCGACGCGCAAGGTGGTCTTTTTTGGGCTCGGTTTTGAAACCACCATGCCCGCAACTGCGATCACGCTCCAGCAAGCGAAAGCCCGCGGCAGTAAAAACTTTTTCTTTTTCTGCCAGCACATTACGCTGATACCCACGCTGCGCAGCCTGCTGGCGGAGCCGGGAAACGGCATCGACGCCTTTCTGGCCCCCGGCCACGTCAGCATGGTCATCGGCACCGAGGCCTACGGCTTCATCGCTAACGATTACCATCGCCCGTTAGTGGTTGCCGGATTCGAACCACTTGATCTACTGCAAGGCGTGCTGATGCTGGTTGAGCAGAAAATAGCGGCCCTGAGCGTGGTGGAAAACCAGTACCGGCGCGTGGTGCCGGACGGCGGAAATATTCACGCCCGCCGGGCGATTGCCGATGTGTTTACGGTAGAGGGCGACAGCGAGTGGCGCGGGCTCGGGCTGATTGCCGAATCCCGCGTTCACCTGCGGCCCGCGTACCGCCAGTTTGACGCCGAAGCGCACTTTCGCCCGCGGCCGCAGCAGGTGTGCGACGATCCCCGCGCGCGCTGCGGCGAGGTGCTCACCGGCAAATGCAAGCCCCATCAATGCCCGTTACTGGGTAAAACCTGTAACCCGCAAACCGCCTTCGGCGCGCTGATGGTCTCCTCCGAAGGGGCCTGCGCCGCGTGGTATCAGTATCGCAATCAGGAGTGTGAAGCATGAACACGGTGGAAATGGCGCACGGCAGCGGCGGTAAGGCGATGCAGCAGCTGATCGATAAGCTGTTTATGGAGGCGTTTAACAACCCGTGGCTGGCGGAGCAGGAAGACCAGGCGCGCATCGATCTCTCTACGCTCACCGCCCGCGGCGACAGGCTGGCGTTCTCTACGGACAGCTACGTCATCGACCCGCTGTTCTTCCCCGGCGGCGATATCGGCAAGCTGGCCGTCTGCGGAACGGCGAACGACGTGGCCGTCAGCGGCGCGGTGCCTCAGTATCTTTCGTGCGGATTTATCCTCGAAGAGGGCCTGCCGATGGAGACGCTTAAAGCGGTGGTCGGCAGCATGGCGCGTACCGCGCGCGAGGCGGGCATCGCGATCGTGACCGGTGATACCAAGGTGGTGCAGCGCGGCGCGGCGGATAAGCTGTTTATCAATACCGCCGGAATGGGGGCGATCCCCGCCGACGTTCACTGGGGCGCACGGCACCTGTCGCCGGGAGACGTGCTGCTGGTCAGCGGAACGCTCGGCTGCCACGGCGCGACCATTCTGAACCTGCGCGAAGGGCTTGGGCTGGACGGCGAGCTTCGCAGCGACTGCGCGGTGCTGACGCCGCTTGTTCAGGCGCTGCGCGCGGTGCCGGGCGTGAAGGCGATGCGCGATGCCACCCGCGGCGGCGTCAACGCCGTGGCGCACGAGTTTGCCGCCAGCAGCGGTTTCGGCATTGAGCTGAGCGAGCGCAGCCTGCCCGTGAAGCAGGAAGTGCGCGGGCTGTGCGAGCTGCTCGGCCTCGATCCGCTAAACTTTGCTAACGAAGGCAAGCTGCTGATCGGCGTAGAGCGCCAGGCGGCGGACGCCGTTCTTGCGGCGCTGCGCGCTCATCCTCTAGGGGCTGAGGCCGCGATAATTGGTGAGGTGGTTGAACGCAAAGGCGTACGTCTGGCCGGGCTTTACGGCGTCAAGCGCACGCTCGATCTGCCGCACGCGGAGCCGTTGCCGCGAATTTGCTAGAGCCGCGCCATAAGCGGCCAGCGCTGTTTTTCTTTTGCCAGTTTCTATTGGAAAGCAATATGCCGTATACACCGATGAGCGATCTTGGACAGCAGGGCCTGTTTGATATTACGCGCACACTTTTACAGCAGCCCGATCTCGGCTCGCTGAGCGATACCCTGACGCGTCTGGTCAGGCAGTCCGCGCTGGCGGACAGCGCCGCCATTGTGCTGTGGCACGGCGGAACGCAGCGCGCAAGCTACTACTCAACGCGTGAGAACGGCAAAATCTTTGAATATGAGGATGAAACCTACCTGGCGCACGGCCCGGTACGTCGCCTTCTCTCGCGCCCGGAAGCGCTGCACTGCAGCTTCGATGAATTTCAGCAGGCCTGGCCAATGCTTGCCGAAAGCCCGCTGTATCAGCCTTTCGGCCATTACAGCCTGCTGCCGCTGGCGGTGGATGGGCGAATTTTTGGCGGCTGCGAATTTATCCGCACCGCCCATCAGCCGTGGAGCGAGGCGGAGTATGAACGGCTGCACACCTTCACCCAGATCGTCGCCGTCGTCGCGGAGCAGATCCAGAGCCGCGTCAGCAATAACGTCGACTACGATCTGCTGAGCCGCGAGCGCGATAATTTTCGCATCCTGGTGGCCATCACCAACGCCGTGCTGTCCCGTCTCGACATGGACGAGCTGGTCAGCGAAGTGTCGAAAGAGATCCACCACTATTTCAAAATCGACGCCATCAGCATCGCGCTGCGCGGCCACCGCAAGGGCAAGCTGAATATTTACTCCACCCACTATCTCGATGAAGAGAACCCGGCGCACGAGCAGAGCGAGGTGGACGAAGCGGGAACCCTGTCCGAGCGGGTCTTTAAAAGCAAAGAGATCCTGCTGCTGAACCTGAACGAGCGCGACGCGCTGGCCCCCTACGAGCGGATGCTGTTTAACACCTGGGGGAATAAAATCCAGACGCTGTGCCTGCTGCCGCTCATGTCCGGCGATACCATGCTCGGCGTGCTGAAGCTGGCGCAGTGCGATGAGGGCGTATTCACCACCGCCAACCTGAAGCTGCTGCGCCAGATTGCCGAACGCATCTCAATCGCGCTGGATAACGCGCTGGCCTATCAGGAGATCCACCGCCTGAAAGAGCGGCTGGTGGATGAGAACCTGGCCCTGACCGAACAGCTGAACAACGTGGACAGCGAGTTCGGCGAAATCATTGGGCGCAGCGACGCGATGTACAGCGTGCTGAAGCAGGTGGAAATGGTGGCGCAGAGCGACAGCACGGTGCTGATCCTCGGCGAAACCGGTACGGGTAAAGAGCTGATTGCCCGCGCCATCCACAATTTAAGCAACCGCAACAGCCGCCGCATGGTGAAGATGAACTGTGCGGCCATGCCTGCGGGCCTGCTGGAAAGCGATCTCTTTGGCCACGAGCGCGGCGCGTTTACCGGTGCCAGCAGCCAGCGGCTTGGGCGCTTTGAGCTGGCGGATAAAAGCTCGCTGTTTCTGGACGAGGTGGGCGATATGCCGCTGGAGCTGCAGCCGAAGCTGCTTCGCGTCCTGCAGGAGCAGGAGTTTGAGCGCCTCGGCAGCAATAAGCTGATCCAGACGGACGTGCGCCTAATCGCCGCCACCAATCGCGACCTGAAAAAAATGGTCGCCGACCGCGAGTTTCGCAGCGACCTCTACTACCGCCTGAACGTTTTTCCGATTTGCCTGCCGCCGCTGCGCGAGCGCCCGGAGGATATCCCGCTGCTGGTCAAAGCGTTTACCGCCAAAATTGCCCGCCGCATGGGGCGCAACATTGACAGCATTCCCGCCGAGACCCTGCGCATCCTCTCGTCCATGGAGTGGCCGGGCAACGTGCGCGAGCTGGAAAACGTTATCGAACGCGCGGTGCTGCTGACGCGCGGCAGCGTGCTGCAGCTTTCGCTGCCTGAAGTGTCGCTGCCGGAGGCGCCAATGGCCGCAACGGACGTGGCGCGGGAAGGCGAGGACGAGTATCAGCTGATTATGCGCGTGCTCAAAGAGACGAACGGCGTTGTGGCAGGGCCGAAAGGGGCCGCGCAGCGTCTTGGGCTAAAGCGCACCACGCTGCTGTCGCGCATGAAGCGCCTGGGCATTGATAAAGAGAGCCTGGCGTAGCCGTCGCTACTTTTTAGGACGGTATTTTTCCGGCAGTTCCGGCACCGGACGGCGATCGTCAATCAGATGACGTAGTGTCAAAATCGGGTGCCGCCACAGCATCCGCGGGCCCGACCAGCGCATCACCTGCTTCATTTCTTCCCGCTTTGCGGGCTGGTAGCAGTGAACCGGGCACTGTTTACAGGCGGGCTTTTCCTCACCGAATACGCACTTATCCAGACGCTTGTCGGCGTAGGCATTCAACTGCTGATAGTGTCCCTCTTCTTCCACGGCCTGCGGGCACTGCTTTTCATACAGGGCGATCATTTTAGCGATCGTCTCTTTTTCTCGTGCGATGCGTTTCCCGGACATAGGTCATTACCCTTTCAAAACATGCATAGATAATACTTCTTTATGCAGCGGCTTTCAGTCGTTGCATTTTATTTTCTGAAGACGCCTTCCAGTTTTTGGCCGACTCAACGAGGAAATTACTGGTATTTTATACAGGCATCAAGAACCCACGCCGCACGTATAAACCGGAGGCCGTATGCCAGAGATCGTCATCGCCAAACCCCATCGCCGCCTGAAGGTCGGCTACTTCCGAAAGCGCCATGAAGACAGGAAAACCAAAATCCCGACCCGCTACAGCGTGCACGCCGCGCTGAGCTTAAAAGGCGACTGGCTTGAAAAGGCAGGATTTACCACAAATTCGCAGGTTCGGGTGGACGTTGAGCACGGAAAAATCGTCATTGAACTGATGCCGGAAGGCGTCTCGTAAAGTCGCGACTTTTTTCTGCGCGGGGCTATTTTTTCATGCGACAATAGAGGAAACCAGCGGCCTCTGAGCCGCATAAAGAACATCATTATCAAAGAAATGGATATCATAACTCCATGAGCACAATCGACAATTTAGATGCACATACGCCGATGATGCAGCAGTACCTGAAGCTGAAAGCGCAGCATCCGGAAATCCTGCTGTTTTACCGTATGGGCGATTTTTACGAGCTCTTTTATGACGATGCCAAACGCGCGTCGCAGCTGCTCGATATTTCCCTGACCAAGCGCGGCGCCTCGGCTGGTGAACCGATTCCGATGGCCGGTATCCCGCATCACGCGGTGGAAAACTACCTTGCGAAGCTGGTGAACCAGGGTGAGTCCGTTGCGATTTGCGAGCAGATTGGCGACCCGGCCACGTCGAAAGGGCCGGTTGAACGCAAGGTTGTGCGCATCGTTACGCCGGGCACCATCAGCGACGAAGCGTTGCTCCAGGAGCGCCAGGATAACCTGCTGGCTGCGCTGTGGCAGGATAGCAAAGGCTTTGGCTACGCGACGCTGGACATCAGCTCCGGACGTTTTCGCCTGAGCGAGCCCGCCGACCGCGAGACGATGGCCGCCGAGCTTCAGCGCACTAACCCGGCGGAACTGCTGTATGCCGAAGACTTCGCGGAAATGGCGCTCATTGAGGGGCGTCGCGGCCTGCGCCGCCGTCCGCTGTGGGAGTTTGAAATTGACACCGCGCGCCAGCAGCTGAACCTGCAGTTTGGCACCCGCGATCTGATTGGCTTTGGCGTTGAGAACGCCCCGCGCGGCCTGTGCGCCGCGGGCTGTTTGCTGCAATACGTGAAAGACACCCAGCGCACCACCCTGCCGCACATTCGCTCCATCACGATGGAACGCCAGCAGGACAGCATCATTATGGATGCCGCCACGCGCCGCAATCTGGAGATCACCCAGAACCTTGCCGGCGGTGTGGAGAACACCCTCGCCGCGGTGCTGGACAGCACCGTCACGCCGATGGGCAGCCGCATGCTCAAGCGCTGGCTGCATATGCCCATCCGCAACACCGCCACGCTGGTCGGCCGCCAGCAGACCATTGCCGCCCTGCAGGAACGCTACACCGACCTGCAGCCGGTGCTGCGTCAGGTGGGCGATCTGGAACGTATTCTGGCGCGGCTTGCGCTACGCACGGCGCGCCCGCGCGACTTGGCGCGGATGCGCCACGCCTTCCAGCAGCTGCCGGAGCTGCGCGCCCAGCTTGGCGACGTCGACAGCGCGCCGGTACAGGCGCTGCGCGAAACGATGGGCGAGTTTACCGAGCTGCGCGAGCTGCTTGAGCGCGCCATTATCGACGCTCCGCCGGTGCTGGTACGCGACGGCGGCGTGATCGCGCCGGGCTATAACGAAGAGCTGGACGAATGGCGCGCACTGGCGGACGGCGCAACGGACTATCTTGATAAGCTGGAAATCCGCGAGCGCGAGCGCCTCGGGCTGGATACGCTGAAGGTCGGCTATAACGCGGTGCACGGCTACTATATTCAGATTAGCCGCGGCCAGAGCCATCTGGCTCCTATCCACTACGTTCGCCGCCAGACGCTGAAAAATGCCGAACGCTACATCATCCCGGAGCTGAAAGAATACGAGGACAAAGTCCTGACCTCCAAGGGAAAAGCCCTGGCGCTGGAAAAACAGCTGTATGACGAGCTGTTCGATATGCTGATGCCGCATCTTGCCGACCTGCAGTCAAGCGCTGCCGCCCTGGCGGAGCTGGACGTGCTGGTCAACCTGGCGGAACGCGCCGACACGCTGAACTATACCTGTCCAACCTTTAGCGATAAGCCCGGCATTCGCATCACCGAAGGCCGCCACCCGGTGGTGGAACGGGTGCTGAACGAGCCCTTCATTGCCAACCCGCTAAGCCTGTCGCCGCAGCGAAGAATGCTCATTATTACCGGCCCCAACATGGGCGGTAAAAGTACCTACATGCGCCAGACGGCGCTGATTGCGCTGCTGGCCTATATCGGCAGCTACGTCCCGGCGCAAAACGTTGAGATTGGCCCCATCGACCGCATCTTCACGCGCGTGGGCGCGGCGGACGATCTGGCCAGCGGACGCTCAACCTTTATGGTGGAGATGACCGAAACCGCCAACATTCTGCATAACGCGACCGAGCACAGCCTGGTGCTGATGGACGAGATCGGACGCGGCACCTCAACCTACGACGGGCTGTCGCTGGCCTGGGCCTGCGCGGAAAGTCTGGCGAACAAAATCAAGGCGCTGACGCTGTTTGCCACGCACTACTTCGAGCTGACGCAGCTGCCGGAGAAAATGGAGGGCGTGGCGAACGTTCACCTCGACGCGCTGGAGCACGGCGATACCATCGCCTTTATGCACACGGTGCAGGACGGTGCGGCAAGCAAGAGCTACGGCCTGGCCGTGGCCGCGCTGGCGGGCGTGCCGAAGGAAGTGATTAAGCGCGCGCGTCAGAAGCTGCGCGAGCTGGAAAGCCTGTCTCCGAACGCGGCGGCAACGCAGATCGACGGAACCCAGATGTCGCTGCTTGCCCCTGCGGAAGAGACCTCGCCTGCCGTCGAGGCGCTGGAAAATCTTGACCCGGATTCGCTTACGCCACGTCAGGCGCTGGAGTGGATTTATCGGTTGAAGAGTCTGGTTTAGTTCTCTGCGGTCTTTTGCCCGGTGGCGCTGCGCTTACCGGGCCTACGGGTTTTGTAGGCCGGGTAAGGCGAAGCCGCCACCCGGCAAAACAAAGCGCACGATATTATCTACCGGGCTTTTTTTACAGCAGCGGTGGGATCGTCGGCACCTGCGGGGCCTCATCGATATCCTTTTGCGTCATGCGGAACGCCTCCGGATAGTGCTCGCGGCTGGTGCGGCGCAGCGGTTCGGTATCGCGCCAGGTATACAAACAGTGCTGGCACTGGTAAACGGTCCAGACGCCTTTCACCGGCGACGTCGCCATCACTTCAATATGCTCATCGGCACAACGTGGACAAATCATCTTTTCCTCCTTATTGGCGTGC